>Ga0074195_1001704_pt1 | contig 28749 bp, 31 predicted proteins | sample EPASupsiteHSE623_FD_64525 | JGI IMG/M metagenome (GOLD analysis project Ga0074195, IMG submission 64525) | Bioremediated contaminated groundwater from EPA Superfund site, New Mexico - Sample HSE6-23 | ecosystem: Environmental > Aquatic > Deep subsurface > Groundwater > Contaminated ... | reverse complement strand
TTTGCATCATGATGGACATCAATGAGGATTGGATAACTGGTAAAAGGTATTTATCCTTGGAGGAGTAAAATTGAATCAGGATACAGGGCCACTGCGATTTTACAGCAATTTTGGCACGCTACCAAATGCACCAACGACTCTGGTTCTTCTTTTCAGTTCCTTGTTTATCCTTTCTAATCCGTTGGTTGTCCTGATCCTCTTCCAGTGAGATCCGGGAAAGGACATGTAATTCCAGAGGCTGAATTTGAAATGTTCAATGGTATCTGATGCCTTAGAAAAGCCCCTTTCCCTGAGTTCGTCCTCCAGTTCCTGCACCTTGCCCTCATTATCCAGAGCTACTTTGATTTTGTCAGCAATTTCTTTGTGATATTTTTTGGCGACGTTCCTCAAAACCGCTCTTGAGAAATGCACATGACACATCTGCCATGAAGCGCCCAGGAATGCTTTCTCTGCAGCGCTTTGTATCCCTTTATGGCCATCAGAAGTGATCTGTTTTACTCCGGATAGGCCTCGGTCTTTTAAATCTGCAAACAATCCAGACCAAAATGGTTCATCTTCCCCATCTGCTATCCTTGCACCAAGTATCTCGCGATAGCCATCATCTCGTATTCCAGTGACTATCAGGAAAGCCTTGGTGACATATCTTGATTCTGTTCTGACCTTGAAATAACTTGCATCAACAAAGAGATAAGGAATAGCTTGCTCGATAGGTCTTTTAAGGAATTCTTCCACTTTTTCATCAAGCTCTTTCGAGATCCTTGATACGCTGGAGGCAGACAATTCTTCAACCCCCAACCAAGAAACGATACCCTGGACTCTCCTGGTTGATACTCCCTGCAAATACGATTCGATAACGACATTGATCAGCGCCTTTTCCACGCGAGAATATCTTTCAAAGACTTTTGTATGGAATGGATATTCTCGAAATTGCGGTTTCTTGAGCGTAATCTCGCCGACTCGCGTCTTCAAGGATCTGTCTTTGTAACCGTTTCGATGAGCATTCCTAGATCCGGTTCGCTGATATCGTTCTGAGCCGGACTGCTGAACCGCTTCGAGCTGCATTACCAGGTTCAAGAAATAGGCTAGAACCTTTTTTATGCCATCCTCTTGATCGATAAGGTAATCTTCCAGAAGTTCTACTGATATCATGGTCCTGTGTCCTCCTTTTCCCAAGATTGGATTGGATACAGGACCTATAATCATTCTCATTATCAAATTACAGAAAATTCGCTACACAATCTCGAAAAATTTGAATACTGCGAAGATATTATGATCATTCAAAAGAAGGAGCCTGTCAGGAAGCAAAATCACAGGAGTATGACTTCATGATAAAAGATGAATCGATAAGAAAGTTGTTTGCCGAATACGAGAAAGCATTTGCTGCCCTGGATGTCGGTAAGAATGCGGAATTTTTTGCGGACGCCTTCATTTCTGCCGGTCCGCGTGGCGCCATTGCCCAGAGCAAGGCTGAGTTTTTGAAGCTTTCATATCAAGCTGCAGATTTCTACAAAAGCATCGGCCAGACGTCTGCCAGAATACTATCGACGGATGAAACACCCATTAGCAATGATTATTCAATGATCAAAGTCCACTGGGGAGTAACATTCAAAAAGACCGGAGATCGGTTGATCGAATTTGACGTTACCTATTTTGTGCAGAAGGGCCCCGAGCCGAAAATTATCATGTTCATCGCTCACCAGGATGAGCAAAAAGCTATGCAAGAGCTTGGCTTGATTTCAAAATAGAATATACTCTCGGGCTCGACTCCCCACTACTAATGGATTTACTAAAAGTTAGGGCGGTTCATGAATCTTAAATTGAATTGCGTACCTCCTCTACCAGCATCATTTTTAATACCGGTAGAGGACGCAGCTAATTCTCGGGTTGCTTAACTTATCAAGGCACGAGTATCAGTACTGTCCTGCAGCCTGAGCTTGAGCCGCAGGGTAGTTGTCCTGCAGCGCTGGTTTGCCATCAGCGTAATCTCCCTTTGTCATGCATTTGTTGCACGGCTTCGGTAACTGATCGCAGCTTGGGCAGTGCTCCTTGCACTTGTCGGTATATTCATAGCAATACCTGTCGCAGTAGTCATAGCAGCATTTGTCATAATGGCATCTTGATCCGCATTTATTACAGGACCCGTCGAAGTAATATTCGCTGCCGCATCTGTCGCATTTCTTTAACCAATAGCATTCTTTGCCGCATTTATCGCAATATCCATCAGCCATTTCGGTGTCGTGCTTAGTGCCGCAGCTCGGACAGTACTCTAATACCTTTGCCTTCTCTCCGCATTTATCACATTTACAGTCGCAGCGGTGCTTTTCTCCGCATGCATCGCATTGGACGAAGAGATAGCATTTCTCACAGCATTTCTCACAACATTTCTTGCCGCTCCTGTCGTAATAGCATTTTTCGGTGCACTTGTCATTGTGCTTGTCATCGTACTTATCGGAATATTTTGTTTGATCCCAATTATCTCCATAGGATTTCTCCTTATTGGAGCTGGTTGCATAATCGGGCTGTGCAATGGCTACACACGTCAATAATGCTATTGCTAACAACAGAAGTAATGCTTTTTTCATAGTCTTTACCTCCGAATTTTATTACTAATACCATGCTTTGATAACTTTTAAATCTACGAGATATTTTGATTAGGATCGAATTTCATCAATTCTAATAAGGATTATAGTTCTTAAAAAGAACAAATAGACTATCATGCAAGAATCCAGCAATCCTGCGAAGAAAGACTCGTCGTTAAACTAATGAAGCCGTCTCTAACGACCTCAAATATTTGTATCCGCACGCGACATAAATCCGGAGCACTGAATATGGAGGGTTCGACCCGGAGAGAGTCCTTATAATTGTCCTTGTAATAATAGTCTTCAGTTTAAAGCATATCGAAAAAGAACGGATGGGTTACAGGTTACTCGTACTATTGTGTGGCCGATATTGTGCGCGTGGCACTTTGACCTTCTAGAGAATTCTAAAGCTATTTATTCAATCACTGCCATTTACTGTATAATCAATTATCTACGGAGGATAAAATATGAAGATGCATAGACTATTTGCAGCTCTAATGACCCTCATTCTGTTGGCTTGCTTGTATGGGGTCCAGGGGCAATATACTACGCCGGATAGCGGATATTCAACCACGCCGGGTGCGTATTCATCTGCTTCCAGCGCAGCCACGAGTGCTGTTTCGCAGTACTCTCAATACTACAGCATGACCGGTCAGAAGACTCATTTAACCGCTCCTCAAAAATATCAGGCCACAGGTAAAGTACCAACCACACTCTACTTCAGCGGCCAGCAGCAGGCAGTTCCATATTCCCAATATCAGAGTTACGCCACATACACCGGGGGCAACTCTCTGTGGATTCAGGGGGCAACAAGTTGGACCCAGTATGCATCAGTCCCTCAGGGCGCAAGTCTTTCGCTTTTGGCCATCTCAGCCACTGGTAGTAACGGATACCTCTACGAGATATATCCAAACGGCCAGCTCATGAAGAATTACTACTACTTCTACCCAGGTTACAATATCATAAACTTCTACGCTGACACAATCGGACCGCACATACTGCTCTTCTCCATAAACGGTCAGGTGAGCAACGCTATAGTCATTAATGTAGTCCCATATTATCCGCCTACCTATCAACAGCCCATCTATCAGACGCCCAGCTACCAGTCGCCAGGAGGTTATTCTTCATCCAGCTATGCAAGCGTCACAATAAAGTCGAACATAAAAGGCTATAACGTATACATGGATGGCAATTACGTGACTACCGAGGGTTCCACTGGACCGATGGACGGGATAGTAACTATCACCATTCCAGGCGGAATGTCCCATAAAATAACCATCTCTAAGGGAGGATACAGCAAATCCAGCAGCATGTACTTCGCAAGCGGAAAATCCTACAACATGAATCTGTAGCCGACAATTACGAAGGCGATCCTGATGAACGAAACCCAAGTCATGCAGTTTACAGGAGGTAACGCTTTCGAAAGGCAAGACTGGTATTTTGCCACTATGTGCAACCTCAAAACCATTATCTATGCGGCGAGGAGACAGTCTCATCTCAAGCACTCCATTTGCTGGCCGTCTCCTGCCATCCTCTTCTTCAATATTCTTAAAATCGCGTTTTTCAGGGCTCGCTCCCAGATAGAAGACCCACAATCCGCCGCCTATAACTCAGGATTTTGAACTCAGACGCCCTTATAATGTATGTCAGACAACGCAACTGATAGCAAAATCCCAGAGCCCCGTCCTCTTCCTGTTTCGGGATTTGCCAATTGAAGCACCAAAACCACTCCCGCTTCCGGCAATCCATGATAATTCATTCCACTCCTTTTCCCACCAAGGAACATTTTTATATGGTTTGCAGGCCCTTAAAGCATGAAGCATTATGGTCCTCGACAACTTAGGCGGATCGCTGCGCAATGCCCTGAAGAAGATTGCGTCGGCGAACAAGATCGATAAGGCTCTGGTAGATGATGCCGTCCGGGAGATTCAGCGCGCCCTCTTGCAGGCGGACGTGAACGTGAAGCTCGTCATGCAGCTCTCCAACACCATCAAAGAGCGAGCGCTGAACGAGAAGCCTGCCGCGGGCATGAACCCGCGCGAGCACGTCATCAATATCGTCTATCAGGAGCTGATCAACCTGGTGGGCAAGGGCACCGACATTCCCCTCAAGAAGCAAAATATCATGCTGGTGGGCCTGCAGGGTTCGGGAAAGACCACCACGGCGGCAAAGCTTGCCACCTACTTCCAGCGCAAGGGCCTGCGCACCGCAGTCATCTGCTCGGATACCTTCCGCGCCGGAGCCTATGATCAGCTCAAGGCGCTGTGCGAGAAGCAGGGCATCTTCTTTTATGGCGAGAGAGGCAATCCCGATGCCCCTGCTGTGGCCAAAGCCGGCCTGGAGGCCACCAAACGCTATGACGTGCGCATCGTCGATACCGCCGGTCGACATGCCCTGGAGGGCGATCTAATCCAGGAGATGAAGGATATTCACGCCGTGGTGAATGCCGAGCAAAAGCTGCTGGTGATGGATGCAGCCATTGGCCAGCAGGCATCGGAACAGGCGCGGGCCTTCAACGAGGCGGTGCAGATCACAGGCGTCATCATCACCAAGCTGGACGGCACGGCCAAGGGCGGCGGCGCGCTCTCAGCCGTGGCTGAAACCAAAACCTCCGTGGCCTTCATCGGCGTGGGCGAGACGCCGGCGGACCTGGAGAAGTTCGAAGCAGACCGCTTCATCTCGCGCTTGCTCGGCATGGGCGACATCAAGACTCTGATCGAGAGAGCACAGGAGGTGCAGAGCGAGCAAGAGGTGGACGTCGACTCCCTCATGCGGGGCAAGTTCACCCTCAAGGATATGTATCAGCAGATGGAGGCCATGAACAAGCTCGGCCCACTCAAGCAGATCATGCAGATGCTGCCCATGGGCGGGCTCGGCATGGAGCTGTCCGACAAAGAGTACCAGATGACCAAGGATCGCCTTGACAAGTACCGGGTGGTCATGGATTCCATGACGAATGCGGAGCTTGAAGATCCCAAGATCATAACCGTCTCGCGCATCAAGCGCATATCCCGAGGCAGCGGAGCCTCGCCCGACCTCGTTCGCGAGCTTCTCAAGTCCCATCAGGCCATGCAAAAAGCCATCAAAGGAATGAGAGGCGGCATGGGCAAGATGAATATGAAGCGGCTCATGAAGAGGTTCAGCCCGGGAACGAAGATCTAGGTAGATTGTTTTAAAGGATAGTGTCTTCGAGCGTGGTTAAGGGCATCAGGTCGAGGACCTGTGCTTCCTTTTTATACCGGTCTGTCTTTGCGTAACCAGCAATCAAACGTTCACCAAAATCCTGACATCCCTGTTCCGATTTCTGCTCCCATTCACGGCAGTCAGGGTGTAGGTTGAAGTCTCTGTGGGTGTAACCTGACGAAATCCGTGAAGCTCTACCAGCCCGATTTCGTGGTCAATCTCCACATGGCTGGCACCGATGACGTTCCAGCTCAGATTTGATGCTTCTCCAGGATTGATGACCGCGGGATCGGCGTCGAAGTACTCGATGACGGGATAAGGTGAAACGAATACATTGAGCGCCAGCAGGCCGCCACCTACAACCGCCACCAACATCACAATCCAGATCGCAATCCCTGCCGGTGTTTTCCAGAAGGATTTCTGCATATCCCAGTAGTTCATCACAGAGCACCTGCTGCAAGAGGCATAGCTTGCTGGTAGATATAACCTGCTCTTCAGCCATTCCATCCGGATATCTCTTCCATCACTTGAATTCTTCAGCAATCCGGCTATCTCACCGGCACCCTAACAACAGTTTTAAAACGATTGAGACTTAAGTAGTCTTCGAGGTCAAGGACTTTCAGGCATTTCGATGCCGTACGGCCTCATCGAGAAAATACACGAGAGCAGGGATAAAGATGCAGTACCTTAAGCGTGCTCTGTCGGCAAGGCATCTGAGCATGATGTCCATTTGCGCAGTGATCGGTGCAGGATACCTTCTCGGAGCCGGAGCTGCCATAAATGCAGCAGGTCCCGCCGTGCTAATATCCTACGCCATTGGTGGACTTGTCACATTGCTGGTCGTAGCCCTCCTGGCGGAGATGGCATCGGCCATGCCCGCCGCCGGATCGTTTCAGTTCTACGTGAGCCTCACTTTGGGCGGCTATGCAGGTTTCATCACAGGTTGCACCTACTGGCTGGCGTTTCTCCTGGGACCTGCCACAGAGGCCATAGTCGCCGGCGAGATTCTGCATTCATGGTTCCCTGCTGTGCCCAACTGGGCTTTCTATCTCCTCATCGCGGCACTGGTCGTCGCGGTAAACGGCGCTGGAGTTCTGCTCTTCGGTGAGGCGGAGTTCTGGCTCGGCATGATCAAGACGCTGGCTCTGCTCGCCTTCATCCTGGTCGGAGCGGCAGCTTTATTTAACTCTTCAAGCGGGTTTGGCGGCCTTGAAATCGCTAGCGTCAGCGGCATGGCCGCGAATTGGGGTGGCATGGGAGGCTTTGCGCCGATGGGATTGGCCGGAGTTCTGGGTGCGATGATGATTGTGATCTTCGCCTACGGCGGAGCCGAAGCCATCGGCATGGCGTCTGAGGAGAGCCTGCGTCCGGAGAAGGATATTCCCAGAGCATTGATTGGCAGCGTTCTCGCCATAATTGCGCTTTACATGATCTCGACTGCGGTTCTGGTGAACGTCCTCCCCTGGAATCAGGCTGGAATCAGCTCCAGCCCATACACCGATGCCCTTTTGCATCTTCTTGGTCCGGGCGGGGCCCTGGCCATGAACTTCGTGATTCTGACCGCAGCCCTTTCCACCATCGGAATGGGCGTTTATGCCACATCCAGGGTTCTGTTCTCGTTGTCTCGGGATGGATACGTCCCTTCCGCTTTTTCCCAGATAGGGGGCGCGGGCACGCCGACGCCGGCCATTGCGGTATCCGGCCTGGTCCTCTTTCTTGGAGCGCTGGTGTTCTATCTCTTTCCCGACTTTGCCTATCTCTGGCTCGCCAGCCTCTCCGGATTTGGATTTCTCTTCTCCTGGCTGATGATCGCCCTGAGCCAGCCGAAATTGCGCAGCATTTTGCAGGAGAGCGATTCCGGCAGCCCGGCCTGGAAGGTGCCGCTCTTCCCGCATCTTCAGCGCCTGGCAGTTTTCCTGATGGTGGTCATTTTGGCTGCGCAGGCATTGATTCCCAGCGGCAGAATAGTCCTGATCTCCGGCGGAGCATGGCTTGTGCTGGCATCGATTTATTATCTGGCAACTTTTAAAAGAGGATTTAAATGATCCTGACATGGTTTGACTATTACCGGATGTGATTGTTACCAGGATCACCGGATTTCATCTGCTGATTATTCGGACACTACCAAATCTCTGTTCTATTCTCCAGAGGATGGGTCCGGAATTGATCCGGGCATCCTTCACAGATCACATTCAATCCCCGGATCTGCCTGCAGTCCAATGGTCCCGAATTCTTCTCTTTGTAGATGGCGCTCATCAGCCTCTCGGTTCGGTCCAAATCCGCCCCAGCTTTGAGGAGGATTTGCCTCGACTCCCGGGCTGCAAAGCCGGCACTCTTCAGCTCATGGCCTAAAGCCAACCCTGTTCTCCATGCGGAGGGTTCCAGGTTGATCCTGCGGGAGAGAAGCATCTTTAAAAAGCAGCTTCGTAGATTGGGGGACCTCCCCAGATCGAAGTGCTTGCGCACTTTTTTCCTCAGATCTTCCTGGGATACATGCCGCTCCATCAGGCAACTGCTGCAAAGATGCAGGTCGTCGGGTATCTGCATCATGATCTTGGGCGACTGTGGGGAATCAAAGCTTCCGCAATCTGCGCAAGAGCACCCGAGGTAGTGCACCTTTTTCTCGTTTACAAGATCCATGCCGTCCTCTGAACACGAAGTTCTCCGGCTCTGGCTTGCAGAGAGGTCATGCTGACATTATGGATCTTGGCTGCGGCTCTCAAATCCCCGTAGCCTTCCGCAGCCTCCTTGAGGATGGCGTCCATAAATTCATCATTTTTCAAATTATTTATAAGTTGCATCTTCGCTACCATTTTCTCATTTCTACTAAATATACTTATTTCTCTACTGATCTTTTTTTAACTTTGGCCGGGCGAATCCATGGGCGCGCATGCCCTTTAAAACTGAAGAAGAAGACAGCCTTCAATTAAAAATTTGCGGGGTGATCGATGAATCATAAATCCCCACATTCTGATCCGCAAGGTGCGGATGCAGCGCATATTCGATTCCAGCTAAAACAGATCGATTAAGAATAATCAAATCGGCTTAGTATCTTCTGGGTGGCCGGGCTGGCCTGTGCTTCTGGTAGCAATCGCTGCAGTACACGGGCCTCGAGCCATCGGGCTTGAAGGGGACCTGGCACTGTTTGCCACACTCTGAACAGGTAACGTCGTGCATCTCTCTTGGGCCGCTGTTGTAGCCGCCTCTGCTGCTGCTTCCATATCTTTCCATTTTATTTCATATCCCATTTATCGACTCAAAGAATCGATATATTGCCACAAAAACATCTCAAGAAAAGTTCCTTGAACCGACGCAATGCAGCCTCACACTCAAGGGCTCACTAGACTATATAGTTGGCGGTCAAAGTCAGTCCTACATTCAATTAATTCTTAGACCATCATTAACCAGCATGGTTTCTATTTTCCGCGATATTCATCTCTTTTCAATGCTGTTTTGGTGTGTTCCAGGAACAGAGATAGGATCTCTTCACTATCGGCCAGGCCGTATCGGCTTGCCTCAACCTCAAAGCCGTTCCTTTCCAGTATGCTCTTCCAGGAATCCGGTCCCCTGCCGGACATGTCTCGTAAAACATGGCCGCCCGCGATCAGGAGAAATGGCATGAGCCTGACTCTTTCGAATCCGGATTGTTTTAGATCGGGAATCAGCTCAACAACTCCCGGAAATCCCTCCAGGGTGTGCAGGAATACGTTTTCGTAGTCCCTGCGAAGCACAGACGCCATCAGGGAATAGAGACCATCGGCCGGGTGGCCGGTTCCGTGCCCCATCAGAACCATGGCGGTTTTATCCTGATCGCAATCTTTGGTCTTTTCTCCAGCCAATACCGGCGAGAGCCTGGCAGATACATTCCGGCAGTCGGCCAGGCTGGACAGCAATGGCAGGCCCAGGGCCAGGCTGCGGAAGGCGAGCCTCTCCCCGCCCGCCCGCAGGCTCTGCACGAGGATGGCCAGCCGGTGGAATTCCTCGCCCGGAACGATCTGCAGCGATTGGACTACAACATCCTTGATCCCAGAGTGATGCAGATCGGCCAGAGCCGCGAGAGGGCTCCGGACTTCAATGCCGTTTTTCTCCCGCAGCTTGTCTCTCATCAGATTTGAGGTGAAGGCCAGGCGTACCGGGCAGCCGGGGAAGGCCTTCTCGTATTTCTTCTGAACGGATTCGTAAGTCGCCAGCCCTGTCGCCTCGACGGTACCGAAGGCGGCAAGCACGATTCCGGGCGTTCTATCTTCTTTCATCTCTGTTGGCATCTACGGTTTAGCGATTATTTGCGGTTGTCGGCATCGCCGTTCCCTTTATCCTTCTTCTCGAATTCCTGGAAAGTCCTCAAGGAGGATGCCAGGATGCGGCTCTGGCCGATAATGGCCGCGATGAAGATCGCATCCAGAATCTCTTCCTTGCTCGCACCCGCCTGGGCAGCCGCGCCCATATGCACCTTCAGGCACTTGTCCGCGCCCGCGCTCGCAGCTGCTGCAATGGCCAGAAGCTCGGCGGTCTTGGCGTCCAGGCTCTTGGGCCGCAGGGCGTAGAAATCCTTGAGGCTGGAGAAGATCATGAACTCCGGGCGCCTGGCCATGACCTCCAGGATAAAAGGCACAACGCCGAGCAGGTCCTGGCTGTCGTCGAAGATGTCCTCCTGCAAGGAAACGCTATGCTCCAGAAGGGCTTTGATCAGGGCTTTGTTTTCATCTCTCATCTCTCATTCCTGGCAGCCAGAATTATTTGAACAATCCGACTCGATCTATAAGTTTTCGCGAGGTCATCCAGGAATAAATACGCAAAAATGACTTCCTAATGGCTTAATGATATTGATTTCATCCGATTCATGCGAATAAGCTGCCATGGGTTATTGCGCAACAGCTTTTTAGCGGCATCATCGCAGTCGAGCCGGATTGCCGGGTGGCCGTTCATAGGCCCGGATACGTCGCTAGCCTGGGGCCGCAGGAAAGGCATGGCTGAGGGCCAGCAGGGCCAGCCAAGGTGTTTGATGCAGGGCGGTTTTTCAAAATCTTTCCCAGGGGTCTTTGTATCTCCAATCGAGCCCGTATCTGATGATCATGCATAATTCCCATCTCCAAACGGAAATTTGCATAGAAGGTGCCTTCAAGAAATCCAAAATGGCGTCCGTTAGAGTACTCATGATCATAATAATAATCGTTATTGCTAAAAAGAGTTTCGGAGATGCCATAAGGCTGAAGGAGCGAGAGCCAGTTACTTCAGTTGCTTCAGCCTTTGGCCTGGAGGACGCCTGCCGGGGAGGGCCCGTTTGGCTTGCATGACAATGATGGCTGAGGGCGGATGCCTCTTTGAAGCGAGGATGCCTGGCCGGAACTCATCGGGGATAAGCTATCTGCTTCCTGTTGTTGGGATAAGGGGCAAGACAATTAGGCGAAATGCTCTGATCAGAACATCGTGTTCATATTGGCGGATTGTCCCGGAACAGGTTGCAGTACGTCCCAATGCTCAAGGATTTTGCCTTCTGAATCGAAGCGGAAAATATCCACGGCGGCGTGTTCTTTGCCATCCCAATTCAGATAACGTACATGGACATGGCCGGGGATGCCCTTTGGCTATAGCTCCGAGGATGCCGGATACCCGCTTGGGGGGAAAGGGCTCGCTCGGTTGAGGGGCGACTGCCCAGTAGCTGCTAACTAATCGCGCATGCCCTTATCAACTGGGAACTTAGGAGTAGACTGGGATGCCACTTGGCAGGGTAGACTTTTCTGAAGATCGATCTAGATGAGTTTCCAGGGACGCTTTCTTCATCAGATGGCAAGTTTCTGCTGCATATTGCTTCATTTCTCATTTTTTAAAAAAATTGATTAGTCAGGTCAAAATTGTTGAACTTTAGCAAATTTTTTATACCCGGGCCAGATCATACTGTTGCATAAATCGGAGGAAGAGAAAAATGGACGATGCCGGAGATGACATAAGGTCGGAAGTAGAGCCAATAGAGTACCGAATCAATTTCGTCGAAAGGTTCATTAGAGTAAATAAAGATGTAATAATATTATTTTTAATATCTATGAGATCTATGAGCGGAACAGGTTTAATTAGAGAAATCTTCTCAATTTCAAACGTATTTCTTCAACAAGGATCCGTTTATCCAATATTATATTCCCTGGAAGAAAAGGATCTTATTCGAGCAAAATATGAAAGAGGAAATATGAAAAAAAAGATATATTATATCACTCCATCGGGACAGGATTATGCCCAAAGTCTAATCAAAGATCTTATGGAAAGCATATTTCTTCTTAATTCCATGGGCCGTTCACTTGATATGTTGCCCAAATTCGATTTTCCATTGGAAGAAAATTCTATAAAGGTAAAAGATCAAAATTGAAATATAAATCTTGGAAGATGCTGTGCAGTACTGATGCTTGTAGCAATTCAATCGAGAAGAAAGGGCGAAGATACCCTTTTAGAACCCTGAGGACGCCGGATGCCCGCTTGGGGCGGCTCTAGTTGCGTTCGGGCTGGACCGCCGGGCGACCTGGCGATGCTCGATGCCCTGTCGCGTGGCGAGGTCGCGCTCATGATACTCAGGGGTATCCTCGGCGGAACGGTTCATTTCTGAGCGTGGTATTCAGCTTTCTCGACAGATTCTCAAGATCCTGCAGAAGCGCAGTGTTCACTCACACGTGCAGACGTAGGTCGTTTGAAAGCCATCCCCGTATTCAGCAGTATCAATTCGGAATCCGCTCCTCTTAATTATGCCTTCCATGATCCAGTCATATGTGCTGAACTCGTCCCTGACATGAATCAGTGCTTCCTGTGCCAGTCGCGCATCTGCATTGATCCCGATCGCCTGTATCCAATCATCGATTTTCGCCCCGCTATTTTCTTCCCAAAGCGGAAACACGATGTCAAACAAGAGCAGCCTGCCTCCAGGTTTGAGCATTGTATGACAGCGTTTGAGTGCAACCTGCTTCCAGAAATCCGGCAGGTGATGGAGAACTGCAAAGCATACAATAGCGTCCGCTAAGTCCCCAACGTGTTCATAAGTGAGCAGACCGCCATGACAGAAGACTATATTGGTTAGTCCCTCTCTTTCAGCATTTTGCCGACAGTATTCAAGCATTGCGCCGGATATATCGACCGCGTAAACCGCGCGACATTTTCTTGCTGCGTGAAGTGCGAAGGCACCAGTGCCCGACCCGATATCGATGACGGTGCTCTCGGAACCGAGACCCAACCTTCTGATAATCGCTTCGCTCATATTGGCATAATCACGGATCTTTTTGTGCATGAGGTCGTATGCAGCCACTTTTTCTACATCCGTGTAATCAACACCGCAGGGCTTCATTTCGTTATATTGCCATTTGGGAGCAGGTTTCATCTCCAATCCTCTCAATAACCTTGCCAACATTGCGCACTTAAAGCCTTTGACAGAGCCTTAGAGCTTGAATATCTAGATCCGATCGTCTGTAGTGCGAAGATGGTGCTTTGAGAACCTCAAATCTTCAACAATCGTTGTATCATACTCGATCAGCCCTTCCAGTCCTTGCGGTGTGGGCGCATTGCCCGCCATTCCACTAAAAAATTTAATAAACAACCTCAATCAATATTATAAGAAAAATAATCGTTCAGAGTGGGTGAAGCAGGACGGCGTCTTCGACGCGAAAACCGGGAGCCGTTCTGAGCCAGATAAAAGTCAACCAAAATGCTTCTTGAAGTAAAGACAGATAAGAAGGAGAAAATAAAATGAGAAAACTCATTGTACTATCTTTCATAACACTCGACGGCGTCATGCAAGCGCCGGTCGGACCGCAAGAGGATCCGACTGGTGGCTTCAAGTACGGCGGGTGGGTGCCCGGTTACTTGGATGATTTTCTTGGCGGCGTAATAGGTGAGCAAATGGCAAAACCATTTGATTTGCTGCTTGGAAGGAAGACCTATGAGATTTTCGCGGCATACTGGCCTTACGCGAAAAGCGATGACCCGATTGCAGTCAAGTTCAACGGCGCCAAAAAATATGTCGCCTCCACTACATTGGAGAAGCTTGACTGGAGCAATTCCGAGCTTATCAAGGGCGACGTCGTTCAAGAAATTAAAAAACTAAAACAACAGAACGGACCCGAACTGCAGGTCTACGGCAGTGGTAATCTCATCCAAACGCTCCTGAAGCACGACTTAATTGACGAGTTCCGCTTGAAGATATTCCCGATTACCCTGGGCACAGGCAAGCGCTTGTTTAGCGATGGTACTATTCCGGCAGGGCTCAAACTCATTGACAGCAGAACTTCAACTACAGGCGTTATAGTTGCCACTTATGAGCGGGCAGGCAAAGTCAAAACTGGATCATTTGCCCAGGAAACGCCAAGTGAGGCAGAACTTGCCCGTCGCAAACGGCTTAAAGAGGAGAAATAGCATGCAAAAAATCACCCCGCATCTGTGGTTTGACAAAGAAGCTAAGGTTGCAGCTGAGTTCTACACCTCTCTTTTCAAGGACGCGAAAATCAATAGCACAACAATGCTTCATAACACTCCTTCAGGCACGGTGGATATTGTTTCCATTGAACTTTTGGGGCAGGAATTCACGCTCATCAGCGCAGGCCCGCTTTTCAAATTCAATCCATCTATATCATTTCTTGTCGCCTGTGAGACGAAGAACGAGGTCGACGCATTATGGGAAAAACTCTCAGAAGAAGGCAAGGCACTCATGGAGCTTGGTGAATATCCGTTCAGCGAAAGATACGGATGGGTGCAGGACAGGTACGGCCTCTCGTGGCAGGTGATGTTCATGGGCGGGCGTGAGATAAAGCAGAAAATCACCCCGACGCTTATGTTTGTCGGCGAGCAATCCGGGAGAGCGGAAGACGCGATTAATTTTTACGCAGCGGTGTTCCGCAATGCAAAAGTCGGCGACATACTCCGCTACGACAAAGGTGAAGAACCGGACAAAGAAGGAACAATAAAGCATGCCGCTTTCGAGCTTGAGGGGCTGGAATTTGCTGCCATGGACAGCGCGCATGTTCATAACTTTGCTTTCAATGAAGCCATTTCGTTCATGGTGCACTGCAAGACGCAGGAGGAGATTGATTACTACTGGGGAAAGCTTTCCGCAGACCCAAAGGCGGAGCAATGCGGCTGGCTGAAGGATAAATACGGCGTCTCATGGCAGATTGTTCCCACGATTATGGACGAAATGCTCAAGGATAAAGACAAAGAGAGATTGGCGCGAGTGACCGAGGCCTTCCTTAAAATGAAAAAATTTGACATTGAGGTGTTGAAGAAGGCATATAGAGGGGGATAGGGAATATGATCAGTAGTTCAGCCCCCCATAAGATGGTTTTAGTCGAAAAGCATCCTTATAATTTTGCGCTGCTTAACGAATACCGAAAATGAAGCCAACTTGCAGGCTATATATTGTCCAGAACTGGGGTTGGCCCTTAGATTTATTTCTCAAAGAGAATTAATCTAGTCTTCTGCGCCTGGGCTGCAAAAGGGATAACATATTCCTTCACAATCCTCCGTGAACCTGCTTAAGGTGGTTTATGAACTCTTCTTTGGTTTTGAAAGTTTTGGCTAAACCAGCATCATCTTGCCTAATGCTCCTTCTCACTCCTCTTCGAATTCATTGAGGGCGGCCTCCTTTGGGTCTTGGATGACTGCCTCTCTTTGCTCCGGCCATTGAATAGTTACTCCTCGCTGTTGGGCTATGAGGATTGCGAAAAGGCAGAGATGCTTCTTCTGTCAAGCCCTAGAGTAATCCCTTTGCCACAGTAGAATTTCAAAAAAGGAAATAGCCGTTTTCATTTCTGGGAAAGCATTGAACCTGCGGAACTTTGAAAAAGTATTTATGAACTCCATGCCCTTCACAAATGGATGAGCCCCAAAGCCCTTTGGAAGATTTTGATGGAGGTCTACCATGACTGGAGCGACGATAAGGCATCCAGGCTTGCAGCCGCCCTGGCCTTCTACACCATACTATCTCTCGCACCCATCCTGGTCATAGTAATAGCCATTGCAGGCTTTGCCTTTGGTGAACTGGCTGTTCGGGAAGAGATTGTGTATGCCATCCAAAGCCTGGTGGGCAGAGATGGGGCCAGCGCCATAGAGATGGTCATGGAGAATGCTACCATGCCCGGACACAGCACAATAGCCGAGACCGCCGGTCTCATCGTCCTGATCTTCGGAGCCGCGGAAGTGTTCATTCAGCTAAAGGATTCATTAAATGACATCTGGGATGTGAAGTCAAGGCCCGATCGGGGCATCCTTGGCGCCATCAGGGAATATTTCTTCTCTCTCAGCATGGTGGTGGGCATAGGGTTTTTGCTGCTGGTGTCCCTGGTGGTCAGTGCCGCCTTATCGGCCTTTGGAACTTTCATAGATGCACATCTGCCGGACAACGAGATTCTTCTCGGAGCTGTCAACTTCATCGTATCCTTCGTCGTCATCACCTTCCTCTTTGCCCTTATCTATAAAGTGGTGCCCGATGCTCAGATTGCCTGGAATGACGTCTGGATAGGAGCCGGAGTAACCACCCTGCTCTTCATGGCGGGCAAGTTTCTGATTGGGCTTTACATCATTTATAGCGCAGAGGGATCGGCATATGGCGCCGCAGGCTCGATGGTGGTGCTCATGATCTGGGTCTATTACTCGGCTCAGATCTTCCTCATGGGTGCTGAGTTCACGAAGGTGTATGCAGAAAAGTTTGGATCAAGGATCAAGCCTTAAGATCCAGTCCAGGGTATGCAAAGAGTGCATGATCGAATCAACTGAAACGATCCGGCTCATTACCTGTAAAATAGCGTCCCGACCGGGATTCGAACCCGGGTTGAAGGCTGTCCGCGCGAAAGTGCTCCGCAGGCCTCCGGGATGTCCACTACCCCATCGGGACAACAACGGAACATGGCATTCATGCTTCAGGTTATTAAGCCTGTTGGCTTGACGCTCGCGTCTGAGCGACCCTGATGGCCCGCAGGAAATCGATTTTGCGAAACTCCGGCCAGTAGGGCGCGCAGAAGTACGCGGCGCATTCGTTGCCGTTGGCCTGCCAGGGCAGGAAGTTGGAGGTACGGGCATCGCCGCCGGTGCGGATGATCAGATCCACTTTGGGCACCGAGATGCCGTCCTGGGGATAGAGATGGCGGGCGATCAGTTCCTCGTCCACATCCTCCGCCCGGATGATGCCTGCCCTGACCGCCCGCGCCAGAGCCTGCGCCGCGTCCAGCAGCTCGCGCTGCCCGCCGTAGGCCAGGGCCACGTTGAGATACATGTTGTCATAGCTTCGCGTGGCCTCTTCCGTGCGCATGACCTCCTCCTGCAGGTCCTGGGGCAGCATCTCCACCCTGCCTATGGCCCGGATGCGAACGTGGTTGGCGTGAATCCGCTTTGAATTATTGAGTTCAATGAACTTGTTCTTGATGAGGTCGAAGAGGCAGCGCTTCTCTTCTTCATCCCTTTGAAAGTTCTCGGTGGAAAAGGCATAGAGAGTTATGTGCTTGACCCCGATCTCCAGGCACCAGTCCAAAACCATCTCCGAGGTCGCGGCTCCCAGGCTGTGGCCGATGACCTTGGAAAGCCCCCTCTCCTTCGCGTATCTGCGATTTCCGTCCTGAATGATGGCCACATGCTCGACGCGGTCTCCGGCAAGAATGCGATCCTTGAGACGGCGCTCATAAAGGGCATAAACGGGATTCGAGATACTTAAACTCATTCGTTTTATTAACTTCGCGAATTAGTATTTAAATAATTCTGCTCCGCCGCTGAATCGAGGAGTGGGGCCGGAATTCTAGGGTAAGATACTAATAGCAGATGCCTTCTTCCCATATTCCGAGGGCCTGTGGTCTAGCTGGTTATGACATCGCCTTCACACGGCGGGGATCACGCGTTCGAATCGCGTCGGGCCCATAACCATTTTTGTGCGACACAAGGTTTAACTATTTAAGAGTGGCTAACTGTAGAGGGCGCAAAGAGGCTTTGGCTATTCTGAGGTCCATATTATTATTTGAGGTGATAAGCTGTATAATAGAGGTCGTGGTCGGGAGGAAGAAGGAGCAGTCATTACCAGGGTCCGTCTCCCCCGCAAACAGGATAGAGAGATATTCGGTCATGTTGAAAGCTTGCTCGGTTCCAACCGCATAAGGGTAAGGGGCATCGACGGCGTAACTCGCATGGCCCGCATACCCGGCAAGATGAAGAAGAGAATCTGGATCAGAGAGGGCGACGTAGTCATCATCATACCATGGGAATTCCAGAATGAGAAAGCAGATGTGGTCTGGCGGTACACAGGCCCCCAGGTGGACTGGCTGCAGCGCAAGGGATTCCTCAAAGGCACAGCATGAGCAGGCGTTCCCAGGACGAGGACTTCGACACCAAGATCGATGTTCTTCGTACCAGGATAAAAGACTCAGATGATAGAGCTGTCCAGGAGGCCGTCTTTGATAAGCGCACCCTCATGGACCTTTACAGCCTTGCCAGCAAGGGCATGATCGACGCGTTAGGCGGCTCGGTCTGCACCGGCAAGGAAGCGAATATCTTCAAGGCCATCGTCGGCGAAAAAGAGCTGGCCCTGAAGATCTACCGCATATCTACGAGCAACTTCAATGCCATGCAGGACTACCTGCACGGCGATCCCCGGTTTGGGAGCGTGAGGGGCACAAAGAGAGCCATCGTCTCCGCCTGGACCAAGAAGGAATTTCGCAATCTTTCTCGCGCGGAGGAGGCGGGCGTGCGCGTGCCTCATCCCATTGCCATGCGAGGAAACATCCTGATCATGGACCTGATAGGCAAAGAAGGCCATCCTGCGCCGATGTTGAAGGACGTTGATCTGAATAATGATGAAGCGAAGCGAGTCTTTGATAAGCTCGTAGAATACATTTCCGTGCTCTACAATCGCGCCGGACTGGTACATGCCGATCTGAGTGAGTTCAATATACTCTATGATGATGGAGAGCCGGTAATAATAGACATGGGGCAATCGGTTACCCTGGACCATCCCATGGTCCGAAAATTCTTAGAACGCGATATCGTGAACGTCACCCGCTTCTTCCGGAAAAGGTATGCCATCGGGTCGGAAGAGGAGATCTGGGCGAGGCTTCGCAGCGACAAAGAGAAGGCAGATCAAGAGAGAGCCGATCGACATAAAGGAGACGGAATAAAGGAGACTGAATAAAATGGATATCAAGATCCCAGAGGAACGAATTGGCGTGCTGGTGGGTCCGGGCGGGTCCATGAAGCACTACATCGAAGAGAAGACCAAGACCACCATCGAGATTGACAGCGAAACCGGTTCCATTTCCGTTGCATCTGCCGAAGACCCCTTGCAGGCCCTGAGGGTCATGGACCTGGTAAAAGCCATCGGCAGAGGATTCTCGCCGGAGAGGGCGCTGATCATACTCGATGACGACATGGTCATGCTCGATGTGCTCGACCTCTCCAAGGTGGCAAGCACCAAGAGCGATATGGACCGCATCAAGGGACGAATCATCGGCAAGGATGGAAGGTCGCGCGAGATCATGGAGAGGCTCTCCGGCTCGAAGGTGTCGGTGTTCGGCAAGACGGTGGCCATCCTCGGCTATCCGGAGCAGATACGCGTGGCCCGCACAGCCATCGAGATGCTGCTGGATGGAGCGCCCCACGGCAACGTCTACAGCTTCCTGGAGAAGAAGCACCAGGAGTTGGCCAAGGAAGAGCTTAAGGATCAGGGAATCCTTTAAAGCTCTTTATTCTCTTTTAGCTGTTTACCTTATTTTAAAATGTCAATGCCATTTAGAGAGCAAAGGCCAGAATTCGGAAAGGCCCCCGGATTTGGCTGATCTGTGGCGGTATTTCTTCTCAAACTTCTTCCTGGGAATGATCGCGGCCGATCGAATTACTCTTTTTGCACAGGCTTACTCTGGAAACAAGTCCGATAAGAAATTATAGATAATCTGGCCAAAAAATGCAAATTGGCCAGAGGCCGGGCCTGAGATTTTATCGATCAGCGTCTTTAAGTGGCTCATTCCGTACCTCGCCAAGGTGAGAATCTGTGGCTGCTAAATCAGTTACTGATGCTGTTTTCGTTGAGGATGCAAATATAAAAGGGTGTAGGAAAATTAAATATTACTAAAATGACCGCTATCATTAAATATGTTTTTGCTAAAAACAAAAATAAGCCAATAAGGTAAATCGGCTAAAAAGGAAATAGGTGAGCTAAATATGGTACAGAAAACCGACGCAATGATTCAGTATGAGAAATCTGCCGGGGAACTGATAAAAAATAGACCGAAGAAATCCAAGGATGCCGTAATGCATTTGGAAGTCAGGAACCTTGTAGTTGCCGGCGCAGCTTTATTTGTAGTAGTTACAGCAGCAGCTTCAATGATGGGCTTTTGAAAAAAGATCCGTCCGGCCATGAGCCGACAGATCTTTTCTATTTCTTCTCCTTTTCGACAAATTGTGGGCCATTAGATCAGAGCTGTGGATATACTCCAGGCAGAAGCAGATAATGCAATAATGCAACTGTCGAAGTCGTATGATGGAAAAGATTTTCCACAAAGGGTGATGCACATAATCTGAGAGTCCGAGGATGAATGGGTCAAATAAGAATAGTGTAACAGAGCCAGCCGCCAATGAGGCATTGATGGACCGCAGCGAAATTTGCTCGCGCATGGAATTTTGCCCTCAGAGCCCATCGGCCCAAAATGGTGTGAAATTCGAGATGGATTTCTTGAGTGAGAGTTCTCTGTTGGAGATGGTCAGTCTGCAAGATCTGATCTTGGGCCACCTGCCCGATCCGGAGGTCTTCTTTCCGCATGACAGGGATTATTTTCGCCAGATCTTCCAGCACGATCGCTCGGTTATAGGTGTAAGAGTCAAAGAGAGCCTCGCGGCCTACAGCATTATCCGCATTCCGGGCCATGAGCAAGACAACCTGGGCAGAGATATCGGGCTTGCGGAGGACGAGCTGACATCGGTCGCCCATCTCCAGGCAACCGTCGTTCATCCTGCCTTTCGCGGCAACGGCCTGCAGAGAAAGATGGCGGCAGCCCATCTGCACGTGATCGAGGACCTTGGATTCAAGCATGTCTGTTGCACCGTATCTCCCAAAAATCCCGCCAGCCTTGGCAACATCATTCACAGCGGATTGGTGATCAAAGGGCTCCGGCCAAAGTTTGGTGGCTGGTGGAGATACATCATGTACAGAAACCTCTCCTGGCCCAGGGATATGCACAAAGCACTCGAAAGAGACGAGAAAACGGTCGTCGGCTCAGACCTATCCGGCCAGCGGGTCCTTCTGAATGAGGGATTTGTTGGTTTCAAGATGGTAACGCAATCAAACGGTTTTGTTCTATCCTATGGAAAAATTAGCGCTTTGCAGTGATATTATCTAATTTTTCTGACTGGAATATTAGCCTTGAGCCTTTCAATTAGCAAAGTCTTATCTACCGAAGAGGAGAAAATAGCTGCACAAGTTGGTGGAGAGTTTGGCACCAAAATTATACAAGCGATTGGGCGGCTACGACCAAATTTATGTAGTGGTCAAAGAATTGATGGATAAAATGGAGAACGATGCCAGACTGGCCAGGTATTTTGCCGGCCACGGTGAAGACTCCAAGATGAGGCTCCTTCAGCTGCAGGTGGAAATGATCTGCCAGGTTACGGGAGGAGACGGCATTTACCTCGGACGGGATATGAAAACCGTTCACAAAGGAATAGGCATAAGCGGAAGCGAATGGGGGATCATGATCAGCTATCTAATTCCTATAATGCATAAATACGAGGTTCCGGACCAGGAACAAAGGGAAGTGCAGGAACTGCTCAATCGCATCAAGGGAGATATCGTAGAGAAGCCTTGAATCGAATCGTGTTTATTACTATTTTTAGATATAGATCATATTAAATTTTAATATTTTCGGGTCTGCAGCGGCTTAGTCTTTGACTTTGACGGGAAATAAAGTATACAATTTTTTCGCCTGCGTCACATGAAAATCGCCATCAAATGCAGGACAATTCTAGACATTGCTTTTGGAAATTGCGTAAATTATCTCCCGTCACCCCTTACATAGCCGGTCGTCACCCCGGCCACGTCCGTGTCCAAAAATATTAACAGGGTATTGAGATAGCTGTGAATAGCATCAACCCGGCTCCGACTAATCTTGCCCGGGTTAGTTGGGTTGGTACTGCCGGTATCCAATGCTAAAGCAAAGGTTTATACCGATTCGGCCTGTAATGCGGCCCTTCTGAAAATATGACGGACCACGATGGACCGAACGAGCATGAATAAGCAAGACTGGGCAAATATCAACAAGGAGATCGAACGGCTCTGCAAGCTGCACGATGAGACCGCAGCCAACTATGAGAAGTGTCGGGAATTTGCCAATCATATGTCTCTTTTTATGTCCGACCTGGAGGATATGGGCTGCAATTCCATGGCGAACCGGGCCATGGACATCCTGGCAAACTGTAATCCAAAAGTGGCATCTCACTGCGAGAAGGCCAATATGGAAAAAGGCATGCTGGAGCAGATGAAAGCGGAATGCGAAAAGAAGCTCAAGGAAAGCGAATAATCATTTCGTTTTATCTCTCGGGGTGGTCTCCCGGCCTAAAACCTCATTAATTTCTATCGCTCTTTTCTCGAGCCTATCTTTCGTGTTCTCAAATCTGGTTTAAATAAATTAGCCTAAATTTATCTAAGCAACGAATCTCTTTGGATGACCTCACCAAATTTATATATTTAAGACACAGACGATTAGATGAGGAAAAAACTATGTTTGCAAGAGTGCTCATTCCCACGGACTTTTCCAGGTATGCCCAGAAGATGCAGGACTGCGCAGCCGAGATGCCCGGTGTCAGGGAGATTATTCTCCTCAATGTGATAGATGCCGCAAATCCGATGAACCTGGAGAAAAAGGGGTGGAGCTACGATTCTCTGATCAAGGATGCAATAGCCCGTCTGGATGAGCAAGCAGAGCACCTTCGCCATCTCGGGCAGAAGACGGGCCTGAAGGTCAAGCCGGTTTTGAAAGTGATTGTAGAGCCGATGAGCGGAGCCGACGGAGTCAATATGCAGAGGCTAGAGCCGCAGCCGGATGTTGAGCTGATTGAGGGAGGCGGCACCGGAGACGCCATACAGAAAGCTGCCGATGAGGAGAATGCCTCCCTAATCGTCATGGGTGCCCAGGGCAAGGGGTTGGTGGAGGGGATCTTCCTTGGAAGCGTCTCAACAGAGGTCCTGCGGGGCGCAAAGACCGATCTGCTCATCGTTCGCCACCAGCTCATGGAGAGCAGTGAAAATGTCGGTGCCTCTGCAGATTTCTGCCGTAACATCTTCTCACGAGTGCTGATCACCACGGACTTTTCCGAGGCTGCCGGAGACGCCGTCGCGCTGGCGAAAAGCCTGGAAGGCATGCAAGAGGTCTTGCTGGCCCATGTGATCGCCAAAGGAAAAGAGATCGATGAGCCGGCAAAGAAGCTAAATTTGCTGCGGGACGAACTGGAAGCACCGGGCCGCAGAATCACGGTTCATGTCCTGGAAGGAAACGCCGCGAACGAGATCCTTTCCCTGGCGGAGAAGCAGAAAGCCTCCCTGATAATCATGAGCTCTCAAGGGAAAGGCTGGCTGAAGCAGATTCGTGTGGGAAGCGTCACCTTCGACGTGGCCCGCAGGGCAAAACAGCCGGTGATGGTGGTCAGGCCCGCTAAAAGCCAGAGATAGGGACGAGCAGCGAAGCAAGACGCAGGGCCGGAAAGGCATGCACCGTCAGACGCCCGGCATGCCTTTTCCGGCCAACTGTGTCTGGCACAAGGTCATCCATTTATATCCAAATCGATTTACGTCCAATCAATTGGATTATTGCGGATACTGCCACGCACAGGATTAAGGACAGACTTCCTGCTTGAACCTCTCGAAGCTGATCTCATCGATGAACTCGCCCAGGCGCTGTTTCTTGGCATGGTCCCTGTAATAGTTGATTGTACGGTCGATGAGCTTCATCGCTTCATCATCGGACAGGTTCTCCGCCAGCACCTGGCCCAGCCTCGGCTTGACGCCGCTCGATCCGCCCACGAGCAGCTTCCAGCCCCTGGAGGTGCCGATCAGGCCGATGTCCTTCACAGCCGGCTCAGCGCAGGAGTTGGCGCATCCCGACACTCCGATCTTGAACTTCCAGGGGAGCTGCATGCCGTGATAGATCTCATCCAGCTTCAGGCCCACGCCTACGGAATCCTGCTGCCCTCTCTTGCAGAAGGTGGTTCCGGGACAGATCTTGACGCTGCGAACGCACAGACCAATGGCTGCGCCAGGCTTCATGGCAAGATCCTTCCAGGCGTTGTCGATGTCCTTGGGATCGATCCCCACCAGAGCGATCCTCTGGGCAGAGGTGATCTTGAGAACCTTGGCGTTATATTTTTCGGCCACATCCGCAATCTTGCGAAGGCTGGCCGGGCTGATTATGCCGCCGGGAATATGCGGCGCAATGGCATAAGTCTCTTTGTCCCTCTGAACAATGGCACCCTTTTCCAGAATATCTTTGGACATGCTTATTTAATTCCTCCAGATTATCATATCTATTTTCTTTTTTTGACTATAAAACGATGATCCTGGCGGTGCATAGAATAGCGTGGGCTGAAAGCAGCAGTATCAAGAAAAAGATGAATCCCCGCATTAGCAAAAGCTCAATCGGGAGGCTCTGAATCGAACTGATGGCGGCGAGCTGATTGCCGGGATCGACTCCGGAAATGAATTTAGTTGGCCAGACCCATTGCTACCGTTCGTCCCAGATGGAAGCTCTTTTCGATATCTTCTTTGCTGGGCACCTGGACAGCAGTTATGCCGGGCTCGATCACCTTCATGCCGAAGGATTTCATGCGGGCGATGAGGGTGGGCACGCCTTCCCCGCTCCATCCGTAGGAGCCGAATGCCACTCCCACTTTTCCTTTCAAATCGAGCTTTGCAAGCTCTTTCAGGAACGGGTCCATGGCTTTGATCAGCTTGTAGTTGTATGTTGAGCCGCCCAGGATGATGGCATCTGCGCCCAATGCATCCGCAGGCAAGGCATCGTAGGCATCTTTGAGCAAGACCTCAACACCCTCGACGGTCATGGCCCCGTTCGCAATGGCCTCGGCCATCTTCTTTGTCCTTCCCATTCCGCTGGCGTAGATTACGACGATCTTCGGCATTAGAAATCCCCAAAATAGTTTGGCTTGCTTTTTATAACTAATTTATGGTAAGAAATCCTCGATGATCTAGCCATGAATGATATAGCCGATCAGCACCATTAGTACAAATAAAATTACTAGGGCGGCAAGGCCATGCCAGGGCTGAATGGGCAATCCTTCTCTTGTATGCTTGGGCTTTCGCTTTAATGTCTCTTCCATCCACTTCTCATGCTGCTTCATCGCGTCGCTCTTTTCCACCACTGCAATCCACCACCTTGCCGATCCGTCAAATTGCCAAGGACAGGATTCTCTCTTCAGATTAATCCACTTTGTCCTTTCCTCGTACTCGACAATAGGCTTGCTCAAGAGCGGCATTTCTGGTGAGCGCAATATTGATCTATGAATGTAATTATATTTTAAAATGTTGTGGCGGTCTCTCAAAATTGTGATGGCAGGAGAGTTGAATACGGCGGTGAAGGTAAGAAAATGAAATGCACAGACGAGCTGCGCCTCGATCACGAAACAATTACCGCTTTACTGACGATATTGGATCTGAATATCAAGAAACTTGAATCAGACAGACCGGCGAGCTTGGAAGATCTGTGGTGGCTGTTTGAGTTCAACCGGGATTTCGTGATCAGGAACCACAACCAGAAGGAAGAAAGCATCCTCTTTCCGGCCCTCGTCTCGGCGGGCTTTCCCGAAGAGCTGATCGATCCTCTCATCGAAGAGCATGACCTGATGCGGTCGAGGGCTAAAACGGTGCGGGGCATTATAGAAGATTATAGAGACGGAAGCCCTGGCGCGAGCGCCGGGCTGGCGAATGCAGGCCGAATATATATCGATCTATTAAAAGAGCATATCGAATTTGAAGAGATGGCCGTCTATCCCGCCGCGGAGGAGTTCTCATTAAATGACCTGGATGAGCATCTTTCGGCAAAGCTTAAGACTTTTGCAGAGAAAAGAGTAGGCACGGGTAGATTAATTGATCTGCAAGAGATGCTGGATTCTCTTAAGGAAACCTATGGCATAGAGCTGTGAACTCAGTACAAAAACAAGTTGAGAATAATATTATATTAATAATTCAAATAATATTAAGTAATAATTTGAAATCTGCAAAATATTAAAATATTGTTTGAATACTTTGAAAGAGGCCACGATCATGTTAGGTGAGAAAAGTACCCCTCTGCAGGGAGTTTTAGGACTGAAAGAGCTTGTGAGCTACCAGCCAGGTTCAGTCGTGAGCCGGGAGATAATTCGCAAGAGCACGGGAACTGTCACCCTCTTTGCTTTCGATGAAGGCCAGGGGCTGAGCGAGCATACTGCGCCCTTCGATGCCCTGGTTACAATTGTGGATGGTGATGCCGAGATCACCGTCTCCGGCCAAGCTTATCAGGTATCGGAGGGCGAGATGCTGATTCTTCCCGCCGGCCAGCCCCATGCTCTGCGAGCGATGCACAGATTCAAGATGATGCTGGTGATGATAAGGTCCTGATCCATTGGCAGATTGCGCTCATTCCATCCGTGATGCTTGCTCATAAGAGGATGATTTTGAACAGGATCTCAGAATGCATGACGATCGCCGAATGCATAATGAGCTTGCCAGATCGAGAAGCTAAATGGAGAGCAAGCTCCTTATTTTCTCTTTGAGCCTCAACTCGTCATCCGCTGTGGTTGGAATTTTAGCAGACAATGCGCATCTTTGTGGCATGGGGATCAGCTCATCCTCTAAAAGCTCATAGTAAGCCTCATCGAGGCCGATCTCTCCTGCTGCGTATCTCTTGAGGATGGCTTTAATCTTCTCTTGGCTTTGCTTGCTCGACGAATTGAGCTTTTCCAGGGCCTGCTCGATCTGCTTGTACACAAAACTCGGGTTGCAAGAGATTCGTATTTATGCTTTGTCCACCAACCTTTCTATGAAAGATCGAGTCAACCGGCATTTGCGAATCTGGGGTTTCTTTGAGCACAGAAAAGCTGTATAGAAAGGCCCTCTGGCTGGAGTACTTCACAGTGGGCTACAATGTTTTAGAGGCTTTTGCCTCTCTCTTCTTTGGATCGGCAGCTGGCAGTATCGCTCTCGTGGGCTTTGGCCTGGACAGCATTTTAGAGTCCCTGTCCGGTCTCATCCTGATCTGGCGGCTGCGACGGCATAAGAATGTGTCAGAAGAGGATGAAACGAGGATCGAGACGAAAGCCATCCGGTTCGTGGCCCTGACCTTTATTCTCCTGGGATTCTATGTGCTCTATGAATCAATGCAAAAGCTGATCGGAGCTGAGGTCTCTGCACCTTCCTTGCCGGGGATAATCATCGCCCTGCTCTCCTTAATCATAATGCCTGTTCTCTGGCTAAGGAAAAGGGATCTGGGAAGGAGAATCGGCAGCAAAGCATTGGTGGCAGACTCTGAGGAGACGCTGACCTGTGCCCTCCTCTCCCTGCCGCTGCTTCTGGGTCTTTTAGCCAACTACCTTTTCGGTTTCTGGCAAGCCGACCCGCTTGTGGGGTTGGTGATCGTCGTTTTCTTGATTCGAGAGGGCCTGGAGTGGTGGAGGGAAGCAAGAGAATGAAAAGATGGTGAAAGAACGAGAGCGAAATTATGAGCAAGAAAAGGTTTTCTTCCTCTGCACCCATAACTCCGCCCGCTCCCAGATGGCGGAGGGTCTGCTGCGGGCATTATTCGGCGAGCGCTATCTAAAAAGTACTTTCAGGATCGAAACTAGCTCAGGACGTCCTGCCACCTCTCGCACGATCAGAGGTGATTCACGCTCGACCGGTTTCCTGGCAGGCATCCGCGCCGCCCGAGCTGTTATCCTGGCAACAAGGGGCCTGCGGATGTTCCATCCACCGTGTTCCTGCGGGCGCTTGGCAGCAATCCTCCTAGCATTGCGATCTCGCCATCGCGTGATGCAAAGTGTTTCCCAGGCGGAGACTATTTACATGTTTTCATGGGCAGCCAAAAAGTTTTTCATTAGATCATCTAATCCAAATTAAGAGGGATAATCATGATCAAAAAATTCGCTATCGTGATAAGCATAGTGCTTCTTACAGTTCTCATACATACATCGGGATAATAGTCACGAACGCGGCTGACTCTGATACATATTTCCCACCCACTTCAGTACCATCATTCATGATTAGTTTAACATATTCCATCGACGGCTTGTCGGAGGTAGAGCTCTCGGATGCGGTTTTTTCCGGTGCGCTCATGCAGCCGGACACTCGATAACGATGGTACAATGGTCAGGGGCAACGGAAACATCACAGCGCTCAAAATCAGCCTAGTGACAACTATGCTACCAATATATGATCCTTCTGCGAGGATAAATGCGACTCTGAAAGCACAAAGCGATAAAACCGCAGCAATTGAAGCTGCGAATAAAGCAGAACAAGAGCAGAGTGCCGAGATTGCTCGAAAAGAGGCAGAGCGATATAAAGCTGAGCAAGCCAAATATTTGCCTACTGGCAGAAAATGATTGTGTGTGCATTGGCGTAACGACCAATGCATTTCTATGTCACTTTTTCGCTCATCTGCGAAAATGCAATAGAACAGATTACTTTCGCCCGCTCGCCTCGTCCTTATCATCCCTGCACACAAATAAGATACAGTGGGGATATACAGGCTCCACATCAGAGCCTCTGAGGGAGATGTCGTATGTGGATCTCGACTCTCACTACAAGGGCTGAGCATCAGGCAGGCAGCTTGTCCAGGATTGAGAACGGCGACAAGGCGAACACGCCCGAGCACGAGAGTCGCGGAGTGGGCAACCGGCATCCCGAAGTTCCGGCCAAGTGCGGTCCGGCCCGCAGCCCGCAATTGGCCTTTTGTACAATGCGTCAAAAAAGTCCAGTGAAAACACAAAGCGTTATCACAAAAGTCCGCATAACGCC
>Ga0074195_1001703_pt1 | contig 28750 bp, 26 predicted proteins | sample EPASupsiteHSE623_FD_64525 | JGI IMG/M metagenome (GOLD analysis project Ga0074195, IMG submission 64525) | Bioremediated contaminated groundwater from EPA Superfund site, New Mexico - Sample HSE6-23 | ecosystem: Environmental > Aquatic > Deep subsurface > Groundwater > Contaminated ... | reverse complement strand
CCTGGCTAAAATTTCCGTTATCGTGCAGACACGTTCCAGACTTAGAACTACTCTGTAATAACATGTGCTATTACAGGTACTTATAAAGCTATGGAAGTTTTCGATTCCCATGCACTTCCGCCATTAATAAAATCAATAAGTTACAAATTGCAGTGTTCGGAATAAAATACACCATTTTACCGTGATTGTGGTATTGTGATAAAATTGTGATAATTTTGCTCCTGAAGCAAGGTTTTCCCAGCTTCGCCATGATATATAGAGACCTTCTCGCAGGCATCTTTAAGGTCTGCTTCGTTTACAATGTTATATCTATCGAATACAGACCGTGTTTTATGACCGGAAATTCTCATTGCAGTCTTTTCAGGTATTCCTGCCCTTACCATGTTTCTTATGGCAGTCCTTCTCAGATCGTGGAACAATTTGTCGTGTTTTTTGAACCGATTACCCCGGCATTTGCTGCAGTTAAGGTCTTTTCTCTTTTGTCCTTCCTCCAACTCAACAATAGCTCCGCAATCCTTACATTTGAAGGTCGGTCTATACCCACACTCATGCAGAGCCCTTGCCCATGACCTTCTGATATATTTGATCTTTTGACCATCCCTTGAGAACACAAACGGGCATTGTGGATGTTGAGACTCCTTAAGTTTCCACTGATTCAGTATGACTTCGTACAGTTCCCCTGCGAGATAAATAACCCTTGCTTCGTTATTTTTGGTAGTGTCTGCATCAAGAGATATCTTCTTCTCAAAAATGCTAACCTGCCGCCAGGTAAGGGACAAAATTTCTTCTTTTCGCATACCCGTGTAATACCCGATAACCAAAACAGGTTTCAAATAATCGGGCAAAGCTTTTTTTAGCCTTAGATACTCATTATGTTCAAAATAACCAGTTCTTGCATTGGCCTCTTTCAGCTTTGGGATAAACGGGATCGTTAAGACTTTTGGAGGTGTCTGTTCTTTACCCAAAGAGAACATTTTTCTGAGAGCCGTAAGCTCCCTGTTGATTGTTGCATTACCAACCCCTTCAGCAAGTCTCATGGACATGTATTTCTTGATTTCTTCCGTAGTTATCTCGCTCGATTTATATCCATCAAACCGTTTTTGCAAGTGTTTCACGTTGATCTCTGCCCTCCATAGTGATTTCCGCTGGTTCATCTTGTAATCACCAAAAAGGTCATCAGCAAGTTCCTGAAAGGTTGTCTCTTTATGTGGAGCTTCAAACCACTTCCCCTCAATAACCTCTGTCATTACCTTATGGTAAATCTTCTCTGCCAATTTTTTATCATTTGTTTCAGTTGAATGCCTTACCTGTTTTCCCTTATAGGTAAAGCTGATCCACCAAGCCTGGCCTCTTTTAAATAGTCCCACTCTTCGCCTCCTTTCTGAGGCCCTTGACATGGTCTGATTTCCCGGCAAAATTATAACCTTTGCCATTTGCCTCGTCAATTGCCTTTCTAATGATCAAAGTAATGCCACTTTTTTCCTGCTCATTAAGTTTTCTGTGATTCGTCTCTTTTCTCTTGGTCCTTGCGATTGTCTTTACTGATGGCTGTCTCTTTGATTCCATCCATGCATCTATGTCTTCTTTCTTAAACCTCAGTAAGCTTCCCACCTTGTAATGAGGTATCTCAGATACCTTTGCATAAAGAGTACTGATCTTGATACTGAGGTACTGAGATACCTCTTCAATTGTGATAAATCCTTTTTCCATACGTCTTACCTTAATGAGGTTTCAGTGGAATGTGTAATATTCTTGCCAGCTAAAAGTTCTGCCATGATACACCTGTGTAGAACATCCTGTCTCTCATTTTATTCCACCGTAGGCGCAAGATAATGCAGGGTAATGAAACTCCTTTTGTGCCCCATTTCCTTGCTTACAATTGTGAGAGATTCCTCATAGGTGAAACCTTTGTCCATGCACTTCTTGAATCTCGTCTGGGCATAATTCCACCTTAGTCCATGGGTACTCTGATAGGTTTGGCCTGTCTGGGAAGCGGCTGTCATAAGTGCACGGCGGTAAGAATTCACATCGATCGAGAATAAACCTCGATCCGATATGGAGTCCTGCAGTTCATCATATGTTTCCGGCAGTATCGCGACATCTCTGGGAAGTCCTCCCTTCGTATTTGTTAGATGGATAACACCTCTCAGTTCCTGTGTTACAGCATCTATATCCATTCCTCTCATCTGGCTTTCTTTTAGCAGCGAGACCTCGTGGATACGGGCACCTCCTTGAACCTGGATGAGACCACATAGCTTTTGCATACCGTCCAGTGCATTAATAATGGCATAGGGGTTCCGGTAGGCACGTGCATGTTCCTTTTTAATCAGCGTCTTCCGGGCAATCTCTGATGCCTCAATGATAGCAGAATCAAAACAATACACAACACCCAAGCCATGTTTGAAAGAAAAGAGATTCAATGCACGTTCGAATTTTTGCAGGGCGGAAGATTCTAACTGGAATGTACAATATGCCACCTGGCGTTCAATTTTATGACACAGGTAGCCCTTGATATGGTCTGGGGTTATGTCCTCGATTTTTTTTACGCCGTGGGAATGCCGTATATATGATGCACATTGGTGCCATATATCCAGATAAGCTCCGGCTGTTGCATAGCTGAATATCCCCAGTTGTTTTGATACATCATGGGAGCTTCTGTTTCCTTTTGATCTGGCTAACTGCTTCGCACAATGTTTACTGTGTCCCGGAACAAAAATACCTGACTCGTTGAATACTGCTATGATTTGATAATGTATACTTCCACGCATGGTTGCCTCCTTGATTTTTTTAACCGATATTTCTTTACCCCTCGGTCTACAGGACAAACTCTGGTTAAATACATCCGAACTTTTTTTGGTGTGTTCGCGTAACACTTGATGGCCTTTTTTCATTGGAATAGCCACTGTTGAAGACCGTCAAGAAACAAGCATAATGGCTATAAGTTTCAATCACACTGAACACTTCAGGTGTGTAATTAATTTTCACTGTTCTTCGGAGAAGGACAGTTTAGGTTATATATTTTCATTGTTGGTAATGTGCCTTCTGTACATGCCTACACCTTATATCTTGACAAGTGTGTAATACACACATAAACTACACGTCAAGGAGGTATAAACATGTACGACTATGATCTGAATTATATTTATGAGATCACCGGCCTCTCAGATACAGAACGTCGGTCCTTGATCAACTACTATGCCAGATTTCCCGAGGCTGTCAAAATAGAGGCCCACAAAATCCAGACGGACCTTCTGCGACAGATGAAAGCAGGACAAAGAATCAAAGAAAAACAGGCAGAGTTCACATATGCCATGCTTGTCCTGGCTTTGAGAAAGATGAAGCGTATCGAGACGGGAGAGTATGTCGGAGTCGACATAGAGAAGATCAGAGACATGAGGGTGGGCAGGATCAAAGCTGAGAAGAAGAAAAAAGCGAGCAAGATCAAAGATCTCATTGAATTACGGTACTATGCCCTCATAACACAATTCAGGGAGAAGGAGCTGGGTTGGAGGGAAATAGCCAAGTACCTTGAAAAATATCATAAATCAAAGATTACCTTCTCCTATTTGCGGCAATGTTACGAACAAATAGCGCTTGAGCATAAAATGCGTGGAGAAGATTGATGAGTTCTTTTGACAGCATGTTGTGTACCGTCAAAGGGTATGTTTTTCTTGATGGAGAAGGGCGTACCCTACAGATCGTCTTTTGCTCCCTGATTAATTAAAGGTGAAAACTTATGTTATGGAACTTATTAGATATTGAGTATTTAGCTACTCACAAATGCTGTGGCATACTTTGCGGAACAAGGTGTCCATTATAGATAAACCTTGACCATATTATACATGACGTAATTGAGAATTTGTCTAATCGTACTCCTCTGCTTGAGAGGAATTGAAAAATATTTTTCGAAAGTCTAATGAAGATACTGTATATTAAAAAATATATCGGCAGAATTTAATTTTACTTAAGAAGTTTATTCTAAGGTGGGAAGGAATGTCAAGAAGTTTTATTTGGTTTAATATTTGATAGGATTTGAATAGATACTGCTCATCTCCTTTTTGTCTATTCTGTACGTCACTGGGGATGGGCACATTGAAGAAGCGTTCCCGAAAACCATGTTGGAATAAACATTGGACACAAACGGACTCATCCGCATACGTCCGGAAGGCAACGATCTATTTGATCATGTTGTTTCTATTCACGAAAAGGTTGTGGATATGGGAGCAACTACCCAGAAACAGCGAGCCGTCCTTACTTACCTCCAGAGCCATCCGGGTGCGACCATAAAGGAAATCGGCGTGAGTGTGGAGGGCATGACCGCCAATGGCGTGAAATCTAATCTCCAGACACTGAGACAAAACGGTTTGCTCAAGCGCGTGGGTCCCGACAAAGGCAGGCATTGGGAAGTGATTGAGGCGGGACAATGAATAGCGTGGAGCTAAATGCTGATTGCTAGGAGCCATGAACAATCAGCCATACTCGAAGGGGGAGGGATGGATTTAGAAGCAAACGCAACGTTTGCAGCAACATCCCCGTCGTCCCTGTTTAGATTTTCCTTATCACTTTTTGAATGTTCCATTGAAATATCGTTTAATATAATGTATACAATGATTTAAAGACGTATTTTTACACTATACTCTTTGCGGTTTTTTAAGTTGAATCGCAAAGAAGAGGGGGAAAATGGCGTATTCTTCATACCTTAAACCAAGACAGGAAACGATCTCTGAAGAAGGGATTGAGGGTATCATTGATTTAGCGAATCTTTATACTGGTACTGCAAAAAAAATTGAGGCAAACCCGAAAGCGTTTTTCGGCCTTACCTATCCTACGTCTGATATACTGAAGGTTCTTGAGCAGATCAACCTGCGTTTTACCAAAGATAAAGAAACATCAGGCCTATTTCTTTTTGAAGGTCTGAAGGGGAGTGGTAAGTCCCATCTCCTCCTTCTTATCTACAACCTTTTTAAATATCCCGATACTGCCAGGAATTGGCTTACCAAAAACAATATTCAGTGCACCATGCCCGATGATGCTGTTGTGGTGATAAACAAATTTACAGACAACCCCTACGATTCCATCTGGGCTATGGTTTTTAAAACCCTTGGCGTTGAGTCCTATAAAGGCAATACGCATCCAGGCCTTGAAGAGTTCCTGAAGGCGCTCGGCAAAAAAAAGATTATACTTGTCTTCGATGAACTTGAGCAAGGCATTAAGGTCATTGCTGATCCTGCACTTCAGGCACAGAATGTAGCATTTTTACAGATGGTTTCAGAGCTGAGCAATAGATCTAATCAGGTTACCCTCTTCGCAAGTATCTACAGTGATAGAGATGAACCGGGAAGCACTCTGAAAAGGGTGCCAAGATGTACCGTCCAGTTTGATAATGCAAGAGACCAGTGCAACGTGATACTCCACAGACTCTTCGAAAATTACCTCTCTTTTGATTCTGTTTCCGTTACGCCTACCATTGATAGTTATGTTGAGCTATGGGAAAAACATGCAAACATTGACAGGGAAATGCTCAAGACAAGATTTAAGGAGACTTACCCTTTTTCGCCTTCATTGATGGACATAATTCTAAAAAGAATTCCATCCCGTGGCGGTTTTCAGAATGTGAGAGGCGCTCTTGCTTTTCTCGGCAACATCGTGAGGCTTACTCATCATACGAATGATGTTGTTACCCCTGCTGATGCATCCATTGAAGACAAAGCGCAGGCAATCATGCTTAGGGACCTTGATGTAAGCGGTGACCTAATCAACAGGGCAAAAGAAAATATGGAAGACCTCAGAACAAGGGTGCCTGCTGCCAATAAACTTGCTTCTTGCGTTCTCCTCTATACTCTCACCGGTTTTGAAGTAGAGAAAGGTGTTTCACGGAATTCTCTTTTGACCGACCTCCTCTCACCAACACTCGATATTAATGAACTGAATCAGGGGATAATGGGTTTCCAGAAGTATGCCTCCTATTTCCACACAGAATCTGACAGATTTTTCTTTGACCTCGAAGAACAGCCTGAGGCAAAGGTTGAGTTTAAATCGCTTCAATATTTAGATGAAAGGGCGCAGGATTATATTTCTGATCTTCTGAAGGGCGATATTTTCAAGGAAAACACTAATGTTGTCGTTTTCAAGTCAACAGAACAAACGCAGGAATCATTAAAACAATTTGAGAAGGGTCGGCCACGTTATGTGCTTACAGGAAGGCGGTTAACCCAGGAGGAGAGACATAACATCTATTTTGGAACGGATATCAGAAATCTCATTATCCTTCTGGAACCGAAAGATGACAAGTTCCAGTTACTCTACGACAAAGACATGTTGAAATGGGCTAAAAGGGTTTTGGCTGCAAAGAACCTTGCAGAAGGCGCTCAGAAGTCATCACGCCAGGCAGATTATGAAAAGATAGCAAAGAACGACCAGTCCTATATAATTGAGCGCATAAAAAAGGCGGGGTTGGTTTTCGTTAACTGGGACAATTACGGGAAAACCGTAAATGAAGATAAGATCGAACTCGAACCCATTACAGGAGATTGCTCGCGGGAAAAGGTGCTCGAATCGCTGAATCAGGAATACTTCCCTATGCTCATCATTAAAGAACACCTCGAATCACGGATTGATTACATAAAGGATAAGCTTGTAAAGGACATTGATGCCGAGTATAAGGCAACGCTTGGTTTTCCTATTCCCACCAACGTAAGGTCTGTTTCAAATGCCATAAGAGAGTTATGCAAGGACGGTACAATTGGAATCCAGCACAGCAGAGGAAACTATTGCAAAAAATATGTTGACCTTACCGAAACGGAGTTCTTTGGTGCTAATATAATACCACCCTTTGAGGAACAGCCTGCTCCCCTAAAGAAACCGGCAGAACCTGGACCTACTCCACACCCCGAGCCTGTTCCCGGAGGACCGACCCCTAAACCCGTTTGTCCGATATGTGGTCAGTCTGTTTGTGTATGTCTGACAAAAGAAAAGATTTCAGTAAAGATTCCTCCGCAAACCACTATCGGAGGACTGAGAAACGAAACCGCTTCGAGACTGCAACAGTACGATAATGTAGAAATAACAAAGATTGTTTTCAAGATATTTTATGAGCAGGCGGATATCGGTGATCTAAGTACACTCCCGGGAATGCTTCGCGGCAATTTGAGCGGACAAGGCGATGTCATGGCAGAGATAACGATTACAAAATCAGGCAGGTTTACCAAATCTCAGGCAGAGCAACAGGTGGAAGCGCTTCCTTCAATTCCCGGCGCTGACTATTCGATAGACATGACAATTGAAGTAGATAAAAAAGGCAACTGATTGGAATATCTAAGCATACCTCTCCTTGGAAAACTGACTGATCCCGGTCCTCGACTTCCCTGGATAAGCGACTGGCTTATAAAAGACGTGTGGAGCAATTCATTTTACGAGACGCTTTCGCCGACAGAATATCTCAAAAGAGGTGAAGATACAGTTAACAGATTTGAAGTGCTCGTTGCATCAACAGCCGACAGAACCTATAGAGAGTTACTTGCACCACCGGCTCAGGATAAAACCATCCTTAATGTTCTCTCCGATAAAGAAACAGCAGTTGTAATATTTGACGGCCTTTCTCTTAGGGAAATACCCATCATGCTTCAGCTTGCAGATAAATCACATCTCAAGGTTAAGGAAGCCGTTTATTCCCATGCTGCAGCACCCTCTGAAACATTAGACTTCGTTAACCGTGAGTTTAACTGCGGACGTATCGGACCATCCCAGCTTCAAGGTAGAACGGAATTAAAGAGTCGAAGTATTGCCGCATATTATACTTCCAATCCGATTCAAAGGGTGGTCATCACAGACGATAACATGGCTATCCTTATCTGGTCGGCCTTCCCGGACAACACCTATACCGACAGTGGGGCAAAGTTTGAGAATCATTTCGAGAACATCCATGTCCAGTTCGAAACAGCCTGGATGAACAGCGTTCAACAGATCAAAGGGAAGAAGAGGATTATCATTACAAGCGACCATGGTTACGCATTTTTCGGAACAGGAATGGATTTCATAAGAACAAGTGCCGAAATCAGGGAATTAAATGACTACTTCGGCAACAACAGGTATGCTTTTCTTTCAGATAAGCCGACGCCTCCCGAATCGGATGATATTGTCATCGATGCCGATAAACATGTCGCCATGGTAAAAGGACGCATAAGAACCAAATCTACAGGAGAGTCGGCGGCTATGCTTTACCGCCATGGCGGGCTCTCTCTCATGGAGATGCTCACTCCCTGGATTGTATTGGAGGCTTAAGGACTGTGAAACGTGCCATAGAAGAATCTTTTCCTATTGTTGAGATCAACAGACTGGCAGTACCTGAACGTAATGCCTTCAAACCCATCTATCAAATGCATAAATGGTTTGCCCGGAGAGCATCCTGTGTTTTCAGGGCAATACTCCTTGCCTCTATGAAACCTGCCGGAACAAACATCATGGAGGAATTCTATAAAGACCATACTAACGATCCTGATACAAATGGAGTTGCCATTCTTGACCCTTTTATGGGCGGCGGTACGACGGTTGTTGAGGCGTTGCGTCTCGGTTGCCACGTAACTGGAATTGATCTCAATCCCGTTGCCTGGTTTATCGTGAAGACAGAGGTTGAGCCTGTTGACATTCATGAACTTAAAGCGGCGTTTAAAAGACTTGAGGAACGCAAAACCGCAAGCGGTAAATCAGTCAAAGAAGAGCTGCTGAGCCATCATAAAACCGAATGTCCATGCTGCGGAGCAGGAAGGATTGATGCAGACATCATTTATACATTCTGGGTAAAATCGGCAATATGTACAAATCCGAACTGTCCAAGTTCCAATAAAGAAGTGCCTCTTTTTGGTAATTACATAATTGCGCAGAAGTCCCCCAGCATACGATATCTCAAGGATTATACATGCAGTGCTTGTAAAAAGGAGCTTGACCTTGATCTTGAACCTGCTTCTCTCATTGCAGAATCATCACTTTCGGTCGATAGCCCGAAGGACTCATCAGGGGATCTCCGTTCCAATAAACGTTGGACGCTCTATGACGAGAGGATAGATGGATTTGCCTGTCCATGGTGTGGCGAGGAACACCATGACACCAGGATCAGGATGCAGATGAAGGAAAAGAAGCTTTCAACGACCAAGAAAAAGGTGCCTCTCAGCGTGTTGCTTTGCCCTCATTGTTATGCCGTATGGCAGTATCGCGGCGGTGCCTTGCCGGAAAATGTTACCTGCCCCATATGCAAAAAAGATTATATGCCTGAAAAGGGGAATATCCCTTCTAAGGGCGAGTTTGTCTGCCCCTCATGCGGACAGAAAGACAAAGTCATCAAATCAATCCGCAAACTGCCGGAGGACAGGCTCCTTCCCACTACACCTTATGCCATCGAGGGCTACTGTTCAAACTGTGCTGGAAATGGCGATGAGGTGGACCTGCTTGGCGAAACAGTCAAAAAAGACAGGAAGACGGATCATTCCTGCAACATCTCAAAGAATAACGGTAAGTTCTTCAAGAAAATAAGCCCTGCTGACCTGAAGAAATATCAGGATGCAGAGAAAAGGTGGGAGGGGGAAAAGGAAAACCTGCCGTATCCGAAACAAAAAGTTCCATGGGGAGAAAAGACTAAGACCCATCTTATTGGCCACCATTATTTATATTGGCATCAGTTGTTCAACCCTCGGCAGCTCCTGTGTCTGAGTACCCTTCTAAAGGCAATTGGACAAGAAGGGGATCAGGTATTAAAGGAGATGCTGCTGAGTGGATTTTTCACTACGCTGGAGAGCAATAATGTATTTACGAGGCATAGGGCTGATGCAGATAAAACAGAAGGCATTTATGCAAGGCATGATTTTCACCCCAAAGCAACTTTTGCTGAAGGAAACGTTTGGGGGGTTACATATGGTAAATGTACCTTCCAGAAGTGCATGAATAAGGCTATAGAAGGAAAACATTTCTGCTACAAAACGTATGATCGAAAAATTGTCGGTAAGAATATTTTGAGCGAATTTAGAGAAGAGGTTATTGAATCAAATGACGGTACAAAAATAATATGCGGCGATTCCAAACTCTCAATAAAAGACAAACCAAGTTTTGTAATCACCGACCCCCCCTACTCAAGCAACGTCAACTATTCAGAACTTGCCGATTTCTTTTATGTCTGGCTTCGCTTATTGCTCTCCAAAACTTATCCACATTTTGCTCCTGAGATTACTCCAAAAGCTGATGAAATTGTGGAGAACCCCACCAGGGGTAAAACAGCCAAAGATTATGAAGATGGACTCACAGAAGTTTGGAAGAAATGCCATGAAACCCTCGATGATGACGGCGTCATGGTCTTCACCTTTCATCATGCCGAGGGCAGTGCGTGGGAGTCTCTTCTTGAATCCCTTTGTAATGCAGGTTTTGTTATAGAAGCAATTTACCCTATTCATGGTGAGTCTGAAAGCTCTCTCCACCTCATGGACAAGGAGGCTATCTCCTATGACCTCATCCACGTATGTAAGAAACGAAATGGCAATGATGACATTAAACAGCGTTCCTGGGCAGGCGTGCGGCAGGAGATAAGAAAGAAAGCCCGGGAAGAAATTCAAATGATTGAAGCGGGAAGATATGGAAGCGAAAAGCTGTCTCCTGCCGATGTCAACATCATCCTTATCGGGAAATGCCTTGAGTTATACAGCAAATACTATGGTGCAATCGTTGATCACAATGAGGACGTCGTCCCCTTGCAGACTGCCCTCACCTTGATACGCATGATGGTTGAGCAGCTTGTAACAACCCAACAGCCCTTACCTTCCGAGCTCGAACATATTGACCCGGTGAGCTTCGTCTATCTGACATGCCTTTGCGACAGGAAAGAAATACAAAGCGATGAAGTAAATAAAACAACAAAAGGAATCCTTGAAGTTGATACATTAAAGAAAGCCGGCATAATGCGAAAGGGCAGAGCAAAGAGGGGAAGAACGTACGAAGTAAAACATCCCGATGAACGCTATGACGAACTTGAAGAACTTTTCAAAAAGAAAAAGAAGACTTTTAATATGGATTTCCTCTTTCCTGAATTGGAGGAAGAAAAGTTCGATAATGTCGCCCTTGTGGATATGCTCCATTACCTCATGGGGCTTGCAACCAGATCGGAAAATCTTATCCCCTGGCTTAATGAGTTCCAACGGGCGATACCACAGTTACGGGTGGCTTTTGAGTATTTAAGAGACAGGAACCCCACATTCCAGGAACCGATAAACAAGGTATTGAATCTCATCGAGGTGTAGAGGATGCCGGGATACGAGATATTTGAAAAAAGACATCTTAATCCGTACAATGCAGATGGTATAATGCCCTATGACATCAGGATGGGTTTCCTGGATTTCCTCAGGGAAATAAAGGACAATGCAGAAGGGATTTCCCCATTGTCATCTTTTACTGTGAGCGGCATAGAAGAAGTGCTCTACAGAACACATCCTGGAGAACGTCAGACAATGGCGAGAGTTATTCATACCATCCTGCAGAGAGCGGCATCGGTTTTGGAACGAAAGAAGGTACAGGTTCAGATTGTCTGCAAGGAAGAGCTTGTGAAGGGTGCTGATTTGCGCTTGAAATACCGAGGCGAGCAACTCCCTATTGATTATATTTTCGGTACTACGATTACTCATACCATTCATGGAGCACAGGTATTCAAAACAGGATTTAATTTATCAACATGACGGCAAAACCGAACCTTTACATCATTGCGGGACCAAACGGCTCAGGAAAAACAACCTTTGTGCAAAAATTTCTGCCCTACTATGCTGAGTGCCTCAATTTTGTGAATGCAGACCTCATTGCATCAGGGCTTTCGCCATTCTCCCCGGAAATAGCTGCAATAAAAGCGGGAAAAATTATGTTGGAACAAATCAATGATTACGGGAAAAAGGGCAGTGATTTCGCCTTTGAGACTACTTTATCGGGAAAGACATACATAAAATTACTGAATGATTTGAAAAATAAAGGTTATAAAATACACCTTTATTTCCTATGGGTAAGGGATGTGGAACTGTCCATTGAGAGAGTTGCCGAGCGCGTGCGCATGGGCGGACATGACGTCTCCTTGCATGTCATAAGGCGGAGATTTAGCCGGGGCTTATCCAACTTGTTCAATGTTTATAGGCCCTTACTTGATTCATGGATCATGTTTGACAATTCTACTGATGAACCGCGTATTATTGCACACGAGAAAGATGGTATACTAACGGTAATCGATGGTAACCTGTTCGATACGCTTTACAAGCATCAGGAGGCACTATGAAGACAACAAGGAAAGTAAGTGGGGATGTAAGAAACCTGCCCTTTGAGATAAAGGCTGAGATGGCGCTTAAAGAAGCCGTCGCCGAGGCTATTGCTGAACATAAGCGGCGTGGTCACCCTATTGTAATATGGCGTGACGGCAAGGTAGTACTGATACCCCCGGATGAAATCACTGTTCCCGCAATCATAGCCCAGGAAAAACCTCGATTAAAACATGCAAAAGTAAAATAGCAGTAAAATGACTATCATAATAAGGGAAAATACGAAGGTAAAAATAAAATACCGGCCAGAGCTTGGCTCCGGAGAAGTATTCCGGGTTTCTGAGGCAAATGGGGAATATAAGTTTGATGTAGTCTTCGAACATAACGGCAAAAGAATTCTTGAGACCTTTCCTGAAGTCCTGCTTGAACCTGTCGAAGATATTTTTCAGAGATTTGAGAGTGGTATTTCTGACAAACCCCATCATTTTTTCATGAAACAGCTCGCCTGGCAGTTCCCTCTTGAAAATTCAGGAGGTGAACTTTCAAACAGCAAAACAGACCTCCTTCCCCACCAGATTTTGTTAACCCACAATGTCGTCAAGGCACGGAGGAGAAAGTTTCTCATTGCCGATGAGGTAGGTCTCGGAAAAACAGTTGAGACCGGAATGATTATCCGGGAGCTTCATTCAAGGAAAGAAGCTGACAGGATACTCGTTATCTGCCCGGCAGGACTCACACCTAACTGGCAGAATGAACTGCGGGATTGCTTCAGGTTGCACTTTGATATTTTCGGTCAGGATTTTACCGATTCAACACCTTATGCCTGGGAGAAACACAATCTTGTCATTATATCTATTGACACGATTAAAAAACCGGCGCGGTTAGAAAGACTTATGAAAGGCCCCATGTGGGATATTGTTGTCTTTGATGAAGCTCACCACCTTTCCCGTAAAAAATACGGGAAGAAGGTCGACACCTCACAGAACTACAGACTGGCCGAAAAGGTGAAGGGGATTGCAAGAGATGTGCTTTTTTTGTCTGCTACTCCACACCAGGGAGACGGATATCAATTCTGGTCATTGATTCAACTCCTCGATGACCAGCTTTTTGAAAACCCTGAGGCAATGGAAGACCACCGGGGGCTTCTGGGCCGGGTCATGTACCGGAGGACAAAAAGAGAAGTAACCGATGCCGAGGGAAACCCCATATTTATGAGGAGAAAAGTCCACTCCCAGATATTCAACCTTTCCATGAGAGAACAACGTTTTTATGAAAAACTTACCGAATACCTGAAAGAGGGTTATAGTGCAGCAGGGTCAGGACATGTGAAAACCACGACACAACAGCGGGCTGTCGGTTTTGTCATGGCAACGTTTCAAAAGATTATGTCGTCAAGTCCGCGGGCAACAAAACAGGCTCTCAGGAGACGATTGATAGCCATTTATGCAAGAAAGCAAATGGCCCTTGAAGGCGGCCTTCATGGCCCCATTACAAAAGCCGATGTGTCAACTCAGATAATGAAGTACCAGGAAGAAATGCGGAAAGCAGTTATCGATCTTCTCTCCTACGAGAGGGGAACAATAGATTATACAGATGCCGATACGTATATTGCTCAGCTCAAGCAACGTTTAAGGAAGCGCCCGAAGTTTGAGGATGAGATCACAAATTGGGCTCTCGATGCCATGGAAACAAACGATGATGCTATCGAAGCTGAAGCGAATATTCCCAACGAAGATAGAAAAGTGAAAGAATTAATAGAACTGATAGACGAAGGGCCGGACAGAAAATTTGACACGCTCATCAGGGCCGTTGAACAGATTCGTCGTGAGAATAAGGACGAAAAGATACTCATCTTTACGCAGTACCTTGAAACACTCTATTTTCTAAAAGAAGAACTGGGAAAATACTATGGCCATAATACAATCGCCATGATTAAGGGTGGCCCACTTGAAGAAAAAATAGCTTCCTGTGAATCTTTCTGGGATGAGAAGGGAGCACAATTTCTCATTTGCACCTCAGCGGGTGGCGAAGGCATCAACCTCCAGGTATGCAGGATTCTCTTTAATTATGATCTTCCGTGGAATCCTATGGCTGTTGAGCAGAGAATCGGAAGGATACATCGTTATGGGCAGATGGAGACTGCTCAGGTTTATAACCTCATTGCGGAAGGCACGATCGAAGAAAGAGTTTATGCAATACTGGAGCAGAAACTCGTTGAGATAGCGAGGACTATAGGGAGGGTTGACGATGTTACCGGTGAGGTTGTTGAGGATTTCAGATCTGAAGTCCTCGGTTACCTTGGCTCCTCAGTAAATTACAACGAATTATACCGCGAAGCGCTTGTACATAGAGATTATCAGAGAACTGAAAGGGAGATTAAAGAGGCAATACAAAAGGCAAAAGAGGCGAGCGATGCCCTGAGACAGTTGACACAGGATTTAACGGCCTTCAACCTGGAAAATTATATTGAACTTAAAGGAAGATATTCACTCAATGATCTGAAATTGTTCTGCGAGAAAGCTATTATCAGTCTTGGGGGGAGCTTTATCCCTTCAGGCGACATAGTCAGCATTGGCATCCCCGAGGTACTGAAAAAATATACTGGTGTTTCCACGCGGTATGACAACGTAACTTTTTCCCGGAAGACAGCAACGAGGAAGAAAGGTGTTGACCTAATGGGGATTGGGCATCCGCTCATAGATGCCTTAATTGATTACTGCAAAAGCGATTCAATATCAGGAGATGTATTTTATGCCGTTGAAAGGGGTGCTCCAGAAACGATTTCTGCGAGATATCTTTTTTCTATAGATCTTGATGACCGTTCCAAGATGCAAACATATAAGGAATTTTTTCTTGCAGGAGACCATACAAAAGGGGACATTGAATTTCTTAAAGAAAATGGGTGGATTGAAAAACAGGAGAAATCAGAGGTGATTGGTCTTCAAGATCACCTCTCCATACTTATCCGAAACTACGAAGCTCAATTGAAGTCTGAGTATGAAGGTGTTGTAAATATCAGGAGCAGATGTATTGGAATCATGAGCATCAGTAATATTAAATAAGTAAAACTACAGTAAAAGTACCTCCAGGATTGTATCTTAACTTCTCAATAAATTTAGACAAAAATAAATATAGATTAATTTAATTCAATTTTAATTTATTACTATTTTGTTCCATAGGGTGTATAATTATTATTATGAAAGTGAATCTTTCTGAGCCTGAAATAAAAGATGAATTTTATTTTCAGTGGCACATAACAGAACGTTGCAACTGGTCATGTAAGCATTGTTACCAAAACGGCAATAGTAGTGATGATTTACCTCTGGCAGAATTATTGAAAATTTTTGATAAGATAGAAGATGCTGTCAATAAATGGGGTAAACATGGAACTGTTTCGCTGACTGGGGGTGAACCTTTTGTGAGAAAGGAAGACCTCTATGCTCTTATGTCGCGTCTTGACAAATCAGATTCATTCTTATATTACGATATTCTAACCAATGGTTCATTCATCTCGGAAAATGAAGCGCAGAGCCTTTCTTCTTATGGGAAGCTCAGAAGGGTGCAAGTATCCCTGGAAGGCGCCTCTGCCCGAACCAATGATGAAATACGAGGTAATGGCAGTTTTGACTCAGTAATAAAGGCAATAGAAAGCTTGCGGTCCAGCAATGTCGATGTCTCTGTGATGATGAGCATAACCAGAAAGAATAAGGATGAAATCCTACCACTTATTGATGTATTGGGCAAAATGGATGTTCAGGCCCTTGCTATTGAGAGGTTTATTCCTGAAGGCCATGGAATGGGCATGAAGGATTTTGTATTGGATTCTCATGAATTGCGTAACATTTACACAAATATATACAGAATTGCCACCGATAATTCTCCTGTGAAAATATTGCTATACAGGCCGCTTTTTACGCTCGTGGCCTGTGATGATCCAACAGTTGGTGCGCTATGTTCCGCAGGCAACAATGCGCTTACTATTATGCCGGATGGTACTGTTTATCCCTGCAGAAGGTTGCCTATTCCCATCGGCAATGTACTGACAGATGGCCTATACAAAATTTGGTACGATTCCGATGTTTTGTGGACATTGAGAAATCCTGAAAATCTTAAAGGGAAATGTCACGGTTGTGATCTTTTACCTCAATGCAGAGGATGTCGGGCTATGGCTTACTTCTTAACCGGCGATTACATGGGAGAAGACCCACAATGTTGGAAATAAAACCTGGTACGGAACTTGTGCTTTCTGAACATATAATAATGAAGTCCTTTCCTGAGGTCGATCAATATTATGCTTTTAATGTAGAAAGTGGGGAACATTTCAGCGTCAATTCAACGGGTTGCTGGGTGCTTGATCGAATTAAACTTAATGGCAATTTTGAGATCCTTGTGGAAAATTTTGCAGATGCATTTAAACTGAAGAAGGAAGAAGCTCTCGCAGACATCTCGGAATTATTAGAATTTGCTTTGGAGAACAAGATCATTATTGGGAGGTGTAACAATGAAGTCAAAAAGAGTGTATGAAAAACCGAAAATTAAAAAAGAAGTGAAGATGCAGTTTCCTTTGAAAATGATTGAAGCTAAGATGAAGAAAGAAGTATGTAGGCAGTGCTCATCTTGTCATAGTTGTAGGTAACGTATAGACTTGGGCTGTAAATTTGTGTTTTTAAGATATCTTTGCTACTTTTGGGGCTTTACAACATCCATTCTGTGCCAAATGGGAGTTTTTGAATATGACAGAAGAACAATTTGAACTGTTTGAAAAACTAAATGCAAAGATGGATGTATGGATAGACCAAGAAGCTTACGACGAGGTAGAAAAAGCCTGTAATATTAGTAAAGAACATTCGGATTGTCTCATAAATGCATTTATGCACCCAACTTGTACTGCAAAGGCGGATAGACATTGGACAATTCTTTTGGGAAATTTCAACAAACTTCCGATAAAGGAAGTGTATATTGATAGCGAAAGCTACCCATGCACTGATTCTTGGTCATACTTCTTTTTCGCAAAGTTAATTCGTGCAAAAATTCAAAAAAAAGGAACTGATTGTTATTTTCGAAAGCTTGATGATGCAATATGTTACCTCGAACGACATTTACCAATAGCCGTACAAAAGAAACCACAAACAGCAATACTTTGCGCAATTTATCTTTTAGAAATGTCTGCATCAGGTATTGGGGCAGATCAAAGAAGTTTTGCCGAGAGATCTCAACGGGTACTAAAAGAATATGTAAAGGGAAACAAATATAAAGATCTGGTTGCTTTTTATGATTTGTGGGCAAGGTACAATATTGGGGTTGGTTATTTCCATGATGCGGAATACAGAAAAGCTGTGCTCGAATTTAATAATATTGTTTTTTCTTTTATCAAAGGGAAAACCCGTTTAGCTAAGTATGATAACGCTTTGTGTGGGCGAGACCTGTTATACACTCCTTCAGTGTTATATAGAGCCGATATCCAATTGAAACTTCAACTTGCATATCATGCTCTCAAAACAATTGGGAATTATGTCGATAGCGTGAATCAATACAAAGAGGCAAAGGCTAATTTAATTAAGGCTGAAGCTTATCAACAAATGGGCCAAAAAGACAAAGCACGTGAGACATTAAATGGAGTATACGCTTATGCATTTGGGAAGCAGTTAAAAATTGATGATTTGCCAAGTTTTGCCTGTCACCCTGGAACCAAGTTGAGCAACCTAAAGGGTAGGCTACAGACCCTTCTAACGGCTGAATATTTGAATATTTTGAAAAGTAACACAAATAAAACAAAACACAATCTGGGCAAGGTAGCAATTTTTTTTGAAAGTTACCAATCTGGTGTGGCTTTGCAGAAACCAAAACGGGTTGGCTATTTTGAACAAATAGCAGATTATTTGAATTTATTAACTAAAGCGCCAGAACAAGATGAAAATACATCAGCCTATATGAGTTATGCCAAAAAATTGTATATGGTAAACAAAGAATATTTACTTGAAGAAGAGCCTGTGGGGCAGTCATATTGTCCTTGCGAGGAAAAAGGGATTGACCTGCGGAGATTGTCCATAGAGCATTATGACCAGTTTTATAAAAATCTTCTCAACTTCTACGAAAAAGTTAACTATCCAGAAGACAAACAGTTGTTTGTTAGCCGGTTACTTAAGCTTGAAGAGAAAACCCGTGAAAATCTATATTGGCGTAAACGCGAACTAAAGATGTATAAAGAAAATCTATCTGAGGAATTATGCAAAAATTGGTGCATAAGTTGTTTAGCTAATAGTGAGTCTGGCATAAAAGCTTTTGACAAAGTACTTTCTTGCCGCCCCTGTAGTGAAGAACAAAATAAGAACATAATCAATAGTAGCCGCGATCCACTTGATGCAAGTGATTATGAGTGGACTATGAAGGTTTGGGATGAACATTTTCTTAAACATATGAAAGACTTCAGCATGCACGAACCAAAAAAACGTTCTATTCATTTCTTAGGATTACAGCGATGGAATTCCACTTCCCCTGCTCAAGGTAAATCTTTAGGCGGTGGCTATTTTGTTTATCATACTGATGAAGCAGGCAAAGTGGATTTAGGCATTGCTGTCGACCCTGGGTTTGACTTTGTGCGTAATCTTTTCCGCGCTGGGTTCAGTCTTGCTGATGTAGATGTAGTTTTACTTAGCCATGCGCACCTCGATCATATACGAGACTTTGAATCTATGTTGTTTCTTTGTCTGGAACTCAATAAGCGTACTGATCCCAAGATAAAACACAAGCTTCATGCCATAATGACTTTGGGTGTATATCGCCAGCTTGAGCATTTAATTGAAAATCCTGGTTTGAGGGAGTTTGTGGATCCATACATTGTTGATATTGAAAAAGAGATAGAGCCAGAATTTCTCATAAAAAGCCAACCAGTGTTTACATATATTCCTGACGAGAATTATATTAGAAATAAAAGAAAATCAGACACATCTGGATCTCGATACAAGCCCATTCTTGATGTTCCAGAAAACTTGAATTGTTTATGCCTTAGCATCGTACCAACAAAAGCATATCACAATGATTTTTCGGAGTATTCTGATAGTTACGGATTTAAGATTACCATTAAGGACGGAAAAGTGAATCATGTTATTGGATATACCGGTGACACCAGTTGGCAAAACGGGATTATCGCACAGTATAAGGATTGTGACTCTTTATTAATCCATCTCGGATCATTAATAGATCGACAAAAAAAGTTTAAGGATTATAATTCAAAGTCAAAAGAATGTCTCAAATTAGTGAGAGATAAGCAACACCCATATCTAACTGGGATGCTCCATTTTCTTCAGGAGATAAACACTTGGAAAACAAATAATAGAACTCCATTGATTTTCATAAGTGAATTTGGCGAGGAACTACGTGGTAGAATTCGTTTGGATTTTGTAGAACGACTTAATAAGGCCTGTTCTGGCAGCCTTTACATATTACCAATAGATATTGGATTGGATTTCCTGTTGGTCACTATTAAATCTGATAATAACGGTAATAATATGAGCACGATGAACCATGATGTGTATTGTGTACAATGCCAAAGGTTTGTTCCACTATCAAAGATAGATTTTGATACATACGGATATGATGAGGCTCTTTTCGCAGTTTGTAAAACATGCAAGAAATCAACTCCCCAAAATGTATTAACAGATAGTTTCCGACAACTCTATGAGGAAGGGAAAGAACTTTTTCCTTATCAGGACCCCAAAGATAATGCATGACATAATTACATCAACTTCACATGCCCTTGAAAGGTTTTACCAAGTAGCTATAGCAAACAAACTTGAAATCAAGCGTGCTTCCCAAGCGATTTATTCAATTCTGTCAATCGATAATGATCAGTTTATGATTCCATCAATGTTAAATCTTAGGCACCTGTTAGAAGGTCAACACTTGGATGGTGGATGGGCAGACCCAGAAGAAACAGCGTGGACTTTGAGTGTGCTCGAACAATTATCTGAAAAAGAAAGCAAACCCACACGCAAAGGAAAAAAATGGCTGAACGATGTTCGCCATCCTGGTGGTGGCTGGGGAAGGCATCCAAGGGATCGGGCAAGGATTATAACCACAGGTATTGTAATTACTTTAGTACCCTCGGTAGCAACCAATGCGGATAGAGAATGGGTAAGACAGGAATGGGGAAAAGACATGGTGAGTCCTGTACGCCTATCTTATAAAGGCGCATTTTATTTACTGACGGTATACAATAATAATTCTGAGCATATTGATCCCTTAGTGCAAGAAACAATCGCCTATCTTATCGAAGATCAGAATGATGACGGCGGCTTCGGTCCGTGGAGAAATCATCCTATTGGAAGTGATCCATGGTCAACGGGTGTTGTCCTGTGGGGGCTTTCAAAATGGATTAATCACGTCTCTCCAGAGGTGGTAGAAAAGGCGCTTGCATGGCTTGAAAAAACACAACTCCCTTCAGGATACTGGCCGTATCATTATCTTGATGAAGGTACATCCTATGCTCTCATCGGCGCTGTGGAGGCTTCACGGGCCTTGGCAAGCAGGAAGTAACATGTGCAGTATTGTCATCACGTTCAACGAATCAAATCCGCATAACCTCAAGAAAATGGCAGAAACAATTCGGCATCGTGGACCTGACAGCTACGAAATATGGCCGGCAGGGAAACATGGCATAGCTGCCTGTCGCCTATCCATATTCGGAAAGTCTGATGCTCCCATGATCTATTTGGACCCTGAGACCGGATATGTTGTTTTGCTCAATGGGGAGATTTACAATTACAGGGAACTCTGGAACGACCTTTCCAAGTCAGGGTTCCAACCTCGAACAGACCTTGAGGTGGAACTCGTCGCGCGTATGTATCAGGTTCACGGATTGGATTTCATAAAGCATCTGAAAGGGATGTTCGCTATCACTCTTTTTGATAGGGATTGTCTCGTATTGGCAAGAGATAGCTTCGGGATTAAACCTCTCTATTATGCATCAGTAGGCAGAAAGGTGATCATTTGTTCTGAGATAAAGGGAATATTGGCACATCCTCAAATCAGTCCTCACCTGAATCTACAATCTTTAAAGGAAACGAGCGTTTTCGGTTATGTTGTTGATCAAGAGGCCACATTCTTCGAGGGTATTCAACAGGTAAAACCCGGTAGCGCAGTCACCGTTTTAGCGGATGGAAGCATAGAAAAACATGTGTTTTTCAAAGCACCTGAAGCCAGATATGCGAACGGCGATATGCATTCTGCATATAGCGATGCATGTAGAAGCGTGAGGGAGTATTTAATCGAGACCGTGGACAAGATGTTCTCTCACGGTAGTATGGACAAGGGCGTATATCTTTCCGGAGGGCTTGATTCTTCAACAATCGCACTGATAGCAAAGCGTATTCTCAATTATCCTGTAAAGACTTTTACACTATCCGACGTTGAAGAAAATCCTGACTTACAGGCGTCAAGAAGCGTTGCAAAAGCTCTTGAGACACAACATCATGAATTCTTTGTGAACGCAAACGACTATTGGCGAGCCCTTCCCGATTATGTCAGCCACTTCGAAAGCCTCATGGCAGGAGGCGTGTTCCATATTCAGGGGGGAATTGCATTCCATCTTCTTTCAGAGAAGGTTGCACAACACGTAAAAGTTGCCTTTTCCGGGGAAGGCGCAGATGAACTCTTCGGGGGCTATTACTGGATATATACACACCCGCTGGGTTTCTCAGATAGAATAAAAGGAAATCTCCAGCATATTTTGCCGGATGGGAATGTTGCGGATATAGTCAGTAAACTGTTTCCCGAACCGGAAGATGAACAGACTTTCAGGCGTAATCTCTTCGATCATTTATTGAAGGGAGGTCTCTCCAATTACCATTTACAGAGCGTCGACAGATCAGCAGGGGCTTTCGGATTTGAAATCAGGCCACTATATCTTTATGATGACATCTCCCGGTACGCAATGAAACTACCCATCGAATACAAAGTACCTGATAAGAAAACAACGAAGCTGATTCTTCGGGATGCTTTCAGAAATGATTTTGAGGATGCAGGTATTGGATGGGTGAATGATCGGTTAAAAATGGGGATGCCTTCGGCGATATCGGAAATCGACAAAGAGGTAGAGGTTGCTGTCGAAAAGGCAATATCAGATGAAGAACTGAAACAGCATCACTTGGGGAAAATACTCGGCTCGAAAATGAACCTGCTATTATACGATATATTTGAGCACATTTTTTTCAAAGGCTGGGATCACAGAGAGGTTCAACCCCCCGAAAACTCTCTTTTGGCAAGAGTATGGCCAGAATAGTCGTTATAAGCAAATATCCCCCAATTGAAGGCGGCATTGCCGCAAAGACATACTGGTTTTACAGAGCCCTTGCTGAACGTGGCCATGCAATTTATATTGTCACAGACAGGGCGGGCATTGATTCTGAATACTGTGTATACCCATATAGTGAGGAAACCGGAGTAGAGAACATTTCTGTTCATCGCCCAACCGGTGAAATACCCTGGCACATCCCAAATGACATGCATACAGATTTAGATTTGCTGAATACTGCAGTCAAAATCATAAAAGATTCCAAAGCAGATGTAATTGACACCGGGTACTTGGTTCCTTATGGATTGTTAGGGTATCTTGCAAGCCGTATAACCGGAGCACCATTCATACTCCGTCACGGAGGATCAGACATAAATAAATTCTTGAAAGCTGGCATATGGGTGACTCTATTGAGGGAAGCTTTCGAAAAGGCTGCCTTAGTAATTACTGACAACAACAATTACGATATTGTATCTCAGTTATCGGATCGAGTGGGGGTACTGCCACCATATGTGCCTAACCCAAAAGCTTTTAAGCCTTCCGAGACGACTAATAAAGAAGTGCCTGTGTTTGCATTAATCGGTAAAGCTAATTATTACTGGCGTCATAAAGGATGGCATAAGGTCGTTGAAATCCTGCAACAACTGACGACAAAGTTTAAACTAATTGTTGTTTCTCAAGGAATAGGATTCAAAGAGTTCAAAAGATACTCCGAAGAAAACATTGGTGAAGATGTAGAATGGAGATCTTTCTGCCACCCCTCGGAGATGCCGGCATTGCTTAATTCGATAGATATAATATTCATTTTGTATGAAGATCTGCCATTCCCTGCCTTTTCTAACCTTATTCTTGAGATATTATTTTGCGGAAAAACAGTAATAACAGATCATCCTGAAATTTTGCAATCATACAAAAATGAAGGGCTAAGCATAGAAAGGTTCGTTGAAAATGTAATTCAAATTCCAGCCAATGACGTTGAAGCTGCTGCAAGAATTATTTCAGCACATTTCAAGGAAGCAACGGCATCAGTGAGAACAACGCAATCCGATCAGGCCATCTCTAATGAAGATTATCTATCCTATATTCGGGAAAATGAAAAGGCGATATTGTCTGTATTGTAATATGATTGTGTATGAACGGTGTTTTAGCAATTTATGATAATAGTCGCCATTTATATTTCATGAAATCAGCTTCAGGATGCTTTGCATATTCTTCCATCAAAAATAGCGCTTTCTGAATAATTTCCGGCTGGCGAGGACAGTCAATATCTATTTTGCCTAACTCGTCAGGTTTGAACCATTTCAAGGTAAATCCTTGAATATCATCTTTGGCAACAGGGATACCACTAATATGTTTTACCAGCGCAAAGATGCTGATGATGGGCATATTATCATGGTAATTCCACACATGGGCATCAATAATATCAATGATTTGAAAGTTGATCTCACCCAATTCTTCTCCGATTTCCCTATTTATACATTCAGCAACTGTTTCTTGCTCCATCCATCCGCCAATTGCAGTCCACTTTGTCGAACCATCTTTTGAAGCAAGTAGAATTCCTCCCTCATTGTTATAAATTACAGAAAACACTGACACTGGAAATCTATTACGCCTCATTTTGTCATCCATTTTTCGTATACCGTGCCTGATTGATCATTTTAAAAACAATACCATATCGAAAAAGATAAGCAAAGTCATTGTTGTCCTTTAAATAACAGAAGAGGGAACGGGAGGAGTTGGGTTATGGTGGAGTGAAATACTGCGTGAAGCGGTTTACCCGATCTGTCGAAAGCCGTATGCCACTTTGCATTATCGGATAAATGAAGGGGCATATAAATAACTCCTATTTGTTGTTTATGCGTTTATCCTCGTAGATTTTTATATATTTCTTGCTGCCGTCAGGATAAAGTTCATATATGCCTTTTTCATCACCATGTACACTGGGTCTACCGCCGACATGAGTTTGTGGAGATTTGTGTGAATGCCATGAATAGTGTCAGCAATCAATTAGGATTATGATTAGCTTTAAGTAAAGAACCATAACGGAGGTACGTGGGGAGGTGTAGCTCCGCTGGTTCTGTTTTGGCATTGCAAGAGAAAAAGATGAATTACACAGGCAGAGAATTACCATGGAATCTTTTAAAAAAGATAACCGGAGAAGGCAGTTTAGTTACCTGAATAACCTAATTTATGACCTACTTGACTAAAGTAACGAATAGTGTTACTTAAGTATAGTAATTCATTGATAGGGGGATGCATGTCCGCAATTAAATTCATATCTGAGCTCATGGCGCGAGGACAATATTGTTTTAATACCAAGGAAGCTATTGATGCTCTTGGTTCAACTGATGTTGCAACCCGTGCAGCACTCCGACGCCTTCGGCAAAAGGGCGGACTCGCCATGCCTTACAAAGGGTTTTATGTAATTGTATCTCCTGAGTTCAGAGATAATGGATGTTTGCCCGCAAGCCATTTCATTCCCTCCCTTATGGAGCATCTGGGCGTAAAGTATTATGCAGGGCTCCTCAGTGCCGCCGAGTATCATGGAGCCGCTCACCACCGCCCGCAAGTTTTCCAGGTTGTGGTTGCCATAAACAGACCCGGGATTGCCTGTGGAAAAGTCAGGGTAGAATTTGTTGCCAGAAAAAATATGGATAAAATACCCACCGAAGATGTCAAGACCCCACGGGAATATTTGAAAATATCGGCACCGGCGGCAACTGCCTTTGATCTGGTAGGGTATCCTCACCACGCAGCAGGATTGGATAATGTGGCAACTATCCTGTCTGAACTTCATGAAAAGATTGACGGGACCATCCTTGCCAATATTGCAGGACATTCGCCTATAGCATGGGCTCAACGGCTTGGCTATCTCCTCGATCTGGTAGGGGCACAGGACAAGGCAGAGGAACTGGCAAAATATGTGGCTTTCAAGAAACCGGTACCAACCCCGCTTGTTCCATCACAGCCTTTTCATGGAACCAGTCCTCTGAAGCGCTGGAACATACTGGTAAATGCCAGGGTGGAGGCTGAAGTTTGATACCCCAGGATTTTATAACTGAGTGGAAGAAGTTTGCTCCCTGGTCCCAGAGCTACCAGATTGAACAGGACCTGATTATCAGCAGGGCATTAGTGGAGATATTCGGTCATCCTTCTTTATCAGAGAGTGTGGCATTTCGTGGAGGAACGGCTCTTTTTAAGCTCTATCTGTCACCGGTTCGCTATTCTGAGGACATCGACCTTGTCCAGACACATCCCGGACCCATTGGCCCTGTCATGGATGCTGTGCAGGAGAAACTTAATTCCTGGCTTGGCAGTCCGAAGCGGAAGCAGTCCGAAGGGCGTGTTACGCTGACATACCGTATGGAATCCGAAGAAGGACTGCCCCTGAGACTAAAAGCAGAGATTAATTCCCGTGAACACTTTTCTGTTCTTGGATTCAAAAAACATAACTTTGAAGTAAAATCGCGCTGGTTTTCCGGCAGGACATCCATATTAACCTATTACCTCAACGAACTTCTGGGTACAAAATTAAGGGCACTGTATCAGCGTAAAAAAGGCCGTGACCTCTTTGACCTGTGGATAGCATTTACAACAACGAATGCTCAGCCGGATCAGGCGATCAAATGTTTCCTGCAATACATGGAGCATGAAGGCCATAGGGTATCCCGTGCAGAGTTTGAACAAAATCTTCTTGAGAAGCTCAACGACCCAAATTTTGTTGAAGATATAAAGCCACTGCTTATTGCCGATACCGGCTACGATTTGCACAAAGCAGCGGATTTTTTTATGAATCGCTTAGCTCCTCTGATTCAGGGAGAACCATGGCAAGGGAAGGTACAAAAACCAAAAAAGGGTTAACGCTATGGCTACCATAATCCCTGCCGATATTGCAGAATTCAAGACCGAAGGTGAAGAGAGGTTCTGTACAATATTTACACTACAAATTATTTATTATGCCATAATGTAGTGTAAGAGGTGAAATAAAAATGGCAGTATTGCAGGGAATTTTGTCTGAGAGCAAAGAATATTACATCAATGCAAAAGGCAAAATAGAGGAAAAACTTGAAAAACTCCCTAAAGGAAGCATTAAAGCAAGGGAGATTTCCGGGAGAAAATATTACTACCTGCAACAACGGGTCAACAAAAAAAATCAAACATCAGTATCTCGGAAAAGATAAGCCGGAAGATATAATAGAACAGATAGAAGAGAGGAAAAGATTAGAGAGCGAGTTAAAAAAGGTCCATGATGCATTGAAAATTCTAAAAAGAGCTGAAGGGAAGAAGCATGATTGAGCCTGTGGCAAAGATTTCCTGGGTATCTGTAGATATCCTGAGATATGCTATAATTTTTATTGGCTATATAAACCTCTCTTTCATAGTCAAAAACTGCTCTACATAAACGGTCGTTTTAATGGACACAAAGAGATATAATGCCCCTTCAGATTATCGGATAAATGAAGGGGCATATAAATAACTCCTATTCGTTGTTTATGGGTTCATCCTCGTAGACCTTTATATATTTTTTGCTACCGTCAGGATAAAGTTCATACACACCCTTTTCATCTCCATGCACACTGGGCCGTCCGGCATTATGTGTTTCATCTATTGCCTTGTGTGTTGCCTTTTCAAGATAAGTTTCCTGTTCTTTCTTACTCATATCAAAAAAGTCTTTCTTCATCATAATCACCTCTCTATATTTTATAATTGGTGTCTTGTCTCGTTTTTTTTGTACCGTAACCGGCAAAAAGCACTTTTAAAAACCGACCTGATTGCACATAGTTGTAGCCCTTATGCCATGATTCTGTTGTTTTTAAAAACATCTGACAAAAAATATTGAAGGATTGTCAACCATTGCTCCTGTACAGGTATTCCCCGCAGTGCTGACAGTAAAATACCTTGCGTCCCTGTCCTGATCTGTCCCACCAGATAAACCTTCTCTGGAAGGAACTGCAGTTGAAGCATTTGATACCCCTGTCTGTCTTACAATGGGGATATATGGAAACGTATTCTTTAAGGGTTGGGTATGCATCCCTCCATTTTTTACCCTTGCTTTTATAAACAGCTTGTTCAATATAAATACATAAAAGGATAAGCATCATCGCCCCTGACATGAGGATGCACCAGATACCGAATTGACTGCTATTCATAGGATCCTCTTCTAATTATTGATGGTTTGTTCTTCCTGAGAAATAACGGCTTAGTTTAGAACTGCCATTGTTGATCCCAAAAAAATGGGGAGAGAGAAACCCTCTCCCCATGATATAACCTCTTATTTCGCTAAAGCATTGTAGAGTATTCTCATAAGTAGTATGGTAATACCCATTACGATTGTCAGGCCTACAATAATCCTCTTATCGAGTTTTATGTATTGTATTTTCATATCCGATTCCAGTTTCTGTATCCTTGTTATTAAATCCAGTTCTGATGCTGTTACGCATTTCTTTGAGGATTCTACATATTTCATTATTTCCTCTGTTTCTGAATCATTGAACTTATCTTTTAATATCCTGTAGATTCTTATTTTATCCATCGTTTCCTCCTTGTTTTTTGTGTATTCGACGTATTTGTTCTCTTCCAAATCCATGTTCTTACTCACTTCTTTTCATGTAACTTTTAAATTTATGCCGCCATCAACTGTAAGATATGTGTCTCTGTTTTCTGCTGCAATGATGGGGAGAGAATATTGTCATCAGTTATTGTCTTCCCCAGGTCTTCAAGCTTTACTGCCTTTACTATGGGTAAATTGTCTATGGAGAGTACAACATCGGGGTTGGTAAACACTATAAGTCCGTTTATCCATGATTTTATGTCATACCTGTTTAGATATCCATTTAACCATTTGATGTTCTGTATGAGCTGCATAGAGGGATTGTTTAATTTCCTCATATAGACATTGCCGTGTCTTGATCTCTTTATGTGCTGTAGGCAACAATCATTTCGCCCGCAAATATAACAATCTCAGCGCCCGCAGAACTGGCAATACAACAGACCTCACCGTCAGAACTGCCCTGCATGAAGACAAGGCAGTCCCTTTAGTTCAAATAACGTTTATTGTTCATCCTAATTATAGTGTTTCTTTATTCTTTCTCTTCCGATAGGACCTCCCTTCAAAGGAGATAAAGGTTCCATTCATGCTAAGTCTGTCCAGAATCGCAGATGCCGTTACCGAATCAAATATCTTTCCCCA
>Ga0074195_1001702_pt1 | contig 28767 bp, 23 predicted proteins | sample EPASupsiteHSE623_FD_64525 | JGI IMG/M metagenome (GOLD analysis project Ga0074195, IMG submission 64525) | Bioremediated contaminated groundwater from EPA Superfund site, New Mexico - Sample HSE6-23 | ecosystem: Environmental > Aquatic > Deep subsurface > Groundwater > Contaminated ... | reverse complement strand
TGGTGTTCTTCCGCGCCCATCCGCCGTCCCTTCCCACGTTTGCCCCCCCTTATTCAGGGGGTCCGGGGGGGATGATCCCCCCCGGCCGCCGGAGGCAGCCCCCCCTGGCAGGGCCGGAGCGGCGTGTGCGCCGTCCAAAGGAGCGTTCATGGCCTCGCGTCGGCATCTGCTCGCGGACATCCGCCAGACCCTGGCCGGACCGGACCGGACCGCCGCCCTGGCCGTCCTGGACGGCCTGGCGGCCAAGACCCGTCTCGGGCCGCTTTTTTTCCTGCTTCTCGACCGGGAGACGCTCCTCCGCTGGCGCGCCGTCACGGCCTTTGGCGCGGCCATGGCGGTCCTTGCCGCCGAGCGCCTGGAAGAGGCCCGCGACGTCTGGCGCAACCTCATGTGGCGGGTCAACGAGGAGTCCGGCAACATCGCCTGGGGCATCCCGGAGTGCATGGGCGAGACGCTGGCCGTCTGTCCGGTCCTGGCCGCCGATTACCACCGCATCCTTCTTTCCTACGTCCAGGAGCTTGAGGGCGACTGCACCTACATCGACCACGCGCCGCTGCGCCGGGGGGCGTGGTGGGCCGTGGCCCGGCTGGCCGAGGCCGCGCCCGGGCTGGCCGCGCCGGCCCTGCCGGAACTGACCGCCGCCCTGGCCGATGCCGATCCTGTCGCCCGGGGCCTGGCCTGTCTGGCCATCGCCCGGATCAAGCCCGATCCCTCGCGCACGCTGCTGGCCGCCCTGACGGCCCTGCACGGCGATGCCGCCGCCTTCGACCTCTACGACGGCTGGCATCTTGTCCCGGCCACCGTGGCCGGGCAGGCCCGCGCCGCCCTGGCCGCCTGCCGCCGCTGCCTGTAACCCGCCTCCGCCCGCCCGCGACCTCCCTTGGCAAAAGGGGCAGCGCCCCCGACCGGAGGTCCGTTTTGAAACACCGCCCGTTTGCGGCCGCTTGTGCGCTGGCCGCGATACTCTCGCTGGCCGCCGCGGCCGCCATGACCGCCCGGGCCGAACGGCCTCCCCAGCTGTCCGTCCCCCCCGAAACCCTGGTCGATGAATTCCTCTCGGGCGCGGCCGCCCGCGTCCGCCTGACGCCACAGGAAACAGCCGTGGTGCGGCCCATCCTCATCGAGCAGACCAGGAAACGGCAGGAGACGGCCCGGGCCCGGCTGGCCGCCCATCCCGGCATGGCCGGCATGGTGGGCCTTCGCGACGACATGCGCAAAATCGGCCGGGAAACCGATGTCCGGCTGGCTTCCGTGCTGCCGCCCGACAAGCTGGCGGCCATCCAGGCCTACCGCGAGGAACGCCGTGAACAGGCCCGCCAGCGCCAGCCCCGGGTCCAAAAGCGGGAATGATCCGTTCAGCTGTTTTTTATAACATATTAAAATATATGTATATTATTTAAAAGCCGGACAGCCGCCCGGCTTTTCCCGTTTTTTCGCTTGACCATAGGATAAAAGGGATTAGATTTGTCCTTAATGGGACAACGACTAGCGCGGGTGAACCCAACCGCACGGAGGAATACCATGCAGACCCAAACCGATCTGGCCGGCCTCGTCATCGACTGGGACATGACCCCCGAGGACGCCGTCACGCTGTACCTGGAGTGGGGCAACAATTCCTGGCATGCGAAGCATAAGCCCGTGACCTCCAAGAATGATTTTTCCACGTATTTCGTGGTGAACACCTGGACCGGCACGCCGCAGTTGTCCCTGGTGCGCCGCAACTCCGAGGACTGCGTGGAATTGGCCTCCTTTGAGATCCCCGAGGATCTGGCCCGGGACTTCATGGAAGAAACGGGATTTAACAAGGGCGTCTACGAACCGAGCGGAGCCATCAAGCAGTGGCTTCAGAGAACCTATTTCAACTAAGGCGCAACGCCTCATAACCAGATAGCCGCACAACCCCCGCATCCTCATCCCTTCTGTGACGCGATCCCGGGTGGATAGGCCCCGGGGTCGCGTCTTCTTCGCGCCCCTTGCCCGCATCCGCCGAAGGCGCCACTATCGGGCCATGCTTCTGGCCGTCATCGCCGATATCCACGCCAATCTCGAAGCCTTTGAGGCGGTTTTGGCCGACATCGACCGGCATCGCCCGGACGCGGTGCTGAGCCTTGGCGACAACATCGGCTACGGCCCGGACCCCGAGGCCGTGCTGCGCCTGCTCGACGTCCGGGGCATCGCCAGCGTGCGCGGCAACCACGAATGGGCCGTGGTCGATCCGGGCCGGGAGCGCGGGTTCAATTTCCAGGCCCGGGAAGCCCTGCGCCGCACCCGCGAGATGCTGCCGCCGGATCTGCTCGCGCGCATCGCCGCCTACCCGGCCTCGCTGTCCCTGTACGGCTGCCGCTTCGTCCACGGCCTGCCGCCGAACGACACCGGCACGTACCTGTTTGCGGCCGGCGACGCGACCCTTCGCCGGGCCTTCCTCAAGACGCCGGAACCGGTCGCCTTCGTCGGCCATACCCATATGCTGGAGGCCGCATCGTTTGCCGGGCGCGAGGTCGAGCGCTATGCCCTGTCCCTGGGGCCGAATCCGCTGCCTCTTGCCCGGCGCCACATCGTCAACGTCGGTTCCGCGGGCCAGCCCCGCGACGGCGACAACCGGGCCAAGTACGGCCTTTTCGACGACGCGGCCCGCGTCCTGACCATCCGGGCCGTGCCCTACGACATCGAGGCCGTGGCCCGGAAAATCATCGCCCGGGGCCTGCCCCGCCGTTACGCCGACCGCCTGCGGTAGGCCCGGGCGCTGCCCCCGCACCCCGGCCGGGCCCGGGCAGCGCCCGGAAAACAAAGGAGAATCATCGCGTGCGCTGTATCGGGAAGTATCAGGTGTCGGGGGTGCTCGGCCGGGGCGGCATGGGGGCCGTGTTTCGGGCCAGGGCGCCGGTGATCGGCCGGGTGGTGGCGGTCAAGCTGCTGCGCCCCAACGAGATGACGCTGGCCTTGTGGGGACGGGAGCGGGTGGAGCGGCTGTTTCGCGACGAGGCCGTGCTTCTGGGATCGTTGCGCCACAAAAACGTGGTGGACGTCTTCGACTACGGCACGCTCGGCGACTGGCCGTATTTCGTCATGGAATTTTACGGCGAATCCCTGGGCTCGGTCATGGGCGAGACGTACCGGGCGGAGGAGGCCAGCCGGGCGTTGCCCGTGCCCCGGGCGGTGGGCTACGCCGGGCAGCTGCTGGCCGGTCTTGCCCGGCTGCACCATGCCGGGGTCGTGCACCGGGACGTCAAGCCGTTCAATCTGCTGGTTGCCGACGACGATGTGCTCAAAATCACGGATCTCGGCCTGTCCAAGGTGCGCGGCGAGGTGTTTCGCGGCCCGTCCAACGTCAAGGTCGGTTCGCCCTATTATGCCGCGCCGGAGCAGGAGGCCGATCCCGAGGCGGCCGACGTCCGGGCCGATCTGTACGCCGTCGGCGTGACGCTTTTCCGGATGCTGACCGGCCGTCTGCCCGAACCCGGCGGCCCGGCGGCCGGGGCGCTGGCGGCCGATGTGGGCGGCGATTTCGATGCGGTGCTGGAACGCAGTCTGGCTGCCGCGCCCGGCCGGCGTTTTGGCAGCGCCCGGGAGATGGCGGCGGCGCTTGCGGCAGCCCATGCCGCCTGGCTGGGGCGCACGGACGGCGTGTGCGCCGGGGGCGAGCGGGCGCTTTTGGCGGCGCGGGTCCCGTCCGGGGGCGATCCGCCCCGGCGCGAGCCGGTGATGGTGGCGGCGCGCCATGCCCGGGAGGCCTTCGGCCTGGACGGGCTTTGGCGGCCGGCAGCCTACTGGCCGGGACGGTTTGTCGACGCGGGCGGGGATGTGCTGCGCGATCCGGCCTCAGGGCTGTGTTGGGCGCGCGAGGCCGCGCCCTATCCGGTCTCGTGGCCGGGCGCGGCAGCACATGTCGAGGCGCTTAACGCCGCACGGTTCGGCGGGCACGGCGACTGGCGGCTGCCCACGGCGCCGGAGCTGTTGACGCTGCTGACCCCCGGGCCGGTGGGGGAGGGCTATTGCCAGCCGGCGGTTTTCACCCAGCCGGTGCGCCGGGTGTGGAGCGCGGACCGGGCCAACTACGCATCGGCCTTTTCCGTGGATGTGGAGCTTGGGTACGTGACGCCGGCGGATTTCTGCTGTCCGGTGGCGGCCCGGGCCGTACGCTCGTTTTGAGGCGGCGGCGGGAATTCCACGGGACATTTTTCCTTGGCCGGCATCCTGCGTCCGGTCAGGCGCTTGTAGAGAAATTCCTCCACCGGCTTGCCGCCGAGCCTGTCCAGGTCGATTTCCGCCCGGGCCGCGTCCCGGTGGCCGCCGGCCGAGCCGATGTCGGCAAAAAGCCTCTGGGCCATATGCCCCATGTTGCGCCCCAGGCCGTCGCCGCGAAACACCACCACCACCGTCTTTTTGACCACCGCCGACAGCATGTTCCAGGACAGCCCGTGCACCCGGGTGAAGAAATCGGCCAGCATGACCAGGATGTCCGGGCTTTCCAGCGTGTCCATGTAGACGAAAAGCCCCTTTGACCCGACAAAGCGCATTTTGCGGAAGGCCTTGGAAAAGAATTTCAGCCAGCGTCGATGGTATTCGCTGTGGATGATCTTGCGCACGGTCTGCATGTCGGCGGTCTTGGTCAGATAGCTGAAGGCCTTGACGTCGGCTTCCACGAAATGGCGCTCGAAGCTCTGGGTGTCGGTCTTGATGCCGTAGAAAAGGGCGGTGGCCAGGAGTTTGCCGGGCCGGATGCGCAGGTTGTAGAGATATTCGGTCAGGATGGTGCTGACCGAGCCGTAGCCGGGCCGGATGTCCACGAAGGCGGCCCTGACCGGGGCCTCGGGCGCGATGGGGTGGTGGTCGATGACGATGGAGAAATCGCAGCCTTTGAAATCCGGGTGGTGGTGCGGCTGGGAATCGACCATGGCGAAGCGGTTGTAGCCGGCTTTGACCTCGGGCGTGAGCATGACGGTGGGGATGCGCAGGTACTGCATCATGGCCAGGTTGTCGGGGCGCTTGACCTCGTTGACCCGGGCGATGCCCACGTCGGCCGCCCGGTGGGCCATGATGCGGCGCAGGGCCATGGCCGAGGCCAGGGCGTCGGGATCGGCGTTGATGACGATGAGCCATTTGTCGTCGCGGCCGATGGTCTGGTTCAGGAGGGCGGTTTCCTGGGCCAGCTTGCGAAAATAGGTCATGTCGATGTTCCCGTAAGCGTCAGGGCCAGTCCGGCCACGATGAGGCGTACATCGCGGGCCAGGGCGGCCACGGCCTGATTGAGCGTCCCCAGTTCGTCCACGAACCGCCGCGTGGCGGCGTCGCCGGCCACCGGGGCCAGTCCGATTTCCGTGCTCACCACGATCAGCTCCGGTCCGTCCGCCGGGGCGTACGGGGCCAGCCCCCGGCCGAGCGCCTCCAGGCGCGAAGCGGCGTCGTCCAGGCCATGACAGGCGAAAAGCCAAAAGTCCAGGCTGTCAAACAGCACCGTGCCGCCGCGCCTCGCCTCGCGGCAAAGGACGTCCATGGCCCCCGGGCCGGTTTCGATGACCGCCACCGAGGCCGGGCGGGCCCGTTTGTGGGCCGCGATGCGCTCCCGAAACGGGAAATCCCGGGCCCGGCCCGTGGCCACCACCCGGCGCGGGGCGGCCCCGGCCAGGAGCAGCCGGTCGCCATGGGCCGATTTTCCCGATTTTGTTCCGCCGAGCAGCAGCCGGATCATGCCCCGGTCCTGGCGACGGTTTCGCAGACCGCGTCCAGGACGGCCAGGCTTTCCAGCAGATGGACCGGGGCGAAGACCTCCGCCACCACCGTCTCGGGGCGCAGATGCCCGAGCATCCAGGACAGGACGTCGCGGCCCTCGGACGACAGGCAGGTCAGGGTGCGGTGGGCATGGCGGCGGCCCGGGGGCGGGCCTTCGGCCCCGAAGGGCGAATAGACGTGGAGCATGCGCACGGCGGCGTCCATGGCCGGCGTCGCGCCAAGGCCGGCCGGCAGCGGGTGGTCCATGGCCAGCATGTGGCCGAGGTCCAGGCACACGCTGCAGCCGTGCTCGGCAGCCAGCGCCAGGACTTCCCCGGGCGGGGCGTCCTCGGTGTTTTCGAGCAGGATGGTTTTCGGATCACGGCCGGCGGCGGCAAAGGCGGCCAGGAATCCGGCCAGGGCGTCGCGGCGTTTGGGCGGATGGAGCACGAAGGCCCAGGGGGCCAGATGGACGGTTTTGTCGAGCAGCCCCTCCATGACGCAGTACGTCGTTTCGCCGCCAAGGCCCCAGGGCAGGTCCAGGGGCAGGTGGAGGTGGTAGGTCAGGCCGTGGGTCTTGCGGGGCAGGTCGTCGTCGCCGTAGGCCAGACAGGCGTGGAGTTCGAGCAGGTACAGGCCGACCTCGGGCACACAGCGGGCCAGCCGGCGGCAATTGACGGCCGCCGTTTCCGGCCAGACGCAGCTCGGCGCGGCGGGACGCCAGGAAAGTTGGGACTTGCATTTTTGTAACATGGTAAAATCTGCGGGGATAAAAGTTGGGGTTTTTGCCTTGAGGGTTCAGTCAGTCGGGAGTATGGAATGCCGGTCGTCGGGAATTTCCGGCGAACGCGGGGGCGTGAGGGTTGTTGTGCGCCTGCCCCTGTTTTTTGGAGAGTTGTTGCCATGCGCCAGATTCGGAATTTTGTGCAGCATATGTTCAATCCGCTGCATGTCTATTGCCGGCTGAAGGACATGGGCGTCAAGACGCCCACGGCCCACCGCGTCACGCGCGCCTACGAGCGCTTCGTGTGGCGTTTCATCTGGTAGGCCCGTTGTCCCCGAAAAGCGGCAACTGTTTCGCCTGACTGACGGTTCTGGCCCGAAGGGCCGAGCGCCGCACCCCGTCCAGGCGCAGCCTGCCCAAAAATCGTGAACGCGCCAGCATGAGCCGGCGGCCGAACAGGTCGCGCCGGACGGCATGGGAGAGGAAAAGCCGGCTTTTGGCCCGGGTCAGCCCGACGTAGAAAAGCCGCGCCTCTTCGGCCTCGTCCAGGCGTTCGCCCTGCCGCTCGGGCTTGCCGCTGAGAACGGCCGACCCGGCAAAGGGCAGGATGCCCTCCTCCAGGGCCGGCAGGAACACGGCCGGAAATTCCAGGCCCTTGGCCGCGTGCAGGGTCATGATGCGGATCTTCTCGGCCCGTCCCCCCACCAGTTCCAGTTCGGTCTGGCCGGCGACGAAGGACACCAGTCCCGCCCAGCCGCCCTGGGCCTCGTAGGCCCGGCGCAGGTCGCGAAATTCCGGTCCCTGCCAGAACAGCCGGTCAAAGGGCGCGACGTCCCCCAGATAGGCCGCAAGGCCCGGGGGCCCGTTGGCCAGGACCCGGTCCGGTATGTCCGGCGGCGCGGCCGCGTCGTCGTCCGGCGGCAGGCCAAGGCTTCTGCCGGCGGCGGCCAGGAGCAGGCGCACGCGGCCTTCGTGCCAGAAGGCCTCGGCCTCGGGAGCCGAGCACGGCAGGCCCAGGCGTTCCAGGCTTTTGCGGATGGGGGCGATCAGCCCGGAAAAGCGCACCAGGATGGCCACGTCGCCCGGGGACAGGGTGGCGGCCGAAAAATCCCGGGTCAGCGTCAGCGAGGTTCCGCCGATGAGGCCGCGGATGCGTTCGGCCATCCAGCCGGCCTCGCCGGCCGCGGTCGGCGCTTCGAAAAGCTGGATGTCGCAGGCCCTGGCAATCTCCGGGCCGGCCTTGGAGACAAGCGGGGTCCGGTTGGGGAAACAGCCGGCCGCCAGATCCAGGATGGGCTGGGCGCTGCGGTAGTTTTCGGCCAGCTCGGCCACGTGCAGGTCCGGCCAGCAATCGGCCAGGGCTTCGCGTATCCAGCCCGACGCCCCGCGAAAGCCGTAGATGGACTGGTCCGGGTCGCCGATGGCGAAGAGCCGGGCCCGGTTGGGGCCGACCAGGGCGGCCGCCACGGCCAGTTGCAGGGGGGTGAGATCCTGGACCTCGTCCACCAGGATGTGGGTCCAGGCCGGGCGGTAGCTGCCCGCCCGCAGGGTTTCCAGCCAGTATTCCAGCAGATCCGTGAAATCGAGCAGGTTCCAGTCGGCTTTTTGCCGGGCGTAGCGCCCGGCCCGCAGCACCGGGCCGGGCGCGTCCGGATCGTCGGGATCGACGGCCCCGGGATCGATCTCCGGGACGCGCAGGCGTTCCCGGTCCAGGGACAGCCCGCGCCAGACGGCCCGCAGCCGCGCCTTGTCCAGGTCGGGGTTGACCTGGGCGAACAGGCGTCTGGAGGCGTCTTCGGACAGCAGCACCGGCGGCGCGCCGCCGGAATCGACCCAGGCGGACAGGGCCAGGGCGTGCAGGGTGTCGGCCCGGGGCAGCGGGGCGTCCCCCAGGTCCCGGGCCAGCCGGTCGCGCAGTTCGGCTGCCGCCCGGCGGGTGAAGGTCACGGCCAGGATGTCCCCGGCCGGCACGCCGGCCTCCAGCAGGGCCCGGATTTTGGCCAGCAGGGTGTGGGTCTTGCCCGTGCCCGGGCCGGCCACCACCAGGACATGCGGCTGCGCGGCGTCCACGGCCGCCTGCTGGCTGGGGTTGAGGGCCGGCCGGGGCTGCGGCTCCGGCAGGGAGACCGGTTGCGCGGCAGGGGGAGGTTCCGGCGGGGCCTCGTCGTCCTCGCCCGGGGCGCGGGGGGCGGCAGGGGCGGGAGCGCCGGAGGGCACGGCCAGAAACCGGCCGGCCTTGAGATCGCGTTTTTCCTCGGGCGTGAAAACCGAGATGCGGCCGTACTGGCCGTCGAACCCCGGATCGCGCAGCACCCGGCCCCGGCGCATGCGGGAAACGGCCTCGGCCAGGGCGGGATTGACCCGGGCCAGCTCCTCGGGCGGGGCGTCGCGCAGCACGGTCAGTTCCGCGCCGAACCGGGCCAGCAGGGCGGCCACCAGCCGCCGGGCCCTGGCGGTCCTCGGTCCGACGCCCATGACCTCGCCGGCCACCTCGTCGAGCGGGATCAGCGAGGTGAACCCGGCCGCGCCCTCCGGGCGCACGGGTTCGGTCCGGTCGGCCAGCTCCAGCACCCGGTGGAGCACGCCAAGGGTCATGGGCTTGCCGCACACCGGGCAGATGCCGCCGCGCGCCTTGGATTCGGCCGGCTCCATGACCACGCCGCAGTCGCGGTGCCCGTCGAGATGGTATTTGCCCTCTTCCGGAAAAAATTCCACCGTGCCGCAAAACGGGGCGTCGGGGGCCTCGCCGCGAAGGGCCGACCGGATGCCGTCGTAGGAGGGCGTTCCGGCGAAAAGATTGCATTCCCGGCCGAGCTTTTCCCCGGAATGGGCGTCGGAATTGGAGATGAGCCGGTAGCGGTCCAGGGCCGAAAGCGTCCAGTTCATTTCCGGGTCCGACGACAGCCCGGTCTCCAGGGCGAAAATCTCCCCGGCCAGATCCCCGAAACATTCCTCCACCGAATCGAAGCCGGATTTGGAGCCGAAGATGGAAAACCACGGCGTCCAGATGTGGGCCGGCGCCAGAAAGGCCGCCGGATCGGTTTCGAGCACCAGTTCCAGCAGGTGGCGGCTGTCCAGGCCCAGGATGGGGCGGCCGTCGGCGGCCAGATTGCCGACCCGGGCCAGCTTGGCGTTGATCTTCCCGACCGTCTCGAAGGACGGGGCGTAGACGAGGTTGTGGATTTTGCGGACCTTGCCGCCGCGTTTGTAGATGGAGCTGATTTCCGCCGAGAGCAGAAACCGGACCCGGCCGGCGTAGCGGGCGTCGGGCAGCCAGGGGATTTCGGCGGCAAGGCCGGCCGGATCGGCCAGCCGCAGCAGGCCGGAGTCGTCCGGGACCAGGGCGTCCTTGAGATCGGCCAGCCAGCCCGGGTGGGTGAAATCGCCGGTGGCGACGACGTCAAGGCCCTTGGTCTCGCCCCAGGCGGCCAGATGGCGCGGGGTCAGCCCCTTGCTGGTGGCCCGGGAATAACGGGAATGGATATGCAAATCGGCCAGATACTGGTCCATGGGCCAAGGGCATACAGGGACTTTCGAGCCGGGGCAAGGGGGGCGGACAGGGAGGAGCGGGGAGCTTGCCGGGGGCGCTGCCCCGGGCTCCGCCAGGGCGCTGCCCCGGACCCGTCGGGAGGGGGGCGTCCCACTCCCGGCCCCTCCCGGACGGGAAAACAGGATGGCGCTTCGCGCGTCGGCCGGACCACGCCAAGGCCTTGTCAATCCAGAGGGGCCGGGGGAATCATCCCCCCGGCCCCGGAGCATTCCTTGCGGCGCAACGAAAGAGGGGGGACGCTTTCGCGTCCCCCCTCGAAGCAATCGTCAGATTGCGCAGGCTGCTTATTTGGCTTTGTCGCCGGAGGCAGCGCCGTGCATCTTGATCTCGACCTTCTCGGTCAGACCTTCGTAGTAGGCGCGCAGCTGGACCAGGACTTCTTCGCGGCCGAAGTGATCCGGGATCTCGCCGCCCTCGGACAGCATCTTGCGCAGCTTGGTGCCGGACAGGATGACGCGGTCTTCCTTGGTGTGCGGGCAGGTGCGCAGGGAGGCCATGCCGTCGCACTTGTAGCAGTAGAAGGTCCAGTCGATCTTCAGCGGCTCGCACAGCAGGGCCTTGCCGGGCTCGGGGCAGGCCGTGGTGGCGTAGGGGATGCGATCGAAGATTTCCTGAGCCTCGAACATGCCGTAGAAGTCGCCGACGCCGGCGTGGTCACGGCCGATGATCATCTTGTTGACGCCGTAGTTCTGGCGGAACGTGGCGTGCAGCAGGCCCTCGCGGGGACCGGCGTAACGCATGTCGAGGGGGTAGCCGCCCTGGACGACGTTTTTTTCCACGAAGTAGTGCTTGCACAGGGTGTCGATGCACTTCACGCGGACTTCGGCCGGGATGTCGCCGGGCTTCAGGTTGCCGATCAGGGAGTGGATGATGACGCCGTCGCAGACTTCGATGGCGATCTTGCACAGGTACTCGTGGGAGCGGTGCATGGGGTTGCGCAGCTGCAAAGCGGCAACGTTGGCCCAGCCACGCTCGTCGAACATGGCGCGGGTCTCGGCCGGACGCAGGTACACGCCCTTGTACTTGGTCGGGTATTCGCCTTCGGACAGCACGTTGACCGGGCCGGCCAGGCAAATGGGCTTGCGCTCCATGACCATCTTGACGCCCGGATGGTCTTCAAGGGCGACCTTCCAGAATTTGTCGTCAGCGGAATCGTCGCCGGCGCCCTTGTACACCATCTCCGATTCCCACTTCTTGTCGGCCTCGGTCAGCTCGAACTTCTCCGTGACCTTCATGGTGGCGAAGATCTCGCCCTTGCGCTCAAGGGTGATCTCGTCGCCGGCTTTGATGGCGGCGGCGTCTTCGGGGGTGACCGCCAGCATGACGGGAACCGGCCAGAAGGTGCCGTCGGCCAGCATCATCTTCTCGACGACGCCCTTCCAATCGGCCTTGGTCATGAAGCCTTCCAGGGGCGAGAAGCCGCCGATGCCGAGCATGATCAGGTCGCCCTTTTCCTGGGCGGTGATCTCGACCTTCTTGAGGCCGGCGGCTTTCTTCAGTTCGGCTTCCTTGGCAGCGCCCTCGAGCAGGCGGATGACCAGACCTTTGCCTCCATGCGGCGGAACCAATTTGGACATGTAGCGCCTCCTTACCGGTGATTATGTTAAAGTTTCCGCGTTTCGTCCGGGGGGCCGGCAGCGTTCCGGAACCGGCTGTCCCCATGAGTGGAATCCGTATACACCAGGGCCTGGGGAATACCAAGTGAAAAATGTATCAAACTCCACGAAAATGTGCCTCCGACCTGCCGGGGGCAGGCGGATTTCTTGTCCTTGCCGCCCCGCCGTCCCGGTCGCATTGACCTTGGCCCCGCCTTCCATTATGTGGCTTGCCACCTTTACCGGCTTTAGCCAAGGGCACCCCTACGCATGGACACGTCGCGCATCCGCAATTTCAGCATCATCGCCCATATCGACCACGGGAAATCCACCCTGGCCGATCGCATTCTCGAACTCACCGGGCTCATCAGCGCCCGGGAGATGCGCGAGCAGTATCTCGACCGCATGGACCTCGAGCGTGAACGCGGCATCACCATCAAGGCCCAGACCGTCCGCATCCCCTATAAGGCGGCCGACGGCAAGGACTATATCCTCAATCTGATCGACACGCCGGGCCACGTGGACTTCTCCTACGAGGTGTCGCGCAGTCTGGCCGCCTGCGAAGGGGCGCTGCTCGTGGTCGACGCCACCCAGGGCGTCGAGGCCCAGACCCTGGCCAACGTGTTTCTGGCCCTGGACAACGATCTGGAGATCATTCCCGTCCTTAACAAGATCGACCTGCCAAGCGCCGATCCCGAGGCGGTCAAGGCCGACATCGAGGAGGCCATCGGGCTGCCCTGCGCCGATGCCGTGTCCGTCTCGGCCAAGACCGGGGCCAACGTCGGGGCCGTGCTCGAACAGATCATCGCCAGGATTCCGCCGCCGGCGGGCAAGGCCGACGCGCCGCTGCGGGCCCTGGTCGTCGATTCCTGGTACGACTCCTACCAGGGCGTGGTGGTGCTGTTCCGGGTCAAGGAAGGGACGATCCGTCATGGCCAGCGCATCCGGATGATGTCCAACGGCGTGGAGTTCGAGGTCGTCCGGCTGGGCGCGTTTTCGCCGGGACCACTGGATTTCCAGGAGTTCGGGCCGGGCGAGGCCGGGTTTTTGTGCGCCAACATCAAGACCCTCACCGACGCCCGGGTCGGCGATACCGTGACCGCGGCCGAGAATCCGGCCACCGAGCCGCTGCCGGGATTCAAGGAAGTCAAGCCCATGGTCTTTTGCGGCCTCTACCCGGTGGACGCCGCCGAATACGAGGTCTTGAAAAGCGCCCTGGAGAAATTGCGCCTCAACGACGCGGCCTTCACCTACGAACCCGAGACGTCCCAGGCCCTGGGGTTCGGGTTCCGTTGCGGCTTCCTGGGCCTGCTCCACATGGAGATCATCCAGGAGCGCCTCGAACGGGAGTTCGGGGCCACCCTCATCGCCACGGCCCCCTCGGTGGTCTACAAGGTGGAAACGACCTCCGGCGCGGTCATTCCCATCGACAACCCGAGCAAGCTGCCCAAGGCCCAGGAAATCGCCGCCCTGTACGAGCCCTTCGCCCGGGTGGAGATCCACACCCCCAACGAATACGTAGGCGGGGTCTTCAAGCTGTGCGAGGAAAAGCGCGGCATCCAGAAAGACGTGCGCTACCTGACGGCCACCCGCGTCATCATCACCTACGAACTGCCGTTTGCCGAGATCGTCTACGACTTCTTCGACCGGCTCAAGTCGTCCACGCGCGGCTACGCCTCCCTCGATTACGAGATCACCGACTACCGGGCCTCGGATCTCGTCAAGCTCGACATCATGATCAACGGCGATCCCGTGGACGCCCTGGCCGTCATCGTGCACCGGGAAAACGCCTACACCTACGGACGCGCCCTGGCCCTGCGGCTCAAACGCGTCATTCCGCGCCAGCTCTTCGAGGTCATCATCCAGGCGGCCATCGGCGCCAAGATCATCGCCCGGGAGCGCAACGCCCCCGTGGGCAAGAACGTCACGGCCAAATGCTATGGCGGCGACATCACCCGTAAGCGCAAGCTCCTGGAAAAGCAGAAGGAAGGCAAGAAGCGCATGAAGCGTATGGGCAACGTGGAACTGCCCCAGGAAGCCTTCCTGGCCGCTCTCAAGGCCGGCGAGGATTAGCCGGGGCCGCCGGCCGCCCATACCGCCGCCACGTTTCGCCTGCCGTGAGGCCGCGCCCGCCTTGCGCCGGCCGGCCTGTCGGCGCGGCGGCATCCGGCCGGCCCGGCCGGCCATTCCCCCACCCAACACCAACAAGGAATCGCGACGATGAATCCGAGATGGCAAAAACTGCTGTTGGAATATCTGGAAGCCCTGGCTGTCGCCCTGGTTCTGGCCTTCGTCATCCGCACCTTCGTGGTCCAGGCCTTCAAGATCCCCTCCGGCTCCATGCTCGACACGCTGCTGATCGGCGACCACCTGCTCGTCAACAAATTTCTCTACGGCACCCGCATTCCCTTCACCGACAAGACCGTCCTGCCCGTCGAGGACCCGCAGCACGGCGACGTCATTGTCTTCGAGTTCCCGGAGGACACCTCCAAGGACTTCATCAAGCGCGTCATCGGCGTGCCCGGCGACGTCGTGGAGATGAAGGAGAAGGCGGTGTTTCGCAACGGCCAGAAGCTCGACGAGCCCTACATCAAGCATACCGATCCCAATGCCCAGTTGCGCCGGGACAATTTCGGCCCCGTCACCGTGCCGCCCGGCAAGTATTTCGTCATGGGCGACAACCGCGACGAATCCTACGATTCGCGGTTCTGGGGCTTTGTGGACAAGGAGAAGATCCGGGGCAAGGCCTGGGTCATCTACTGGTCCTGGGACGGCCCGGCGGACATCCGCTTCGACCGCATCGGCCGGATGGTTCGCTAGAGTCTGCTCACAAATTGCCTCCGGCGGCCGGGAGGGGATCATCCCCTCCCGGACCCTCCCGGACGGAAAGGCAGGGAACGGGCCGGAGGCATTCACGGCTCTGGCGCCCATCCTGCCCGTCTTCACCGAACTTCCGCGTCCATCCGCCGTCCCTTCCCACCTGCAACTCCCTTTATCCAGGGGGTCCGGGGGGAATGATTCCCCCCGGCCGCCGGAGGCAGCCTTTTGTGCTCCAGGCGACCGGTCAGGCTTCGGGCAGGGGATGGGCCAGGGGCAGTTCCATGATGAACGTGCTGCCCCGGCCCAGTTCGGATTCGGCCCAGATGCGGCCCGCGTAGTGCTCGACGATCTGGCGGCAGATGGCCAGCCCCAGGCCCGTGCCCTGGCGTGGGCGGCCGTCTTCCACGGTGTCGCCGATCTGGGCCTGATGGAATTTGTCGAAGATCTTTTCCAGCGATTCCCGGGCCACGCCCTGGCCGGTGTCGGCCACCTCCACCCGCAGCATCTTGTCGGCCACAAAGGCCCGCAGCCGCACCGACCCGGCGTCGGTGAACTTGGCGGCATTGCCGAGCAGATTGACGAGGATCTGGGAAAGCCGGTCCGGGTCGATGAAAAGCGGCGGCAGGTCGGGGGCGATGTCTATGGCGAAGGCAACATCGGGCTTGGCGGCGAAGTCGGCGCTGACGGCGTCGGCGGCGCGGGCCACGAGGGCGGCCGCATCCACCTGGGCGTCGCGCCACTGGGCCCGGCCGGATTCGATTTTGGACAGGTCGAGGAAGTCGTTGATAAGCCGCGTCAGGCGTTCGCCCTCGGATTCGATGATGGCCAGATTGGCGCTGATGCGGCCGGCCTGCCGGGTCAGGCGTTCGTGGCCCGAGGCAAAGGGGGCGAAAAATTTGGTGAAGTCCCGGTTGATGAGCTTGGCAAAGCCCATGATCGAGGTCAGGGGCGTGCGCAGGTCGTGGGAGACGGTGGCCAGGAAGCCGGATTTGAGCCGGTCGAGTTCGGTCAGACGCTGGTTGGCGCTTTCCAGTTCCGTGGCTTTTTCGGCCAGCCGGCGGGTGCGTTCCTTGACGGCGTCGCGCAGGTGGCGATTGAGGATTTCCAGGCGGCGTTCGGCCCGGACCGTGGCGCTGACGTCCACCACGGTGCCTTCGAGGTAGAGCGGCTGGTTGCCCGCATCGCGCACCAGCCGGGCGTTGAGGCTCACCCAGATGGTCTGCCTGTCCCGGCGCAGGAAGCGGATCTGGTAGCCGGTCAGCGCGCCGGCGGCCAGGAGCGCGTCGATCATGGCCTGTCGGTCCTGGGGGGTGTGGTAGAGCTGGCTGGGCAGGTCCGTGACGGCTTCCATCATGGCTGCGGGCGAGTCGTAGCCGGCCATGCGGGCCAGGGCGGCGTTGGCCGAGAGCAGGCGGCCGTCCAGGGTGGACTGGAAGATGCCTTCGGTGGCGTGTTCGATGATGTCGCGGTATTTGCGCTGGGCCGAGGAGAGGCGGCGGACCATGTCCTCCATGGCCATGGCCAGGCTTTGCAGCTCGCCGCGAAGGCCGTCCGGGATGGCGGATGCGCCGCCGAGGCTGACCTGGGCGGCATGGCGTTCGAGCCGGGCCAGGGGGACGATGATCTGGCGGCGCAGCACCACCACCAGCACCAGGGCCAGGGCGGCGTTGAGCCCCAGGATGCGCAGCGCGGTCAGCAGCAGGGTGGCGCGCAGGTCCCGGTCCATGAACCGCCGGGTGAGGTAGACCTGCACCGAGCCCACCATGTTGTCGGCATAGGCGATATCGCGTTTTTCGGAGACGACGTTTTCCATGGCCGGGAATCCGGCCAGCGGGGACGGCTGCCAGCTCCGGTCGCGGGCGCGGCCGACGTAGAGGGTGGCGGGATCGCGTTCGGTCACCACCACGGCGGCCACGCGTTCGTTTTGCATGGCCCCGTCCAGCAGGCGGCCGATATGGCCTGTTTCCAGATACCACAGGGATTCGTCCAGATTGGCGGCCAACTGGCCGGCCATGACCGAGAGTTCCTGGCGCAGATCGGTTTCGAGGCGGCGCTTTTCGCCCAGATAATCGAGGATGCCAAAGGCGGCCAACAGCAGGGTGTTGACGCACACAAGCGTGACAAGCACCGTTCCGCCGACGGAACGCGTCAATGAAAAACTCGGGGAGCTCATGCCGTCGGGATTCCCGGTAACGGTGTGTGGGCAGGGCGTCCTGAACCGTGTCTTGCACGTAGCATCGCCACCGGCAAATGAAAAGCCCGGCAGCGGCAAAGGCCTTGCCTGCGGCCCGTCCCCGCGATATCGGTTGTCCATAGCGTATGAGCCTTTCCATTATTTCCACAGCCGCGCTGCTCGGCGTCGAGGCGTATCCCGTCACCCTGGAGGTCGATCTCTCCCGGCAGGGCATGCCGTCGTTTTCCATGGTCGGTCTGGCCGAGGGGGCGGTGCGCGAGAGCAAGGAACGGGTCTTTGCCGCCCTGCGCAACGCCGGGCTGCGTCTGCCGCCGGCGCGCATCACCGTCAATCTGGCCCCGGCCGACATCCGCAAGGAGGGCTCGGGCTATGATCTGCCGCTGGCGATGGCCCTGCTGGCGGCCATCGGCGTCTGTCCGCCCGAGGCCGTGGCCGGATTCTTCATGGCCGGCGAACTGTCGCTGACCGGCGAACTGCGGCCTGTGCCCGGGGTGCTGCCCCTGGCGGCCCGGGCCCGGCGCGAAGGGGCCAGGGGGCTTGTGGTGCCGCGGGGCAATGCGGCCGAAGCGGCGGTGGTGGAAGGGCTTGCGGTCTATGCCGCTGCGACGCTGGCCGAGGTAGTGCGGTTTTTTACGGGCGAGCAGGCCCTTGTCCCGGTGTGCGCCGCGCCTTTTGCCGCCGGGGAGGCGGAGACGGGTTTTGGCGAGGATTTCGCCGAGGTCAAAGGCCAGGAACACGCCAAACGGGCGGTGGAGATTGCCGCGGCCGGCGGCCACAATCTGCTCTTTATCGGCCCGCCGGGTTCGGGCAAGACCATGCTGGCCAAGCGGATCCCCACCGTGCTGCCGCCGCTTGGCTTTGACGAGGCCCTGGAAGTCACGACCATTTATTCGGTGTCCGGGCGGCTGGACGGCGAGGGGCTGCTGACGTCCCGGCCCTTTCGCAGCCCCCACCACACCATTTCCGACGCCGGGCTGATCGGCGGCGGCTCCTATCCCAGGCCCGGCGAGGTGTCCCTGGCCCATCGCGGCGTGCTTTTTCTCGACGAGCTGCCGGAATTCAAGAAATCGGTGCTCGAAGTGCTGCGCCAGCCCCTGGAGGACGGCAGGGTGACCATCGCCCGGGCGGCGGTGTCGCTGTCCTATCCGGCCGACGTCATGCTGGTGTGCGCCATGAATCCCTGTCCCTGCGGCTACCTGGGCGACGAGCGCCACGCCTGCACCTGCGGCGACGCCGAGGTGCGGCGCTACCGGTCGCGGCTGTCCGGGCCGCTTTTGGACCGCATCGATTTGCAGGTGGAAGTGCCGGCCGTGCCCTACAAGGAGCTTCGGGCCGACGCCTCGCCGGTCACCTCGGCCGTCATGCGCCGGCGCGTGCTCGGGGCGCGGGCTGTGCAGGCGGCGCGCTACGCCGGACTGCCGTTTTCGGTCAACGGCCGCCTAAGCGGGCGGCATCTTTCCCGGCACTGCGCCCTGTCCCAGGACGGGCACGGCTTTCTGGAAGGCGCGGTGCGGCGGCTGGGGCTTTCGGCCCGGGCCCACACGCGCATCCTGCGCATCGCCCGCACCATCGCCGACCTCGACGGCGACGCCGACCTTCGCGTGGAGCATCTGGCCGAGGCCGTCAATCTGCGCAATATGGACCGGCAGCGGCTGGCGTAGTAGGGGAATCGGGACGAGGCGGAAAAGACGGGAAGAGAGGAAGAATCGGGGCGCTGCCCCGGGCTGCCGGCTCCACCTGAAGAATAGTCCGATCAGGCCGCCGGCTTGACCCCGAGCACCTTGGCCACGGTGCGCAGCAGGTGGTCCATGTCGCAGGGCTTGGTGACGAATTCGTCCATGCCGGCTTCCAGGAAGCGCTGGCGATCCCCTTCCAGGGCGTAGGCCGTCAGGGCCACCACCGGCAGTCTGCGGTTCGTGCCCGGCACCTCGCCGTTGCGGATGTGGGCTACAGCCGTCAGCCCGTCCATGACCGGCATCTGCACGTCCATGATGACCACGTCCACCCGTTCCATGGACAACCGCCGCAACGCGTCCTCGCCGTTGCCCGCCTCGATGACGTCGTGCCCGAGCTTGCGCAGCCCCCGGGCCAGGGCCAGACGGTTGATGGCCTCGTCCTCCACCACCAGGAATCGCAGCGTCGGCAACTGCACCGGGCCGCTGGCCGCTCCGGGCGTTTCGCCCTTGTCCGCCACCGGCCAGAACGGCACGGTCAGGTAGAAGGTGCTGCCCTGGCCGGGCTGGCTTTCCACCCAGATGCTGCCGCCGAGCAGCTCCGCCAGCCGTTTGGCAATGGAAAGCCCCATGCCCGTGCCGCCGAAGCGCTTGGTCAGATAATCCTCGGCCAGGGTGAAGCTCTCGAAAATGCTCGCCTGCTTGTCCAGGGGAATGCCGATGCCGGTGTCGGCCACGCTGAAGACGATGCTGAGCCCGTTGAAATCGTCGGCAACGAAAACCCGACGCGGCCCGCCGGCCCCGCCCGGCTCGAAACGGCCGGCCCGGATGGAGATGCCGCCGGCCTGGGTGAAGCGGGTGGCGTTGTCGATAAGGTTGGCCAGAATCTGGCGCAGCCGGAAGGGGTCGCCCAGCAGCTTGTCGGGCAGGCCCGGGGCGACGTCGAGGGCAAGGGTCAGGCCGGCCAGCCCGGCCCGCACCGAAAACGCCTTTTTCAGGGAATCGAGCACGCGGCGCAGGGAAAATTCCCGCAACTGGGGCGAAAGCGAGCCGGATTCGACATTGGCCAGTTCCAGCAGGTTGTCCACGATCTCCACCAGCCGGTCCGTAGAGTCGCGCACGGTCTGCCAATACTCGCCCTCGCGCTGGTCCACGCCTTCGAGGATGGCCAGCTGGGCCATGCCCAGGATGCCGTTTATCGGGGTGCGCAATTCGTGGCTGACATTGGCCAGAAACTGGGTCTTGGCCTCGCTGGCCGCCTCGGCCCGGCGTCTGGCGATGACCAGTTCCTCCTCCACCCGGCGTCTGGCGGCGGCCATGTCGAAAAGGACTGCCAGCCGGGTGACGGCCCGCACGTCGTGGTCGGTGTACGGGGCGGGGGCGTCGGCCAGGAGGAGAAGCCCCCCGGGGCCGTGCTCCGTGCCTTGCAGCGGGACGGACAGAAAACGCGCAACCTGCCCGCGTCCGGGTTCGCACAGTTCGAAACCGTCGAAATTGGCCGGGGCGTTATGCAGCAGGGGCCGCCCCTCGTCGAGAGTGGGGGCGATGGGGCCGGCGAACCGGCCGTCATCTTTGGGATAGAGCCCGTAATCGCCGGGGCGGCGGGTGGCGATGGAGCCGTTGGGACCGGTCAGGGCCAGCCAGTCCAGGCGTCCGGTGGGCCTGGACACCATGGCCAGGGCGCCGAAGGGGCTGCCGGTCAGCCACAAGGCCTGGCGCAACACCCGGCTGGCCATTTCCCGCAGATCCACATCGCCGCCGACCAGTTCCAGGGCGGTCCGGGACATGGCCGAACTGGCCCGCAAGGCCTGCCGCAGAAGCCGGGTGGTGCGTTCCCGGGACTGGCTCAGGCGCAAGAACCTGAGGCCGTGGGAGATGTCCTCGGCCGTCTGGGCGAGCAGGGCGATTTCTTCCTGGCCGAAATCCCGTTGCTGCCGTTCGTAAATCGTCAGCGCGCCTACGGTGCGGCCGTCGTCGATGCGCATCGGAAAGGAAATGGCAGAGGTATACCGCGCAAACTGCGGCGGCAGATCGGGCCATTCCCGTATCCAGGGTTCCTCCTGGAGGCGGGGCATGAACGCCATCCGGCCTTCGCGGATGGCCGTGCCCGTGGGGCCGTGCATCTGGGGAGCCCTGTCGAGGCGGATGCCGAGGGATTCGAGCCAGGAGGCGTCCTCGCCGGCCCGGGCCGCCACCCGCACCCGTTTGGCCGGCCCGGATTCGGGGATGCCCACCCAGACCAGGCTGTAGCCGGATTTGTCCACCATGACCTGGCAGATGCGCTCAAGCAGCCGGTCGCGATCCGTGGCCCGGATCAGTTCGTGGTTGACGGCGCTCAGGGCCATAAGCGCCCGGTTGGTCCGGGCCAGTTCGCTCCTGGCAGTTTCGATTTCGGAATCCCGGCAGTCCAACGCCGTCCGCAGCCGGTTTTTCCGGCCAACCAGCACGCCGACCAACACGCCCGGCAAAACCGTCAGGAAAATCAGGGAAAAATAGAAAAAACGCAAACCCCAGGCATCCCACACCAGCCAGAGGTGCTGGCGATACCAGTTCGCTGCGAGCAACACCACGCCGACCAGGGCGCCGGTCGTGGCAAGTCCGGCCACGACGGCGATGATGCCGCCCGGGGTGCGGTTGGGGGGACTGGCGCGTACGGTCACGGAAAACCTCTTGTCCTTGTATTTTCTAACCCGGGGCGGCCGAAAACGGAAGCGGCATTCGATGGCCGGAGGGAGAAAGGCGTCCTGTCATAACGGCTATGCGGTCTGGCCGGGTATCCTCGGGGCGGCCGGCGCGTCGCATTCGCACGGATGCCGGGCGGGGCAGGGGAACAGGACCCCCGCATTTTGCCAACGGGTCTTGACGTCCCTGTCGGGAGCGGGGTATTACTGCGCCGCGATTTTACGCCAAATGACCCGAAGGAGTTAAGGTTATGAGCATCGTTTCGGAACTCATCACGAACATGGGCCATTCCACCGAACAAGGCTTCTTCGGGGTTACGGCCATCTACATCTACGGGGCCATCATCGTCACCGTGGCCTTCATCCGTATCCGTCAGTTTCTGAAAGAAGATCACCACTAGGCCGAGGCCCGGCGCGGACTGCCGCGACGCATCGGAAGATTTCAAGCCGCCCCCGGGCGGCTTTTTTGTTGGCCGGCAAGGCCGCCGGCAGACGCAAAAAAGCGGGGGAAGGCGCAATGTCCCTCCCCCGCCCGTTGGCGGATATGCGCTCCCGGAATTATTCTTCCCGGATCATCTCCATCAGATACTGGCCATAGTCGTTTTTGAGCATGTCCGCGGCCAGCCGCTCCACCTGTCCGGCCGTGATGTAGCCCATGCGGTAGGCGATTTCCTCGATGCAGGCCACCAGCACGCCCTGGCGCTCCTGGATGGCCTGCACAAAGCTCGACGCATGCAGCAGGGATTCGTGGGTGCCGGTATCGAGCCAGGCATAGCCCCGGCCGAGGAACTCCACCTTGAGCCGGCCGCGTTTGAGGTAGACGTTGTTGAGATCCGTGATCTCAAGCTCGCCCCGGGCCGACGGCGTCAGCCCCTCGGCCACGCCCACCACGTCGTTGTCGTAAAAATACAGCCCCGTCACCGCAAACTTCGATTTGGGCTGCTCGGGCTTTTCCTCGATGCTGATGACGTTTTTGGCCGCGTCGAATTCCACCACGCCGTAGCGTTTGGGATCGCGCACCTTGTAGCCGAAGACGATGCCGCCCTCGGCCAGCCCGGCGCAGCGCTGCAACACCGTGGCCAACCCCTGGCCGTAGAAGATGTTGTCGCCCAGAACCAGACACACCGTGTCGTTGCCGATGAATTCCTTGCCAAGCAAAAAGGCCTGGGCCAACCCCTCGGGCTTCGGCTGCACCTTGTAGGAAAACGACATGCCCAGGCTTTTCCCGTCGCCAAGCATCTCCTGGAACCGGGGCAGATCGGAAGGCGTCGAAATGATGAGGATGTCCCGGATGCCGGCCAGCATGAGCGCCGACAACGGATAATAGATCATGGGCTTGTCGTAGATGGGAAGCAGCTGCTTGCTCACCACCCGCGTGATGGGATACAGCCGCGTGCCGGAACCGCCTGCCAAGATGATGCCTTTCATCCGTCGTTTCCTCGCTTGATAAGCCGCCCGTGCCGGACGTATCGTTGGCACGCTTTTGACCCAACGCACGGAAAACCGCAAGACCCGCAAAGGACGCCGCCATGGACCAGACCCTTCGCCTGCTCGCCGACGCCGCCTGCACCCTGGCTGCCAATGACCGGTTGCACCTTGTCGAGACGCCGGCTCCCGAATACGCCCCGCGCCTGACCGCCGCCTCGGGACGCCTGCCGCGTCTGGCCGTCGGCGCCGTGCTGACGCCGCAAGCCGGCGGCCCCCCCCTCCGGATCGTCTGCATCGGCTCCCGCCCCGGCAACGACGACATCCCGGCCAGCCGGATATGCACCGTTGCCGCCCTGGCCGCCGGCAGCCTGCCGGCCGGGGAAATCCCCTTCGCCGTCGCAAAACAGGGCATCGCCCTGGCCTGGATCACCCTGAGCGACAAAGGCAGCCAGGGACTGCGGGCCGACGCCGCCGGTCCGGCCATCGCCGAAACCTGCGCCGCCTCCCTGTCCCTCTGCCTCGCCAAAGGCCATATCCTCCCCGACGAACCCGGACAGCTCAAGGCCCTGCTCGTCGATCTGGCCCTGACCCAGGGCTTCGACCTCATCGTCACCACCGGCGGCACCGGACTCTCCCCCCGCGACGCCACCCCCGAAGCCACCCAGGCCGTCATCGAAAAACGCCTGCCCGGCTTCGAAACCGCCATGCTCATGGCCTCCCTGGCCAAAACCCCCCATGCCATGCTCTCGCGCGCCACCGCCGGCGTCCTCGGCGGCGCCATCATCGTCAACGTGCCCGGTTCCCCCAAAGCCGTGCGCGAAACCCTCGCCGCCATCATGCCCGCCATTCCCCACGGCTTGGCCAAACTCCACGGCGACCCCGCCGACTGCGCCCAGGCGTAAGGGAGAAGAAGGGCAGCCTCTCCCGGACCTTGCCATTGGGAGGGGGTCACCCCCTCCCAAACCCTCCCGGACGGAAAGGCAGGCAGGGGCGAAGGGATCGGGTTGTTTTGGACGGGGGAAGGCGAAAGGCCCTTTGACGCTTTGAAGTCATGGCGCATCCGCCCGCCAAAGCCGTGCGGGGGGTCCGGGGGGCGTGACGCCCCCCGGCGGGTCCAGGGCAGCGCCCTGGCCGCCGGAGGCATTGCTTTCTCTCCCCTCCCTCTCTCCCTCTCTTCTCCTCTACTCTTTCTCCTGCTTCGGTTTGACGCAGTCGGGGCGGGGAGCGAGGGTTTCGCCGGCGATGCGGATATCGACGGTGTCGCCGACGGCGCCCATTTTGAAGAATCTGCCGTCGCCGACGTGGTATTCGAGGCGTTTTATGGAGAAGGAGGTTTCGTAGCCGGCCACGTCCACGCAGGGCATCATGGGGTGGGGTTTGGCGCCGAGGTATTTGACGGGCAGGCTGGCGGTGCGGCTGACGCCTTTGATGGCAAGTTTGCCGGTGACTTTGTAGATGCCTTTGCCGGCCGGGGTGATGTGGTCGCTTTCAAAGGACATTTCCGGGTGGGCGGCGGTGTCGAGGAAGTCGGCGGTGCGCAGGTGTTTGTCGCGGGCGGCGATGCCGGTATCGACGCTTTGGGTTTTGACGGTGAAGCGGATTTTGCCGTTGTCCGGGGCTTTGGCCGGGATATCGATGCGGCCGGCGGCGTCGTTGAACCGGCCGGCCACCGGGGCGGCGATGTGTCTGATCCAGAAGGTGGCGGAGGTATGGGCCGGGTCGAGGGTGGCTCCGTCGACGATGGGGGCGGGGTCCTGGGCTGCGGCCGGGGAGGCGGCCAGGCAGGGGGCCGCGAGGGCCAGGACGGCCAGCAAAGGCATCAGGGGTTTGGACATGACGCGTTCTCCGTGGTCATTTGGGCAGTGTATGCAGGCTTCCGGCTTTCTGGTCCGGGTCGCGCAGGGCGGCCACGCGCCAGGGCCGGAGGTTGACGCGTGAAGGCAAACGGGCGGCCGTTTCCGGCAGTCGCCGCAGGCCAGCCTCGGGCACGTCCCGGCCGGGGTCGAAACAGTTGACGGCCCGTCGGGACCGCATGACGTCTTCAAAATCCATGCATGGCTCCTTTTGCGGATTATCCCCGTTTGCGCCCTTGGCGCGCCGTCTGTCAAGGCAACGCCGCAGCATGTCCCGGGCATGAAGGGCCCATGACAGATAGTTAAGGATGGCTTTGCCGGCTTGGCCCAGGCTCCCTGGCTTTCCGCCGAAGGGGTGCGGGGGATGATCCCCCCGGCCGCCGGCTTCTTGCTGTCCCCCCCTCTCCTCTATTGACTTCAGCGGCGGGGGGAGGCATGCAGGCCGGACAATTTTCCCTTTCCTTAAAGACCAAAAGGACTCCCCCATGGCCCTGAATCTGACTCAGAAGATCATCAAGGAGCATCTTGTTTCCGGCGAGATGACCCCCGGTTCCGAGATCGCTCTTCGCATCGACCAGACCCTGACCCAGGACGCCACCGGCACCATGGCCTATCTGCAGTTCGAGGCCATCGGCCTGCCGCGCGTGCGCACCGAATTGTCCGTGAGCTATGTGGACCACAACACGCTCCAGATGGGCTTCCGCAACCCGGACGACCACGCCTATCTGCGCACGGTGGCCGGCAGGTTCGGCATCACCTTCTCGCCGCCGGGCACGGGCATCTGCCACCAGTTGCATCTGGAGAATTTCGCCAAGCCGGGCAAGACCCTGGTCGGCTCCGACTCCCATACGCCGACGGCCGGCGGCGTCGGTTCCATGGCCATGGGCGCCGGCGGTCTGTCGGTGGCGCTGGCCATGGCCGGCGAAGCCTACGTCATCGCCATGCCCAAGGTGGTCAAGGTCAACCTGACCGGCAGGCTGACCGGCTGGGCCACGGCCAAGGACGTGATCCTGCATCTGCTGGGCGTGCTCACGGTCAAGGGCGGCGTCGGCAAGGTCATCGAATATGCCGGTCCGGGCGTGGCCACGCTGACCGTGCCCGAGCGGGCGGTCATCACCAACATGGGGGCCGAGCTTGGGGCCACCACCTCCATTTTCCCCAGCGACGAGGCGACCAGGGCCTTCCTGACCGCCATGGGCCGTCCCGGGGATTTCACGCCGCTGGCCGCCGATGCCGACGCCGCCTATGACGAAGTGGTGGAAATCGACCTGTCCAGGCTCGAGCCCATGGCGGCCGCGCCGCACATGCCGGACCGGGCCGTGCGCATTGCCGATCTGGCCGGCATGAAGGTCGACCAGTCCTGCATCGGCTCGTGCACCAACTCGTCTTATGCCGACCTCAAGGCCGTGGCCCAGATCCTGGCCGGCAAGCGCATCGATCCGGCCACGGATCTGCTCATTGCCCCGGGCTCCAAGCAGGTGGTCAAGATGCTGGCGGCCGAGGGCCTGATCGACCCGCTGCTGGACGCCGGGGCGCGCATTCTCGAGTGCGCCTGCGGCCCGTGCATCGGCATGGGCGGCTCGCCGGTTTCCGGCGGCGTCAGCGCCCGGACGTTCAACCGCAATTTCGAGGGCCGTTCCGGCACCCAGGACGCCCAGGTCTATCTGGTCAGCCCGCAGACGGCGGCCATGGCCGCGCTTTGCGGCGCGTTCACCGACCCGGCCGCCTGGGGCGAGGCTCCGGCCAGGGCCGAGCTGCCCGACAATGCCCCCAACATCCGCAGCCTGTTCCTCTATCCGCCGGCCGACGGGGCCGGGGTGGAGATCCGGCGCGGCCCCAACATCGCGCCGCTGCCGCCGTTTGCGGCCCTGCCGGCCACGGTGTCCGCGCCGGTGGCGCTCAAGGTCGGCGACGACATCACCACCGACCACATCCTGCCGGCGGGCGCGCAGATCACGGCCCTTCGCTCCAACATTCCGGCGATAAGCGAATACATCTTCAGCCGGGTGGACGCGGATTTCGTGCCGCGCATCAAGGGCCTCGGCAAGGGCGTCATCCTTGGCGGCGAGAACTACGGCCAGGGTTCCAGCCGCGAGCACGCGGCCCTGGGCCCGCGCTATCTCGGCGTGGCGGCCGTGGTGGCCAAGTCGTTGGCCCGCATCCACCGGGCCAATCTGGTCAACTTCGGCATCCTGCCGCTGCTTCTGGCGGACAAGGCCGATTACGACCGCATTCCGGCCGGGGCGGCCATCACCATCGAGACCGGGACCATCGTCCCGGGCGGCGTCTCGCCCATGACCGTGGAAGGCGTCGGCACGGTGCAGGTGGCCAACGACCTGACGGCCAAGGAACTGGAAATCATCAAGGCCGGCGGCCTGCTCAACCTCGTCCGGCAGGCGCGCGCCTAGCGCGGCGTCCGCCGAGGAGAACACATGCTCGATCCCATGCGGAAATATGCCCAGTCCTGGGGCATCAAGATCGTTTTCGGTCTGATCATCATTGTCTTCGTCTTCTGGGGCGTGGGGAGTTTTCAGGGCGACAAGGCCACCATGCTCGCCACCGTGGACGGCCAGCCCATCCTGATCCGGGACTATGAAAAGGCCTATCAGGAGAACCTGCGGCTGGTGAAAAGCAAGAATCCCAACGTCACGGACAAGGAACTCCAGGACGGGGGCTTTCGCTGGCAGGTCTTCAGCAACATGGTGACCACGCGGTTGCTGGAGGATCAGGCCAGAAAGCTCGGCGTCTCCGTGGCTCCCGAGGAGCTGCGGGCCGAGATCGCCAAGATTCCGGCCTTCCAGAACGAGTCCAAGCAGTTCGACGCCAAGCGCTACGAGAACCTGCTCAAGGCCAACGACGTGACGCCGGGCGAGTTCGAGGCGGATTTCCGCCAGAACCTGCTGCTGGAAAAGCTGGCGGCCTTTGTCAGCCTGCCGGCGGCCGTGGCGGAATCCGAGGCCCGTTCCATCTTCGACTTCATGCGCGAGCAGGCCACCATCAGCTACATCCTGTTCAAGGGCGAGGACTTCGCCAAGGGCGTGGCCCCCACCGACGACAAGATCAAGGCCTTCTACGAGGCCCGCAAGGACCAGTTCGCAACGCCGGCCCAGGTCAGGATCGACTATGTCGAATTCACGCCCAAGGCGCTGGCCAAGCCCGACGCCGTGAGCGACGCCGACGTGGAGGCCTTCTACAAGGCCAACGAGAAGAAATACGCCAAGCCCGAGCAGGTGCGCGTGCGGCATTTCCTGATCATGCTGCCGCCGGATGCGCCCAAGGAAGCTGTGGACGCGGCCACGGCCAAGCTCAGGGAACTGGCCGCCAAGCTGGCCAAGGGCGCGGATTTCGCCTCGCTTTTGCCCAAAGAGCCCAACAACGCCGACGGCCTTGTCGGCGAGGACTGGGCCTGGTTGCCCAAGGGCAGCCTGCCCAAGGAATTCGGGCCGTTCGAGGACAAGGCGTTTTCGCTTAAAAAGGACGAGATCGGCGAGCCGGTGCGCACGGCCCTTGGCCTGCATCTGGTCCAGGCCGGCGAGCGCCAGGCCGCCGGCCAGCGCACCCTGGCCGAGGTGAAAGACGAGATCAAGGCCGAGCTGGCCGAGCAGCGCGCCGCCGACAAGCTGACCAAGGCCCTGGACGAGGTTCAGGAAAAGCTGGCCTCGGGCGAAGCCCTGGACAAGGCCGTGGCCGGGCAGCAGATGGAACTGCGCTCCTCGGCCTTTTTCGCCAAGGAAAATCCGCCGGTCGAGCTGGGATTGTCGGAGCAGGCCATGGAAAAGCTGTTCTCCATGAAAAAGGGCGACGTTTCCGATACGCCGCTGTCCACCCAGGACGGCTTCCTGCTCGTGCGGGTGGCTGACGTGCAGCCGGCCGGCTTCGAGCCTCTCGACTCCGTCAAGGACCTGATCAAGGACCGGCTGATCGAGGAAGAGGGCATGAAGCTGGCCAAGGCCAAGGCCGACGAGGTGGCCAAGGCCATGGAAACGCCGGAAGGCCAGCAGAAGGTTCTGGCCGAATACAAGGACAGGATCGTCGCGTCCCAGCCGTTTACCCGGCAGGGCTTCATTCCGGGCCTCGGCATGTCGCCGGTGCTGGCCCAGACGGCCTTCGAGCACGCGGGCACGGGCTGGTTCAAGCCGGCCTTCGCCGTCACCGGCGGCTACGTGCTGGCCGGGCCGGACAAGCGCATCCCGGCGGACGCCTCCTTGTGGGACAAGGAAAAGGACCGCTGGATGGCCACGCTCACCCAGTCCAAGCAGTCGGAGGTCTTCAAGGCCTACCTGCAGACCGTGCAGCAGTCGGCCAAGGTGGAAGTCGTCAACGACGAGATCCTGGGCCCCCGGGCCGGCGCGCCGGCCGGGGCCGCGCCGGAAGCCGGCAAATAAGCGTTGACCGACCGGGGCGCGCGCCGCCCCGGTCCCCGCCGGGGGCTGTTCACAATGCCTCCGGCGGGCGGGGGGGAGGGGGGGCGCCCCCGCCCGCCCCACCCCCCCCCCGGCGGGGGCGGCGGGGGCGGGGGGGGGGCGGGGGCCCGCGGCCG
>Ga0074195_1001701_pt1 | contig 28774 bp, 28 predicted proteins | sample EPASupsiteHSE623_FD_64525 | JGI IMG/M metagenome (GOLD analysis project Ga0074195, IMG submission 64525) | Bioremediated contaminated groundwater from EPA Superfund site, New Mexico - Sample HSE6-23 | ecosystem: Environmental > Aquatic > Deep subsurface > Groundwater > Contaminated ... | reverse complement strand
GATATTTTGTATTGAACAAATAATTTTTTAAATATTTTTTTTTGTTATTTTCCCTTTCCGCAATAATATAGGAACTTTTGTTGTGAGATCAAGCACAGTTGATTCAACACCAATGTTTGTTTTTCCTCCATCAAGTATGAGTGGAATTTTTCCATTAAAATCGTCATATACGTGCTTTGCCTCTGTTGGACTTGGACGCGTTGATGTATTTGCCGATGGTGCGGCTATTGGAACGCCCGCCTCCTTTATAAGTGCAAGTGCCACCGGATGCGAGGGTAATCTCACCGCAACTGTATTTCCCCCCGCAGTTACTACATTCGGAATTTGTTTTTTCTTTCCAAATACAATAGTAAGTGGCCCAGGCCAAAATTTTTTCATAAGCGGAACAGCTTTTTCTGGAATTTCTTTCACCACTGATTTTAACATTTGCTCATCGCTCACATGCACAATAAGTGGGTTGTCAGCCGGGCGCCCCTTTGCCTTAAAAATTTTCATTACTGCCTTTGCGTTAAATGCATTCGCACCAAGTCCATACACCGTCTCTGTTGGGAACGCCACAAGTTCTCCATTTTTAATAATTCTTGCGGCATTTTGAATTATTCTCTTTTCTGGTTTTTTTGAATTTATTTTTACAACTTTCGTTTTCATCTAATTTTAAAAAAATAATCTCCACCTCCATTAGGGTGCTATGCTATAGCATAGCACCCTATATTTATATATGTGTGTGTTATAAACTAAGCGACTTCTGCTTGGTAACATTGTTCACAATATACTATTTCTTTTCTTTCTGGTGAGTACGATGTTTCAAATTCACTTGTACATTTCCCTTCATGCTGATGTTTCGCGGTATTTGTGTATATCCTATTTTCACTTGTTGTACCCGCACACTGACACGAGCGATGCCAAAGCTTCATTGGATTTATTCTTTCAAAGCGCCTTTTGTGCCGACACTCTGAACATACTTGGGGAATGGGAAATAAAAACCTCTTAAGAAGTTTTAATTCTGCGGAAACAATGCGGTATCCGCGTTTGCACAATGCGCACTCAATCACTTCATTGATAATCGAGTCAGAAACATCATCAATATTTTCCGGAACATCTCTCGCACTCATCGTAATTTTATACTCGGAACGAGACTCCTTTCTCCACCGCAATCCCTGCGCTTCTGCTTCTTCTTCGGTAAGAGGAAAATATTCCATCGCATTTGTTTCATTATATGCATACGACGAAAGTTCATAAGGAAAGAATTCTCCATACCCATACACCCTCCCCTTGTTATCAATATATGGATTCTTCTGCATGTCTGAAATAATCTGTGCACGCAATAATTCATATTCTTCCTTCGAATATTCTTTATTGAGAATATAATATTTTTTCCCTCGGATGCCGGAACAGCCGAAAATATTCGCTACATTCAGAGACCACATAGAATACTCGGCATTCATCGTATTTCCGAGTGCCACAACAAAATTGAATTTCGAATTTGCAGTGTTTTCTCCAACATTAATACACTCATAGATCCCCTGCACATTTGCTCCCCAAATGGTGTAATCATATGCATCTTTCACCGATCCGTCTTTAATGAGCTGACAATACCTCCCGTCCTCAAGTCCCTGGCATTGGAATGAGTCCTTTGCATTCTTTGAATGATAGAGATAATCCCCAGTGACATTATTATTTCCCAATCCATGAAAAAATTTATACGGAATTGATTCCCAAATACTAAGTGCTTCCTCTTGCAACGCACTCACCCCCATTCGGGTTTTCATATTTTTTTTGAATGCCTCCAATTTTTCGTTATATTCTTCTTTCGTAAGCGCCCGATTCCAGAGATGATATTGTTTATTCCTAAGTCCCGCACATCCGAAACAATCTTGGCAATTCACCATATTCTTCGAAAAATAAATATTCACACAATCTGTACAATCTTCGGAAAAAAAGATCCGTGAATTTCTATAGCATGCAATATTTTCATATCCAAGATCGGAATCTCTCGACATATAAAGATCAGAGGAGTCCTTGATGTGAGTAAGTCGCGTGCCATACATCGCATTTTCACAAAAATCAGCATCAAAAGTGAGGTATGAGTCTTTCACCGATCCGCTCTCGTTTACATACTCACTATTCACAAGTGTCGGATAATTGTTACCCAACGCCGGAAGCGGCACTTCGTTAAATAAATCATTGAGTTGCTCAAAAAAAGTTCGTGATGGATCATAGGGTCGGCCATATTCTGCAGGATCCCACTTATCGGACCACCAGCACTCCTGGCAATACGTCACACGAGGATTATCCGGAGAGAATGTAGTAATCATTATTTTATTGCAAAGCGCGCATGGCTTTTTATAAAGATTTCGCTCGTTTCTGAAATTTAATCTCCGTTTAAATCTGCACTCTGGACACCACGTTGGAGATGGTACGTTTATTTTTTTGTAAAACTGAAAATCCTCATCCTCGATGAGAAAAGTTAATTTACAGTTTTGACATATTCGTTCTTCTTTCATTTAAAATTTAAAATTGACCCTAAATTATTTCAGCTTGATAACATTGCTCACAATATACTATCTCTTTTCTTTCTGGTGAGTATGATGTTTTTATTTGTTTATTACACTTCATACAATTTCTATCATACAGACGCGGTAAATTTGTCCTCAAAAATAATGCATTTCTCCGGCATATAGAACAATGGTGATATATCGGCAGTGAAAATCTCTTCAAAAGATCTAATTCCCCTTGGAGAATTTTATATGCCTTCCCACAAGTTTCACAGGCAATAACTTCCCTTAAAATAGATTCGTTTGTGTTTTGAATAGAGTCCGGAAGGTCTTTCGCCTGTATGGTGATTGTATATTCATTTTCCTCCGCTTCGTGCCACCGTATACCTTCTTTTAAGATTTCTTCTTTCTTCTTTGGGAAAAAAGCCAACGCTATTGTTTGATTATACGTGAATGGAGAAAGGTCATATGGCAAAAATTCGCCATATTTCCAGGCGCGCCCCAAAGAATCAATATATGGATTCTGTTCCATATCTTTACGGATGTGTGCTGATAATTTTTCGTACTCTTCTTTTGTATATTGTTTGTTTAAGATGCAATATTCCTTACGCTTAAGATTTACACACCCAAGGACGTTTTTACACGTAATTGCATAAATTGAATATTCAATATTCAACACATCGGGCCAACATTCGTTGGAAAATTTTATATTATTTGCCCCCTCCCCAACAACACATGATTCATAAATACGCTCTGCACCATTTCCCCATCCGGTATAATCATAAGAATCATGTGCTTTTGCAACCGAGATAAATTGAGTGAACCGCGAATCCTCAACACCACTTGCCATATAGGTATCGCGCGAGTTTTTTGATTCATACACATAATCACCCGTCACATTTACATTCAAACTATTTCCTATATACGCTCTGCGAGGATATTTTGACCAAAATTCATAAACTTTCTTTCTTATATTCTCTAATGCGAAATATGAAGAAAGATTAAATTCTTTTAGTTTTTCAAAATATTTTTCTTTTGAATACTGCTCATTAAAAATACAATAACTTTTATTTCGTAAATTAATACATCCAAAACAATTTGTGCATCCAATACAAGAACGTGAAAACCATACATCAGTACATGAGTCACATTCTTCGGAATAATAAGTTGTGTAACATTTATAACACCCGACATCTTCATAACAAAGCTCACTATCTTTCATTCGATAACAATTTAATGAATCGCGAAGATTAAAGAGAAATATCGAATAATAAACATTTTCACAATAATCCACCCAAAACGTCATATAACAGTTTTTTGAATATGCTGTTCCATTTGTATAATCACTATTTGTATTTGTAAGATATGCACTCTCAAGACCCATAAATGGAGTTTTATTAACCAGCTCTCGTACCTGCTCAAGAAACGGCCGATTTGGGTTATAGTCCATTGCATATTCAGTTCCATCCCAATCATCTGCCCACCAACACGGCTGACAATATACTGGAAACTTGGTATCTTCTGCGTGAATACTCACCATTGATTTGCCACACTTTGAACATTTCCGCTTATATAAACTCCATAAATTCATAAACGAAAATCGCCGAATAAGCCTGCATTCCGGGCACCAGGTTGGAGGTAGTACATCAATTTTTTTGTAGAAATCAAAATCTTCACTCTCAATTGTGAAGTCTTTTTTGCAATTCTGGCATATTTTTTCTTCTGTCTCTTTCATATCTTATAAAAACTCTTTCCAAAAACATTTGTCACAGTAAACAATTTCGGGTCTCTCTGGAGCATAAGACGTTTCAAATGGCTCCTTACAAGGCGTATCACCATGTTCATGTTTAATTGTATTTTCGTAAACTCCACCTTCTGATTTAATGCCTTCACACATACATTTCCGAGGCCATAGCCTTATCGGATTCCGATGTTTTGCCCTTTCATGGTGTCTACTGTAAAAACAACGATCCGGAATTGGTATGTTAAATCTTCGATAAAATTGAAGTTCTTCAGGTGTAATGCGAAATGCTTTTGTACAATTGTGCTCTATTGCACTCCCCTGGTTCTCATCCCATGATCTACATAAAATAATTTGGTTCAGAATAGAATCATCAACATCTTTTATTGAATCGGGTAAATCTTTCCAAGATAGGGTCGAGTTATATTGTTTTTCTATTCCCTCATGCCACGCGTATCCATTTTTTTCTGCATCGGTTTTTGAAAGCGGAAAAAAATCCTGAGCAATTGTCTCATTATAGGCAAATGGACTTAATTCTGGAGGGAAAAATTCACCAAATCCATAAACTCTCCCAACTCTGTCGATGTATGGAACATCGTTCATGTGTTTAATTATTTTCGGCAGTAATTTTTCATATTCTTCTTTTGTATACTGCTTGTTTAAAATACAATATTGTTTTCTCTTTAAACCAAAACAGCCGAAAATATTACTGGAAAATGGACACGCCACAGAATATCGAACACTTGAGCAGTTCGGATAAAGCCATGCACCAAAAGTGATATCAGACACATCCCCACCAACCTGACAGCACTCGTATATTCGTTCAGCATTCTGACCCCAAATTGTGTAATCATAACAATCCCTAGAACCCGGAGGGGTGTATAACGACTGACAATACTTTAGATTCTCTCCTCCTCTCACAAGATAAGACTCCTTCACATTTTTTGAATAAGTCACAAAATCGCCAGTGCAATTGGTGTTATGACTTTCAAGCATCGACTTGATGGGAAATTTAAGAGAGAATTCGGCAAAACGCTTAGTAAATATATCTCGCCCAGACCTCGTATGAAGTTGCAATTTTTCAAATTCTTTTTGAAACTCTTCTTTTGTGTATTGTGTATTAAAAATACAATATTGTTTGTGTCTGAGATTCCGGCACCCAACACAATTGGAACACGCTTCACATTCTTCACAAAACCAAATGTCGCTACTTTGATTACAGTCAATTGAATAAAAAGCCCTACTGACATTCGCACATGCAAATGTGCCATAACAAAGTTCTGAGGAGAGAAGAAGAAGGTTGTCGATTGAATCTTTTGTATTTACCAATCCCACACAATAAAGACATTCCTCGGCATGATCCGAATCAAAAACCATATAACAATTCTTCAAATAACCGGACGTCATGGCATATTCACTATTTACTATGTCGTTTGCCGAACGACTAAACCATGGCACATCTTTCAATAATTCTTTGAACTGCTCAAAAAATGGCCTGTCAAAATTATAATCACGACCGTAATCAATCCCATCCCAAAAATCAGACCACCAATAACTATGCTCATATATTTTTATATCGACATCGGGATGGAACATCGTAAAAATATTTTCTCCAGAATGAGCATCTTTTCGTTTATAGAAAATCTTTTCGTTTCGCCATATCATCCGACGGATTAATCTACACTCTGGGCACCACGTCGGGGGTGGCACACTCATCTTTTGATAAAAATCAAAATCTTCAGATTCAATAGTGAACTGGTTTTTGCAATTCTGACAGTTTCTTTTTTCTGTATTCATATTACGTTAACTTATTACTCCTTTTCATCAAAATTTTCTAGTATCGAATTAATCGCCAAAGTATATTTTCGTGGAGTCAAATACCATGCATTATGAGTCTCAGCGACTTCTCCGGTTTTTTTTGCATCTCCTACGGAAATAAATCCATCCACCATTCCCCCCTTCACTATTTCTTGCATTCTCTCCATTGGAAAGGCTTTATCCCCCACAGGATGCATAATAACAATTTTTACGCCTAATTGTTTCAAATCTCGTAAATTTTCCTGAATATGCAAATTTGCAATTGCTTTTATTTCATCCAACGACATTTTTGGATTTTTGAATGTTTTCAGCGCTTCAATGAATGCTGTATTTATTTTTGATTCACGTTCGGGGCTTTTTTTACGATCTTTCCATTGTTGAAATAAATCAGAACTAAATCTCGATACTAATTTCCAAAAATTATCTTCACCAATTAATCCCGCTGGAGAAAAATATACAATACTTCTAAATTTTTCAGGATTTTGCATTGCGGCAATAGTAGTAAAAAGTGCTCCCTCGGAATGAGTGAGAACATCAATCTTTTCGATATTCTTTTCCTCTATAACCCTTGTTATTGCGGCTGCTTTTCGTAATTCAGCAAGCGGGATATCCTCTTGTGGATCTATCTCTATCCCGTGTGGCGCATTAAGAGTTATTGTTCTGCGTCCTAATTCTTCCGAAAAAATCTGACTATTTTCTTTGCATACCTCTGCGGTTGCTGCCCATCCGGGAACTATCAAAAGTGGTACTTCTGCCTTTTTCTCTTGCGGATCCAGATCAACTACTTCCACTTTTCCCTTTGGAAATTCATTAAATTCAAAAACCTCGGGGTTCTCAAAACGCTTATCCAATGTTTCCCCCCGATTCGTATTCGATTCAAACATTTTCATATATAAAAATTGTACCAAAAAAGAGCGAAAAAAGCTCTTTTTTATTGCAGCCCCGACGGGATTCGAACCCGTGTTACATGGATGAGAACCATGCGTCCTGACCGGACTAGACGACAGGGCCAATAACGTTCATCACTATAACTAAATTAAATATGAGACGCAAGAATTTCGCTAGAGGGAAGTTTTAATCGTATAATCCCGGCCTCCGTAACCATGAACGACTCTGACGTACTAATAATTTCTTTGCCTGGAGTGGTTCGGCCATAATCTCTTTTACTATCCGTTCCATACGAACTCCCTGTGATCCTTTTACCAAAATGAGATCGCCTCGTAATACTTTCTGTTGTAACTGCATCGCTGCCTCATGAATATTCGTAAATACAAATATTTTTTTCTTTGAAAATCCAACTTTTTCCGCAGTCTCCGCAATAATTTTTGCGCGAATACCAACCGTGAATAATAAATCCGTGCTTTCGGGAATAAGATGCCCAATCGCCTGATGTTCATCAAATGTGTGTTTTCCCAATTCAAGCATATCTCCCAAAACCGCAATCTTTCTTTTTGCGTCCAAACTTTTCAATGTCGCAAGCGCTTCTTTTGTGGCACTTGGAGATGCATTATAGGTGTCATCAATAATAATTGAATGGCGCACTCCACGAATCATGCGTTGTCGTCCATTTGGGGGAACATAGCCGGAAAGTGCTTCTGCAATTTTTACTAAATTCATTCCGAATACTAATCCGGAAATCGCACCTATCGCAGCGGCATATGCCGGTGCCCTTCCAAGCCCTCCCTCAATTCGTATCGGCACTACACTTCCTCCGTACGTTAGTTTAAATGTCACTCCCCCTCCATCTTCAGAAACATAACTCGAAAAAGCACTAATATGCACATTTGCCTTTTCGGAAAATCCAAACGTAATCACATTTGCATGTGTATATTCCCGCGTCGACATAACACGTGCATCATCGGCGTTTAAAATTGCAAATCCGGTTGTGGGAAGTTGTTGTATAAGTCTTGCCTTCTCTTTCACAATTGCTTCAATGCCACTGAAGAACTCAATATGCACTGGCATTTCATCACCCATCGCGGTAAAAACCCCAATGTGTGATCGCGCAACTTCAAGGAGATATTTCATATCTCCCACTCGATCAACTCCATATTCCAATACAATAATTTCCGGATATTTTTTGTTTTTAACAACCAGTTGATATATTGATTTCAAAAATACTTTTATCCAAAAAAATATACCTTCAGTCGTGCCCCAGTCTCCCAAAATAGAAAGTGGTAATCCCAACTCATTATTGAAATTTTTTGATGATGCGCGCACACGTCGTGTTTGTGAAAGCACCACTCCCACCGCTTCTTTTGCGGATGTTTTTCCTATATTTCCTGTAATTCCGACAATACCAGGGTTGTAACGTTTTAATGTAAGTTTTGCGAGGAATTTAACACTTTTTTGTAATACCGAAAGAAGAAAATTTTTCATATCTATTTATTTTGTACGGCACTTATCTTATCGGGTGGGATATTATAGTAATTCAATATAAATTCCGACAATTCACGAAAAGCAGGAACAACCGTAAGTCCCGCAAGCTCGCCAATTTGCGGACGATCAAGTTTCATTAACACAACAAACTGAGGATCACTCACGGGAGCAAATCCAACGAATGTATGAACCATCTCTTCCGAATATTTCCCTTTTTCGGGAATATAGGCAGTCCCCGTCTTTCCCGCAACTCTATATTGCGGAATCGTTGCTATTTTTGCTTTTTCAACTGTCGTTTCAATCATGGCAGTAACTTTTTTTGCTGTGTCATCACTTATCACACGTCGCAAAACATATGGCTCTTCATTTTTGTTAATATAGGGCTTCATGAGCAACCCTCCATTTGCCAACACTGAAAACGAATTTATCAACTGTAGTGGGGTAACTGCAGCTCCCTGTCCAAATGCAACGGTCGCAAAATCAATCGCACGCGCATCCTTTCGTTCAAGGTTTCGTATATTCCCCGCAATTTCTTCGGGTAAACTAATTCCTGTCTTTTCGGTAAAACCAAACTTTTTCAAATAATCATAAAAATTATTGTGGCCAATGAGTTGTTCGGCATATACCGCCCCTGTATTTATTGAATTTTCGATGATGCCAGTCATCGTCACTTTTCCATATACCTTACTGTTTGCATTATGAATTGTCTTCCCATTCAACGTTACAAATCCCTTATCAACAAATGTTGTGTCTGGTGTGAATGCTCCCACATCGATACCCGCAGACATGGTAAGGGGCTTAAATACGGATCCGGGTTCATATTGAGCTTGAATTGCTGGATTTGCAAAATCCTTCATATTCGCCTTTCCATATTCGTTTGGATTAAAATCCGGCTTACTTGCAAGTGCAATAATTTTTCCGGTTTTTGGATCTTCCACAATCACCGTCCCCCCACTCGCCTGAAATTTTTCAACGTATTTACTAAGAATTTGTTCGGCATGCGATTGTATGTTTCTATCGAGAGTGAGATATACATCGTCTCCAGTCGAAAGCTCTTTATTATAAAAACGTTCAATGCCATAAATACCTGCGGGTTCTGGATTTTTATCATTCTTCCCAACATATCCAATCACTTGCGATGCGAGATTATCGTATGGGTACGAACGATATTGTTTTTGTTCAATATGGACTCCCGAAAATTTTTTCTCGCTTACAAGATTTACCTGCTCCTCACTTGCTTTATCAACTAACGAAAAAAAATAGCTCTCCGGATTTTCATTAATATTTTGCTCCAATAGCGAGACGTCTATTCCCAATGCCCGCCCCACCTCTTCACTTACTTTTTTTACATCTTTTATTTCGGCCGGGGAGACAAAAATAATCGGTGCATCTTTGTTGAGCGCGATAGGAATATTGGTATCAAATTTATCCGTAATAAATATTTGCCCACGACGCAATGTAAGTTCTTTTCCCCTTTCTTTTAAAATATCCGCCTTTGCCAAAAATTCTGCCCCCTGACTAATTTGTAGCTTGTAAAGATTAGCGCCAAGGGCGCCGTACAATATTATGAAAATAATAAATAGTGCGTAAAATCGAAAATTTTTCATTGGGCGGATCCTAGATACTTTGGTTGTCGATCAAGAATGAGTTCATAATCGGTAGCTAATTTTTCTAAACGTGTTGGATCGGTCATCTGATAATACGAATTCTTCAATTCCGCATTCTGTTCCTGTAATTTCACAATATCCTGTTTCAGCATCTTGGACTCATATCGTGCATCAACAAACATGTTATATTCCGAAATATAGATGACTCCAGCAATAAAAATCATGCCAAAAAACATGATTAGGGATCGTATATAATTTCTATTTTTTGCCGGGCTAATAATGGTCATATGAAGGTTAAATAATTTGTATTGCTCTTAATTTTGCTGAGCGGCTTCGTGGATTCTTTAAAATTTCCGCTCGGGTTGGAATAATTGGTTTTTTGTTTATAAATAATGCTTTTTTTGACTTCACGAGGTCACGAAATGCATTTTTCACAATCCTATCCTCAAGTGAATGGAATGAGATTATTGCAACCCGTCCATCTTTCGCAATGATGTCGGGAATCTTCTTCGTGATTATTTCTACATTTTCAAGTTCTTTGTTTACATATATCCGAAGTGCTTGGAATACCTTTGTCGCCGGGTGCATGCGTCCTTTTCGTGAAATTGCTTTTTCTATAACACGGGCTAACTCGGTAGTTGTTTGTATTCTCTTCTTTTTCCGCTCATCAATGATTCTTTTTGCAATCACCCTACTCCATCGTTCTTCTCCATACTTCCAAAAGATATCGGCGAGATCTTTTTCGCTCATTCCATTTACCACATCTTCTGCAGAAATATTCTTCGAACGAACATCATATCGCATATCAAGTGGTGCATTATGAAGAAAACTAAATCCTCTTTGTGGATCATCAATCTGGAACGAAGAGAACCCTAAATCGAGAAACAACCCATCTGCCTTCGGCAACTTTTCCTTTTTCAGTATTTCGGGGATTTCGGTATAGTTTCCATATTCAAATTCGAAATTTGAAATTCGAAATTCGAAATTTGATTTAATTTTCTCTTTCGTTTTTTCCAAAACACTCTTATCTAAATCAATCCCCAAAAAAATTCCACTTCTTCCAATTTTCTCTAAAATTAAATCAGTGTGTCCACCGCCTCCGAGAGTGCCATCGATAAAAAATTCTCCCACTTTCGGATCAAGAACTTTTATTACTTCGTTTAAAAGAACTGGAATGTGCTTCACATCGGTCATATCCCCAATTCGGTCAATTTCTCGGCGATTTCATCTGCAGCACCCTCTGTTTTTTTCTTATATGCCTCCCACGCATCCATATCCCACAATTCAACACGCGTATACATTCCGGTCACTACCACTTGTTTCTTCACATTTGCATAACTTCGAAGTGAATCAGGAATTAAAATTCTTCCCTGTATATCAAGTTCAACATCGGTCGCACCCGCAAGCATAAGACGAGCAAACGCACGAGAATCTGCTTGTGCAAGTGGAAGCGAAATAATTTTTTGCGCTAATATTTCCCATTCGGATTTGCTGAATATAAAAAGACAGTGATCGAGGCCACGTGTCACAATTGCGCCTGCAGTAAATTTCTCGCGAAACTTTGCGGGAATCGCAACTCTTCCTTTTGGATCTACGGTATGTTTATATTCGCCAAGAAGCATATTTTTGAGTTATCCCCCACAATGGGTACTTATCCACACTGTTATCCACAATTCCCCACTTCCATTTCATAATACACCACACAGCATAAAAAACAAAAACCACTCCAGACGAATGGTATGAGTCAAAAAACCCTGTATTTACCTACATAAATTCGAATCCACTATTTGATTTATCAACAGGTTGTTAGATATAGAAAAATCTACTATTTACTAGGCGTTTTTCTCAATTCCCCACTTTAGAAAATCATAATCATAAAAAACAAAAAAACCGACATTATGTCGGCATTTTATATAAAAGACGGAGTGGATTATCCATCGCAAAAATAGTTGGATGTCGTCCTGTATCAGGACATTCATGAGATATCATCTGAAGACGCGGGTCAAAATATCCGTCATGAACAATTGGCTCCTTACATAGTGTGCAAAGAAATATAAGTTTTTCTTTCTCTTTCATCGGACACTCAGAAATACATGGACACGCACGTGTTGCACAAAAAAATAATTTACACGTTAAGTCTGGGCACACAATATAGGTAATCCCCTCTTTTAATTCCGATTTTTTCAAAACCCCTTTATCGTTTTCCATTTTCCTATCCTTATTAAATTAAAAACATTTCTGTATATAAAGATAACTCTTCCGTGAAAAAATACAAAACCGCCCATGTGGGCGGCTTATATTCTCTCTCAGATTAATTTTTATAATTTTTCAAAAATTCTTTTATCACACGGTATTGGGGCTCCAGTTCTTTTCTGCAAATATCTAAACTTAATGCATTCCACTTTTCATCTGCCTTTTCCAACCACAAAGTAACAAGATCATCTACCTCTATATCCCTGAAATTTTTTATTCCCCCGATAACCCCTTCAACGGAAATAAATCTATAACAATCTGCATTACATACCACTTCCGACTCGAGTGAGAAAAATTTGTCAGTCCCATGATGTTCTTTTATGCAATTTATTATATTTTCCCTTTCTACTTCCGTTATCTCGGGGAATTCTTTCAAAATCTTTTCTGCCTTGTCTACACTCATTTTTACATGCTCTTTCAATTTCCCCTGTTGAAGAGCTTCTCCTAACGCACAATCCATAAAAAGAGTACCGAGCATAACTATCTCTTTATCAGCATTTAACATACCAGCGATTTTTTGTCCTTCTCTATTTGAAAGACTGATATGAAAAGGAGATGGAGTTACACCCTGTTCTCTAAGAACAATTTCCTCAATTTTTTCTATTGTCGATTTTGAAATCATATTATTTTAATTCAGAGAGTATATCTTCAATTTTTCTCACTCGTCCCATTCTTGGAAACACCAATGTCACTGTCGCATTATGCCCCTCTTTCGAATGTGCGGTCATTGCATCTTCCACAAAAATTTGCTGGTAGCCGTATTCATATGCAAATCGTGCAGTACTTTCAACTCCAATATTTGTTGAGATGCCACAAAGTACCAATGTATCTATCCCCCTTCTTCGAAGTTGCAGATCAAGTTCTGTACCATAAAACGCACCCCATTGGCGTTTTGTAATCACGATATCTTCCTCTTGTGGTCCCAACTCGGGAATAATTGTACTCCAATCAGACGAGACTTCCTGATCGCGAACTATGGGAATGTCAGTAATTGGTTTAAGTCCATCCCTCTTGTCTGGAGAGGGCGTAACCCTTATAAGAAATACCTGCATTTTATTTTTTCTAAATGCCACTGCAAGTTCTGTCGCATTTTTCACAACAAAATCTGAACTATAAGGTTCTGCTCCTGGTCGCCCCACAATTCCCTTTTGAAGATCAACTATCAAAAGAGCTGTTTTTTCTTTCTTTATTTCTAATGACATATCCATTGAATATTACTTTAACTCTTTTAGTTTTATACACAAATCATTAATTGACTCGAACTCAACAACCTCATCTGCAATCTGATGTAGAAACGTAGTTTTTACATCATTTTTTATTGCGAGAATTATTTTCTTTCGGGAGGCAAATGCATATCCTACCTCAATCAGCATTCCCTCTGACTTCTCCGGTGATTTTACAAAAACAAGAACTATGTCTGATTTTTTCAATTCTTCAAGGGTGTATTCAAGAATTTGTTTGTTGGTAAAATTATTGTTTTTAAAAAGTTCTTCACTCCAAAAAGAACAAAATATTTGATGTCCACTCTCCATCAAAACACCCCTTATCTTCCCAAGTGTATGATCAAGTTCTTTTGGATCCTCTCCTGTAAATCTGTAAGAGATAAATACTTTCATAGTGCGCCTTGTAGGGATCCCCTCTTTCGTCAGACTACGGCGGGCAGGGAACCTAACGACCGGCCGTATTTTTGTGGGCGCTACAGGATTCGAACCTGTGACCTTACGAATGTGAATCGTACGCTCTAACCAACTGAGCTAAGCGCCCCTGTTTTTATTTTATTACTTTTTTCAAGAATTTTCTTCCTACTGCAGATTTAAAGTATAACTCTCTTCTCCTTGCTTCTATAAAAGATGGAAAGGACTCTGTATACACAACCTTCAAATCATTCATATGTGATGTCGTTATTGTCTTCCCACGACGATGCTCCCTTATCCTTCTTTCTAAGTCATTCGTCATTCCTTTATAAAATTTCCCCGATGAATCTTTTAAAACATACACTTTATACATATATCGTACGCTCCCCGCCCGTACCGAACGTCCGGTACGTTCGGGCGGGTACCACTGAGCTAAAGGCGCATATTTCTTTTCGTATTGTAACCAAAACCCCACCATTCTTCAATGGTGGGGTTTTTAATATCCGTACCCGCCCGAACGACGAACGTCATTCAGTCGGGCAAGTAAATCAGCATCTATTATTCAAGTGCTACTGTTGCACCCGCTGCTTCAAGCTTTTTCTTCAACTCTTCAGCATCCTCCTTCTTCATTCCTTCTTTCACGGTCTTTGGAGCTGCGTCGGCAATATCCTTTGCTTCCTTAAGTCCCAATCCGGTTGCCTCTCTGATGGCCTTAATCACATTGATTTTCTGGTCACCCGCTACCTTCAAGACTACGTTGAATTCTGTTTTTTCAACAACTTCCGCTGCTGCCGCACCACCTCCACTTGATGGCATTGATGCAGTTACTCCAAACTTTTCTTCGAGAACTTTTACGAGTTCCGCAAGTTCTACCACGGTCATTTTCTCGATTTTCTCGATGATATCATTAAATTTTTCCATAGTAATAAATAATTTATTTCGACTGTAATTGTTTTGATCTCTCACTTAACACATAGAGAAAGGCACTCATTGGCGCTGCGATAGTACCCACCACTTGCGCAATAAGCACTTCACGTGAAGGCAATTTTCCAATCGCTTCCACTACATCTCCTGAAACAAAGATTTTACTCTTCAAATCAACGCTTCCGAGAATTTTGAATGTCTTAAACTGCTTTGCAAACTTATACACCGGTCCGGCGATTTCATCCAATTTTTTATCGGTATAAATAACACCAAGCTGACCGGGAAGTGTTTCTGGATTAAATTCAAATCCCTTCTGCTGCAAAATTACGCGGAATAAACGCTTTTTGAATACTTCAAACTTCGATTCAAGCCCATGAAGACTTTTTCGAAGTGCGTTCATATCATTCACTTTTGTTCCGGTAAAATCAGCAAAAATAACCGTATTTCTTTCGTCAACGATTTTTCCTCCTTCCTCAACTTTTTTTATCTTTTGTGCTTTTGTTTTCATATCAGTTTCAAATAAAAACTGCGACCTTTCGCCGCAGATTCTTAAATTAGATAGTTAGACGGCTAGAACATTAGTAATTTAGAAATTTCCTAAACGCCTAATACCTAACTTGCTAACACCTATTTATTTTCCTCAGCAGGACTTCTTTCCTTTCGGAATGCCTATCCCGATGCATTTTCCTGATCGGGACTCCGATTACATCGGAGCTATCTACGGGCTTATCTCTATAATACACAAAATATGACTTACGTCAACCCAATGATAGTCTCTATATTAGGAGATCATATATTAGGCCAACAAAATATCTAAATTTCTTTTTCGAGCGCTTCCAATAATTCCTTCGCTTTTTTAGAAAGTTTTTTCGGCATTTGGAGAGAGAAATGCACATAAAGATCTCCGCGTGATGGCGATCCAAGATATGGCATTCCCTTTCCGGAAATTTTAAATGGACCATCAAAATTGAAGTCAGGAGGAATTGAAAATTCAAACGTTGTCCCGTTTATTTCTTGCATTTTTATTTTCTTTCCCAAAAGTGCATCAGTCACTTTTATTTCCTTATTCACATATAAATCGCTTTTCTTTCTTTTAAACACCACGTGCGGTTTTATTCTGATATTCACATATAAATCGCCAGACCCACCACCACGTTCTCCCGCTTCTCCTCCACCTTTTATTTTTATTACCTGCCCATCTTCAACTCCAGGAGCAACATCTACCGTTACCTCTTTTGCATCGGCAACCCTCCCCACTCCTTTACATGTGCTACAAATTTTATTCGGAATCTGTCCACGACCAGAACACGTATCACACGCTTTCACTTGTGCAAAATTCCCAAAAAAGGTTTTTTTCTCAACGCGTATCTCTCCCTTTCCATTACACTTTGTACATGTCGAAAATCCTTTCGACACATCATGTCCCACCCCCCCACAATCTTTACACGATACATATGTCTTGAATTTCAATTCATGTTTTATTCCAAAAAATACTTCTTCAAGAGTAAGTTCAATGCGTGTTTCTATATCAGATCCATGTTGATATGTTTGACGCCGTCGCTCACTCCCGCCACCGCCAAACTGCTCAAATATAGTTTCAAAAATATCGCCAAAATCCCCACCATCAACTCCACCCTGAAAATTCCAATTTTGGAAATCACTCGGGTTAAATCCCCCAAACCCAGAAAATCCAGCGTGTCCTCCTTGTTGAGCCCCCTCAAACGTTGTGCCAAATTGATCATATTGTGCGCGTTTCTCTTTATGGGAGAGAATTTGATACGCCTCATTAATCTCCTTGAACTTTTTTTCATCACCTCCTGCCTTATCGGGGTGATGTTGGTGTGCAAGTTTCCGATATGCTTTTTTTATTTCTTCCGGGGAAGCATTGCGCACTACCCCTAAGATCCCATAGTAATCTTTAGCCATATATTAAGTAAAAATAAAACATCTATGAAAGCAGTATAAACTCCCTACTTCTGCTTTCAAGATTGACATAGGCAAACCCAACCGCGACAAGAAACTTATAAATCAAAAATGCAATAAGGCTGATAAGCCAATGAATAAGTGAAAATATTCCTTTGAATGAGAAAAATGCGACTATCATAATGATGATAGGAAATAGACTTCCCATTTTTTCTGAATTAGTTTGAATATACTTTTTTGTCGCGAGAAATACGGCACTTTTTATTGATGCGTCCGGGGAAAATGAAGAACCTGATTTTTCTTCAAACACCACCCGTACCTTTTCTCCCGCATCACTTACAATCTGTTTTTTTATGTCGTCTGTGAGTGTTTTGAATTCAACAGAAACGCGAGCACCGTCACTTCGTGTCGTCTCAACCCGAATATTTCTGAGCTGTGCCTCGGCAACCGATTCAAAAAACGATCGCACACTCTGGTTAAAACTTATATTCGGAAACCATAATTTTACGACTGGTTCGCTTGCAATAAGTGTCTCCGAAACGATCGACTCCCCCAGTACATCAGTAAATTTATTCAGTTCAAAATACTGTACATACATCACCGAGAGTAGTAAAAAAATCATCCCCATCACTACTTTTGGTAAAACAATTTTTGCCATAAATGAAAATCGAATAGTAAGGCTTTCACCAAGAAATCTCCACCCTTTGAACGATCCAAGGACGAGAAATAAAGCAAAAAATCCAGTACCAACCATAAGTGGAACTGAAATAACCGGATATAATTGATCAATAAAGAGCGCAAGCGGGATAATCCCCTGAAGAAACATAATCCCAACCAATTTTATCTTACTTTTGATAAAAATTGTTTGAAGAAGAACTACCACAAGAAATGCAACCGCAGCACCAAGCCAAAGGAAAAAAAATCCACTCTGGACATTCAATAAGAAGTTCAGAAAAAGTTTTACCGACAACACGGAAAGACCAACACCAATAAGCGTTAAAAGAACAATCTTAAGAACGCTCCGGTCTATTTCCGCTTCATTTGCCTGTGTTGTCACTATTGGACCCGGTGTCATGTTGTTCCTCGCCTCCCTCAGGACTCTTTTCTCCGCCCTCTGGTTGAGGCTGATTGGTATTATTATACATGAATTGACCAACCTTTTGTAATTCCTGTGAAAGTTCCTGTGTCGCAGTCTGAATTACTTGGGCATCTGTTCCCTCTTTTACTTCTTTCAAGCGCGTGACTTTCTGTTCAACGCTAGTTTTTATATCTGCAGGAACTTTATCGCCAGCATCGCGTAAACTTTTTTCCGCGAGATATACCATTGATTCTGCCTGATTTTTTGCTTCAATCATTTCCTTTTTCTTCTGATCGTCTGCGGCATATATTTCTGCTTCTTTTTTTAGCTTTTCAATCTCATCCTTACTCAAACTTGTTGATGCTTCAATACGCACTGACTGTGTTTTTCCACTCGCTTTATCTTTTGCAGAAACATTCAATATGCCGTTTGCGTCAATATCAAACGTCACCTCAACTTGTGGAACACCGCGAGGAGATGGAGGAATACCATCGAGTATAAATCTTCCGAGTGTTTTGTTATCCGCCATCATTGGGCGTTCACCCTGGCCAATATGAATCTCCACCGATGTTTGACTATCTGCAGCAGTAGAAAACACCTGACTCTTTGAAGTCGGCACTGTTGTATTCTTTTGAATCATCGGCGTTGCTACTCCCCCAAGTGTTTCAATACTCAAAGTAAGTGGAGTTACATCAAGAAGAAGAATATCTTTTACATCTCCCTGAAGTACCCCCGCCTGCACTCCAGCACCAATTGCTACCACCTCATCGGGATTAATCCCTTTGTGTGCCTCCTTGCCAAATAATTTTTTCACCGCTTCCTGTATCGCCGGCATTCGCGTTTGTCCTCCTACAAGCACCACCTCATCAATATCCTCTAATTTCATTCCCGCACCCTTTGGTGATGGATTTGTAACTGCCTCACGGACAAGGTCAATTGAATGAGTAATAAAATCATTCACTAAATCTTCGAGTTTTGCACGGGTAAGTTTTATCACAAAATGTTTTGGACCTGATGCATCTGACGTAATGTAAGGAAGGTTAATCTCCGTTTCAAGCGCCGTTGAAAGTTCATGTTTTGCACGCTCCGCGGCCTCTCTCAAACGTTGTAACGCAAGTGAATCTTTTGAAATATCAATTCCATCCTGTTTTTTATATTCCTGAACAAGATATTCGATAATACGCTTATCAAAATCATCTCCTCCCAAATGTGTATCGCCACCAGTTGCTTTTACCTCAACTGTATCATCTCCCACTTCAAGAATTGAAATATCGAATGTCCCTCCCCCAAAATCATATACCACAATTTGCTCATTTTTCTTTTTATTGAGCCCATATGCAAGTGCCGCCGCAGTTGGTTCGTTAATAATTCTTCGCACTTTAAATCCGGCAATTTCTCCGGCAGTTTTTGTTGCCTGACGCTGACTGTCGTCAAAATATGCAGGAACGGTAATCACCGCTTCATCGATTTTTTCTCCCAACTTTGCTTCTGCATCCAATTTTAATTTTTGCAAAATCATCGCGGAAATTTCTTCTGCGGTATACCATTTTTCTCCCATCTTTATTTCAACACCTCCCTGACTTGATTCTTTGAGATCATATGGAAGCCACTGCTTATCGCGTTGAACCTCCACATCAGAAAATTTCCTTCCAATTAAACGTTTCACCGAAAAGATTGTATTTTTCGGATTCACCACTGCCTGACGCTTCGCAAGAAGACCCGCAAAACGCTCCCCTGATTTACTGAATGCCACAATAGAGGGAGTAGTTCTATTCCCCTCCTGATTTTCGAGAACACGTGGCTCTCCACCCTCCATAACGGCCATTGCGGAGTTCGTTGTTCCTAAATCGATTCCTAAAATTTTTGCCATATTTTTTTTAAATGATAATTTTTTATATTTGACCCTTTGTTTTAAATATATTTGAGATTTGATTTTTTCCACCCGAGGCGGATCCGCCTTTGGCGGAGAGATTTTATATTTTCTCTATCCTCCATTTCCTTTTGATAATTTTACTTTTATCGGCCTTATTACCTTTCCATTTAGTGTATATCCCTTTTCTATTTCTTCGGCTACCACCCCCTCCGGATAATCCGAAACAATTTCATCTATTGCTTCCTGTATTTTCGGATCAAACATTCCTCCGCGTTCCACTGAAATTTTCTCAAGTCCATATCGTTTCAAAATATCCTCCAATTGCGTCTTAATAAGTAACATCCCCTTTTTTGTTGCCTCATCACTACTTAAAGAAACTCCTAAATTGAAACTATCGAGAACGGTAATCAAGTCAAGCATTATCGACTCGCTCCCAAATTTCATAAGCTCCGAAATCCGCCCCATCTCTTCTTTTTTGTAATTTAAAAAATCAGCTTTTGCCCGTTTCCACCCCTCAAGATATTCATCACATTTCTTCATACACACCCCCAACTCACTCTCTTGTTTTTCCACCACTTCTTCCTCTTTTTTATTGTTTTTTATATCTTCTTCCATAATTAACATTTATCATCAATAGACCTTTGTAAGAAACGAATCATATGTATTGACCGTTCATAATCCATTCGATTTGGCCCTACAAGAAAGAGAAGAAAATCCCCCTGCGGTAAATTTAAACGCTCCGCAATTACCGAAATATGTTTACTTTTTGTTACGGGGCTGTGCCCAATAAATACTTGCGGCCACGTTGTTGAAGATCTCTCCCACCATTCACGATCTTCTTCAAGTCGTTTTGTAATTAATTCAAAATCTTCTACCACCTTTAAAAAATCTTCTTTCACATTCATCTCGAGACGACTAAATAAATCATGAAGTCCACTATTATAAAACTCGTCGTTCCCTGGTTCGTATCCAACGCTCAACATATTTGTTGAATCGGATATTTGTTTCACAAATGAACGTTTATCCCCTCGAAGTAAATCGTCCACCAAATAACCAAATGACCGATCAAGGGAATTCGAATTTTTTTCTTCCATTGAAAGAAGATTATCAACAAAAAATTTATATCCCTTGTGTGTTGGCCAACGCCCCCCCGAAGGATGATTCTGTTCCAAATATCCCTCATCATCAAGTGTATTCAACTCACATCGAATCATTGCGGGTTTAATGCCAAAATTATATTCCTCGTAGAGACGTTCTGAGGTAATTGGAAGCCCGGTTTTTATAAAATATTGAATTCCTGTTTTAAGTATTTCTGCAGTCCTTTCTTTCATCATGATGAAATACCATTCCATTATAAATTAGCACTCAACTATGTCAAGTGCTAATAATGGACTTTATATACAAGAAATATTTATGGGCACGTTCCCACAAGTGTTGTGGTCACTCCCCCAGTATTGGTAACTCCCAATCGATAACACGCAGATCCATCGGGGGTTTTCACAATAAGTCCAGTATTCACATCGCGAATACCCAAATCTCCCCCACTAATTACCGCTTTGTATCCTGGGCTAAAACTTGTCGCACCAATTCCCACCACTCCAGCAAAATAAGCGTTATTCCAATTTTTTGTCGCGGTGCCAATATCAAAACTCGCACTCGTATTCGGATACACCGATGAATCAAACTCGGCAGCAGAAATTCTCGCAATAGCAGTCTTAAGTGTCCGCGTTGCTACCGCACGGGAATTTGTCGAATTATAACTGAGCGACATATCAATTTGCACCAAAGAAAATCCGCTTGGTGTTTGATATTTCGTTGCGGAAAAATTATCTACCACGACATTCGAATCGGTAAGGGGTTTTACGGTTGAATTTCCCGACGAATCTCTCTCCTCGAGATATAGGATTGAATTTAATGGATAGACAAGTACCATGTCGTTCGATGACGAAGACATACGGAGCTTTATTGTTGAAGTCGATACGGCAGTTGTCATATCCACCAAACTTGATATTTGTACAAACCGCTCAACGACCGCACGGACAAATGAAATTTGCTGATTCAATTCATGCACAGAGGTCTGCCGCACCTGAATCTGTGTCACTACCGTCAAGATACTTACAAGAAATACCGCACTCACCGCAAATATACCAATGTAGATCATAAGCTCCACAAGAGAAAATCCACCCTTTTTATATTGGTGAGCATCCATATCAATCTTATTGTATACTATTATAATAACATACTTTCATATGACTTTTCAGAACCATTCAAAAATTCCCTTTGTATTATTCGGCATTCTTGTAGTCGCCTCTGCATTCTTTATGGTGCGTACTGCATATCAGGAACCCGCAACAATGGATGAACTTGCACACATCCCCTCCGGATATGGATATACAAAATTACTCGACTATCGTCTAAATCCCGAACATCCACCACTTATAAAAGCGCTTGCGGCTATTCCCCTTTTATTTCAGGATGTTAAATTCCCTACTGACGATAAAGCCTGGAAAGATGATCTAAACGGACAGTGGGATATGGGAAGAAAATTTCTCTATGAATCGGGAAACAATGCGGACAATATTGTGTTTGCATCCCGTATCTTTCCGATTATTTTAACCCTCCTCCTTATTATTCTTATTTATATTTGGGCGAATGAACTTATGGGACGCTGGTGGGCACTCCTTCCAACACTCCTTTTTGGACTCTCTCCAACAATTATTGCCCATGGCCATTATGTGACCACTGATGTTGGTGCGGCACTCGGAACATTTTTTGCAACATATGCATTTGTCAGATTTCTTCTTTCTCCTAAAAAAGGAAATGTTATTTTTGCTGGAGTTGCACTTGGAATTGCGGAACTTATGAAGTTTTCAAATGTACTTCTTCTTCCCTATTTTGTGATCATTGGTATTGTATTTCTTATTTTTGAAAGAATCAGGATAAAAAATCTAGGGGGTGAGGAAAAAGAAATGTATATAAAGACAAAAAGTATAAAAAAATATATATTACAATTTTTCATAATTCTTGTTATTGCGCTTCTTGTCATCTTTGCCGTGTATACACTCCTCACGCTCAACTATCCGCATGAACGACAAATAGCAGACACACAGAAAATACTCGAATCATTTTCCCCTCAATGGATCGCAAAAATTTCTTTATTCTTCACGCAATCACCCCTCCTTCGACCGCTCGGAGAATATTTTCTCGGATTTTTAATGGTGTTCCAACGAGCGACCGGAGGAAACACGGGATATTTCTTGGGTGAAGTATCGAATCTCGGATGGTGGTATTATTTTCCAATTGTGTTTTTCCTGAAAGAAACCATCCCTACACTTCTCATTATTTTATTTGGAACATTGTTTTCGTGCATACATATATTCAAGGGAATAAAAAAAGAAAGATCATTGTTAAAAAGATTCTCCGAATATCTCGGAACGAATTTTGCGGAATTTTCGATGTTAATCTTTGTTATTATTTATTGGGCCTATAGTATGAAAAGTCCCCTTAATATTGGGATACGCCACCTTATTCCAACACTTCCATTTATATATATTCTTGCTACAAGTGGATTAAAAACGGCATTTAATACATTATTTTCTGGAAGTCAGCAGGGAACACAGAATACAATATCAAAAAATTTCAGTGTATCAGGGTATACATATGAACACGCTGATACAAAAAACATAACAATAAGGAAGGTTGGACTAGGAATCCTTATTGTGTGGTTTATTGGGGAAACTCTTGTTGCCTCTCCCTATTTTCTTTCATATTTCAACCAAATTGGGGGTGGCACACTTGGAGGATTCCGCTATGTTGCAGACTCAAACTATGACTGGGGACAAGATTTAAAACATCTTAAAGACTGGGTAGAAGAAAAAAATAGCGATACAGATCCGAATAATGATATTAAAAAAATAGCGATTGATTATTTTGGGGGGGGAAATCCGAAATATTACCTAGGAAACGACCGCGCTGTTGATTGGAGTTCAATAAAAGGAAATCCACGAACTGAAAATATCGAATGGCTTGCGGTTTCCGGAAATGTGTTGGTACAAACCTCAGGAAAAAAGATGGGAACGTTTGAGCAAAAAAACGAAGAGCGTTATCCGTGGCTCCATGAATTAAAACCGACGAACGCAGAATATACCCCAATTCCAACGCCCGACGTTCGTATCGGAACATCAATTTTTGTGTATCACTTATAATACACTCTATTCTGTACTCGAAAATCAAAATACTGAAGAGTGTCGAGACGAGTTTTTGTGGAAATGTCGCCAAGAATTGAGCGAAAGTTTTCCGGCACAAAATGGAGACTAAAATAAAACGAAAATCCCTCCGGCATCACTGCCTCCCACTCTTCAAGCCCAACTCCATTCACTTTTATTAATTTCGGAACAAATCCCTCAGACTCCATAATCGAAATTGTTTCCATAATATTTTTTGTCCATTCTGATGAATCGAGATATTGTTTTCCAATCATTATTTTTTCTCCTGGACCAGCTTCAAACCGCAAAATAAGCGCACCACGTACTTCCGGCACAGATGAAAAAACAAATCCCTTCTCATCCATTCCATAGCATTTTCCCCCGTTGTATTCACAGAGCACATTCACCACTGAACGTTCGGTTACATTCAAAGATACTTTCCTCTCTCTAAAGCTCGCCTCTTTTTTTATTTCCTGCACCGTTGGGACATAGAGAGGAGAAATATTTTCCGGTGCAAATTTCCAAAACAAAAGATTATCGGGGCCAAGAAGCACTAACCACGATTTTTGTTTTACCGACTCAGCAAAAAATGAGGAAATAATAATATTTTGGCCCGTGAGACGTACTCCTGAAACTTTTATACTTCGCACCTTCAACATCTCAGCATTTAAAATAAAGTAGAAAAATCCAATGATAGCTCCGGCAATAAAAAATATAATAAGTGCAATGCCCCATATTCGAACCTTCTTTTTCGGTTTATGGGGACGTTGCGCCGAAAGAATTTCAGTTTTTTTAAATTTAGCCATTATAGACTCTTACCGGAAATGAATATGTGCGACTTTCTTTTACATCGGAAATAGTGAATATAATTGTATAATCTCCCTGTTTTTTCCATTCATGCGAAACTAATACGCTATTTCCAACTGATACGCTTCCCTTTTCTGTCATTCCATCCGCCCAATCAATTGAATAATTTACTTCTCTATTTATTGAAAATGCGAGTGGGGTGTTTATTTTTGTAATAATTGCCGCAAATGGAGGCGGCAACACAAAATTTGAACCTGTTGCGGCCTGTGTAGTGGTGCTGTTCACACCACCTGATAATATAACTGTCTGTGGAGAAGAATTGATGCTTGAGCCTCCTCCAGAAGAATTTTGGGAAGGATTTATTTTTTCACCGACTATAGATTCTCCAAAGTTTGAAATTGAATCCCCAATAGAAGAAATTATCGATCCCGTCTTTTCTTTTATGAGTGTCCCAATTTTTTCTCCAGTTGTCGCCTGTGCTTCAGATAACTTATCTTTTGTGCTTTGCACTGCTTCAACTGCAATACCTTTTACTTTTCCCACTGTTTTATCCGCATTTTCGTTCCCCCACCAATTCGTGTATGCATAATATGCCCCATAGATAAGCAACCCAACGATCGCAATTCCAATTAAAATTTTTCCGAAATTCGCCATATACGTTCATTGTACCAAAAAACAGAACCCGCAGGTAACCCGCGAGTTCATACTTTATTTAAAATCAGTAATTAAATTTATTTCCCAATTTCTTTCTTCCCTATATATGGTTGTAACACCTCCGGAACGCGGATTGTCCCCTCTTTTGTCTGATAGTTTTCCATAATCGCGAGAATTGGACGCTGTGAAAATGCCGTACCATTCAACGTGTGGATAAATTTCGGTTTTTCACCCTTTTCTTTCGGGCGATATTTTATATTTAATCTTCGTGCTTGGAAATCGGTGCAATTTGAGGTCGAATGTGTTTCTCGATACATACTCTGTGAAGGAAACCATGCTTCAATATCATATTTTGCGGCCGCAACATTTCCAAGATCACCACTACACATCTGAATCACACGATATGGAAGTTTTAGAGCCTGCATAAGTTTCTCTTCGAGTGAAAGAAGAAATTCGTGTTCTTTTATTGATTCTTCTGGTTTACAGAAACTAAACATTTCTATTTTATCGAATTGATGCACGCGGAGAATTCCTCTTGTATCTTTTCCATAACTTCCCGCCTCACGACGAAAACATGTTGAAAATGACACATAACGTTTTGGAAGCTCCTCTTCACTTAAAACATCTCCAGAATGAAATGGCCCTACTGATTGTTCTGAGGTACCCACGAGATATAATCCATCTTTTTCAAAAAAGTATGTCTCCTCCATATCTTCCCGGCGATCCACATATCCCATTGCTTGCATTGTTTTTTCTTTTACAAACACGGGAGGAATCACTGGAATAAATCCATGTGGAGTAAGTGTGTCCATCGCAAGTTTTATGAGCGCAAATTCAATAAGTGCAACATCGCCCATTAAATATCCAAAACGAGATCCCGATACTTCCCCGGCTTTTTTCACATTTATAAATCCAAGTGTTTCACCAAGTTCAAGATAATCTTTTGGCTGAAAATCAAACTTTGGTAAATCTCCTACTTCACGGAGTACTTTATTTCCCGATTCATCAGGGCATACTGGTACATCATCAAGTGGTGGATTCGGAAACTTACGAAATATTTCTTCCCGCTTTTTTTCAAGTTCTTCGCGCTCCGTAGAAATTTCAACAACACGTTTTTTTAAAATTTGTGCTTTTGAAAGAAGATCTTCACTTTGTGTCTTTCCCAACTCCTTACTCACTACATTCTGTTCCGATTTCAACTGATCAAGCGCTGCGGTCTTTGTTCTCCACTCGGTATCAAGACGCAAAAATTTATCGACAAGTTTTGGATCAACGCTTTTTTTCCCAAGAATTTTCTTTGCTTCCTCAATGTTCTCTCGAATAAAATTTATATCTAACATAGGTTTACTCTTTTTTCTTCATAAGCGGGAAAACGACTGTCTCCCGTATTGGGCGCCCCATTAATACTGCAAATAAACGCTCGGACATACCAAAACCGGCAGCCGGTGGCATTCCATATTCCAATGCTTCGATAAATTCTTCATCAATCATCTGTGCCTCCTCATCTCCTTCCTCGCGTAATTTCATCTGATCTTCAAAGCGTGCACGCTGATCACGCGGATCATTCAATTCAGAAAATCCCTTTCCAAGCTCTGTACCGAGGGCAAGAATTTGAAAACGAGCAACACGATTTTTATCTTTCTCTAAACGCTTTGCAAGCGGTTCTATTTCCACCGGCGGATCAACTAGAAAACATGGTTGTATTAATTGTGGACGAATAGTTTTCTTATATATAAGATCAATAATTCTCCCTTTTTTGAATTGAGGCTCAATGAAAACACCAAGTTCTTTTGCTTTTTTCCTTAACTCTTCCTCCGTTGCAGAATTTAAATCAATTCCCGTTTCTTTCTTAAAAATTTCATAGTAATCCACTTTTGGCCATTGTATTCCCCAATCGATATCCGCATCTTGAATTCTGAATGAAAGAGTACCAAAAAGTTTCTGTATCACTTCTTTATACATTCCCTCAACAAATTTCATCATATCGTCATAGTTTTCATACGCACTATAGCATTCCATTTGCGTATAATCCTGGAGATGTTCTCGATCAATCCCCTCATTTCTAAAAATTCTTCCAATTTCAAAGACTTTTTCAATTCCCCCGACAAGCATCTTCTTTAATGGGAGTTCGAGTGAAATGCGTAAATAGAAATCCTCATCAAGTGCATTGTGATGCGTCACAAATGGACGCGCCTCAGCTCCTCCTGGCACCGGCTCAAGCACCGGCATTTCCACTTCTAGATACTTCTCTTTTTTTAAATAATCCCGAATTGTTTCCCAAAATAAAGTCTTTTTTCTAAAAAGTTCTTTTGTATCTTCATGCAGAAGGAGATCAAGATAACGACTCCGTAAAAGTATTTCGGTATCTTCGAGTCCATACCATGTTGTAGGAACTGGTCGTAATGATTTTGCAATAATACGCGCATCCCTTACCAATAAACTCTTCTCCCCTCTTTTTGTCTCATAGGGTATTCCGTGAGCCTCAATAAAATCACCATTATCAAGTGTTTTTTGTATAAAAGAAAAGTCTTTTATCTCTTTCTCATTAAATACAAATTGTAATTTCCCTGATTCGTCTGCGACATCAGCAAAAAGAATCCCCCCCTGATCCCGAAGCGCAAATATTCTTCCCACGAGTGAAAGTTTTTTTTCATCTTTCAGAAATGACTCAAAGTGAGCCAATACTTCTTTTATGTGATGTGAGCGCTTTACCACCGCAGGAAACGCCGAAGCACTTGTTTCGTACTCTGAACATTTCTTTTCGCGATCATGTATTATTTCCTCAAGCATACCGGGTAGTAGAAACTCAATAGTATCTTTTTACATTCAACGACTTTATATTTTGCATATGATTTGTATGATATTTTAAAATTTTTATAAATATCTACACACTGCGTGATTGAGTTTTCACTACTCGGCATATAAACGCTACTCTATCGCCAATATACGACATGAAATTTCACCTTTTGGCGTGATAAAAACCACAACATCTCCGGCTTTTTTTCCCAAGAGACTACGCCCAATAGGAGAAGCATTTGAAATAAACCCATTCGATGGATCAGCTTCATTTGATCCAACAATGGTATATACGGCAGTCTCTTTGTTTTTCTGCACTTTTACTTTTGAACCGATGCGTACAGAATCAATTCCACTTGATTTCTTTATAATTGACGAGTGACGAAGAATTTCATCAAGTTGGGCAATTTTCTGTTCAAGTCTCGATTGCTCTTCTCGGGCCTCCTGATACTCAGAGTTTTCTGATAAATCCCCGAGTTCTTTTGCGTGCTTAAGACGGTCAGCAACCTGCCTTCTTCCTACTGTTTTTAACTCATCAAGCTCCTTTTGAAGCTCCTCATACCTTTCTTTTGTGAGATATACTATTT
>Ga0074195_1001700_pt1 | contig 28805 bp, 25 predicted proteins | sample EPASupsiteHSE623_FD_64525 | JGI IMG/M metagenome (GOLD analysis project Ga0074195, IMG submission 64525) | Bioremediated contaminated groundwater from EPA Superfund site, New Mexico - Sample HSE6-23 | ecosystem: Environmental > Aquatic > Deep subsurface > Groundwater > Contaminated ... | reverse complement strand
AAATAAAAATACCCCGCCGCCTCTTGGAGATTACCAATTACGGTTACAATGCCTAAAAGAACCGCTTGACATCTGTTGGCGGGACAACCTACACTTATGATAACGTCGGAAATCTCACCAGTGACGGAACCAACACTTATACATGGGATGACGCCAACAGGCTGAAACAGGTCGGCAATGTAAGCTTTACTTACGACGGCCTGGGCAGACGGGACAGCAAAAACGTAAACGGGACAATAGAATACTACCACTTTGACGGGGACCGTGTAGCTTACGTTACTAACAGCGCAGGCGCCGTATTAAAACGGTTCACCTACGACGCCAGCGGCAGACCAGTATACATGGGGGCCAACGGCACACTCTACTACTACCACTATAACGCCCACGGCGACGTTGTGAAGATGACCGACCTGTCGGGCAATACCGTAGCCGAGTATAAGTACGATGCATGGGGCAACATTACCGCGGCAACAGGAACCGCCACCACCGCCGACGGGCAGCTGCTGAAGGACGCCAACCCCTTCCGGTATTCCGGGTATTACTATGATGCCGAGACCGGGATGTACTACCTGAAGAGCAGGTATTAAAACCCCGATTTGGGCAGGTTTATCAGCAAAGACCCGTTACCTAGCCGTAATGTCTATGCTTATTGTGAAAACCCGGTTAATTTAGTCGACCCGGACGAACTTGAACCCAGTCAACCTTTTCAGGTATAATGGATAACAGTACAATGCCAAAATAAACTTTTACAAGTAAAGAAGAAATATTGAAAAATCCGTATTGATTTTATCCGTATTCACCAGTGTTATCCGTGGTTTATTATTTATTCTGTCACACCTAACACCTAACACCTAACACCTAGTTAACACTGGCCACTAGCCACTTTACGTATCATTTTCACAAGGAGAGTTATTATGTCATTCGACGGCCTGGTTATGGCTGCAACGCGGCATGAATTGCTGAAAACAATCGCCGGGGGGCGGATAGAAAAAATTTATCAGCCGCTGGCAGAAGAGATTGTGCTGATCATTCATAAAGACAGAAACAAATTCCGCCTGCTGGCGTCGGCCAACGCCAGGGATGCCCGTATACACCTGACAGGCACTGCCAGGGAGAACCCCCTCACCCCTCCCCTGTTCTGTATGGTTCTCCGAAAACACCTGGAGGGCGGCAAGATCTCCGGTATCGACCAGACCGGTCTGGAACGGGTTCTGGTTATCCGGGTAGAGGCCGTTGACGAACTCGGGATCCTGTCAGAAAAAAACCTGGTCATCGAAATTATGGGCAAGCACAGCAATATCGTTCTGGTGGACCCGGCTTCGAATATGGTTCTGGACGGCATCAACAGGTATTCTTACGCCACCAGCAGGCACAGGGAAATCCTGCCCGGCAGGCAGTATACCCCTCCTCCGGAAACAGGAAAAATCAATCCCCTGGAGGTGGGTGAAGATGAGTTCCGCTCCGCGATGTGGGACCCGGACCGCGATATGCCGGTGGAAAGCCTGATTCTGCAGTCATTTGATGGTTTCAGCCCCCAGACATGCCGGGAAATAGTTACCAGGGCGGGACTGGAACCCGGTATGAGCAGCCAGTCCCTCGGTGAACTTGAACTTAACCTGCTGTGGCAGGTCTTTAGGGAGATTATGGATAACACTAAATCCGACCGGTTCCAACCGGTCGGGTGCTATGAAGGCAGCCGCCCGGAAGCCTTCTCAGCCATCGGGTTTACCCGGTTGCCCGGAGGAGTTTGCAAGACCGGAAATATGAGTGAAATCCTGGATGAATTCTTTTCCGTCAGGGAACGGCAGGAACAATTCAGGAGGACCGCTGCGGACCTAAACAGGGTGGTCGGCGGTGAAATAAAAAAATGCCGTAAGAAGATTGCCATCCATGAGGAAAATCTCCGCCGGGCAGAAAACGCGGAAATACTGAAAATCTTCGGTGAACTGATTACCTCCAACATCTATCAAATTCCCAGGGGGGCCAAATCTGTTGAGTTTGTCAATTATTACGATCCTGCGGGGAAAACGGTTTGCATTGAACTCGATCCCCGTCTTGCCCCGGCCGAAAACGCCCAGGCGTATTTTAAGAGATATGTCAAAGCCCGCAGCGGCAAAACCGCAGCCGAAAGTTTCCTGGTGCGGACCAGAGCGGAACTGGCCTACCTGGAGTCAGTGGCTGTAGCGGTAAATCAGGCCGAACTGGACAATGACCTGGTGGAAATAAGAGCCGAACTGACCAAGGAAGGGTATATCAGACCCGCCAAGACGAAAGGGCCGGCCAAGAAAACCGGACCCACCGCGGAACCAAAGCCAATGTCATTTACTTCCGGGGAAGGTTTGACAATACTGGTGGGGCGCAACAACCGCCAGAACGATTACCTGACCATGAAACTGGCCGGTCCTGATGATATGTGGATACATGTCAGGGATATCCCCGGTGCACACGTAATAGTGCAAAACCGGCAGGCCCCGGATATTCCCGACGGGACTCTTAAGATGGCCGCCGAAATTGCAGCCTTTTATTCCAGAGCCCGGGAGTCATCCAAGGTGCCGGTGGACTATACCCTCAGAAAAAACGTGCGTAAACCCAAGGGCGCCAAACCCGGCATGGTCATATATGAAAACTATCAAACCATCATCGTTGAACCAAAAAGCCCCTGACGCTTCATTCTTCAAGCGTCAGGGGCTTCGTCCGTCAGTCAGCGTATGCCAGGCACCCTGAGTTTGTTCACACCTGCCTGCTGCCGGGTTTAACAAGGGGAAGACCCTGTTTGCACAGCGGACAGTCTGCGGGATCATATGATGCAATCTCCATTTTTAGGATGGACTCTGTCTTCACGCCAAAATCGACCCGGCCGTTACTCCTGTCTACCAGCACACCGACCCCGGCGACCTCCCCGCCTTTCGCGCGGACCACATCAATAACTTCTTTGACAGAACCGCCGGTCGTAACCACGTCTTCCACCACCAGGACCTTTTCGCCGGGATTGATTATAAACCCCCTGCGTAAAGACATCACACCCTGTTCCCTCTCCGTGAAGAAGGCTTTTACCCCCAGGGCCCTGCCAACTTCATAGGCTACGATGATACCACCGAGGGCCGGCCCGATCACAACATCTATTGGGGTTCCGGCAAACTTTTCGGCCAGGGCGGCACACAATTTACCGGCATAATACGGGTACTGCAGGACCTGGGCGCATTGCATATACTGCCCGCTGTGACGGCCTGATGTCAGGCGGAAATGACCCGTTAAAAGGGCGTTAGATTTGGTAAAAATTTCGATAGCTTCTTCTCTTGTCATCATCCTATAAACCCTCCTCCATTTCGTCCACTATCCTCTTTGCCGCCTCTACCGGGTCTGCCTGTCCAGTGATGGGTCGGCCCACCACCAGGTAACTGGCTCCGGCTTCAACTGCCTCTTTCGGCGTCATCACCCGCTTCTGGTCATTGGCGGCAGCCCAGATGGGCCGGACACCCGGGGTCACAATGATAAAATCCTGCCCGCAGCCTGCCCGGATGGCCTCTATTTCTTTGGGAGAAGCTACTACCCCGTTTAAGTCCGACTCTTTGGCCAACTTGGCCCACCTGACCACCTGCTCCTCGATACTCACGGGTATGCCCATCTCTTTTTCAAGTATGACCTGATTGATACTGGTCAGAACCGTCACCCCGATAACAAGAGGCCTTGGTATTCCCGATGCCAAAGATTCTTTCGCCGCAGCCGCGGCAGCGGCCTTCATCATCTCGGAGCCGCCTGCCGTATGTACATTATACATCAAGACCCTGTATCTCGTCAGAACCGCAGCAGCCTGTCCCACTGTGTTGGGGATATCGTGGAGCTTCAGGTCCAGAAAGACCTTCCCCCCAAGGTTGTTAATCCTTTTCACCACATCCGGGCCCTCACTGTTGAATAACTGCATGCCTACCTTAAAGACCCCGACATAATCCTGCAGGCGGGAAACCAGCGTTTCCGCTTCATACATGGTATCTACGTCAAGGGCTACAATGAGTCTTTCTTTTGCTGTTAGCATGTGGATACACCTCCATAAGCCGCTCCGACCAGTTCATTGATATCTTTCACAGCGAATTTCTCCATATACGATTCGATCCCCTCAAGGATATCCATGGTAGCGCGCGGGTTGATAAAGTTGGCGGTCCCAACGGCGACCGCGGTGGCTCCCGCCAGGATGAACTCGATGGCATCCTCAGCCGTCATAATACCGCCCATCCCCAGTACCGGCAGGTTAACAGCCCTGGCCACCTGCCAGACTATTCTTATGGCCACAGGCCGGATAGCCGGCCCTGATAATCCGCCCATAACATTGCCCAGTACCGGTTTCCTGGAATAGATATCTATCTTCATGCCAAGGAGGGTATTGATGAGGGCCAGGGCATCAGCCCCCGCTGCTGCAACCCCTTCGGCTATTTCAACTATATCGGTGACATTTGGAGACAGCTTGGCGATAAGAGGCAGTTTGGTGTTGTCCCGTACTGTCCTTATAACGTCTGAAGCCATGGCACAGCTGGTGCCGAACACCATGCCGCCCTGCTTCACATTGGGGCATGAAATATTCACTTCCAGGGCCGCCACTCCTGCCGCCGCCGAGAGCCTGCGGGCGAGTTCCGCATAGTCTTCCAGCGAATTTCCGGCTATATTTACAATTACAGGCGTAGCATAATCCCTTAGGTAGGGTAAGCCGTGTTCAATAAAATAATCCACCCCGGGGTTCTGCAGGCCGATGCAGTTGAGGATACCCGCCGGCGTTTCAACAATACGCGGGGTTGGGTTTCCTTTACGGGGTTCCAGTGTTGTGCCCTTGACAACTATGGCTCCAAGTCTGTTCAGGTCTATATAAGGCGCATATTCAGGGCCGAATCCGAAAGTCCCCGATGCTGTTGTGACCGGGTTTTTCATCTTCAGCCCGCCGAGGTTTACCGCCAGGTTAATCATCAAAAATCACCTCGCTTGCCCCGAAAACCGGCCCGTCAGTACAAACCTTCCGATACTCCCAATCAAGGTTCCCGGCATTTAATTCACTATCACCTGACACCTGACACCTATCACCTATTTTACATACACACGCCAGGCAGGCGCCGACACCGCACCCCATGCGCTCTTCCAGGGACACCTGGCCGTCAATACCGCACTGCCTGGCAATTTTAAGCAGCTGTTTCAGCATGGCATTGGGACCGCAGGCGTAAAAAAAGTCCGGCTTGGCCAGTTTCATGCGCTGCCCCGCCAAATCCGTTACAAAACCATGGTAGCCCAGGCTGCCGTCATCCGTTGCCGTTTCTACCTTTACTCCAAGTCCGGCAATCTGGTCAGCGCCGATGATAAAATCCGCCGTCCGTGCGCCGAGAATCACTACCTGTTCAACATTATACTTTTTCAGGGCCTGAACCAGTGGGAAAAGGGGGGCCACACCGATTCCCCCTCCGATCACCAGCGCATTCGTTATCCCGTCTGGAATATCGAAACCTTTGCCGAGGGGGCCCATAATATCCACCTCTGTTCCCACGGGCATTTCCGAGAGAAGCCGGGTACCGCGGCCTACCACCTGATACAGAAGGCTGACGGTACCTTTTTCGTAATCTATACCGTGCAGGCTGATGGGCCGTCTCAGCAAAGGATCCATGACATTGTTGCATCGCAGGTGGACGAACTGCCCTGGTTTGGCCAGCCTTGTGAGTTCAGGAACAAAAACCCGCATCATATAATGCTCGGGCCCGACTTTTCGATTTAATAATACTTCTGCGATACCCACGAAAGACATAATATTTAGATTCACTCCTATTGAGCATTCAATTAATTTTATTTCCCGGTAAACCTAACACCTAACACCTAATACCTAATTCAGGTATTCCTGCAGCGGCACCATCCGGAAGTCATGGCCCTGTTCCAGGGAACTCAGCACCTTGAGGATGACCGATGTTGTATCAAGGGAGGTAAGGCACGGTACGGCATGTTCCACAGCTGTCCGTCTGATCTGGAAGCCGTCCCTTTCAGGCATCTTGCCCCGGGTCAGGGTGTTGATAACCAGATCGACTTTACCCTGTTTGATATAGTCAATGATATGGGGTGAGCCCTCCCTGATTTTGTTGACTTTCTCTACCGGCAGGCCCGCTTCGGCCAATACCCTGGCCGTCCCGCAGGTTGCCATAAGCTTAAAGCCCAGATCCACAAATCCCTTCAGGATCGGTATGACCTCTTCCTTGTCCTTGTCAGCTATGGTAGCCAGTATCGTGCCCTTCCTGGGGATATCAAACCCGGCTGCCACCAAAGCCTTGTACATGGCCATGGAAAAGTCGGTGTCAACACCCAAAACCTCGCCCGTTGATTTCATTTCCGGGCCTAGGGAGGTGTCGACCCTGGACAGCTTGGAGAAGGAAAATACCGGGGCCTTCACGGCAATATAATCGGGTATCGGATAAAGACCGTGCTTATATCCCAGTTCCTTTAAGGTTTTGCCGAGAATCATCTTGGTAGCCAGGTTAACCATGGGTACCCCCGTGATCTTACTAAGATACGGTACCGTCCGGCTGGAACGGGGGTTAACCTCCAGTACATAGAGCTGACCTTCATGAAGCACGTACTGAATATTAATCAGGCCTTTAACCTGAAGAGCCCTGGCCAGTTTTGTGGTATATTCGATTAAATCCCCAACCTGTTTCTCATCAAGGCTGACGGCGGGATATACCGCTATACTGTCACCGGAGTGAACACCGGCTCTTTCTATATGCTCCATAATTCCCGGTATAAGGACATCATCACCGTCGGAAATGGCGTCAACCTCTATCTCTTTACCAATCAGGTACTTGTCGACCAGGACCGGATGGTCGGAAGATGCTTTAACGGCAGATGTCATATATTCCATCAGTTCAGCCTGGTTGTATACGATTTCCATAGCCCGGCCCCCCAGCACATACGATGGGCGAACCAGAACCGGAAAACCGATTTCGTCGGCTATCCCGGCAGCCGCTGCTACGGAAGTGGCTGTCCTGCCGGGCGGTTTGGGGATACCCAGTTCCAGCAGGAGGTGGTCAAATTTATCCCGGTCTTCGGCCATATCTATTGATTCCACCGAAGTCCCGAGAATGTTAACTCCCGCTTTGGCCAGGGGTTCCGCCAGATTGATGGCGGTCTGGCCGCCGAACTGGACCACAACCCCCTCCGGTTTTTCCAACTCGATGATATTTAACACGTCTTCAGGAATCAAGGGTTCGAAATAGAGCCTGTCGGAGGTGTCAAAGTCTGTACTGACGGTTTCGGGGTTGTTATTAATGATTATGGTTTCAATACCTTCTTCTCTTAGGGACCAGACGGAATGTACGGAGCAGTAATCAAACTCGATGCCCTGCCCGATCCTGATGGGTCCCGATCCCAACACAATGGCCTTCTTCCGGTCCGTGGGTATGGCCTCGTTTTCCTGCTCATAAGCTGAGTAGTAATATGGAGTTACTGCTTCAAACTCGGCCGCGCAGGTATCAACCATTTTATAAACGGGGCTTAGACCGTAACCCTGCCTGATATTCTTTATCTCCCATTCATCCAGCCCCGTCAGCTGTGATATATAGATATCGGGAAACCCCAGCAGCTTGGCCTCGTATATTACCTCCCGTATCAGGTAAGCCGCTCCTTCGGTTTTGACTCCTTGGACCAGCTCCAATTCAAAGTCAATGATATTCTTTATTTTTTCCAGAAACCAGATGTCAATCTTACTTATCTCATTTAGGGCTTCAACGGACATACCCCGGCGCAGGCCCTCGGCCAAATAGAAAATCCGTTCATCATCGGCACTCCTGATTTTGTTTGCCAGATCCTCCCCGGATGCCAGGTCTGTTCCTTTCAGGAGGAGGCCATAAAGACCGATTTCCAGAGAACGGATGGCTTTCATCAAGGCCGCCTCAAAGGTCCGGTCAATGGCCATAACCTCACCGGTTGCCTTCATCTGGGTCCCCAGTATCCGGTCAGCCAGGGCAAACTTATCAAACGGCCAGCGCGGTATTTTTACGACCACATAATCGAGCGCCGGTTCAAATGCAGCATAGGTTTTGCCTGTAACGGTATTGCGGATTTCGTCCAGGGTCAGGCCGATGGCTATCTTGGATGCAACCTTGGCAATGGGGAACCCTGTTGCTTTGGAGGCCAGGGCACTGGACCTGGATACCCGTGGGTTAACCTCTATAACTACATACTCGAAGCTCTCCGGATGCAGAGCAAACTGCACATTACATCCTCCCTCAATGCCCAGGGCTCTGATTATCTTCAGTGATGCCGACCGCAGCATCTGGTACTCCTTATCGACAAGTGTCTGGGAAGGGGCTACCACAATACTGTCACCAGTATGGATGCCCACGGCATCAATATTCTCCATATTACAGATGGTTATACAGTTGTCATTGCTGTCCCTGACTACCTCGTACTCAATCTCCTTCCATCCGGCCACGCTCTGTTCGATAAGACACTGGCCAATCATGCTGAGTTTGAGTCCCTTGGTGGCCGTAGCATTAAGTTCGTCTACATTGTAAGCGATTCCGCCGCCGGTCCCTCCCAGGGTATAAGCAGGGCGGACAATAACGGGATACCCGATCTTTTCGGCAAAGGCTATGGCATCATCGATATTTTCCACGATGGCACTGTCCGGAATAGGTTCCCCGATTTCCTGCATCATGGCCTTAAACATTTCCCTGTCCTCAGCCTTTTTAATTGTTTCCAGCGGAGTACCCAGAAGGACTACTCCTTCCTCTTTCAGGATCCCCTTTTCGGCAAGGGCTACGGCAATATTGAGGCCGACCTGACCGCCAAGAGTTGGCAGCAGACCGTCGGGTTTTTCCTGCCTGATGATTTTGGTTACAAACTCGGGGGTAAGGGGCTCAATATATACCCTGTCGGCAATATTGGCATCAGTCATAATGGTGGCCGGGTTGCTGTTTACCAATACAACCTGTATACCTTCTTCTTTCAGGGCCCGGCAGGCCTGAGTCCCGGCATAGTCAAACTCAGCCGCCTGGCCGATGATAATTGGTCCCGAACCGATTACCATGACCTTTCTGATCCCTGGTTTAATAGGCATACCGCTACCTCCCCTCCCGTTTCATCAAGTCCATAAACTGGTCGAACAGATAATTTGAATCCCAGGGCCCGGGAGCCGCTTCAGGGTGATACTGGACGGAGAACAGGGGTAAATGCAGGTGTTTTAATCCTTCCACGGTATTATCATTGAGGTTGATATGAGAGACAACCACGTCTTGGCCCGGTATGGAGTTAGCATCAACAGCATAGCCGTGGTTCTGAGAGGTGATATGGACCTTCCCGGTAACCAGGTCCTTGACCGGATGGTTGGCGCCGCGATGGCCGAATTTAAGCTTGTAGGTATTGCCGCCCAAGGCCAATCCTATAATCTGGTGGCCCAGGCAGATACCGAATATAGGTTTTTTACCCACCAGCTCGCGCACGGCCTTGATGGCAAAGTCACATTCTGCCGGGTCCCCCGGCCCGTTGGAGAGCATGATCCCGTCAGGATTGAGGGCCAGAACCTCCTGGGCCGTTGTGGTTGCAGGCACTACTATAACTTCGCAGCCCAGTTTATGCAGGGACCTGGCTATATTCAGCTTGGCCCCGAAATCCATCAGGACAACTCTGAACCCGTTGTTGGGCATGGTGAAGCTTTCGTTGATGGTCACTTGCAGCACGTGCTCCGACCCCATCAGGTTGGGATGACTGATTACCCTCTGCTTCATATCTTCGATATCGATTTTGTCGCCGGTGGCAATCACCCCGCCCATGGTCCCGTGATTTCGCAGCCTTCTGGTCAGCGCCCGGGTATCGATACCGGATATGCCCGGAATCCGATTTTCCTTCAGAAATCTGTCAATGGTTTTCTCGGACCGCCAGTTGCTGGGATATTCGCAGAATTCCCTGACCACAAAACCCAGCACAAAGGACTTCCGCGACTCAAAATCATCCGGGTTAATCCCATAGTTCCCTATCAGGGGGTAAGTCATGGTGACAATCTGCCCATAATATGACGGGTCGGTAAGGATTTCCTGATACCCGGTCATACTGGTGTTGAACACTACCTCACCGAAATTTTCGGCTTGAGCTCCGAATCCTTTTCCTTCAAAAACAGTGCCGTCTTCTAGGACCAATACCGCTCTCATGCCAATCCCTCCAGAGTTTTATTACCACTAAACAACCATTTTCCGGTCTTTCATCACTACCCTGCCCCCGACTACGGTGACAACGGGCATGCCAACCAATTCCCACCCGTCAAAAGGGGAGTTTTTACTTTTAGAGGCGAAGCTCCTTACATCCACTACCTCGTGCAAATCGGGATCCACCACGGTAATATCCGCATCGGCTCCTATTCCCAGATGGCCTTTACTGAGGCCCAGGATGCGAGCCGGGTACCAGCTCATCTTCCGGACCAGTTCCTCTACACTGAGGATGCCGGGTTTGACCAGTTCCCTAAAGGCCAGCCCCACTGCCGTTTCGAGACCCACCATCCCAAAGGGTGCGCAGCTGTATTCAACATCCTTCTCCTCCACCGCATGCGGTGCGTGGTCGGTGGCAATAACATCAATAGTCCCGTCGCGCAGGCCTTCTTTAAGTGCTATGACATCGTCCGCAGACCGCAGGGGTGGGTTGACCTTGGTCGCTGTGTCGTAATTGCCGACAGCTTCGTCGGTCAGGGTAAAATGATGCGGGGCAGCTTCTGCGGTTACTTTGAGTCCCTTCTTTTTGGCCATCCTCACCAGTTCCACCGAACCCCTGGTGCTGACATGGGCTATATGCAGCCTGGCTCCGGTAAGTTCAGCCAGCATTATATCTCTTGCCACCATCACTTCCTCCGCTGCGCGGCTGATCCCTTTCAGCCCGTAAACCGTGGAATAGTAGCCCTCGTGCATCACACCTGCAGCGACAAGGTCCAGATCCTCACAATGGGAAATGACCGGCATGTCAAACATTTTAACGTATGCCATAGCCAGCCTCATAATCTGCGCATTCATCACCGGGTGCCCGTCATCGGATACGGCAACTGCCCCGGCATCTCTCATATCACCGATTTCAGCCAGTTCAACGCCGGCAGAGCCTTTGGTGATAGCGCCAATGGGAAACACGTTGATAACCCCCTCGGCAGCGGCCCTCGATTTTATAAACTCCACCAGGGCCTGGTTATCCACCACCGGTTTGGTATTCGGCATACAGGCTACTCCGGTAAAACCGCCCATGGCAGCCGCCCTGGTCCCCGTGGCAATTGTCTCCTTGGCCTCCAGACCCGGCTCCCTCAGGTGTACATGCATATCGATCAGACCGGGGAAGACAAGTTTGCCCTTGACGTCGATAACTTCGGCGCCACCGGCCTCAATGTTCTTTTCCAGAGAAGCTATCTTGCCGTCTTCAATCAGGATATCGGCGGTTTCGGAAAAGTTGTTGGCCGGGTCGATAACGGCGCCGCCTTTAACCAATAGCTTCATGCGAACTCCCTCCTCCCGCCAGCAGGTACAGCAGGGCCATTCTTACAGCCACCCCGTTGGTTACCTGTTCGTTGATTACCGACTGGATACCGTCAGCCACATCAGGCGCTATTTCCATACCCCTGTTCATGGGTCCGGGATGCATCACCAGGGCATCAGGCCGGGCCAGCCTGACTCTTTCGGAGGTCACCCCGAACAGCCTGGCATATTCCCTGATGGTGGGGAACAGCCCCTTCTGCTGCCTTTCCAGCTGCATCCGCAGCACCATGACCACATCGGCATCCTTGATGCCGTCTTGGACAGAGGTATATGCGGTCACCCCCAGCTTTTCCACATCCGGCGGCAGTAGTGTGGAGGGTCCGATGACTCTTACCTCGGCCCCCATTTTGGTAAGGCCCCATATGTTGGACCTGGCCACCCTGCTGTGCAGGATGTCGCCGATAATAGCCACTTTGAGACCCTCTAACCGGCCCTTCTTTTCTTTTATTGTAAACATATCAAGTAAGGCTTGGGTCGGGTGTTCGTGAAAACCATCCCCGGCATTGATGACCGAAGCCGAGATATGTTTGCTGAGAATATAGGGTGCTCCGGCAGCCCCATGCCTGATAACCACCACGTCGGCGCCCATGACTTCCAGGGTCTTGGCTGTGTCTTTCAATGATTCGCCCTTGACCACGCTGCTGGTTGAGGTGCTGATATTGATGGTATCCGCGCTCATATACTTGCCGGCCAGTTCAAAAGAGGTTCTGGTCCTGGTGCTAGGTTCGTAAAACAGGTTGATGATGGCCCTGCCTCTCAGGGTCGGGACTTTTTTGATCTGTCTGCTGATAATGTCCTTCATGGGTTCCGCCGTTTCCAGGATCAACCGGATCTCATCAGCCGACAGGTCTTTGATACCCAGCAGGTCTTTGCGGTTGAGGCTCACATTGTCTACCCCCTTACTACTCACTCAAATAAAAAACTCCTTACCGGTCAGAGCCGGTAAGGAGGAAATGACAACAAACGTCTACCCGCCCTTACCGGCCTCACGGGACCGTTTTAAAGGGTCATGCGGTATCCACTTCTATCACAACTTTTTCTTTCTTATCCAATTCGGTCAGGTAGACCGAAACAATTTCCTTTTTGGAGGTGGGGACGTTCTTTCCTACGTAATCTGCCCTGATGGGGAGTTCCCTGTGGCCCCTGTCAGCCAGGACAGCCAGCTGAATGGATTTGGGCCTGCCTAAATCAATGATGGCATCAAGGGCTGCCCTGATAGTGCGACCCGTAAAAAGCACGTCATCCACCAGGACGATAACCCTGTTATCCACATCAAACGGAATATCAGTCTTGTGGATAATGGGCTGGTATGTCACCGTGGTAAGGTCATCCCTGTAAAGGGTGATATCGAGAATGCCGATAGGGACGTTGTTGCCTTCGATTTCTTTGATCTTCACGGCGAGGCGTTCGGCCAGGGGGACACCGCGGCGACGAATGCCAATAAGGGCGATATTTTCTACACCCTTGTTTTTTTCTATTATTTCATGGGCAATCCTGGTCAGCGCCCTACGGATCCCGTCGGCATCCAGGATAACGGCTTTTTCCTGCAGGGACATCGTCTCACCACCATTTAGGATTAGAGGCCGGGCATCTTGAGTTACCAATAAAAAACCTGCTTACAGAGACGCAAGCAGGTATAGTTTCCCTTAATACGCAAAACTATATGTTTCCTTACTAGCCTCACGGACTAATTTAAAGGAGTATTTTTATTTAGTTTATCAAACCCGGACGGGAAAGTCAACTTGTTTCCTGTCTCAATCTGTTCAGGAGTTCCGTAAAATACTCCGGGATTTCAGCTTTAAACTCCCTATACTCCCCGTTAGCCGGATGCCTGAATCCCAGCTCAAAAGCATGCAGGGCCTGTCCCGCAAGCCCCAGCGGGTTCTTTTTGGGCCCGTATACAGGGTCGCCAGCCACCGGGTGTCCGATATAGGCCATGTGCACTCTGATCTGATGGGTCCGACCGGTTTCCAGAGCGCATTCCACCAGGGTAAAGCCATCCAATCGCTCAAGGACGGTATACCGGGTTACCGCCGGTTTGGAATTTCGGGTGACTACAGCCATCTTCTTGCGGTCCCTGGGGTCACGGCCAACAGGCGCATCGATCACCCCTTTGGGCTCTGTAATGTTCCCGTGCACCAGAGCCAGGTACCTTCGTGAGACGCTGTGTTCCTTAATCTGCCGGGCCAGTTCCAGATGAGCCCTGTCATTTTTGGCTACCACCAGGAGCCCGGAGGTATCCTTATCGATACGATGGACTATGCCCGGTCTGATTACGCCGTTGATGCCCGAAAGGTCATCACAGTGCTCAAGCAGAGCGTTGACCAGGGTTCCCGAATAGTTGCCGGCCGCCGGGTGTACCACCATACCCTGGGGTTTGTTGACCACGAGGACATCGCCGTCCTCGTAAACAATATCCAGCGGTATTTTTTCGGCGGAAACCTCCAGCGGTTCGGGGACAGGGATTTCTACCCGGACCCGGTCACGTTCCTTTACTTTATAATTTGATTTGGCAGGACTGCCATTTACCGTGACCATACTTCCGGTAATCAGTTTCTGCACCCTGGAACGGGTAAGTTCTCCGGCCAGACCTGAAATTAAAACATCCAGGCGTACTCCCGCCTGCCCTTCCGGGACGGTATATTCCAGCATATTTCCTACCCCGCCTGTCCTAACTGCCCGACTGTCCTGATCCGGTCGGGCTGTCGTTTTTATCGTTTGCCCTGTCGTTCTTCACAAGTTCTATAAACAGTATACCCACACCTATTACAATCCCAATATCGGCCACATTAAATACCGGCCAAAACCTGAAATCAAAAAAGTCAATAACATGGCCAAACCTGAGCCGGTCGATCAGGTTGCCCACCGCCCCGCCCACCTGCAGGGCAAGGCCGGTCTTAAGCAGGACTTTGCCTTTTGGGATGCGATGGAAATAAAAGGCGATGCCGGTAATAACAGCCAGAGTAACTGCTATAAAAAATACGGTCCTATATGGAAGCATCCCGAAAGCAGCCCCCGGATTTCTGACATATGTTAAGTAGAAGATACCGTCGATCAAAGGTATCGAATCACCCTGAACCATTCTGGTCATCACCAGCCATTTGGACCACTGATCCACTGCAAGAAGCCCAAAGGCCAGGAGGATATATTTCAAAGCCGACCCCTCCGTTTCTGATTTACCGCTCTTAATTTTACCACACGGGAAGGTCGTGTTCAAGCAACCATGTTCCAAAAGGAGCCTGATATAGGGCTTTTGACAAATACCTATGGTAAAGGCACGGGTATAAATGTTTCCTCCGCTCTGGGCGGAATCTCAATCGGCAGCCACTCCCGCACGTTGAGCAGGCGGATCATGGGCCGATTGGTGATTCAAGCCCCGCTCCGGAAACATTTATACCCGTGCCTCTCGGTTTCCATTTGTCAACAGGCCCATATACCGGTTCCCTTTCTTTGCCACTAGCCACTAGTCACTATCTCAGTCATGGCTGTTCTCCTGCCTGCCGACCTTTTCCCGGCTGTGCACCGTCTCATCATCCTCACCGTCAAAGTCCTGGTATATCATGCCGTCGAGGTTCTTCTCATACGGGATCTGCTCAACCCTTTCGACGGTGCCGACATTTTCGTCAGCGTCAACATACATGTGATCGTAATCAGTGATACCGTGGACGCTGATATCCTGCGGCGTTTCGGAAGTCCCAAATCTGGCCACCGATTGCCACGCATCTTCCCCGTCAAACATAATTTCATCCTCGGCGTCTCTCAGTTCGGTTTCGGAGTCATCATGCATGAACCCGCCGAAGGGAGGCGAAATAACGTCTTCCTCAATGGGCCTGGGATGCCGGTCGCGCAGCTGCTCCTCGGAATTCTTGCATTGGATACACATGGTCGTTGACGGCATGGCCTCCAGGCGTTCCAGCGGAATTTTGGCCCCGCACCTGTCGCACGTTCCGTAAGTCCCTTTTTCAATGCTGCCAAGGGCATCCTCTATTTTCATGAGTTCAATCTCTACCTGGTCTCGCAGGGCAATGTCCTTGCTTCTCTCAAACATCTCCGAACCTATATCGGCGGGATGGTTGTCATACATTGAAAGCTCACTGATAGAGTCCTGCATCGGTATCCCCAGGGCCTCCTCTTCCATGTTGGTGATCCGCATTTGGAGTTCTTCTTTTTCCTTTAACAACCTCTCCTTGTATTTTTGCTGTGACGCCTTGTCCATATCTATTGCCTCCTTATTCTATTACCGTCACAATCTCCTCCACCGGCCGCCGGGCGGGGGGCTGGTTTTCTTGAGCGGCATACCCGACCGGGATTATGGCCGCGGGAATAATACCGCCGGACAACTCCAAAGCCTCTGAGACCAGGGCATCATCAAAGGCTCCAACCCAACAGGCAGCCAATCCATAGCCTTCCGCTGCCAAAAGAATGTTTTGGACTGCAGCAGCGGAATCCTGGATAACGTAAAGGTTCCGGCCTCTTTCCCTGTAACGGGCTGTGGACATCTCGGGCTGAACACATACCACTATGACCACCGGGGCTTCACTTACAAACCTCTGGTTTAAAGCGGCTGTCGCGAGCGCCTGCTTTTTTCTTTCATTATATATTACGTAAAACTGCCAGGGTTGAATATTCCCGGCGCTGGGAGCCCACCTGGCGGCATCAATGAGCCGTCCCACGGTGGCCCTGGGGACCTGTTCATCCTTAAATTTCCGGCAGCAGCGCCGCTCCAGTATTGCCGCAATAACATCCTTAGTCATAGATTACCCCCCTTAACATAGTTGACAGTTGACAGTTGACAGTTGATAGTAGACATTACAGCAACTGGCAACTAATTCTGGCCGCTTGCCGCTGGCCTGGCCGCTCATTTTACCCTTAAGTTAAGCTGCACTATTCTTACAATCTCCGCTATAAGACCCCCGATTACCGGCAGGTTTAAGACCTGCAGCCGCTGCAGGGTATAAATAAGCAGGGCGCCTAAGATGGTAAATCCAATAGCCATACCCAGCCCCCTGGCTATGCCGGCAAAGAAATTAATATAGAACAGTCTGGAGGGGCGGTTGAGCAGTTCCACATACTCCGCCAGCTTCATTTTTTCCAGGGCCATTCCCAGTTCATCGATTTTCTTCCCCAGGTAACTTTCGTTCTCCGTCCGCTTATTTTCCATCCTCTCCACCCCCGCGAATCAGTAATTAATTTGCCCATTATTAATAAATATACACAGAACAATGGTATAAATTGTCCGTTGACCTGCGCCCCAAAAGGTTTTATGGTTATTATAGGTCTTTTCTATTTTTTAGAAATTCCATAAAATACTTGGGGAGGTAATATTGCACATGCGAAGAAAAATCGCAGTCCTTATTCTAACCAGTTTCCTTGTCTTCTGCACTGTTCCCGCCGCCCCCGCCGGAATACAACCCGGTTCGAAAACAATACAGGATTATATCTATCTTAAAGCGGGAAAAATCAAACCGGAACCCGCTCCATTTCCGGGAATCCTGGAACAACTCAAAAACCTTCTGGGTTCCGGCAACGCCAAGACCAAAGACCTGTATATCATCCAACTGAAGGGACCGGTTGTTGACTCCTGGAAGGAACAACTCAGCAGCAGGGGTGCGGTCCTTGGCGATTACATTCCCGATTTTGCATTCCTGGCCCAGATGAACCCTGACACCAGAAAAGCCGTGGAAAGTTTGGATTTTGTAACTTCTGTAGCCGTCTATAAGCCTGCATACAAATACAGCAATCAATTGAAATCGGGCGCTGACGGCAAAACCACCCTCAAGATTTCCCTCTTTGGCCCCGGCGGGAAAAGCATTGTCAAAACCGTGACCGGTGCAATGATCGACGAACTGGCCAAAGACAGCAATATAGTTTTCATGGAACCCGTACCTGATTTTAAAATATTCAACGACAAAGCCGGCGCCGTCATCGGCGCTCCGGCAGCCTGGAATAACAGCCTCCAGGGGCAGGGCCAGGTCGTCGGTATTGCTGATACAGGTCTGGACTCGGGAGTAAATGACAGCTCCATGCACAGGGATCTGCAAGGCCGGGTTAAAGCCATCTATTCTATAAACGGAAGCAGTACGGCTGATACCAACGGCCATGGAACCCACGTAGCGGGTTCTCTCCTGGGCAGCGGGGCCATGTCCAACGGCCAGGTTAAAGGAATTGCGCCTCAGGCCCAGCTGGTATTCCAGGCGGTTGCCTCCCCCAATGGCGGGCTGAACATCCCTGCCGACCTGGCCCAGCTGTTTTCCCAGGCCTATACCGCAGGCGCCAGGGTTCACTCAGACAGCTGGGGGTCCGGTAAAAACACCTATGACTACACCGCCCAGTCCGTAGACAGGTTCATCTGGAACAATAATGACATGGCCATTCTGTTTGCCGCCGGGAACAACGGCGATTATAACGGTGACGGGTATCCGAACTACGGCACCATCTCCAGCCCGGCCACAGCCAAAAACGTTATCGCCGTCGGGGCTTCGGAAAACAACCGCCCCGAGATGGGTACAATTTCAGATAATATCAACAGGGTGGCATTTTTCAGCAGCCGGGGTAATACTTCGGACGGCAGGCTCAAGCCGGACATCGTTACACCCGGGTCCAGCATTTTATCAACCAAATCCGGCAGGGCTCCGGGATCAGGCCCGTATAACAATGCCTATACCTATATGAGCGGCACCAGCATGGCGACTCCCCTGACTACCGGCGCCGTAACCCTTATCAGGCAGTATTATACCGATAAACTGGGGGTTACCCCCAAGCCCTCACTGTTGAAGGCCACTCTCATAAACGGCGCCCAGGACATGGGTTACGGCTACCCCTCCAGGGATCAGGGATGGGGCCGGACCAACCTGGCCAAACTCTTCCCGGCTGCACCCGAAACCTTAAAATTTGATAACGAGTCTATAGCGCTCTCCACAGGGGGAGTCAAGGATTACACCTACACGGTAACTTCATCGGGAACACCTCTGAAGATATCCCTGGTGTGGACCGACTATCCTGGAAGCACCACTGCCTCAAAAGCACTGGTAAATGACCTCGACCTGACGGTTACGGGTCCCGACGGTACGGCTTATCACGGTAATGATTTCGCGGCGCCGTTCAATGACAGCACAGACCGTTTAAACAATGTGGAAAACGTCTTTATCAAGTCTCCCGCCCCTGGGAATTACAGGGTTACGGTCAAGGGGTACAACATCCCCAACGGCCCGCAGAAATATGCTCTCGTTGTATCAGGAGCCGTGGGGAGCGCCGCTCCGGCGCCGGGTCCCGCACCTTCTCCGGCGCCGAGTCCCACCCCAACTCCGGCCCCAACCCCCAGTCCAACCCCGGCCCCAACCCCGGCCCCAACCCCAAGTCCAACCCCGAGTCCAACCCAAATGGTTAACATTACCCAAACCGGCTACCTCTCTTCAACAAATACCACCAAGTATAAATTATTCTATATAGATGTCAACCAGCCGGGACAGGTTTCATTAAACCTCAAATGGGGCGCAACAGCGACGGACCTCGACCTCTACCTGTTCGACCCGGCCTGGGTGCAGGTGGCCAAATCCAACGCCAAAGCCAATCCCGAGGTAATAACCTTCAATGCCACCAAGACAGGTCGTTACTGCATTAAGGTTAATGCGTACTCCGGCGATGCTTCTTATATCCTGACCATCAACCAGACTGTCTCCACTGCCAAAACCGCTGTCATGTCAGCCACCGGCCGGGTAGATGTTGTATCTGCTCCGGAGAAATACTACGACCTCACGGTTGGAACCGCGGGTTCAGTTAATATCCAGGTATCCTTTAACAATACCAACCAGTCAGACATCGATATTTTCCTCTATGACTCCGCCGGGACCCTGGTAAGCAAAGGGACCTCCCCTTACTCCAGGGTGCCCGAATCCCTCTCCTTCCCTGTAGACAAACACGGCAAATACCGGCTCAAAGTAAAGGCATACCGAGGCGCTTCGGACTACAAGATGCAGGCAGTCTACCCAAAGTAGTGGTGAGTGGTGAGTGGGGAGATGGAGTGTTTTAGGTAAAGAAGTTTTAATTAAATACGGTTAAGCCATTTGAAAGAACCTAAGTGAAAGAAAATAGGGAGTGACCAACGAGTAAAAACTCAGAGGTCGCTCCCTAACTTTTGTTATGATACCATATATTACAAAAAGAAAACCTATGAATTCAATCAATGAGTACTTGCAGGTCTTAATTGTATTACCTTGCCTTGTTTTATTTCAAATTTCCCCTGACCTGAGCCTCGACCAGAGTTGACCTTTAAATTGTCGTATTCTTGAAAGGTGATAATCTTAAATTTTTCTTTAGAAACTGGAATAGATTCTTCAAGAGCATTTCTAACTTGTTTACCAATACATTTCGCTAACAATGGAGGAACAGCATTTCCAACAAGTTTATGATTGGCACTGTAAGAGTCTAACATTTGATACCAATCTGGAATGGTTTGAAGTCGTTTAAGCTCCGATACACCTAATCTTCTATTCTCCCAGTGAAACGGACCAGTATTGTTGCCAGGATATGCTTGTATTGTTAAAGCCGGTCTTGATCTATCAATTTTTAGCAAGAAATACCAAAACTTACTGCGCCATTCGAAAAGGGGATTGGGGCAACCTCTTTCTTTGCAATAATATGAGTAATTAAGCCCCTCTGGGATTTCAGATAGTAAATGAGCGTATTTCCCTTTATACGGACGGTAATCTATAGAACCCTCCAAATCTCCTATCGCATCATAAACAGTAACAAATGGTTCAACTTTTGGTAGAAATGATTGAATAATTGGTTCGTCAATAACATCTCCGTGCGTTTCCTGAGGAAAATCAAACTTGATTCTATCTCTAAAACCTACCAGAAACAACCTTTGTCTAAACTGGGGAACACCGAAATTCGCTGCATCAAGAATCCTCCAGTAAACCGTGTATCCGGTGTCTCTTAAACTTTCCAAAATTTCTTCGAAATCTTTTCCTTTATTAGATGAAACAAGTCCACGGACATTTTCCAATATAAAAGCCCTAGGTTTTATGTCAGAAAGTAGCCGAATATATTGCTTAAATAGCAGGCCTCTAGTATCTTTCAAACCATTTCTAAGTCCAGATTTGGAAAAAGGCTGACACGGAGGGCCACCGACAAGAAGGTCAACTTCGCCTTTTTGACAACCAGCTAACTCTAATAATTCTTCTCCGGTTGTCTTAGAAATATCTTGTTGAATGTAAGGCAAAGAAGGAAAATTCAGTTCAGCAACCTTCTTGGCATCTTTATCGAAATCTAGTGCAACTTTAGTTGTAAAACCCGCTTCATGTAATCCAAGATCAAGGCCCAGCATTCCTGAAAACAATGAAATAGATGTTAAGTTCCCCGATTTGTAAACAGGGCCTGTTTCCATAACTGACTGGTAACGTAAACTCTTTTCTCTCATCTTTCCCCTCCTTTAAGGTGGGTTCTCACAGAACATATATTCGATGAACAAGAGAAAAATCCTTCTATATGCAAAAAATTTTTAGTGAATTCATGATGTAATCCGTGCCATTTGTTCATTCCATGCAACTTTAAGGGACTTTGGAACATCGTTACTACTAAGCATCTCAATAACTTTTTCCATAAAAACTTGACGTCCCACTCCTCCCAAAGTGGCTAAAGTTACTAATAACCAGTTTTTTATGTCAATAAAGTTTATATCATGACCTTGAGAAAAATAATTATTAGCCTGACATTTAGCCGCATCATCAATATTTTCAATGTCGACGAAAAACAAATAATCTCCTAAACCAGTCGAAGCAATCTTATGTCTGAATGTAGCAATTACCCTATTCCTGTCTACCGGTCTTTCAGTTACCTCTGCGGATAAAATAGCCTCATTATTTCGAGTTATAGTAATATCTCCACCGACACCTGATGCTTGATCGGCTTCGTTGATCCCCTGGTATTCGACTTCCCAGTCGAGTTGAAAAACCTCGTTTAGTGTCTGAAACATACTTGCGGTTAAAACCAGGGGAATCCGGCCCCCGCTCTTAGTCGCGAGCAGACCAGATACTATTACATCGCATTGGGGCAAACTTATTCTATTGAGTCTTGTTAATTCGATTCTTGCATCCTCTCTTAATAAAACAAAAGAATATAAGATATAATCCAGAAAACTGACTAATTCCCTTCCATCTTCGGTTGATTCAATAATTGATAATAAATTTAAAAAAGCATCGTACCCTGTTTTGTCTCTAAGCCCTGGACGGGTGGCCCCATTAAATTTGACTTGTCGGCGAAAAACACTTAAGTATGGGCCACGCGAGCAAGGTATTTCTTTATCGTGCAAAAACGGGTTTATAACCTTTTCATCAAGAGTTCGCCCATTAAATGCGTGTTCACCCTGGATAACATATGGTAGTCTAATATCTATTGTTCGGTCCTGAATCCGTGCGATTAGACATCCTAGCAGGGATTCCCTATAAGCTTGAGTTGCCGAATTAAAAATTAATTCTGTTGAAGATTTAAAACCCTCATTTACCGGGGGTACTACACCATCTATTATTGATTCCTCCATCAAAGTAAACCTTTCTTCAATTAATACTCTTGCTTCATCAAAACTGAGGTTAGCCATTATAAGCCTCCCTTCTAGACATAAAATATTACTGAATACATTTTGGCCTTGGTAAACTCCGCGTTAAAGAATAATCGCCCCCTGTGCTGGGGTCCCTGATCTTAGGATCCACCCCTGGGAACTGATGGGGTGGTCGGTTCGTAAACATATACTGCCACTTCCATCGGAGTCGACCATTCAAAACCGGTATAAAGCCCAATATCAGCAGGGACAGGATCTGCCAGGTTGTTGCCATGACCTTTTTTTTCTAAGTAGCTGCTCAGGAACGCCCCAAAAAGAAAAAAAAAGAGGGAGCCTAAGCTCCCCCTTCGTGAATCCTATTTACTTGCTGCTATTCAATTTTAGTGAATGGGTTCAGTACCAGCGTCTACCTTATCCCAGTAAGCGCCGTTGTTCTTCAGCTGTTCAGCCTTGGAGTCGGTATGACACTTCCAGCATATAGCCATGTTGGTGTAACGCTTCAGAGCGGAGGAAGCGTTTACGTCAGGTGATGCAACAGCAGTATCACGGGCATCCAGCATTGTGGTTACGTCAGTACCGTGAGCGAAGTGGCAGGACAGACATACCATGCTGGAGTTCAGTGTACCGGTAGCATTGGGTTCACCGATCATGCCGGCCTTCAGGCTCTGTACGATCTTATGACGGAATGCCTTGCTGAAGGTACCGAAAGGAGTTGCAGCACTGGTGGCGTTATAGTCGGTATGGCAGGCTGCGCAGAATGCGTTGATACCGGACTGGTAGCTGGTAACAGCGGTTACAGGCAGGCCGAGAGCCTGAGCTGCAGGAATGTTAAGAGCAGTCTGGTTAATCTTAACTACATTAGCGGGAGCTACATCCATCTGGATGTCAGCTAAAGCAACACCGGTTAACACGCCATCGGGGTCGGTAAAGAAACCGCCGCGGTAGTTAACTTCGAGAAGATCGTTATAGGACTTGGTGGGGTTACCGTTAACCTTGTAGTTCCACTCCGGAGTTCCGTCGCCGTTGCTGTCATAACTAACACGGATCTGGCTCCAGTACTTCTTGGGAGAACCATAGGTGTAACCATACAGGAACGGACCTGCAACAGGGTTAGCGCCAACTTTGGCGGTATATTTGCCGGTAACGGCATCAAGAGCTATTTCAGCATTCTGAATCAGTTTACCGCCGGTAGCGTTACCGGAAGCATCTGTCGGAGCAGTGGAACCGATGCCGTTCGGGTTGTAGTGGAGCAGCCTGTCACTGTAGGAACCGTGCGGAGCGTGGCAGCTGGCGCAAGTGAAATCCTTGCCCCAGGTACCGCTGTCGGTGCTGGTCCTGTTACCGCCGGGAGCGGCAGCAACTTTCATAATACCGGTCGCCAGGTGAACGGAAGCGTTGCCTACAGCCTTGTCAGGGTTACCGCCGAAGGTACCGGCGTTTGAAGGCTGGAATACGTTGTAGAAGCCGAGTGTACCGTCATGACAGGCGGCACAGGTGTTGTAGATACCGTTCTTAACTAATAACTGCCTGCCGGAAGAGGTGTGAGTTTTGTGGCAGGAAGCGCAGGAGTTGGTATCATTGGCATATTCGCCGTGAGTCCTTTGATTCTGTACGTTCTTGATAACCTGGTCCAATGTGGTGCCATCATTGGTATCGATACCTTGACCGGTTAAGTTAGCGTTCACAATGCCATTGTCAAGACCCCAGGTACCATTAGTATCTTGCTTACCTTCGGTACCGGTAAGTGTGCTTGTATACTGTGTTGAGGTCGTATTCGGGGGATAATCGCCAGGTGCTGCGAATGCAACACTCACCCCGATTGTCAGCATTAAGGCAAGTGCTAACGCCATTACTAAGCTAAACTTTTTCACCTTGTTTCCTCCTTTGATACTTGTGGTTGTTGTTTTTGATGAATATTTCACCATGCTTTTCAATGTTTCACCTCCCTTCACAGCAGATTGGGGTGACTTGCCAGTGGAGAATCCACTTAACAACATTACCTGTTAGGACTGGAATACGGCCACCCTCAGGTTCATCGTATCGGTCACGTAAATCCGGCCCCTGTCGTCAACAAACAGACCATTGGGGAGGGAGAAATTCTTTTCGCCTTCACCCTCTCCACCGATGATAAACTTCGTCTTGCCGTCTTTGTCAAAAATATGCAGGCGGTGGGTCAGGTTGTTGACCACATAGAGGTTGCCCTTGTCGTCAACGCCAAGCCCCCTCGGGTTGACAAACACAGACTGCCCTTTGCCGTCGGCGGAACCGTTGATAATCCTGACGAACTTACCGTCTTGGTCAAAGACCTGGACTCTCTGGTTTCCTGTATCAGTTACAAAGATGTTGCCATCCATATCCACTGCCACGGCGTTAGGGGCGCTGAACTGGCCGTTGGCCTTACCCGGTTTGCCAATCTGCTTGACCAGCTTACCGTTTAAGTCAAAGATTTTCAGGACATGCTGTTTAACATCGGTGACATAGATCTTGTCATCTATGATGGCCATACCGGCCGGAGCCTCAAAGATTTTTTCGGAGGACTGCTTTTCGGCAAACAGGCCAAGATACTTACCGTCTTTATTAAACCTGGCCACGCTGCCGTTATACAGGTCAGCCACGTAGATATCACCTTTGCTATCCCCTGCGATTCCATAAGGGAACTGGAACTGTCCGGCCTTGCTGCCCCGCACACCGAAGGTGCTGACGGGGTTTCCTTCATAGTCAAAAATCTGTACTCTGTATTTGTTGGTATCTGAAATATAAATTCTATCATTGGCTACCGTTACGGCCATCGGTTTCTCAAACTCCCCGCCGCCAAACTTGCCGTAAATCATCTTGACAAATACCGGTTCACCGTTGGCGGTGGCCGTAATATTTTGGATTCCCTTGAAGGGGTCCACATTTTTGATATAGGCATAAAGGAAACCTACCAAAGATATAACAAACATCAGCTGAATTAACCAATAGACATATTTTCTCTTAATTGTCATTGTTCGTTTCTGAACAATTTCCGCCATATTTAACCTGGCTGCAAGCAGCCAGTCTTCACCTCGCTTTAGTATTTATTGATATGCTGCTGCGTCTTTAGTGTCCGGAGTTGCTTTTTGTCGGTGTCCCGCCAACCCGGGCCAGGGCTTCTTTGGCCTCCTTATAGTTGGGGTCAAAGGCCAGAGCCGTATTGTAAAGCTCTCTGGCGCCGTCCTTGTCACCGGACTTCTCAGCAGCCACACCAATCTCGTAGATAACATCGGCCGAGCCGGGTTTCTCCTGGTTGGCCCTGTTAAGGGCGGTGATGGCATTATTGTATTTACCCTGCATATTGTAGACAATGCCCATCTGCAGGAAGTGCTTGTAATCGCGCGGGGCCAGTTTGGCCGCCTTACCGAAGGCCTCCAGGGCCTCATCGTATTTCTTCTGGTCTTTGTAAACCAGGCCGATATCGTAGTGGGCGTCAGCAAACTTAGGGTCAATCTCCACGGCGAGCTTCAGGTGCCGCAGGGCATCGTCATACTCACCTATAAGGTAGTAGGTGTAACCCAGGTTAACCCGGCTCTCGGGGTTTTTCGGCTGGGCTTCAACCTGTGCCTTGAAATAGGCTAATTGCTGGTCAATCCGTGTTTCCTCAAGGGTTTTCCAGAAAAACAGTTTTCCTACGGCCATGCCTGCTCCTACAAAAACTGTGGCTGATATCAGGATGATGGCGATAGCCTGCAACACGGTGAATGTCTTTTCGTGGGAAGGGATATAAACCTTACGCGTATCGGATGTAGCGGTACTCATCAAATAATTCCTCCTTTTGCTTCTGTTAGGCTTGATTGTTTTACGGCGATTTGTTCTGCGGCTTTGTTTGGATAGTTACTTTAACTTGAGGTGCTGTATTGCTATCAGGTAGTGTTCCGGTTGGTGGAATGTTGCCTGCTGAATTGTCTGCCGGCGCCTGCATTCCCGGCTGCTCATTACCCGGCGGGACGCCTGGCTGCGGGCCGGAATTCTGATCCGGCGGGGGCTGGCTGCCGGGGAGGGCCAGCGGTTTACCGTCTTTGCCCTTCTCCCTGACGCCGTGACAACCATTGCATATATCTCTTACATGGCATTGGAAACACATCGGATCAAGGATTGCATATCTTGGCGGGACCGGAATCGGGTGGGCACTCCGCCACGGGGTCTTGTGGATACTGGGGTGACACGATGAGCATGCACCCGTCGCGGTTGTCCCCTTGATATCATTCCTGGGGCTGTGGCAGATAAGGCATTTCTGGTTATCCCTGTCTGCCTCTTTGCCGTGTTCGAAGGGCCACTGGTCATTGTGGCTGGGGGGCCGCTTTTTATGGCAGTAAACGCAATACTCATTGGTTTTTGCGTAATCGGCGTAACCTGACTGGGAACCTGTCTCTGCCATCATAGTGCTGAGGTACTTGGCTACCGGGTCTTCTTCCTGGTTTAGCAGTTCATCTGATACAACCCCGGGAGCCTTGATAAAGGCATGGCAGGTATCACAGTAATTGATATTCTTTTGGGCCTGCTTACCGTGTTGGGTCTTGAAGGCGGCTTCCTGATGCGATTCAGGCCTCATGCTGCCACTGTGGCAGGCCTCGCAGGCTACCGTTACACCCCGCCTGCCGTGGCAGTCCATACACAGGTCCATCCTCGGCACGGTGTTTTGCACGGTCATCAGGGAGGCTCCTTTGGCTTTATCCCACGCCTTAAGGTCCCCGCCCATAGTCATCCCGCTGGATGCCACCTTCCCGTGGGCCACCCCCTCATGGCACTTAACACAGCCAATGCCTTTTTGGTAGTGCCGTTTATGGGGGATGTACAGGTCAGTGGAGGCGGAAACTTTTCTTTTCAGTGAATGGCACTTCAAGCACCGGCTGTCCGGCAGCTTTTCCGTCATCCGGATCGGCAGCTCGTAACTCTTGGTCAGATACAGATATAACTCTTTGGCGGCAACAACCTTATGTTTCAGGGCATTGGTCAGCCCGGGTGCCACGTGACAGGCCGTACAGGAGACCTGGCTGTGGGAGGATGCCTGCCATGTCGTATACTCGGGTTTCATGATGTGACAGGCGGAACAAAATTGCGGAGCAGAAGTCGCGTAGGTCATTCCTATAACTGAGAGCAGGATGACGAGAGAAATCCCTGCAGCGATGATTGTGAATTTCAGTATTTTCCTTTTGTCGTTGAAGAACTCTTTATATTTCATGCGGTCCTCCCAGGCCGGGTGGGGCGATTATTTCATAGGGATTCTGTTACCTATGTAACTCTGGTCCCATGAGGCCTTGGAGCGTTCCGGTTCATTCCTCATGTTACCATAGGTCTCCACGGCAAACATGTCCCGAATGTCCTGAAATCAGACGGTCATAACATACCAAACTTCAGTGGCCAAAGGTGTATTACCTCATAATAAAAAGCACATGTACTTTATTACTGGAAAACAGGTTCCCACCTAAAAAAGAACCCCTTATCTCACAGTTTAGGGTCATAAGATGTCAGATTTACGACAACGGACCTTAACACATGTGAAACATGGGGTTCCCTAATCACCTAACACCTAACACCTAATTGCCATGTCCTTCCCCGGCAACCTTCGGCTGGCTCATGAGGTTATTTCTGACGGCATAAGCGGCGGCTTCAGCCCTGTTGCTGAAGTTAAGTTTACTGAGAATACCGCTGACATAGTTTTTGATGGTATTATTGCTCAGCATCAGTATCTGGGCAATCTCCTTATTGGTTTTTCCCTCGGCGATTAACGCCAGGATCCGCCTCTCCTGCGGGTTGAGCAGGGCTTCTTTCTTTCTTTCGGTATTGACGGTGAAACCGTTTTTCACCCGGTCCATAACCTTGGTGGTAATGGACGGGTCCAGCATTGACTTGCCTTCATAAACCATTTTGATGGCATTGGTAAGTTCTTCGCTCTTTATCTGCTTGGGCAGCAGCGCGTCGGCTCCGGCGGAAATAGCCCGGAAAATGCCCTCCTCATCAGCCGGTGAAATCAGTACAATCACTTTGATCCCGGGGTTCTGCTCCTTTATTGTGCGGCAGGTATCAATGGCGCAGTCATCAGTAAGGCGGGAATCCATAATTATCACATGAGGGTCGGTATTAGCCACCTTCTGAACAACTTCCGCGCACGTTCCCGCTTCACCGACAACTCCGAATTCTTCATTACACTTGAGAATAAAGCTGATACCAAGGCGAACAACCTCGTGACTGTCAGCAACCAGAACCTTTAGTTTTCCCATTCTTCACCCTCCGCCAAGTAAGATTTGTAGTTGGTATATATATCATTGCTTAACCATATTATTACATCATGTCATATTATGACATGTAATAGCCATGGACGACATGTACAATATTATGTAAACTATTGTACATTACTTTTCGACATACTTTTCGACATGAGCTGCTAGGTTTCCTTCTAGTTTTACGAATTTGCCATTAGCAATTAATGGACACATCACCAGTTTACGCCTTGAGTTTCGGGAACTTTCCTTGTTCTAACATGTATAAACAAGTTCGCTGCTAAAAAACAAAACCCTGCAGGCAAATTAACCATGCAGGGGCAAAATATGGCACTTATGTTAACTTATATTAGCTCCTCGTCACCGGTTTTTAGTTTCTTAAACTCTGAATCGGGGCGGGAATCCTGCCGCCCCGGCGGACAAACTCCGCCGGGCTGTATTTGTTTACAGCCATTACAGGCGCACGGCCCCAAAAACCGCCCAACTCCC
>Ga0074195_1001699_pt1 | contig 28811 bp, 31 predicted proteins | sample EPASupsiteHSE623_FD_64525 | JGI IMG/M metagenome (GOLD analysis project Ga0074195, IMG submission 64525) | Bioremediated contaminated groundwater from EPA Superfund site, New Mexico - Sample HSE6-23 | ecosystem: Environmental > Aquatic > Deep subsurface > Groundwater > Contaminated ... | reverse complement strand
AAATCAACTTTACATAGTGAATTTTTACAAGAAAATGTAACAATTGAAAATCTTTTTAATGATTATAAAAATATGGATAAAAAATTATTTTTTGAAAATTCAAAAATATTAAGAGAATACCTAAAGAATGGAAGTTCTCAAAATGTTGCGAAGATAATTAAAAACTAATTTTTTTTTAGATACAATATAAGCCATTCAATAAAAAAATCAGGATATTATATGTTAGATATTATGCAAATTCAAGAGATTCTTCCTCACAGATACCCAATGTTACTTGTGGACAGAATTACGGATATGGAACTTAAAAAATCTATCAAAGGTTTCAAAAATGTTTCTATTTCAGAACCAGCTTTTCAAGGACATTTCCCAGGTCATCCAATTTATCCAGGTGTATTAATTTTAGAAGGTATGGCTCAATGTGGTGGTGTTTTAGCTTTAAAAAGCTCTGATTTAACAGATGAAGAGATGAAAAACAAAGTAATATATTTTATGAGTATTGATAAAGCTAAATTTAGAAATCCAGTTCGTCCAGGTGATAAATTAGAATATGAATTAGAAGTTGTTAGAATGAAAAGTTCATTAATGACTCTAATAGGAAAAGCTTATGTTGACGGAAAATTATCAGCAGAAGCAGAATTAAAAGCTATGATAGTTGATAAATAACAAATAGGCAAATATAAATGAACAATATTCATAAAACAGCAATAATTGAAGAAGGTGCAATTTTAGGTGACAATATCACTATTGGTGCTTTTACAATTATTGGGAAAGATGTAAAAATTGGTGATGGAACAATAATTGATTCTCACACTTTAATTGAAGGGAAAACTACGATTGGGGCAAACAATCACATCTTTTCTCATGCATCAATTGGCACAATTCCTCAAGATTTAAAATTTAATGGTGAAGATGTTGAATTAATTATTGGAGACAATAATAAAATAAGAGAATACACTCTATTTAATCCAGGAACTATCGGTGGTGGTTCAATCACTAAAATTGGAAGTAATAATCTATTTATGGGATATACTCACGTTGCCCACGATTGTATCATTGGAGACCATTGTATATTTGCAAATGGAGCAACATTAGCAGGTCACGTTGAGTGTGCTGATTTTGTTGTTGTTGGAGGATTAACTCCAATTCATCAATTTTGTAAATTAGGAACACAAGTAATGGTTGGAGGTGCTTCAGCTGTTGCTCAAGATATTCCTCCATTTTGTTTAGCAGAAGGGAATAAAGCGGTTTTAAGAGGATTAAATCTAACAGGTTTAAGAAGAAGATTTGAAAACAGAGAAGATATTGATGCTATAAAACATGCGTATAAAGAACTTTTTGAATCTGGAAAACCTCTTCAAGAAGTGGCTCGTGAATTATTTGAAAATGATGAAAATAAACATGTAAAAGAATTAGCAAGTTTTGTATTAAATACAAAACGAGGTATTCCTTTTAACAGAAAGTAAGATAGGTAGAAAATGAGTAAGATTATATGTGATTTTTGTGGAACAACGGATACTAAAGACAATCCAGTAATTGCAGGAGATAATGCTTGTATTTGTAAAGCTTGTGTAACAGCCGCAAATGAAATTATGAATGGAAATCTTCCAATAGAAGAGCTAGATAATAAAATTATCCCAGCAGAAACTAAAGAGATTAAAATTAAAACGCCAGCTGAATTAAAAAAAATATTAGATGAATATGTAATCGGACAAGATAGAGCAAAAAAAGTTCTTTCAGTTGCTGTTTACAATCACTATAAAAGAATTTTCAGACACAATGAAATTGATGATGACACAGAATTAAATAAATCTAATGTTCTTTTAATTGGACCAACTGGTTCTGGAAAAACACTACTTGCTCAAACTATTTCTAAATATCTTGATGTTCCTTTAGCAATTGCTGATGCTACTTCTTTAACTGAAGCTGGATATGTTGGTGATGATGTTGAAAATGTTGTAACAAGACTTGTTCAAGCAGCAGATGGTGATATTAAAAAAGCTGAACGAGGAATTATTTTCATCGATGAAGTTGATAAAGTTGCAAGAATGAGTGAAAATCGTTCAATCACTAGAGATGTTTCAGGAGAAGGTGTTCAACAAGCTTTATTAAAAATTGTTGAAGGTGCCGTTGTAAATGTTCCACCAAAAGGTGGAAGAAAACATCCAGGTCAAGATGCCCTTCAAGTTGATACTACAAATATTTTATTTATTTGTGGTGGTGCTTTTGATGGACTTGAAGATATTATCAAGAAAAAACAAGGTGCAAATGTACTTGGATTTAATCAAGATAAAAAAGGTAAAAATGACCATGATAAAGTTTTATCAAAAGTAGAAGCGGATGATTTAGTAAAATATGGTTTAATTCCTGAATTAATAGGAAGACTTCATATGGTTGCAACTTTAAATGAAATAACAGAAGATGATATGGTTCATATTTTAACTGAACCAAAAAATGCACTAATTAAACAATATATCAAACTTTTCCAAATGGATGATGTTAAATTAGAATTTGAAAAAGATGCATTAAAAGAGTTAGCAAAATTAGCAATTATTAGAAAAACTGGTGCTAGAGGTTTACGTTCAATTTTAGAAGATATTATGTTAGATATAATGTTTGATCTTCCAAAATATAAAAATAAAACTATTACTATTTCAAAAGAAGTTGTTCTTAAAACTAAAGAACCAAAAGTAGCATAAAAAGGATATAAAAGTGTTTTTAGATAAATTAATAGGTCTTTTTTCAAGTGATATGGCAATTGACTTGGGAACGGCAAATACAATCGTTTCAGTAAGAGGTAAAGGAATAATCATAAATGAACCATCAGTTGTTGCGGTTCAAAGTGATAGACATGGTAAAGATAGAATTTTAGCTGTTGGTCAAGAAGCTAAACAAATGATAGGAAAAACTCCTTTAAATATTCAAGCTGTTCGTCCAATGCAAGATGGTGTTATTGCTGACTTTGAGATGACTGAAAGAATGATTAGATACTTTATTGAAAAAGCTCACTCTAGAAAATCTTTTATTAGACCTAGAATCATTATTTGTATTCCTTATGGTATTACTCAAGTTGAGAAAAAAGCAGTTGAAGAATCAGCTATGAGTGCAGGTGCGAGAGAAGTATTCTTAGTTGAAGAACCAATGGCAGCAGCTATTGGTGCTGGAATTCCTGTATCTGATCCATCTGGTTATGTAATTGTAGATATTGGTGGAGGAACTACTGAAATTGGTGTTACATCATTAGGTGGGTTAGTTTTATGTAAATCAATAAAAGTTGCTGGTGATAAGTTTGATAAATCTATTATTGAACATGTAAGACAAAACTACAATTTATTTATTGGTGAAAGAACAGCAGAAAATATTAAAATTGAAATTGGTACTGCAATAAAACTTGATACTGAACTTAAAATGAAAGTAAAAGGTAGAGATAACTCAGGATTACTTTCAACAATTGAACTAGGAAGTGAAGGTGTTAGAATTGCAATAAAAGAACCTCTAAAAGAGATTGTTTCTGCAATTAAAAGTGTTCTTGAAAATATGCCTCCAGATTTAGCAAGTGATATTGTTGATAATGGTGTTATTATCACAGGTGGAGGAGCTTTAATTAGAGGATTAGATACTTATTTATCTGACATAATAAAACTTCCAGTTAGAATCGCTGATGAGCCTTTATTATCAGTTGCATATGGAACAAGCCAAGTTCTTGATGAACCAGAGTTACTAAAATTAATCACTAATGCGTAAATTTATTTTTGCATTTCTTTTTATAATAGCAGGTTTATCTTATCTTTTTAAGATAGATGAACTGCTTGTTAATAAATTCACCTTTTTTAATGACATTAAAACCTCTTACATAAATAAGGTTATTAATATTTCAACAACTATTGAGAAATATTTTGACCAAGTAAATACTATAGAAAAATTAAAATTAGAAAACAGTGAACTAAAAGAATACAAAATACTATATGCAACTGCACAGAATCAAATAAATGCTCTAAAAGAATTTTTAGCAAATGTAGATATTCCAGAAAACAAAGCAAAAATTGAACTTGTAAAAGTTCTTTCATATATAAATTATAATGATTTCACAAAAGTTTGGTTAGATAAAAAAGTAGAAGATGATTCTATTTCTGGACTTATTACAGATAATTATTCAGCAGGAATAGTTGTGAATAAAAATGGTCGTGCAGTTGGATTATTAAATGGAAACAAAGATTGTTCTTATGCTGTGTTTATAGGAGAAGGAAAAGCTCCAGGAATTATAACAGCTTCAGATACACAAGATGAACTACAAATAAAATTTATACCTATTTGGGCAGATATAAATAAAGGAGATGAAGTAATTACTTCAGGAATGGACAATATCTTTTTTGAAGGCTTAAAAGTAGGAAGAGTTACTGAAGTTTCAAATCTTGCAGATATGAAAGTAGCAACAGTAAAATCTTATGTTAATGTTTTAAAGAAAAAATATTTCTATACATACAAAAATAGCGCTCAATTCACAGATTTTAATTTAGAAAAAAACAATAATACTAAAATTGAAGATCCACAAGAAGAGAATTAGAAATCTAACTCTTCCTAATAATGAGCCATAATTTTATCAACATCATTCCATGATAAACTACTCTTTTTATCATCTTTTGGTTTGAACATATTATAAATATATCTAGCAAACATATCTGTCTCAAGATTTACTTTTGTTCCAACTTTATATCTTTTAAACAGAGTATTTTGAATAGTATGAGGAATAATTGTAAGTCTAAAAGAGTCTTTTAAAACTTCATTTACAGTTAATGAAACTCCATCAATAGTAACACTTCCTTTTGGAATTATAAATTTTAAATATTCACTTGGTAATGAGATAAAAAAATCCGTTGAATTTCCATTTGATTTAATAGATTTAACTGTTCCTAAACAATCAACATGCCCTTGAACAATATGCCCTTCGAATCTATCTCCCATCATCATTGCAGGTTCCATGTGAACTTCATCTTTATAGTTTTCCATTGCAAGGATTTTTTGAGATTCAGGTGATAGTTCAACACTAAATGTACCACTTGTTACTTTTACAACTGTTAAACAAGCTCCATTAATAGCAATTGAATCCCCTATTTTTGGCTGATATTTAGCTTTTAGTGTCAAATAATTGTTTTGAAAACTAACAACATTTGCCATCTCTCTTATAAGTCCTGTAAACACTTAAAAAACCTTTTGATAAATTTTAGGTATAATATCCAAAAATTGTTAAGAAGCTAATTTTAACTACTTTTCGCAAATTTCTTAGATAAGTGGAAGAAAACATTTATCTAAGAAATTTCCCAAATATAAAATCACAAAAAAATATACAAGGAATAATATGGATTATGATGTAATCGTTGTTGGTGGTGGTCATGCAGGAATTGAAGCATCACTAGCAAGTGCTAGAATGGGTAAAAAAACTCTTTTAATAACTATGTTAGTAGAACAAATAGGAGCAGCTAGTTGTAACCCAGCTGTTGGTGGACTTGCTAAAGGGCATTTAGTTCGAGAACTTGATGCAATTGGTGGAGAAATGGGACTTTGTACAGATACAGCAGGTATTCAATTTAGAATATTAAATGCCTCTAAAGGTGCAGCAGTTCAAGGAAGCCGAGCTCAAATTGATATGGATAAATATAGAGAGTATATGAGAAAAGTTTGTCATAACACTCCTAATTTAGAAGTTTATCAAGATGAAGTATCCTCGCTGTTAGTAAATGATAAAAACGAAGTTTATGGAGTTAAAACAAAATTAACTGAACAATTCACTTCTAAAAAAGTTATCATAACAACTGGTACTTTTATGAGAGGACTGATTCATATTGGTGAAAATCAATATGAGGCAGGAAGAGCTTGGGAATTACCATCAAGTACACTTTCAATTCAATTAAAAGAGTTAGGATTAAATGTTGGAAGACTAAAAACAGGAACTCCATCAAGAATTGATGCAAACTCTATTGATTTTTCATCTATGGATATGCACGGTGGTGACGTAAATCCATCACCATTTTCATTTAGAACTGATAAATCGAAATTTTCACCAACACAATTTCCTTGTTACATCACATATACAAATTTAGCTACTCATGAAAAGATTTCTTCAAACTTCTATCGAGCGCCACTTTTTACAGGTCAAATTGAAGGATTGGGACCAAGATATTGTCCAAGTATTGAAGATAAAGTAAATAGATTCTCTGAACGAGATAGACACCAACTATTTTTAGAACCTCAAACTGCAATGTGTACAGAATATTATATAAATGGTCTTAGTACATCTTTACCAATTGACGTTCAAAAAGATATGATTCACTCAATCGTTGGACTTGAAAATGCAAAAATTGTTAGATATGGATATGCAATTGAGTATGACTATATTGACCCAACTGAATTAAAACATACTTTAGAAACTAAAAAACTAAAAAATCTTTATAATGCTGGACAAATAAATGCAACAACAGGTTATGAAGAAGCAGCAGCTCAAGGATTAATGGCGGGAATTAATGCAGCACTTGCAATTGATGGAAAAGAACCATTTATTTTAAGACGAGATGAAGCATATATTGGAGTTTTAATTGATGATTTAGTTACAAAAGGAACTAATGAACCATATAGAATGTTCACTTCACGAGCTGAATATAGACTTCTTTTAAGAGAAGAAAATGCTGATTTAAGATTATCTCAATATGGTCATAATTTTGGACTAATAGATGATAATACAATGGCAAAAGTAGAAAACAAAAGAAAAGTTATAAATGAAGCAATTGAGTTTATGGCAAATGAATGGGTAACTTCTAAAAAAGAGACTTTAGAACTACTTGTATCAATTGGTGAAGAAAAAATTAATGATAAAGTTTTACTTATAGATTTAATAGGAAGAAATACTATTGATGCGCCTAAATTTGACAAATTAGTTCCTAGTTTAGCGCATATTGATGAGTATTTAAAAGAACAAATAATTATTGAAGCAAAATATTATAGATATATTCAAAAACAACAAAAACAAATTGAGAAAATGAAAAAAATGCTAAAAGCAACAATACCAGATAACTTCTCATTCAAGGGACTGGCAGGATTATCAAATGAAGTTATTGAAAAACTTGAAAAACATAGACCACCAACTTTATTCAATGCAAGTCTTATTTCTGGAATTACGCCAGCAGCTTTGGATATTATTCATTTAAATATAAATATTAAGCAAAAAGAAGCTTAATATGCAAGTTTATTTATACGCTAAAAGTGGCCATACAGTTGGACTTGAAGCGACAAAAAGATGTGCAGCAGTTACAAATGCGTTAAAAGAATTTGAGCCAATTTTGTGTACAAGTGATTTTAGAGCAGGAGCATTCGCTAAAGATAATATAGGTGTTAAAAAATATGTAAATATTGATGTTGTAAGAAATCTTCATAATATGATGCAAAGGGGTGATATTTTAGTTTATGATACACCCGAAGTAAATGAAAATATGAAAGAAGAGATGAAAGATTTTTGTTCTTTACTTTATGGAATTGGTGAAGAATTAAATGGAATTATCGTTGATGAATCTATTTACACAAAAGTTTCAAATCCAACACTTGAAAAAACTATCTTTTTTGGGGATGATGATTATAATAACTTTTTTTTAGAAATGGCAAAAAATTCAGAAAAACTTGAAATCAATCTGTTAATGGGACACTATTTCTTTTTAGGAAATGAAAAAATATTTGTTAATCATTTTTCAAATGTAATTGATGAAGAAGAGTATGTTCAAACTATTCAGAATTCAGAATATCTTCTAACAGCATCACTTCAAACTGCACTTGAATCATTTGCTTGTGGTAATAAACCTGTGTTATTTAAAAGAGTTGATAAAAGTTATGATGAAACATTGATTTCACAATTAAATCTTCCCGTTGTAGAATCTACAAATTTGGAAGAATTAATTAGCCAATTTGAAACTGTAATAAAAAACTATCCAACTATTAACAATTTTAAAATTGTAAACTTAGATAAAATGGTTTTAGAAATAAAAGAAAAAATAGAATTATTCAAAAAATTAACACAAATATAACTCTTGCGAATATTTATACATAACTAAATCTTATAATTATTTATGCAAATTATAAGGTTTCTTTATATAGAATTAAAAAAAATTATAAAGGCTTTATAATGAACGAGAAAAATGAGTTTTTAGATAAAACTCCTTACAGATACAGAAGATACATAGGTTACATGATAGCCAGTGTTGTTGCTTTAAGTTTGCCTTTTATTCGAATAGATGGGAATCATATTTTCTTATTATCTTTTGATAAAAAACAATTACATTTATTAGGAACAGCATTTGATATGCAAGAGTTATATCTTATGCCTTTTTTATTAATGCTTCTATTTTTAGGGATTTTTGCAGCAACCTCACTAGGTGGAAGAGCTTGGTGTGGTTGGGCATGTCCTCAAACAATTTTTAGGGTAATTTATAGAGATTTAATTGAATCTACACTTTTAGGTTTAAGAAGAATTAAAAATAAACAAAAAGAACCTGACTTATCAAAATCTGAGAATAAAGCAAAAAAAGTTATTGGAATCATACTTTGGGCAATGTTAGCACTTGTTGCTGCATCTGATTTTATGTGGTTTTTTGTTCCACCTGAAGATTTCTTTGAGTATTTACAAAATCCAACAGAACATCTATTTTTAATTGGTTTTGTTTTAGCAATTGCAGCATTTTTAGTTTATGATGTGGTATTGTTAAAAGAAGATTTCTGTGTTTATATCTGTCCTTATTCAAGGGTTCAATCGGTTTTATATGATAATGATACATATCAAGCTATTTACTCTACAAATAGAGGTGGAGAAATTTACAATGAACATAAAGAAAAAATTATTTTCAAAGCTAAAGATTTACCAAATTCAGCAAATGAGTGTACAACTTGTGAATCATGTGTAACTGTTTGTCCAACACATATTGATATTAGAAAAGGTTTACAACTAGAGTGTATTAACTGTTTAGAGTGTGTTGATGCTTGTACAAGTGTTATGGGTAAATTAGGTCGTCCATCACTTGTTCAATGGTCAAGTACAAATGCAATAAAAAATAATTTACCTACGAAAATGGTTAGAAAATCAACTGTTATGTATTTTGTTGCTCTTGTTACGGTAATTGGACTTTTATTTGTAATGGGTGGAGAAAAAGAGCATATGCTTCTAAACGTAAATAAAACTACTGAATTATATAAAATTAAAGAAAATAATGTAGTTGCTAATAATTTCGTATTATTATTCCAAAATACAGAGTCAAAAACACTAACTTATGATTTAGAAATAGTTGATCATCCTGATATTAAAATTACAAGATTTGAACCATTTACTTTAAGTCCAGGGAAACTTGCAAAAAAAGTTGTTATCCTAGAAACTGACAAAATTTTAGTAAGTGACAAAGTAAAAGATACACCAATAACGGTAACCATAAAAGCTTTTGCAAAAGAAGATCCGCAAAATGTTGTGGTTTATAGAAAAGCCGTATTTATCTATCCAAGATTAGATGAACTTAAATAATTAGATACTAGATAAGAGCTCTCTTATCTAGTCCTAACAAACTAGCCAATTAACCTACTTATCAACAAAACTTAGATACAATCGCGATTATATATTTATCAACTATTTTATGGAGTATTTTAATGACAAAATTCATTTTTGTAACGGGTGGAGTTCTTAGTTCACTAGGAAAAGGTATAACATCTGCCTCTATTGCAACAATATTAAAACAATCAGGCTTTAAAGTGAGTATGCTTAAAATCGACCCTTACTTAAATGTAGACCCAGGAACAATGAGTCCACTTGAGCATGGGGAAGTTTTCGTTACAGCAGATGGTGCTGAAACAGACTTAGATTTAGGAAACTACGAAAGATTTATTGACAAGACTCTAACTAAAAAAAATAGTTTTACAACAGGACAAGTTTACCAAAGTGTAATTAAAAGAGAAAGAGAAGGTGGTTACTTAGGTAAAACTATTCAAGTAATCCCTCACGTTGTTGATGAAATCAAAGATAGAATTTATGCAGCAACAGAAGATAATGATTTTTTAATTATTGAACTTGGTGGAACAGTGGGAGATATTGAAGGTTTACCTTTTATGGAAGCTATTAGATCTATTAGACATGAACTTCCAAAATCAAATACAATGAACATTCACTTAAGTTTAGTTCCTTACATCAAAGCAGCAGGTGAACTTAAAACTAAACCAACTCAACATTCAGTTCAAGAATTAAGAAGAATTGGTATTACACCTCATATGTTAGTTTGTAGAACAGAAAGAGAGTTACCAAAAAATTTAAAAGATAAATTAGCATTAGCTTGTGATATTGATAGAAATGCAGTTATTGAAGCTGGTGATGCTCAATCTATTTATCAAGTTCCTTTACAATTTATCAAAGAAGGAATTTTAACTCCTTTATCTGAACATTTCAACATAAAAATTAAACCAAATATGGAAAAATGGGATACTTTAGTAAAAAATATCTTACTTCCTCAAGATGAAGTTACAATTGCATTTGTAGGAAAATATTTAGATTTAAAAGAGTCATACAAATCACTAATTGAAGCACTTATTCATGCAGGTGCACATTTAAGTACAAAAGTAAATATTCACTGGTGTGATAGTGAAAGAATTGAAGATGTTGGAGCTTATGATATTATTGGAAACTCTGATGCTATATTAGTTGCAGGTGGATTTGGACACAGAGGTGTTGAAGGAAAACTAGCAGCCATTAAATATGCAAGAGAAAACAAAATTCCATATCTTGGAATCTGTCTTGGTATGCAATTAGCAATTCTTGAATTTGCAAAAAATGTATTAGGAATTCAAGATGCAAACTCAATTGAATTTGATCCAGATACAAAAAATCCTTTAATTTATTTAATTGATGAATTTATTGACCAAAGTGGAAATAAACAATTAAGAACTCACGAATCACCAATGGGTGGAACAATGAGACTTGGTGAATATCCATTTGAGCCATTAAAAGGTACTCATTTACAAAAAGCGTATGGAAATGAAGATGTTTATTATGAAAGACACAGACATAGATATGAAGCTAATCCTAAATACAAAGAAGTATTAGAAAATGCAGGAATGATTATTTCAGGTCAATCAAATGGTTTAATTGAAGCAGTGGAATTAAAAGATCATCCTTGGTTTGTGGGAGTTCAATTCCATCCAGAATTTACATCACATTTAGAGACACCAAATCCTATTATTTTAGAGTTTGTAAAACAAGCAACTAAAAGAAAATAATGTCAAAAATCACAAAAAGTAGGCTTTTTGAAATACTATCTGCAAGACACTTGAATAATCCATATTCAAAGCTTGCAGACCTTCCCTCTCCTGAAAAATTCAAAGATATAGATATCGCTTGTAAAAGAATCAAAAAAGCTATTTTAGAAAAAGAGACTATTACTATTGTTGGCGATTATGATGTTGATGGAGTTATTTCAACTACAATAATGTTAGATTTTTTTAATACTATTGGCGTTAAAGTAAATCATATTATTCCAAATAGATTTGAACATGGTTATGGCTTATCAACAAAAATAGTTGATTTGATAGAAAAAGGTTTAGTAATTACCGTTGATAATGGAATTTCTGCTTATGAAGCTTCTGTTAAATTAAGAGAAAAAAATATTGATTTAATAATCACGGACCATCATACAGTGGGTGCTAAAATTCCAATAGCACTTGCTATTATAAATCCAAAACAACATGATTGTAATTTTGAATTTAAAGATATTTGTGGAGCGCAAGTTGCTTGGTACTTATGTGCTGCAATCAAAAAAGAGATGAATTTAGATGTGAATATGTCAAATTTCCTTGATTTACTTTGTGTTGCTATTATTGCTGATATTATGCCAATGACAGCACTTAATTACACTATTGTAAAACAAGGTCTTAAAAAAATAAAAACCTCATCAAGGGAAGCTTTTAAAAAACTAAATGAAATTATGTCAAAAGAGATTTTTGTTTCAGATGATGTAGGATTTTTTATTGCTCCAAAACTAAATAGTGCAGGAAGAATGGATGATGCAAGTGTTGCTTTATCTTTTTTACTTTCAAAAAGCTCAAATGCTGCAAATGAATCTTTATCACTTTTAGACGAATTAAACAATTATAGAAAAACTCTACAAGAAGAGATTTCAAAAAAAGCAGAAGCAAAAACAGATAAAAAAGATAATGCAGTTATTGTTTGGGGTGAAAATTGGCATGAGGGAGTAATTGGAATAGTTGCTTCAAAACTCTCAAATTCCCACAAAAAACCTGCTTTTATTTTTTCAATTCATAATGGAATTGCAAAAGGAAGTGCAAGGGCAAATGCGAACATAAACCTATATGACATCATCACAAAAGCAGCTCATTTATTACTAGGATATGGCGGGCATAAAAATGCAGCAGGATTATCTTTAAAAGCAGAAAACTTAGAAGAGTTTAAAACTATAATAAATGAAGAGTTAGAAAACTCAAAAGAAGATTTACATATTGAACCTATTACTTTAGGGGAACTTGATGTTTCAAGTGTTGATTTAGAGTTTTTATCTATTATAGAAAATTTTGAGCCTTATGGTTTAGAAAATCATAGACCAATTTTTAAAATCTCAAATACAACTTTAGTAAAATATGATTTAATTGGCCGTGATAAAAATCATTTAAAATTGACTCTAAATAGCGATGGAGTTATATTTGAAGCTTTGAAATTTAATGATTCAAATATAAATATTTCTAAAAATTTGGATTTAATTGTAAGCGTGAGTAAAAATGAGTTTAGAGGAGAAATAACTCCTCAATTTTTAATACAAGATATTTTATAAAACTACATGAGGACGATAAGTAGGCTCTGGCCCTTTTTTCTTTTCGTCTTCTGATTTTCCTTGTGTTCCTTCTAAACTTAAAATTTCATCATCTATATCAGTTCTTTCATAAGAAGAAGACAAAATATTTCCATTTCTTATATCTATTAATTTAATAAATACATTTAAACTTTTACTAGTTATTGAATAGGTTCCAACAACGGCGTATTTCTCTTTATTTAACTTATCTGCGGCAATTTTATCTCTATTCCGTGTTAATAAATTAAACCCATTTTTTCCATATTCAAACTCTTTTCCAAGTTCTATCTCTCTTACAATAAGATTTTGAGAAACTAAACTATCTTTTAGCATACTTGAAAGTAAAAATCCCAATTGAGATTTATTTTTTAATTTATCTAAATTAACAAAATCTGATACTAAAATAACATCTTGAGAAGATACATTTTGTTTGATTTTAGTTGCAGATTCATCAACAAGTTTTGATACTAAAGAGTGTAAATTATTTGTTCCACTAATTGGATTCTTATAAGAACAAGAAGTAAAAAAAAGTACTAAGAAGATTGAAATAGTTACATATTTCAATTTTCCTAAAAAATTAAATATCATTTTGATTATCGTTCTTTAACAATATTTATAGTTCTAGCAGGTGCACAATCTTTGAAAATAATACAATCATCTTTTACACCATGGATATATGTAGCTCTTGCACTTGTAATAATTTTACCTGTAATATTATCAATAACTCTAGTATTTAACATAATTTTGCCTAGTTGTCTTGAGTAAGTTCCCACAACTACATAAGTATTTGGTATTTTATTTTTCAATTCGTGAGGTTTTCTTGAAATAAAATACTCACCCTCATCATTTACAGAAACAGCCATTTGACCTCTAAATTCTGTAATATCAAAACCTCTATTTGAAAGTTCATTAATTAAACTTTCACTTACAATTCTTCCAAATTCAGTAGTTTTTTTAAACTCATCAAGTCTAACAAAAGAGGTAATTAACACTGGTTTTGTAGTATCCATCTTTTTATTTTCTAACATTTGCGCTGCTAGTGATGCGATTGTAGATTCTAATGTATTTTGAGTAGTTACATTTTTTTGCATATCAGCTGCAACTTCTAAATGTTGTTTTGTTGTTTGCACTTTGTTATGCTCTTTTGAGATTGCATCATCTCTTACAACAGTACATCCAGTTATAAAGAACAACATAGAACTAGCTAATATACTTAACTTAAAAATACTTTTAGACATTAAAAACCCCTTTTCATAATTCTTTAAATTCTATTTAAAGTTAGCTTAGATATTCTTGAATGATTATACCCTATATTAAGAAGCTTTAAGATTTAAATCATAATAATATATAATCAATAAAAATTATAAGGAAAAGCTATGCCAAATATTATAATACCAATAGCAACTGGATTTGAAGAAATTGAAGCAATTACAATTATTGATGTTTGTAGACGTGCAAATATAAAAGTTACTATTGCAGGAGTTGAAGGTTCAGAAATTAGTGGAGCTCATGGAATAAAAATCATTTCAGATACAACTATTGAAAATATTTCTTCTGATGACTTTGATATGATAGTTTTACCAGGTGGTCTTCCAAATGCATTTACTTTAGCCAAAAATGAAAAAGTGCAATCTTTATTAAAAGAGTTTAAATTAAGAAATAAAAAAATTGGAGCTATTTGTGCAGCACCTTATGCTTTACATGAAGCTGATGTGTTAAATGAGAATTTTACTTGTTATCCTAGTTTTGAACAAAAAATAAGACTTTCTGGTTATCATGAAAATGACTCAGTTGTTATCGATAGTAATGTTATTACATCACAAGGACCTGCTACTGCAATGGATTTTGCACTTGAAATTGTAAATATTCTTTGTGATGAAGAAACTTTTACAAATGTTAAAAATGGTTTATTAGTTTCTAAATAATTAAATTGTCGATAAATTGTAATCAAAAAAATTTAAAATGCTTGAATGAAATACAAAAGCATTTTTATATCCGACATACATTTAGGAACTCGTTTTTCAAAAGCAAAAGTTCTTCTTAATTTTTTAAAACACAATAACTGCGAACAACTATTTTTAGTGGGAGACGTTATCGATGGTTGGGCTATAAAAAGAAAATTAGTTTGGCCACAATCCCACTCAGATGTTATTCAAAGAATTCTAAAAAAAGCCAGAAAAGGTACAAAAGTTACTTTTATTACGGGTAACCATGATGAATTTTTAAGACCTTTTGTTCCTTTACTTTTAGGAAATTCTTTAAATATTACAAATGATTTAGAGTATATAGGACTAAATGGTAAAAAATATTATGTAACCCATGGTGATTTTTTTGATTCAATTACTATGACAAAAAAATGGTTAGCTGTTTTAGGTGATTATGGATATGACTTACTTTTACATCTAAATGTTGTATTAAACTTTATTCGAAAAACGATGGGTATTAAAAAATATTGGTCCCTTTCAAAATACATAAAAGATAGTGTTAAATCTTCTGTTTCCTTCATAAATGACTTTGAAACGGTTCTATCGAATCATGCAAAAAACAAAGGATATGATGGTATTATTTGTGGACATATTCACAAAGCTGAAATTAGAGATATTGAAGAAATCGAATATTTAAATTGTGGAGACTGGGTTGAATCTTGTACAGCAATAGTTGAAACTTTTGATGGGGAATTTATGATAATTAATTGGTTAGAGAAAGATATAATAAATGAAAATTCCAACAAATAATCTAGCACTTGTACTTGGTGGAGGAGCTGCTCGTGGTGCTTTTCATTTGGGTGTGTTAGATTTTTGTGAACAACACGATATCGAAATTCAAGCCTATAGTGGTTCGTCTATCGGAGCAGTTATTAGTGCATCTCATGCAAGTGGGATAAAAGCAAAAGAACAACTAAAAATATTCTCTTCAAAAGAATTAAGACAAGCTTTAAAATTTAACTATTTTAGAAATGGTTTACTAAAAATTGATATGTCAAATAAAATCATAAAAGAACTTCTTCCAATAGAAAAACTTGAAGATATTCCAAAACCTGTTTGGGTAAATGCTTATGATTTAAAAAAGAAAGAATTACACTATTTTAATAGTGGGGATACAATTACTTTATGTATAGCATCAAGTGCTTTAGTTCCTATTTTTAAACCCATAAGTTATGAAAATATGTATCTAATTGATGGTGGATTATTTGATAATATTCCTATAAAACCACTTCAAAATAAAAATTATGATATTTATTCTATAGATTTATTTGCAAAAGAGCATAAAACAATAATTAAAAAATCAAATCCTCTAAAAGAAATTAAAAAATCACTTTTCAAACAACTTCATGAAAACCATAAACACTCAATGGAAAATACAAACTACTATTTAGGAAGTCCGCATATAAAAAACTTCTCTTTATTTACTTTTCAAGAACTTGAAGAGTGTTTTAAATTAGGTATTAAAGAAGCTCAAAATCATTTTTTGGATACACTATAAATAAAAACTAAAAAGATTTATATTATGTCTGATACACCAAAATTTACCCATCTACATTTACATACAGAATATTCACTACTTGATGGTGCAAATAAAATAAAACCCCTTGCAAAAAAAGTTAAAAAAATGGGAATGACTAGCGTTGCTATGACTGACCATGGAAATATGTTTGGAGCGATTGACTTTTATAATGCCATGAGAGCTGAAGGCATTAAACCAATTATTGGAATGGAAGCTTATATTCATAATAGTGAAGATATTGGGGATAAAACAAATAGACAAAGATTTCACCTTTGTTTATATGCAAAAAATGATGTTGGTTACAAAAATCTGATGTTCTTAAGTTCACAAGCATATATGCACGGGTTTTATTATTATCCTAGAATTAACAAACAACTTTTAAGAGATAATTCTGAGGGATTAGTATGTAGTGCAGCTTGTTTACAAGGTGAAGTTAACTGGCATCTAAATATTCAAAGCGAAAGAAATGTAAAGAATGGTGCAAAAGGTTATGAAGAAGCAAAAAAAATTGCTTTAGAATACAAAGAGATTTTTGGAGATGATTTTTATTTAGAAATTATGAGACATGGAATTAGTGACCAACATTTTGTTGATGACCAAATTTTAAGAATCGCAAAAGAGACAGGAATAAAAGTAGTTGCTACAAACGATACTCACTATTTAGAGCAAAAAGATGCCGATGCACACGAAGCATTTATGTGTATTGCAATGAATAAACTTTATGATGATCCAAAAAGATTAAGACATAGTGTTCATGAGTTTTATCTAAAATCACCAGAACAAATTGCAAAATTATATGCTGATATTCCTGAAGCTTTAGAAGCAACTCAAGAAATAGCTGATAAATGTAATTTAGAGATAAAACTAGGAAATCCAACTCCTCCGAATTTTAAATTTACTAGACAAAAATCAGAAATTTCAAATTTAGTTTTACCAGAACCAGATGTTGAATATTCCTTAGAAAATGACAAAATTTTATTTATTCATGAGTGTAGAATTGGTCTTGAAGATAGATTAAAAATTGTTCCACCAGAACATCATCAAGAGTATAGAGACAGACTTGAAGTTGAAATTGAAATCATAAATAATATGCGATTTCCAGGATATATGCTTATCGTTTGGGACTTCGTTATTGTTGCAAAACAAATGGGAATTCCAGTGGGTCCGGGACGGGGTTCGGCTGCTGGAAGTTTAGTTGCCTTTTCTTTAAAAATCACAGATATTGACCCTATTCCTTATGGATTACTTTTTGAGAGATTTCTAAATCCAGAGAGAATTTCAATGCCCGATATTGACATGGACTTTTGTCAAGCAAGACGGGGTGAAATAATTGATTATGTTGTTCAACAATATGGTCGAGCGAACGTTGCCCAAATTATCACCTTTGGTAAACTTCTTGCAAAAGGGGTTATTAGAGATGTAGCTAGAGTTCTTGATATGCCATATGCCAGAGCTGATGCTATGGCTAAACTAATTCCCGATGAATTAGGAATAAATTTGGCAAGTTCTTATGAAAAAGAACCGAAAATAAAAGAACTTTGTGATGCAGATCCACAAGCAGCAAGAGTTTGGGAATATGCTCTTGCACTTGAAGGACTTAATAGAAATGCAGGAACTCACGCGGCTGGAGTTGTTATTTCAAATGAGCCTTTATGGAAAAAAACACCACTTTTTAAACCAAGTGGACTTGATACACTTGCAACTCAATACAACGGTAAATATGTTGAAGATGTGGATTTAATCAAATTCGACTTTTTGGGTTTAAAAACCCTAACAGTTATTGAAGAAGCGAATAAACTAATTGAGCAAAGACATGGAAAACGTGTAGATTTTATCACAGCAGATGTAAATGACAAAGGTGTTTATGACCTGATTCAAACTGGAAATACAATGGGCTTATTCCAAATCGAGTCCGATGGTATGCAAGATTTGTGTAAAAGATTAAAACCCTCAAACTTTGAGGATATTATCGCCGTTCTTGCACTTTATAGACCAGGTCCAATGGAATCAGGAATGCTTGATGACTTTATTGATAGAAAACATGGTCGTGCTGAAATCAACTACTTTTATGATGAATTTGATGCACCTTTAAGACCAATTCTTGAAACAACCTATGGAGTTATTGTTTATCAAGAGCAAGTTATGCAAATCGTTCAAACTATTGGAGGTTTTTCACTTGGAGGTGCTGACTTAGTAAGACGGGCAATGGGTAAAAAAATCAAAGAAGAGATGGATAGATTAAAAGATGAATTTGCAGATGGTGGAGTAAAAAAAGGTTATAAAAAACCACATTGTGAAGAACTTTTTGATTTAATTGTAAAATTTGCTGGATATGGATTTAATAAATCTCACTCTGCTGCTTATGCACTAGTAACTTTTTATACTTCATATTTAAAAAAATATTATCCCTCAGAATTTATGGCGGCACTTTTAACACTTGAAAAAGACAACACTGATAAAGTTGTTAAATATGTGGATGAAGTAAAAAGATTAGGACTTGACTTATTTCCACCTGATATTAATAAATCAGATTTAGTATTTTCAGCAAAAAAGATAGATGACAAAGAAGTAGTAATGTTCGGAATGGGTGCCATAAAAGGTGCTGGTGATGTTGCCATTAACTCTATTTTAAAAGCTAGAAATGAGGGTGGATTATTTACAGATTTACCAGATTTTATCTCAAGAATTGATGGAAGTAAAGTAAATAAAAGAGTAATTGAATCTTTAACAAAAGCTGGAGCTTTTGATGGTTTTGGATATTCAAGACAAGCTTTAATTAATCAAATAGAAAAAATTGTTGAAACTGTTGGAAAAGCTGCAATTGCAAAAAAAATGGCAACAGGTTCACTTTTTGGAGATAGTGACGAACTTACAAAAATTGATATTGAACTTGAACATCTTCCTGAATTTGAAGCAAAAGAGATTCTTGAACTTGAAAAAGCCTCTTTAGGATTTTATGTTTCAGGTCACCCCTTAGATGAATATAGGGAACAACTTGATAAAATCAATTACACTTTATCATCTCAAATTGATGAACTCGAAGATGGAAGCCAAGCTTTATTTGTTGGAAAAATCGAAAACATCACAGAAAGAATTTCCAAAAAAGGTAATAAGTTTGGAATTGCAACAATCATGGATTTCCATGGAACAATCGAACTTATGCTTTTTGAAGATAGATTAAAAGAGTTAAAAGATGATTATGATTTAAATGAACCAATAGCCTTTAAAGTAAGAATTTCAAAAGATGATAATTTTACAAGAATGAATATTCTAAAAATTGAAAGCATCAAAGAAGCTAAAAATGAAAAAATCAAAACAAAACAAAAAGAAGTTGTTGAACCACCATTAACAATTGCCATTCCTTTTTCAAATGATGAAAATTTAATGTACAAATTATTTGATATAGTAGCAAATAATCAAGGTAAAAGAGAATTGAAAATTTTAATTAAATCAAAACTTGCAGACTTAGAACTGGAAACTGGATTCAAAGTAACTTCGCAAGTGGAAAATTTAATACAACAACTAGAAGGAGTATATATAGTATCATGAAACATATCCTACTAACAAATGATGATGGATTTGATGCCGTTGGCTTAAAAGCGTTAATAGAAGCTTTAAAACCAATCGCAAAAATCACAGTAGTTGCACCGGCACGTAATAAATCAGCTTGTGGTCACTCTTTGACTTTGGATAAACCATTAAGAATGGTTTGTGTGGAAGATGATTTTTACAAAATCGATGATGGAAGTCCAACTGATTGTGTATTTATTTCAATAAGTGATTTATTCAAAGAAGGGAATAAACCTGATTTAGTAATTAGTGGAATAAATATTGGTGCAAATATGGGTGAAGATATAACATATAGTGGAACAGCCGCAGGTGCAATGGAAGCAGTAATTCATGGAATTCCTGCAATTGCAATCTCACAAGTATGTAATGATAGATGTCAAGACATACAAAATAATTGGGATTTTGAACTTGCAAAAAATGTAATCGTTGAACTTGTTAGCAAAATATTAAGTAATAACTTCCCATTAGATGAAAGAAAGTTTTTAAATGTTAATATTCCACCAATAAAAGCTGAAAATTGTAATGGTATAAAAGTTACAAAAGCTGGATACAGAGAATATGGAAATGACACCCACAGACATCTAAATCCAAGGGGAGAAGAGTATTATTGGATTGGATTACATCCATTGATTTGGAAACCCTCTTTAAATAAAGATTGCGACTTTGAAGCAATAAAAGCAAATTATGTATCAATTACACCAATTATGCTTGATATGACTTCTTATAATGATATAAAATCAATTGAAAATTGGTTAACAAAATAAAAGGAAACAGATGAATTTCACAAAATCATTACTAAAACATATCGACAAATTAGTTGGTACATTAAGATCAGATGAACAATTACAAGAGATCTTAAAAAGAAAATTTACGAAAAAAGAGTATAAAATTTTTGTTGCTTTTGAAGAAGGGAAATCTATTGAAGAGATTACAACTCTTGTAAAAGAAGATGAAGAAGCAATTCAAAAACACTATAAAGTTGCTTGTAAAAAATTAAATCAAGAAAAATTTAAACAAGAATTAGTATCTTACGAATAAGATACTAATTAATCATAAAACCATTTTAATATTAGAATGGTCTCCTAACATTTTATAAATCTCTGTTCTATCATCATCATTATGAACTAATAGCTCTAAAGTATAACTTTTATATTTACCTTTGCTACTAACTTTTGACTCTTTTACTTTGTGTTCTCTGTGTAGAACAACTTCTTTTACAGTGATATGAATATCAATGTGTTCTAAAACAACTAGTTTATATTCCCAAGAACATGGATATTCTAAAACTAATTTTTCTTTACTTAAATCAATCATTATTTAAATCCTCTCTAATAAAATCTCCACTTTTACCACCTGACTTTTGTTCTAATTGAACATTAGAAATAATCATAGATTTGTCAATTGCTTTTACCATATCATAAATAGTTAATAAACCAATAGAAACACCTGTTAATGCTTCCATTTCAACACCTGTTTGACCATTTAGTTTAGCTGTAACAATTAGTTTAAAACCTGGTAATTCTGGTTTTTCTTCAACATCACAATTTATTCCACTTAATAACAAAGGATGACACATAGGAATTAAATCACTTGTTTTTTTTACACCCATAATTGCAGCAACTACAGCTGTTTGTAAAACTGGACCTTTTTTTGTATTATTTGAAATAATAGCTTCAAAGGCCTCTTGTGACATAGAAATCTCACCACTTGCAATTGCAACTCTTCTAGTTTCATATTTATCAGAAACATCAACCATTTTAGGTCTGTTATTATCATCTAAGTGTGTTAAATTCAAAATATTCCTTTTTTAGTTAAAAATTAATTATATTCTAATATTTGTTAAAGTTAAATAAGGATTAAGTAAACTTTAAATATAATGCAACCCTAAAATTTTAAAAAGAAAGTGGGTGATTTTAGTGCCAGGCATAAAAGTTAAAGATAGCGAATCTTTCGACGAAGCTTATAGAAGATTTAAAAAACAATGTGATAGAAATCTTATTGTTACAGAAACTAGAGCTAGAAGATATTTTGAACCAATGACAGAAATTAGAAAAAAACAAAAAATATCTGCTAGAAAGAAAATGTTAAAAAGATTATACATGTTAAGAAGATACGAATCAAGATTATAATATTTTGATTTGTAAAAGCAAAACTCTATTTATAGGGTTTTGTTTCTTACACAGCTAATAAATTAAATTCTACTTTTACTCAAAAATCACAAACTATTATCGAACTGAAGATTTACTTCAATTCAAATTGAGAAATATACTCTTTCCCCTGATAAATTATTTTAAAATTCCATTTTCCATTTTCTCTACCATCAACATATCGATAATCATAAGCTGAACTATCACCAGAAGGGATAATCATCTCTCTTGTTCTTGAAATTTCACCTGTTGGGCTAATCCAATTAATAACTAGTTGTTGTTCTTTATCATCTCGAATTATTTCAAATTTGCAGATAATAGAATTTTCATCTTCTAAAATTAAACAATCTACATTTGGATTGTATGGAATAGTAGGTAATACTTCTTGGTTATTTGGTGTATTATTTTCTGCAAATAGCACATTAATAAGTAATAAAATAGAAACAATATACTTAATCATTTTCCTCTCTTTCTTCTTCAATATTCATATATTTAATTAAAATATATTTTATAGGTGCATAAAATGTTGTTATTGATACTATGGCTAATATAAACTGAGCAATTTTAAAAAAGCCACTATCCTTACCTAATGTGAATAACACTAAATAATAACTTAGAAATATCGAGATTATAGCACAAATTATTGCACTTAGAATAACCATAGTGTTATATTTCATTCTTTTCCCAAAGTGCTATTTCATTAGGAATAGGTCTATTTTTTAATACTTCAAAAGGAGTATATGCTTCTTTATATCCCATTGAAAAATGGTCTTTAATCCAATATCCTAAATATATATAAGGAATATTTAACTCTTTTGCTATTTTTATTTGAGCTAATATAGAAAATTTTCCAATAGATAAATCAGAATAATCATGGTCATAATAACAATAAATAGCAGAAATTGAATTTGGTAAAATATCCACCAAAGCAACACCTACTAATTTGTCATCTCTAACATACAAAAACTCTTTTGCATACTCTTCTTTTGATTCAACATAAGACTTCATATAATCATCTGGTTCAATAGGAGTATAAGGCCAATCTTTTTTATCATTCATAAATCTATGATATTTATCATAAAGATTTAAGTGTTCCATTGTAATTGATGGTGGTCTTATATAAAGTTTTGTATCTTTATTTTTTGATATTACTCTTTTTTCAGATTTAGAAAATTTATAATTTTTTACATCTATTCTCATAGAAACACATTTATCGCAAAGTTTGCACTCTGGTACAAAATGCATTCTACCAAATCTTCTCCAACCTCGTTCTAACATATTTTGATAACTTGAAGTTGAACAAGAATAAATATATCTATATCTAATATCAGATATCTTATCATCAAAATAAGAACAACTTCTATTCTCTTCTAAAAATTCAATATCTTGGTTGAGTATTTGCATAATTATTCGTTTATTTTTTCTTTTATCTCTTTTGCAATAGCAGAGATTTTTTTAATTTTCTCATCATTTGATAAACTATCATCAATAATATGTTTTACAAATGCACTTCCAACAATTACCCCATCAACCCCAATAATTTTTTCTTTGCAAGTATTCTCATCAACACCAAAGCCAATATATAAAGGAGTTGTTGAATATTTTCTTACATTTTCAATAATTTTTGTTAAATCCTCTTTTTGTCCACTTCCAGTAATTCCTGCATATGCAACCATATAGATAAACTTTTGTGAGTTTGCAGTAATTGTTTTTATTCTTTCTTCACTATCTGTTGGTGCAACAAAAGAGATATTTACTTTATTATATTTAGAAAATATTGGTTCTAAACTTTGTGCCATTTCATAAGGAAGATCTGGAATAATAGTTCCCTTAATCCCAAATTCATCAGCTTTTTGTAATATTTTTTCTACTCCATAATGATAAAATGGATTCATATAACCCATCCATAAAGTATCAATATCTTTAGCAATTTTTGAAGAAACTTCAAATAAATCTTTTAATTTAAAACCATTATTTAAAGCAATTAAATTTGCTTTTTCTATAACAGGACCATCAGCAACTGGATCTGAAAATGGAATTCCAAGTTCAAGTGTATCTACTCCTGCTTCTTTCATACTATAAGCTAAATCTATTGTGAAATTGTTATTTGGAAGAGATGAAGTGATATATCCAACTAGCTTTTTATCATTTTGTTTCATTAAAAAAAATCCTATTTTATATTTGGCTTCTATTTTAACAAAATTCATCTTTATTTATAAAACAAATCCTTAGAATAACTTATATTTTGATATAATCAATACTAAATACAAATAAATTTATTAAGGTTTTTAAATGAGTATCATAAAAAATGATTTTGAGAAAATGAACATCACAAAAATTAAAAATTCAAAAAATAATAAAAAACTTACAGTAATTACAGCTTACGATGCACTTTTTGCAAAACTGTTTGAAGAAATTGCCGATATGATATTAGTGGGAGACAGTCTAAATATGAGTTTTGCTGGTCGTCCTGACACTCTTTCTGCAACTTTAGAACAAATGATTTATCACACAAATGCTGTTTGCACAGGCGCACCAAAAGCTTTTGTAATTACAGATATGCCCTTTGGGACTTATATTAATAAAGATGAAGCTTTAAAAAATTGTATAGAAGTTTATAGACAGACAAAAGCTGCTGCTGTTAAAATCGAAGGTGGTGCAGATAAAGCTGACATTATCAAACATCTAACATCAAATTCAATCGCTGTTATGGGACATATTGGATTAATGCCACAATATGTTAGAAGTGAAGGTGGATACAAAGTTAGAGGCAAAACTTTAGAAGATGAAAAACAATTAATCGAAGATGCAATTGCAGTTGAAAAAGCAGGAGCTTTTGCCATTGTTGTCGAAGGTGTTATGAGTAATGTGGCAAAAAAAATCACAGAAGCTGTAAATATTCCAATAATTGGAATTGGAGCTGGAAATGTAACAGATGGACAAGTTTTAGTTTGGTCTGATATGTTAGGATTTTTTGAAGAGTTTAAACCAAAGTTTGTAAGACATTATTTAAATGGTTCAACTTTAGTAAAAGATGCTGTTAATCAATATAGAAGCGATGTTCAAGACGCAACTTTCCCATCAAAAGAAGAAGAGTATTAAAATGGAGCGATTAGTAGAAGTCGAACAAATCTCTTTTGAAGAAGAAAATACAGAAATAAGTCTAAGACCCTCAAATTGGGATGATTATATAGGTCAAGAAAAAATCAAAAAAAATTTAAAAGTATTTATAGAAGCAAGTAAAAAAAGAAGAGAAGCATTAGACCACATACTTTTTTACGGACCTCCAGGACTTGGAAAAACAACTTTATCATATTTAATTTCAAATGAAATGAATACAAATATCAAAGTAACAGCTGGACCTATGATTGAAAAAAGTGGTGATTTAGCTGCAATTTTAACAAATCTTGAAGAAGGAGATATTCTGTTTATTGATGAAATTCACCGTCTTTCTCCAACTGTTGAAGAGATTTTATATCCTGCTATGGAAGATTATAGATTAGATATTATAATTGGTTCTGGACCAGCTGCTCAAACTGTAAAAATTGATTTACCAAGATTTACTTTAATTGGAGCAACAACAAGAGCTGGAATGTTATCAAATCCTTTAAGAGAGAGATTTGGGATGCATTTTAGAATGCAATTTTATAATCAAGATGAATTATCAAAGATTATTCAAAAAGCCGCATTTAAACTCTCAAAATCATGTGAAAATGATGCAGCTTTTGAAATATCAAGAAGAAGCAGAGGAACTCCTAGGGTTGCGTTAAGACTTCTAAAAAGAGTAAGAGATTTTGCAGAAGTTGAAAATGAAAATAATATTCATCTTTCAAGATGTAAATACGCCTTAGATGAATTAGGAGTTAATGAAAGTGGTTTTGATGAAATGGATATAAACTTACTTGAATTACTTGTTTCAAATAGAGGAAAACCAATGGGGCTTTCTACAATGGCGGCAGCACTTAGTGAAGATGAGGGAACAATTGAAGATGCAATTGAACCTTATTTACTAGCAAATGGATACATTGAAAGAACCGCAAGGGGAAGAATAGCCTCTTTAAAAACTTATGAGATGTTTAGGTTATCATATCCAAACAGTGAAAAATTAGATGATGATTTACAACAAGGTAAACTATTTTGAAAGCAGCCTATTTTTTAATTGCTATTGCAATTGTTATGATTTTTTTTATTATAGAACTTTTTAACCCATTTTTAAAAGCAATAAGTGTCTCTATTTTATTAGCTGTTGCAACAAATTCTTTTACTCACTTGTTAGAAAGAAAGTTAAAAAGCAGAATTATTGCTAGTACAATAATGACGATAGGATTAGCATCAATATTTTTTGTTCCTATATTATATTGTATTTTTTCATTTGCAAATTTTTTCAATCATGTAAATCAGGAATCGCTAATATATACATTAGATGGAATGAAAACTTATATACAAAATTTTTCAAGTAATTTGACTTATTTAAAAGATCTAGTTGATGATATTATAACTAAAATTGATGTTGGTAAAATCGCTGAAAATATGTTTACAATTGGTGCATATCTAGGGAAAAACTCTGCTAAATTTATGATTGATATTGTAATGATATTAATATTTTTCTTTTTCTTTACTCTATATTCATCATCTATTGTTTTATTTATAAAGAATTTATTACCAATAAAAAAAGAAGATTCAATTGTTTTATTTTATGAATCATCAAACGTTATGACAGTAGTTCTATACTCTATTTTAGTTACAGCAATATTTGAAGGATTTTTGTTTGGTTTCTTTTTAACTTTTTTTGGCTACGATGGACTATTATGGGGTGTATTATATGGATTTGCATCATTAATTCCTGTTATTGGAGGAGTTATAATGTGGCTTCCTATTGTTATTTATGAATCAACTACATCATTAACAAATGCTATTATAATTGCAGTCTATTCAATTTTAATGATTACTGTAATTGCAGATACATTTATAAAGCCACTGATAATAAAATACATAAATAAAAAAGTTGTAAAAACACCTACAACAATAAATGAACTTCTAATTTTCTTCTCTATTGTTGCAGGACTTTCTACTTTTGGTTTTTGGGGGATGATAATTGGACCAGCGATGGTAACATTTTTTATATCTATTATGTTATTATTAAAAAAATATAGCGAAGATTTTAAAGACAATGTATCCTAAATATAGGATACATGAAAATTAAATCTCTCCACTTTCTTTTTGTCCACCATAAGATGAAATTCCATAATCTAAATTTGCTACAGATTTAAATCCTAAATCTTTCATAATTCGTTGACAATAAGCACTTCTGCTACCACTTAAACAATAAACGACAACTGGTGTCTTCCTTTTATTCATAATTCGCTCTAAAGCATCATAAAATGATGTTGTAGGAATTAAATAATCTGTCCCTTTGATTCTGTTAGAAACCCATTCCATCCACTCTCTTGTATCAACTAAATTAAATTCAACAAAACCTAAATCTCTAGCTTCTAATAAAGATTCTAATTCAACAGAATTTATTTCTACTTTAGCTAATAATTTTTCACACTCTTCTTTTGTTAAACCTCTTGAATGTGTTGCAACTGCATCATGTAAATTATTATCTTTAGAAATTTCTAAAGCTTTTTCTTCTGTACAGAAAATTCCACAGTGACATGAACCTTTTGATGGTATCTCATTAGTTAATGCAGGAGTACATGGACAAAGTCTATTTTCACTTGATTCTTGTTCTTGAGCAGTTTGTCCAATTACCATAAAACATGGACAAAACTTTTTCCCATAAATCATTTGATTTCTTGTAAGTCCCATTTGAATTGATTGATTCACTTCAGAATCAGGGTTGTAAACTAAATTATGATTAGAAATTACATCATCAGTAAATTTCTTTGTTACTTCTAATTCATTTATAAATTCTTCACTATTTGTATCTATTTTTCTTATCATTTAAAATCCTATATTATTATAAAAAAGAATAATAGTGTAATAATAATTAGATATGCATATAGTGAATTTTATTTAAGTATTGATAAGTACAAATCCTCAACTTTTTTCCTAGCCCATGGTGTTTTTCTAAGAAAAGTTAAACTTGATTTTATTGATGGATCACTATAAAAACATCTTATATTAATACGATTAGATAATTCATCCCATCCAAAATGCTCAACAAGTGAATTTAGTATCATTTCTAATTTAATACCATGTAATGGATTATTTGGTTGTTCTATCAATTTAAATTCCTGTAATATTTAGTTAATGATGGATTATACAGAAAAAGATAAAAAAATAATATAAAAAAAGTAAATATCAAGAACCCTAGGCCAGATAAGCTGCCCGAATGGAGCTCGCAATCGGAATCGAACCGATAACCTCTTCCTTACCATGGAATTGCTCTACCGTTGGAGCTATGCAAGCTAAAAATAAAGTATACCTAATAATAAAAAATAGTTAAGTAAGAAATAAAGTAAATAGAATAAGAAGAATAAATAAAATGATTGTAGCAAGATTATAGGATAATAAAAAGGGCCTAAAACCCGGCTAAAAAAAAAGCTTCTTCCTAAAAGAACTTTTGGAGGAGTTCAAATAGAAAAAAGCTTTAGTAAAAAACTCAAGAGCTGGCAGCGGCCTACGTTTCCACCAGGGGACCCGGCAGTATTATCGGCGATGAAGTGCTTGACTTCCAGGTTCGGAATGGGACTGGGTATTTCCACTTCTCTATAGCCAC
>Ga0074195_1001698_pt1 | contig 28843 bp, 21 predicted proteins | sample EPASupsiteHSE623_FD_64525 | JGI IMG/M metagenome (GOLD analysis project Ga0074195, IMG submission 64525) | Bioremediated contaminated groundwater from EPA Superfund site, New Mexico - Sample HSE6-23 | ecosystem: Environmental > Aquatic > Deep subsurface > Groundwater > Contaminated ... | reverse complement strand
TGTGGGCGAAACAGGGATCGAACCTGTGACCCTCGGCTTGTAAGGCCGATGCTCTCCCAGCTGAGCTATTCGCCCCAAAAGGTGACGGTGTATTTATCAGGAGAACCCCTGTCCGTCAAGCAAAAAACAGAACCACAAGAGAGTATTAGCGATTTCTTGACGCTGTACTCGTTATGCTCAAAAAGGCCGATCACTGTGCCGGCGTATTGTGCGAGGATATCGTGAAATCGCCGAAAATGGTATCCAGGGGCACGTCTTTAAACAGCGTCTCCCCCTCCTTCAAGATCAGCGCCCGTTGGAGCACTTCATCAACATCGTCGACCAGATCGATAGTGAGACTGTTGCGAATCTTCTGCGGCACTTCACGGAGATTGCGCTCGTTTTCCCTGGGGATCAAGACATTGGTGATATTGCCCCGTTTGGCTGCCAGCAGCTTTTCGGTCAGTCCGCCGATGGGCAACACCCGACCGCGCAGGGTAATCTCTCCGGTCATGGCCAATTTCCTGTCCACCGGCAGCTTGAGAATGGCGGAAACAATGGAAGTGGCGATGGTAATCCCAGCCGATGGTCCATCTTTGGGGATAGCCCCCTCGGGCACATGCACATGGATATCGATTTTTTGATAAAAGTCGGCATCCAGACCTAACCGCATGGCCCGTGAGCGCACGTAGGACAGAGCGGCGCGGGCCGATTCCTGCATGACGTCACCGAGTTTTCCGGTGATGGTCAGCTTGCCGGAACCGGGCATGATTGTGGCCTCGATTTGCAGCAGCTCCCCTCCGACCTCGGTCCAGGCCATGCCGGTAGTCAACCCGATCTCGTTGCGCTCCTCGGCAAGACCAAAGCGGTATTTCGCCACGCCGAGAAGCCGTTCGACCGCCTGTGGCGAAATCCGGTATTTCTTTTTCGGCTCTTTGTTCTTCAGTCGTTCGCGCGCCACCTTCCGGCAAATGCTGGCGAGGGTCCGCTCCAGGTTGCGCACCCCGGCCTCACGGGTGTAGCGCCGAATGATCTCGAGGATGGCTTTTTCGTTAATGACGATCTCGTCGGGTTTAAAGCCGTTAGCCTCCAACTGCTTGGGCAAGAGAAACTCGCTGGCAATATTGAGTTTTTCCTCCTCGGTGTAACCGTTGAGGCTGATAATCTCCATCCGATCCTGCAAAGGGGCGGGAATACCGTGGAGATGATTGGCCGTGGTGATGAAAAAGACCTCGGACAGATCGTAATCGACGTCGAGATAATGATCGTTGAAGGCGTAGTTCTGTTCCGGATCGAGGACTTCGAGCAGGGCCGCCGAGGGATCGCCACGGAAATCGACGCTCATCTTGTCGACCTCGTCCAGGCAGAACACCGGATTGATCACCCCGGCCTTTTGCATAGACAGGATGATCTTGCCCGGCATGGCACCGATGTAGGTGCGCCGGTGCCCGCGGATCTCCGCCTCGTCCCGCACCCCGCCCAGCGACAAGCGAACAAACTCCCGTCCCATGGCCCGGGCTATGGAGCGACACACCGAAGTCTTGCCGACACCGGGCGGACCGACCAGGCAAAGGATCGGTCCGCGAATCTTTTTCACCTGCGCTTGCACCGCCAAATACTCGAGAATACGTTCCTTTGGCTTCTCCAGGCCGTAGTGATCTTCGTTGAGCACCTCTTCGGCCCGCAGGATATCGATCTTGGATCGGGATTTCTTTTTCCACGGCAAACTGACGATCGCATCGATATAATTCCGCACTACCGTGGTTTCGGCGGACATCGGCGGCATCTGCCGCAGTTTCTTGAGTTCCTTGGCGACCTTCTCCTTGACGGCTTTGGGAAGATTTTTTTTATCGATGGCCTGCTGCAATTCCGTCAGATCGTCTCCACCCTCTCCTTGCCCCATCTCTTCCTGGATGGCGCGCATTTTCTCCGAGAGGTAGTAACTCCGCTGGGTGGCGTTCATCTTTTTCTTCACCTTGGCATGGATATCTTTCTCCATCTCGGAAAGCTCCATTTCCCGATAGAGAATCTCCAGTACCTTGGCGATGCGTTGCGGTAGGCTGACCAACTCGAGGATCGATTGCTTTTCCTCGGTTTTCAACTGGATATGCGAGGTGATCAAATCGACCATCCTGGAGGGTTCTTCCAGGGAGGTGATCGATTTCAACACTTCGCGGGGCAATTTTTTATTGGTCAGGGTGTATTGATCGAAGGCCTTGCGCAGTTCCCGAAGGTAGGCGGGCAGATCGTCGCGTTCGACGTCGGTGTCCAGGGCCTCGACCAGCCTGACCGAATAAAACGAATCTTCGCGGTCACCGCCCTCGAAGGCGCCGACAATGATGGCCCGCCGCTTGCCTTCCACCAAAGCCTTGATGGTGCCGTCGGGCAGGCGCAGCAGTTGCATGACCGAGGCGAGAGTGCCCAGGGAGTACAGATGCTTTTGCCCGGGGTCGTCGACGCGCGCGTCCCTCTGGGTAACCAAAAAAATGAGCGAACGCTGCTCCATGGCGGCCTCGAGCGCCATGATCGATTTCTTCCTCCCAACAACGAGAGGCGCGACCATCCCAGGAAAAAGGACGATGTCGCGCAGCGGCATCAACGGATAGGTTTCGGTGGTGAGTTCACTCATGGGGCACTCTCAGGCGAGTTTTTTTGTTTCGGCGTTGGCGTAGAGAATGACCGGATATTCCCCGTTGGTGATGACCTGTTCGTTGATGACACATTCGGTGGCATGTTCGTCCGAGGGCAGTTCGTACATGACATCGAGCATGCACTCTTCCAGGACCGAACGCAAGCCACGAGCACCCGACTTGCGGGCGATCGCCTTCTGGGCGATAGCTTTGAAGGCGCCCTCGGTGAAACGCAGGGTAATCCCCTCGTAGTCGAACAATTTCTGATATTGTTTGCTCAGCGCATTCTTGGGTTCCTTGAGGATGCGGATCAGATCCTCTTCCTTCAGTTCCTCCATGGTAGCGATCACCGGGAGGCGACCAACCAATTCGGGAATCAGCCCGAATTTGAGCAAATCCTCCGGCTGGATCGAGGAAAGAATCTCGCCGATGGGGCGTTCCTTCTGGCTGACGACCTTGGCCCCGAATCCCATGGCCTGGGTACCTGTTCGCCGCTTGATCACGCCGTCCAGCCCGACAAAGGCGCCGCCGACAATAAAGAGAATGTTGGTGGTATCGATCCGCACCAATTCCTGCTGGGGATGTTTCCGGCCGCCCTTGGGCGGCACCGAGGCCATCGTACCTTCGATGATCTTGAGCAGGGCCTGCTGGACACCCTCGCCGGAAACGTCGCGGGTTAGAGAGGCGGAATCGGATTTCCGGGCGATCTTGTCGATCTCGTCGATGTAAATAATACCGCGTTGGGCCTTTTCGATATCGTAATCGGCTGCCTGTAGTAGACTGACCAAGATATTCTCCACATCTTCGCCGACATAACCTGCTTCGGTCAAGGTGGTGGCATCGGCAATGGTGAACGGAACCTTGAGCAGCCGGGCCAAGGTTTGCGCGACCAGCGTTTTGCCGCTTCCGGTGGGGCCAATGAGGATGATATTCGACTTCTGCAGCTCGACATCGTCATTGCTCACGGGCGGCGCATTGATCCGCTTGTAATGGTTGTGCACCGCCACCGAAAGGATTCGTTTGGCATGGTCCTGCCCGATGACGTACTGGTCGAGATAGGCCTTGATTTCCTTGGGTTTAAGCACCTGCGAACCGAATTCGGTCAGGGTTTCTTCCTTTTCGGAAGAATCCGTCATGATCTCGTTGCACAGTTCGATGCACTCGTCGCAGATGTAGACATTAGGTCCGGCAATCAGTTTGCCGACTTCATCCTGGCTCTTGCCGCAGAACGAACACACGCAGGCGATGCCTGGATCGTCATGAAAATCGTTGCTCACCGCACCTTCTCCCCGCCCAGCTCCTCACGGCTGGCCAAGACTTTATCGATAATGCCGTACTGGCAAGCCTCGGTGGCGCTCATGAAATTATCGCGCTCCGTATCGGCTTGGACTTTCTTGATGGACTTGCCGGTGTGTTTGGACAAAATGGTGTTCAGATCGTGCCGCATGCGCAAAATTTCCCGGGCATGGATATCGATATCGGTGGCCTGTCCCTGATACCCACCCATGGGCTGATGGATCATGATCCGGGAATTGGGCAAGGCAAACCGCTTGCCGGCTGCGCCGCTGGCCAGAAGCAGGGCACCCATGGAGGCCGCCTGGCCCATGCAAAGGGTGGCCACATCGCAACGGATGTACTGCATGGTGTCGTAGATAGCCATACCGGCGGTGACCGAACCGCCGGGGGAGTTGATATAGAAGGTGATATCCTTGTCCGGATCCTCGGCTTCAAGGAACAGAAGTTGGGCGACAACCACACTGGCGACATCATCGTTGACCTGGCTGCCAAGGAAGATGATCCGTTCTTTCAGCAGCCGGGAATAAATATCGTAAGCCCGTTCACCGCGCGGACTCTGCTCAACAACCATGGGAACAAGGTTCATACTTTTCTCCAAAAAAACTTCAAGATGACGGGCAACAGGCCCGCCATCGTCAGGGTTGGCCTCTCTATCGCGATCAGGCGCCGGCCGCTTCCGTCTCGGGCGCCACCTCGATATATTTTGCATGCTCACGCAGGAAATTGAGCACCTTCTCGTTGTGCAGTTCGTTCATGAACGGCAGGATCTCCTCGCGGCGCTTGAAATACTTTTTCACTTCGTCCAGCGTCATCCGATACTGCTCGGCAATGCGCTGATAGCCCCGCTGAATGTCCTCGTCGGCGATCTTGATCTCCTCGATCTCGGCGATCTTCTTGAGCAGAAAATCGCCCTTGACCCGCTTGACCGCCACCTCTCTGTTCTTTTCGACAAGATCGTCGATTTTGATGCCGGCGGACTCGAAGGAGAGCCCACTCCGCTTGAGATTCTCCTCGGTTTGTTTGAGCATTTCCTGAATCTCAAAATTCACCAGCCGCTGCGGAACCTCGAAGGGATTCAACTCAATCAGCTTGTGCATGATCTTATCGTCGAGATCGCCCTGCTGGGCATCGTCCTTGGTTTTTTGCAGCCGTTTGCGGATGTCCTCCTTGAGATCGGCCAGGGAGGTCAGTTCGGGTTTAATGTCCTTGGCGAACTCATCGTCGATTTCGGGTTTGATCCGCACCTTGACATCCTTGACGTCCACCTTGAATTCCACATTTTTCCCGGCAAGAACGGGATTGGGATAGTCGGCCGGAAAGGTGATCTCGTAGAGGGTCTTGTCCCCTTTTTTCAAACCGATCAGTTTCTCCTCGAAATCCTTGCCCAAGCGATGCATGCCGATATCGACGCTGAAATTTTCGTTGCGAATCTCAGCCATGGCCTTGCCGTTGTCAAACCCTTGGAAATCGACGATCGCCACATCGTCCAAGGCGATGGCATGGTCGTTCTCAGCGGTTTGTAGCACTGCCTGGTGCCGTTGCAGCAGCTTGATTTCCTTGTCGATTTCTTCCTCACCGACCGTCACGGACGCCTTTTCCACCTCAAGGCCCTTGTACTCCTTGAGTTCGAATTCGGGCTTGATATCGACCAATGCCACATAGGCAAACGATCCGTCCTCGCGAAAGGTATGCTCGGCGATCTCGGGATGGACGACTGGCTCAATCTTTTCCTTCTCGACCGCCTCGAAGTAGCTCTCCTGAACCAATTTCTCGCCGACCTCGCCTTCCACCTGCGACTTGAAGTTGTTTTCAAGCACGCTCTGAGGAATCTTGCCGCGACGGAAACCCTTCAGCCTGACCTCTTTGTTGATTTTGGCGTACGCCTTATCGAGAGCGGGACCCACGGTTTCCTTAGGGAGGGTGATGGTCAATTTTCTTGTCAGGTCAGAGAGATTTTCGACGACGATTTCCATGGACTGCGGTTCCTTTTGTTCGGTTTGTCCGCGGGTCGTATCCCGGCGGCGTGATATGGTCAGCCCGCTTTTATATTGACGGCGCGCTGTGCTTTAACAGAGGCCTTGGCTGGGTACTCCGCAGCCGAATGGCGGCGGCCAAGGCGTTGTGACATGATGTCGCACTTTCACCCGGTCCTTCAAGACATGCTGGGCATCCCTCCCACGCATCGCCTTGTATTTCCTGGTGCGAGAGGGGGGACTCGAACCCCCATGAGCATGCTCGCTGGATCCTAAGTCCAGTGCGTCTACCAATTTCACCACTCTCGCTTTTGCGTTAAACTGTAATTAATAACCAGAATAGCAAATCGCGTCAAGTGATCCATGGGGGGGAAAAGTTGGATTATCAACAAATTTAGGGCATTAAACAGCGTTTGTCGAGAGTTCACGCTTCCTTCGTCGCGGCTTCACCGGACCGGATCAATGCTGCCGCCGCGAGCGTCAAGGTTATGATGGCAGCAGCAGTGAGAGAAAAGGCCTTGTGCATGCCATAGGAATCGAGACAGATACCGGCAAGCACGGCTCCCGTGAAAACACCAGCGCTCATCGCCAGGTTGAAGACACCCATCATGGTGCCGTGACCGAACCGAACCCTCCCTTCCTCTGCGGCAAAGGCACCCAGGACCGGCCAGAGCACAGCCTCGCCGAAACCGAGGAAGAGATAGATCCCGATCATGGCGCTCAAACTGGTCGCCTTGGGGATGAGGAAAACCGCAACGCACATGCACGCGCAACCGCAGATCAACAGCGTCACCTTGTCGTGCCGGTCCGCCATTTTGCCGAAGGGGTACTGGAGCAGGGCATTCATTAGGGTACGACTGGCGATGACCAAACCGGTCTCGAATCCGCTGCTGCCAGGCCAACCGGCCATCATTACCGGCAAAAAGGCCATGGTCGGCACCATCATCAAGACCGTGGCGAACCGGGCGATCAAAATGCCCACGGTCCGCCGACTTTTCAACATCGACCGGATACTGCGCAGCAACGCCTGGGGGTGCTGTCGCTCACCCGGACAAAACGACGGCATGTTGATAAAAACAAACAGAAAAGCAACAAAACAGAGCGTTGCCATCATGGAAAACACCGAGACCAACCCCCAGGTGTCGGCAAAGAGGCCGCCGAGAATCGGTCCGCAGCCAATACCGCAAAAGATGGCGGTATTGACTACCCCCATATAGCGCCCCTCCTGCCCGGGCGGCGCTAGCGCACTGGCATAGGCCATAGCCACAGGCACGATCATTGCCGCGCCAACCCCCTGAAAAAGACGGATACCCACCAGTTGGACAACGCTGCCGGCCAGGGGGATCAACAACCCGACCAAGCCGTAAATGAACAGCCCGGCAACGAGAAACCCCTTGCGGCCCCAACGGTCGGAGAGATTGCCGACAGTTGGTTGCAGCAAGCCGCGACTTAAGGAGAAAGCCGCAGTGATCAGCCCGAGAGAGAGGCCGGAAGCCCCGAGTTTGGTGGCCAGCACCGGGAGCACCGGAATGATGATGCCGACTCCCAAAAGCGCGATGAACACCGAGAGCACCACGGTGACGAGTATGCGGTTGAACATGAAACGGTGTGCACCAAAAACCCGGAGAGAACCAGAAACGTATCGAGAGCCGTCAACTGAGGGTTGTGAGAAAACCACCGGCCCTCTCGCTCTTCATACCATCCGCTCGCGGGATTGCAAACCGCTCTTTCCAACCACTGTTCTCAATCCTGGTATCCAAGGGACGATGGCCCCGCGCCTCGCCTTGAACTCCCCATGAAAAAACCGTATAGTGATTTGTTAATATGCGTGGAATACCAAGGCAGGACAACCTTCTTAAGGAGAAAAAACCATGGAGAACATCGCATTCAAGGCCATGATCGTCAGCGAAACGGCAGACAAGCGCTTCGTTCGCGCCATTGGCGAGAAAACCATCGAGGAACTGCCGGAGGGCGAAGTACTCATCAAGGTCTGCTATTCCTCGCTCAATTATAAAGATGCCCTTTCGGCTTCGGGTAACAAGGGGGTGACCCGGCGCTATCCGCACACGCCAGGTATCGACGCTGCCGGAAGAGTTGCGGCAAGCAGTGCAGCCGCCGTGCAAAAAGGCGCCCAGGTTCTGGTGACCGGATATGACCTGGGCATGAACACCAGCGGTGGTTTTGCCGAGTACATCCGGGTTCCCGCACCCTGGGTGGTGCCCCTCCCCGCAGGCTTAAGTCTGCGCGAAAGCATGATCTGCGGCACCGCCGGTTTCACTGCTGCGCTCGCCTGTCATAAGCTGATCGCCAGCGGCGTTGCCCCGAACACAGGACCGGTGCTGGTGACCGGCGCCACCGGCGGAGTCGGCTCCATTGCCGTGGCCATTCTGGCCAAGTCCGGTTATGACGTCGTTGCCGCCACCACCAAAACCGCCGAGGCCCCTTATTTACAAGAGATTGGCGCCAAGGAAGTTATCGGCGCCGCGGAAATCGACGACCAGAGCGGCCGGCCTCTTCTCAAACCGCGCTGGGCCGGGGTGGTCGACACCGTGGGCGGCAACATCCTCAGCACCGCGATCAAGGCCACTCGCTACGGCGGTACCGTCACCTGCTGCGGCAACGTCACCTCGGGCGAATTGCATACCTCGATCTACCCCTTCATCCTCAACGGTGTCAGCCTGGTGGGGATCGATTCGGTCAACTGCCCCTCCGAATTGCGCTTCCTGCTCTGGAACAAACTGGCGGGTGACTGGAAGCTCGACCATCTTGAGACCATCACCACCGAACTGCCCGGCCTTGGGGCCCTTGAGGAACGGATCGCTCTCCTCCTTCAAGGAAAACACCGGGGACGGGATATCGTCAAGATCGGCGATTGACATGGTGGCTTAACAACATGATGATCGATAATTTTTAACTGAAAACCCAAACTTTTAACCTGTTAAACTCGGCCAAAATTTTCGGAGTAGTACATGAGAATGCAAGGCAAAGTAACCGAATGGCACGACGACAAAGGGTTCGGTATGATTGAACCGATAGATGGAACACCTGCGTTGTTCTTCCACGAAAATTTTTTACTTAGTCCCACCCGACGTCCTCGGGTGGGCGACCCGGTTTACTTTGTGATCGCCATGAATTCCGAGGGAAAAAGGCGCGCAGAAAGAGTATCACTGCGAAACAAGCGAAGATCCAAGCAAGTAGATATTTTTTTCGACATTGTTTACATCACCCTTGCGAGCCTCTTTTTTCTTTGCATCGGGGTATTCGTTTCGCAACAAAAATTGAGTCCGGTCGTTGCATTCGTCTATTTTTTAGTAAGTCTCCTGACCTTTTTCCTTTATTGGCATGACAAATACAAAGCAGAAAAGGACGGATGGAGAACCCCTGAGAAAACGCTGCATCTGTGCAGCCTGGCCGGTGGCTGGCCAGGAGCGCTTATAGCGCAACGTACACTTCACCACAAATCGAGAAAGCGATCCTTCCAGATGATCTTTGCGGCAACGATACTGTGCAATCTCGTCTTTGTTGCTCTTTTCACGACATACCTAAACGATTTCAACCTGGGCGCCATCGTATCCAAGACGTACTCAACGCTGCGTAACCAGGTCCACTTCCCCACCGATCCGCAAACGCAAGTCAAGAAAATAGGCCCTCTGTACAGCTGGACCAACACAAAAGGCAAACGCGTCTACTCAACCGTTGGCTTCCCGGAAAACGAACCCTATAGCGATGGAAAAATCGAATGGTAGTGAGCACCTCCCCTAACCGGCAAGCAACCACCACACTCCTTGCCGATCACCGCAAGACCGCCCTAATCCTCCCCGAACGCTCCTACACCTACGCCCAGATGCTGGCTATGGCCAGCACTTACGCCCGGCTGATTCCGGAGGGCACCGAGCGGGTGCTGCTCTTTGCGGAAAACCGACCGGAGTGGATCCACGCCTTTTATGCGGCCTGGTATGCGGGCTGCACGGCTGTGCCGGTCGATTTCCAGTCCACGGTCGATGAGGTGGCCTTCATCGTTCAGGACTGCCGACCCCAGGTCTTTTTTTGTTCGAATGAGCGAAGGCCGCTCTTGGAAGAGGTTGTTGCCGGCCTGGATTATACTCCCCTCCTCCTGATTTTTGAAGATCTGCCTGTCTCTCCGCAGGCGGAGGTGGAGCCGGAGCCGATCGCCGCCAGTGATCTCCAGGCCACGGCGCTGTTGATCTACACCTCGGGCACCACCGGCTCGCCCAAGGGAGTGATGCTCTCCTTCGAAAACCTGCTGGCCAATGTAGAGGCGGTAACCGTTGGGGTCCCGATTTACGGGCCGGAGGAGCGGGTGTTGATGCTCCTGCCTCTGCATCACATTTTTCCCCTACTCGGCACCCTGGTGATCCCCTTCCAGATCGGGGCCACGGTGGCCCTTTCCCCCTCGCTCCGTGCCGAGGATATCGTTCGCACCCTGCAAGACAACCGGATTACCATTCTCATCGGCGTACCCCGACTCTACAGCCTGATCATGAAGTCGATCCAGGACAAGATCGCCGCCAGCGCCGTCGCCACCCTCCTCTACAGGATCGCGGCACAAGCATCCTCGCCTAAACTTTCCCGCCTGCTTTTTCGGACCGTGCACGAAAAATTCGGCGGCCACTTGAAATATCTGGTCAGCGGCGGGGCCGCCCTTGACCCGGTGGTCGGTCAACAGTTCACGACCCTTGGTTTCGAAGTCCTCGAAGGCTACGGCATGACCGAGGCCGCACCGATGATCGCCTTCACCCGGCCGGGACAGGTGCATATCGGCTCGGCCGGCACCGCCATGAGCTGCACCACCATCGACATCCGTGACGGCGAGATCGTCGCCTCGGGCAACAACATCATGCAGGGCTACTGGAACCGGCCGGAGGAGACCGCCGAGGTCCTGCGCGACGGCTGGCTCTACACCGGCGATCTCGGCCATCTCGACGACCGGGGGCGGCTGTTCATCACCGGCCGCAAAAAAGAAATATTGGTTCTGGCCAACGGCAAGAACATCAACCCGGTGCTGATCGAGCAGGAGCTGGAGGCGATCTGTCCCGCCATCGCCGAGGCAGGCGTCTTGCTCAAGGACGATCTGCTCCAGGTGGTGATTCGGCCGAATCTGGCCCTACTGCGGGAAAAGGGCATCACCCGGATCGACGACTACTTCCGCTGGCAGGTGATCGACCGCTACAACCAACAGGCATCGCCCGCCAAAAGGCTCCAGCGCTGCACCCTGGTAGATTGCGAGCTACCGCGCACCCGGCTCTCCAAACTCAAGCGTTTCCAACTTCCCGCGCTGGTGGCAGCACGGGAGGAGCGCAAAGATCAGGCCGAACACCCAGCCAGCGAAGAGTATCGGATCATCCACCAATTTCTCGAACACCACACCTCCCGCTCCATCGCACCGGACGACCATCTGGAGATCGATGCGGCCCTCGATTCGCTCGACAAGATCAGCCTGCTGGTCTTCATTCAAAAGACCTTTGGCGTGGAGATCGCCGAGGACAAGTTGATGCACATTCCGACCTTGCGCCAGTTGAGCACGTTCATCGCCGAACGCAAGGAACGCATCGCGGTCGAGCTGATCAACTGGCGCGACATCCTGCGGCAACGGGTCGACAGCGGCCTGCCTCGCACCTGGTGGACCATCAACCTGATCAAGAACCTCAGTCGCCTGCTCTTTGCCTGCTATTTCCGTTTTCGCACCGAAGGGCGGGAAAACATCCCGGAGACACCCTGCATTCTCGCCCCCAACCATCAAAGTTACATCGACGGCCTTTTTGTCGCGGCTGGACTGAAGAATAACCTGATGCAGCGCACCTGCTTCTACGCCAAGGCCAAGCACCTGCAAAACCGCTGGCTGCGCTTTCTCGCCGACCGCAACAATATCGTGGTCATGGACATCAACGCCGATGTCCGCGAATCGATTCAAAAGGTCGCCACCCTGCTGATTAGCGGCAAAAACGTCATCATCTTTCCCGAGGGTACCCGGACCCTGGACGGCGCCCTCGGCGAATTCAAGAAGACCTTCGCCATCCTCAGCAAGGAATTGAATGTGCCGGTGGTGCCGGTGGCCATCCGCGGCGCTTTCGAGGCCTTGCCCCGAGGCTCTTTCCTCCCCCGGCCATTCCGGCGGATCTCGGTGCGCTTTCAGCCACCGATCTTTCCGGAGGGTCACAGCTACGAATCCCTCAAGGATCTGGTCCAGCAAACGGTGAGGGAATGTTTGCAACCGGGCGAGCCGCCACTGCTTCCCGAAAAATCCCGCATGTAAATCCTTATTGCAACCGGACGAACAACCCCTTAAAGACAACAAGCCGAACCTCGGAGCGGTCTTTCGACCGGATCTCCAAGGCACGCACTTTTCACGCCCCATGACAAGACAAGAACATACCCCACCCCGCGAAGTCATTGACGCCCGCATCAGCCCCAACGGCAGCCTCGACGTGCTCTCCCGGCTGGAAGTGAGCAAGCTCCTCAACACCAGCCAGGGCGATCTCTATCCGCTGTTTCGCAACAGTTCGCTCGCCGTGCTCAACTATGGCGACTACCTCGACGACGGCCGGGAGCTGCTCGAACGCTACCAGGATTTCGACATCCGGGTCATCCAGGAGGACCGCGGCATCCGGCTCGACCTGCGCAACGCCCCGGCGAGCGCGTTTGTCGACGGCGAGATGATCCGGGGTATCACCGAACACCTGTTTGCGGTGCTGCGCGATATCGTCTATGTCGACGACATGATCAAGAACAATCCCCGGTTCGATCTGTTGACCTCCGACGGCATCACCAACGCCGTGTTTCACATCCTGCGCAACGCCCAAATCATGCGACCGCGCACCAACCCCCGCCTGGTGGTCTGTTGGGGCGGCCATTCGATCAGCCCGGCCGAATACGATTACAGCAAGGAGGTCGGGTACCAGCTCGGCCTGCGCGGCCTGGACATCTGCACCGGCTGTGGACCGGGGGCCATGAAGGGTCCGATGAAGGGCGCGACCATCGGCCACGCCAAGCAGCGGATCGCCAACGGCCAGTATCTGGGGATCACCGAGCCCGGCATCATCGCCTCGGAATCGCCCAACCCCATCGTCAACGACCTGGTGATTATGCCGGATATCGAAAAACGGCTGGAGGCCTTTGTTCGCATCGGCCATGCGGTGATCGTCTTCCCCGGCGGCGTCGGCACGGCCGAGGAGATTCTCTATATTCTCAGCATCCTGCTCGATCCGGAAAACTCGCGCATTCCCCTGCCCCTCATCTTCACCGGGCCTGCCAGCGCGCGCGATTATTTCGAGCGGATCGACCGGTTCATCATCGCGACCCTCGGACCGGCGGCGCGGCAACTGTACCGGATCGTCATCGACGATCCCGAGGCCGTCGCCCGAAAAATCCGCGAAGGCATCGAGCAGGTGCGCGCCTTTCGCATCAAGACCGACGACGCCATCTATTTCAACTGGTCGCTCAATATCGACCTCAGCCTGCAACTGCCCTTTAACCCCAGCCACGAAAACATGCACAGCCTCGACTTACACAAGAATCAGGCGCCGCATCTGCTGGCCTCGAACCTGCGCCGGGCCTTTTCCGGGATCGTCGCCGGCAATGTCAAGGAGGCCGGCATTCGGGCCATCGAGGAGAAGGGGTTGTTCGAAATCTGCGGCGATGACGTCATCATGCAGCCGCTCGACGAACTCCTGAACGCCTTTGTCGAGCAGCAGCGGATGAAGCTGCCGACCAGCACCTATATCCCCTGTTACCGGTTGCTGTCGGAAGGGACACACTAAGGTCGGTGTAGCCGCTGCAAAAAAAAAGCGGGCATGAATTTTCCGGGTCGTATTCGGCGAAAGACGACCTATAGTCCCCACTATCCGGTGCCGTTGGAAAACCGGCACACACCGTCAACACAGGAGGCAGTCATGGCAGCAAAGAAGATATTGATGCTGGTGGGTGATTTTGTTGAGGATTACGAGGCAATGGTGCCGTTTCAGATGCTCCTCATGGTGGGGCACGTCGTTCATACGGTCTGTCCGGGCAAACAGGCCGGGGAAACGGTGAAGACAGCCATTCACGACTTCGAGGGCGATCAAACCTATACCGAAAAACCGGGGCATCGCTTCGGCATCACCACCTCGTTCGACGCCGTCGATCCCGGAACCTACGACGCCCTTGTCATTCCCGGCGGCAGGGCACCGGAATACATCCGGCTCAACGACCGAGTCATCGAGATCGTCCGCCATTTCGCGGTGGCGAACAAACCCATTGCCGCCATCTGCCATGGCCAGCAGGTGTTGGTTGCGGCAGGGGTGCTGGAAGGCAAGACGTGCACGGCCTATCCCGCGGTGAAACCGGACATCCTCCGGGCCGGCGGCCAGTGGGGCGAGGTCAACGAAACCTTCTCGAACGCCTATGTCGACGGCAACCTGGTAACCGGTCCGGCCTGGCCGGCCCATCCGGAATGGATCCGCAAATTCCTCGACCTGCTCGGCAGCACGATCGTTCCCTGATCGTGCTCTTTTCCGTGCGGAGCCGTCTGTCGCAATCGCGGCTCCGCGCGGAACGCTTCTCCGTCGGCGTCAAGCTTCCGCAGGCGTTTTGCCGAAAATGGCGGGCGTGCTTTTTTCCGTTTCACATCCGCGTCCCTTCTCTGCTAGAGTAGCCTGATCGGTCGAGCGGGCTGTTGTCGGCCTTACAATCCGATCGTCGTTCGTCTCTTCACCATCATCGTTTGAGGACTTGTATGTTACGAGATTTAGCGCTGGCCGCGAAGGCAGCCTGCAGCAAAGAGGATCAGGAAAGTTTGATCCCGATAGTGAAACAACTGCGCGATCTGGGCGAAATCGCCTGTAAAAAGGGACTGCTCGCCTTGGAAGGAGAATTGATGCAAATCAGGGATCCCTTTCTCAAGCTGGGCATCCAATTGATCGTCGACAAGACCGAACCGGATAACGTCCAGGACATTCTCGATTCCGATATTTATTACAACGAATCGAACGGTAGGGAACTACTCAAGAAAATCATCATCCGCGAGGGACTGCTCCGCATTCAGGCCGGCGACAACGCCCGCAACATCCTCATCTGCACCAAAATTTTCCTGGGAAAGGCCGACCCGGGCCTCTGGTAGGCGCTCCCCATGCAGGCAAGCACGACGCACCCCGCCATTGAGGAGGATCGGATGGCTGACGACAAGTTTGTGGACTTACCGAAAGAGGCGCGGATCGCAGCGGTCAGGGCTCGCTTTCAATTCCGTGAAGGAGCGGGGTGGTTCACAGCGCACGGTGCTTTCGTGGGCAAGGACGAGGACGATGTCGTTGCTGCCCTGATCGATCTGGAAGCAGCCGAGATCGACGCCATCGGCGACTGCATGAGCGGCTGCTGCATGGTAGCGCCCCGGCTGGAGGATTTTGTGCGCAGATCGTGAGGACCGTGGTCCTGCGCAAGGCACCGATTTCCCCCTCGACTCGAACCGGCAGAACGACTCTCGCACCGGCCGGCGGCAACTCAACCCTTAATCGACGGTCACACCGATCGAGCCGCCGCCTGCGCTCTCGCCCCGCACCCCCCAAGCGATCAGAATCTGTCGTTGATCACCACCTCGGCCAGCGGCAGTTTGCCGCCGCGCGGCCAGGGCGCATCGGCACCTTTGCCGATGGCGACAAACATGGCAACGACATGGTCGGCGGGCAGGTTGATCAACCGGCCGACCGCCGCGAAATCGAACCCGTCCATTGGGCAGGAATCGTAGCCCATGGATTGGGCGGCCAGCATCAGGGTTTGGGCGGCCATGCCGCAGGAGCGCATGGCCTCGTCGCGTTGCACCTGCTCCTTGCCCCGATAATAGCCGTCGATAGCCGGGACAATAAAATTGCGCAGATCCTCGGGGACATCCCGCCAATATCGTTCGGGATGCTTGGCCCAGGCCTTGAGGTCGGCGCAGAGCACAATAAAGAGCGAGGCATCGGTCACCTGGGGCTGATCCCAGGACACCTCCCGAATCTGCCGCCGCAGGTGCGGGTCGCGCACCACTACGAACCGCCAATTTTGGATATTGAAGGCTGTGGGTGAAAACGTGGCCAGGGTGAGCAGTTGCTCGACCTCGGACTCGCTCAGCCGATGGTTGGGGTCAAAGGCCTTGACCGCCCGCCGCCGGGTTATGGCTGTTACGGTTTCCATGGGTCCCTCCTTGCTGACGAACAACGAGCTATCCCCCGATTCCAGGGATCCGGCGCAATGCCGTTCATCGCGCCATCAGGCGATGGCGAAGACGCAATCCACGACAATGCCTCAAATATAGCTCCGATATTCCGGTTCGAACATCAGAGAACGGAGATGTTCCTCCAGATCGTCCGGCCGTGGTTTGGCCGCCAACCCGTCCCGGTACGCCACCTCGGCCACGGCCAGCGCTACGGCCAACGAAACCTCCCGGATACGCGGCAACGGTGGATAGACCCTGCCGTACTGGAGATCGGCCTCCGAGACTTCGCTTGCAACCACGCGGGCCGCCACCAGAAACATCTCGTCCGTGACTCGGACCGCGCCGCTGGCCATTACCCCCATGCCGACACCGGGAAAGATATAGACGTTGTTTCCCTGGGCCGGATACAGCTTCCTGCCATGGGTGACGACTGGGGCAAAGGGGCTGCCGCTGGCGAAGATCGCCCGTCCCTCGGTCCAGGTATAGGCCTCCTCGGCGGTGCACTCGGCCTTGGAGGTCGGATTGGAGAGGGAGAAAACAATGGGGCGCTCGTTGATCCGGGCCATGGACTCGAGGATTTCCGGGGTGAATCGCTTGGGTTGACCGGAAACGCCGATGATCGCCTGGGGCCGCAGTGTCTCCACCGCAGTGGCGAAATCGGCGATCGGCGGATGGTCGTGCGCATACAACTGTTTGTGCCCGCTGAGATCGGTCCGGCTCTTGACGATCAACCCCTTGGAGTCGACATACCAGCAACAGCGTCGGGCCTCCTCCGGGGAAAGTCCTTCCTCGACCAGGGCCGACACCAGGAGTTCGCCGGTGCCAAGCCCGGCCTCGCCCGCGCCGAGGAAGAGAAAACGCTGATCCCTGAGCGCACCGCCGGTGATCCGCAGGGCCGAGAAAATGCCGGCCACGGTGACCGAGGCCGTTCCCTGGATATCGTCGTTGAAGCAGCAGACCTGATCGCGGTACTGCTGCAGGAGGCGAAAGGCGTTACGGTTGGCGAAGTCCTCAAACTGGATCATGCAGCCGGGGAAGACTTGCTGAACGGCCAAGACGAATTCCTCGATCATCGCGTCGTACAGTTCGCCACGGATGCGCGGATGCTGCAGACCGGTGTAAAGCGGATCGTTCAGCAGCCGGGCGTTATCCGTGCCCATGTCGAGGGTTATCGGCAGGCTCAAGGATGGGTGGATGCCGGCGCAGACCGAATACAGGGAAAGCTTGCCCACCGGAATACCCATGCCGTCGGCGCCGAGATCGCCCAGGCCGAGAATGCGTTCGCCGTCGGTGACCACAATGATGCGGATATCGTTGAAGGGCCAGTTGCCGAGCAGTTCCGCCACCCGGCCACGGTCCTTGGCGGTGATGTAAATGCCGCGCGGCCGCCGGAATATATGACCGAACTGGAGACAGGCCTGGCCGACGGTGGGGGTGTAGACAATGGGCATCAGCTCTTCGATGTTGTCGAGCAGCACCCGGTAAAACAGGGTCTTGTTGCGGTCCTGAAGGGCGATGAGATAGATGTAGCGTTGGATATCGCTGGACTGTTTGCGCAGGTTTTCCAGCACCCGCTGCACCTGTTCGTCCATGGTCAGAACCCTGGGCGGCAGCAAGCCGGTCAGGCCAAGGGCCTCACGTTCTTCGAGGGTGAAGGCCGAACCCTTGTTGAGGTTGGGGTCGCGCAGCAGGGTGATGCCGGTGGGCAATCCGGCAAAATGGCTGCGGGCCCGCACCTGGGCAATCGCATCGGTCGACGCGCTCTTTTTCAGCATCGAGCGCAGGTTGATATGGCTGAGAAACCGCGACAAGGTTTCGCCGTCGACCAAGTCTTTTTCGAACCGGATGAGCATCTCATCCTTTTCGTGCAGGATTGTATACATGCAGGGGAGTCCTTTGCGCGGTCGTAAAAAAATAGCCGCGCGATTGCCGCACTCGCCCCACACGGTCGGGAAAACCGGGGGACGTATCAGCGCTTTATCCGATGTTCAAGCATTACAAACCTCCGATGCGGCTGTCAAGTTTCACGGCGTATGCGCCGGAAACAACGGATAACGAACAGCATGGGAGCGAGGTTGTCCTGGAGGGGTCGTTTCTTGTCTAAAACAGTAGGGCCTGCTGCGAACGGAAGGAAACGATCGTCTTCTCGGTCACCACATCGCGATCGGTCAAAACGCCGGTCAACAGGGGCGACCGAGTATCATGGCCCCTCAGGTTCGCCGTAACGGCCCGATCGCTGCTAATGGCGTAACAATAACGGCACCCATGCGCACAGGTGTCGTAGGCACCTATATCGACACTGCTAACACAACCGCAACCGGGCCGTTGCCCCTTGTCCTTCGCGATTCGCACAGGTTGTCCCAGAAGTTCGGCCACGAGGCGACCGTCGATGCACTGGGCGGTTTCGATGCCGCACCGTTCATGGAGAAAGGTGTCGCAGCAGGACTTGAGCGAGATGTTGTTTTGTCCGGCTAGCGCAGCCAACTGATCGACGAAGGCGATTTTCTCGCTGTCGTCCAGGGATAGCAGATCGACACCCTGGAGGTTGCGTGAACATTTCCGGTAGAGGCTGAGAAAACTGATCGTACATTGACGGGTGTAGGGATGAAGCGCTCTGGCGAGTTTGGCATACTCGCGCAGCACGGCGGCTGGCCCCTGCTCGCGGGTGAAGAGGATTGGGTCGAAACGCCACAGTACCCGCTCGGGACCGATCCGGTCGGCAAGGCGGCGGAAAACGGCAAGCCGTTCGCTCTTGGCCGGGAGGCTGCGCTCCAGGGACCGATCGTAGCCCGTAACGGTGTAGTGGAAGTAATAGCGATGGCCGAGTCGGTCGATCGCGTCGAGCAACGGCAGCAACGGTGCCGGGTTTTTCGTCCAGAAGACAAGGCAATCCACCACCTGCGGATCGAGCGAGACCCGCGCCACCTGCCGGGAATTGAAGGGGTTGCGCACCAGCACGTAACCCTCTTGCAGCCTGTGCAGCAACCATTCGCCGTAAAAGGCCGGTATGTCGGTCCGCCTGCTGGCGCTGACGATCATTGTCTCTCCCCCGTTCGACGGTCGAGCACATCCAGGTGGACACATCCCCTGTTGGCGCACTCGACTGGGTCAAAGAGACCCGAACCGCATCCTCATTGGGAAATATTGTCCCATAAATCGGTGCCCAATTCCCCGTTACTCTGGTACTATCACGACCAAGGACAGAGAAAGGGCCTTCGCATGCCGCCGGGATAGGGTCATTTAGACCCATCATGTCTGGCGTGAGCAGGGCCCAGCCGCCACCAGCTCGGCTCTCGGCATGAAAGGTGCAAAGGACATGAGCACAACGTCACCTCGAATCCATTGGCACAACAGGCATCGCATGGACATCACCAAATTCGCCATCCCCGAAATCATCTTTGGCCGCGGCAGCCTCAATCATGCCGGACAGTGCGCCCTTCGTCTCGGCGCCAAGAAAGTTTTTCTCGTCAGCGACGAGGGGATAGAGGAGGCCGGATGGCTCCAGCGACTCATGGACATCCTCGAAAAAGAGGGTATCAAATGGGTGTACTATCCTGGTGTGACCTCGAACCCGCGCGATTTTCAGGTGGAGCAGGGAGCGGAATTCTACCTGAAAAACGGCACCGATGTCATCATCGCCATCGGTGGCGGCAGCGCCATGGACACGGCCAAGGGCATCGCCATCATTGCCAGCAACGGCGGCAAGATCCGCGACTACGAAGGGGCAAATCGGGTGCAGCGACCGCTACCGCCGATGATGCTGATCACCACCACCGCCGGCAGCGGCTCGGACATCAGCCAGTTCTGCATCATCACCGACATGAAGCGCGGGGTCAAAATGTCCATCATCACCCGGACGCTGGTGCCGAACATCTCGATTGTCGATCCGCTGATCCTGCGAACCAAGAGCGAATCCCTCATCATCCAGAGCGCGGTCGATGCCCTCGCCCACGCCATCGAGGCCTACATGTCGCGCATCGCCTCGCCCTTCACCGAGATGCATTCGCTCAAGGCCATCGATTTGATCCTGGCCAACCTGCCCCGCGCCGTGGCCACCCGCTCCCTCGATTCGCTGGAACAGCTTTCGATCGCCTCGGTTTCCGCCTCCATGGCCTTCAGTAACGCCGGACTCGGCGCCGAACACGCCTTGGCGCACGCATTGGGAGGCCACTTCGACATGCGACACGGCATCGTCCACCCCATTCTCCTCACCAGCGTCATGCGGTTCAACCTGGGAATCGATCCTCAGAAGATGGCGGAGATAGGTCGACTCATCGTCAAACGGCAACGGGGTACTGACTATGAAACCGGACTGGCGGGCATCGAGCATCTCGACCAATTTTTTGCCTCCTTCGATGTGGCCTTGCGTCTGAGTCAACTGATTCCGGAAAGCGAACGCCATCACCTGGAGCCCCTCTGCAAAATGGCGGTACACGACGCCTGCAACTTGACCAATCCCAGGCCGGCCACATGGGAGGAGTTCTATCGGATCTGCGAGGAGGTGTGGTGATGCCCCATCATACGACGCTGGAAGACCTGGTCGGCATCGAACACTGCAAGCTGGGATTCTATCAGGACTTGCAGCAGAAAGTCGAGCAGTTGAAGGGGTCCAACCTGGAATTGGAAAAAAAGCGCAAGGAGATCCAGGCGCTGCTCGACGGGATCACCGACCTGATGGTGGTGCTGGACGAGGATCTGACCATCCAGCGGGTCAACCATGTATTCACCGAGTGGTATCCGGGCATCGACCCGATCGGGCAACACTGTCACCGCGTTTTTCGCGGCAAGGAGGGGCGTTGCGACGACTGCCCCGCCCTCCGATCCTTGGATCGCGACGAGATCGTCAAAGATCTGTGCATTTACAAGGTAGGTGAGGATTTCAAGCATTACGAGATCATCGCCTCGCCGCTGAAGACCAGCCCCACCGGCGAGCGCCAGGTGCTGCTCTTCAAACGGGACGTCACCCTGGAAAAGGAATTCCAGGCCCAGTTCTATCAGGCGGAGAAGATGGCCACCGTCGGCACCTTGGCCGCCGGCGTCGCCCATGAGATCAACAACCCGCTGACCGCCATCCTCGGGTTCGCCGAGGGACTCAAACGGCGCAATGCCAAGTTGAAAGGGGCCATCGACGACGAACTCCATGCCGATTTCAAGGAGTACACCGAGACCATCATCAAGGAATGCCTCCGTTGCCGCGATATCGTCCAGACTCTCTTGACCTTCAGCCGGCCCACCGTCGCCAGCGTCGGCCAGGTGGATCTCAACCAATGCGTCACCGACACCCTGTTCATCCTCAAACATCATTTCAAAGAACACCGCGACCTCACCGTCAAGACGGAGTTGCAGGACAATCTCCCGACCATCCTCGGCGACGAATCGCAGCTCAAGCAGGTGATCATCAACCTCTTGACCAATGCCTTCGATGCCACCGAGGCCGGCGGCCGTATCCTGATCAAGACCCTGGCCGAGGAGGACGCGACCGTCACCCTGATCATCGAGGACAACGGTTGCGGCATCCCCCTGGAACTTCAGGACAAGCTCTTTGAGCCGTTTTTCACAACCAAACCGGTCGGCAAGGGGATCGGCATCGGCCTTTCCACCTGCTATTCGATCGTGAACAATCACCGTGGCGAAATCAGCGTCACCAGCGCCGTCGGCAAGGGGTCGGCCTTCCGGGTTTCGCTTCCGGGCATGGAGCAATGATGGACAAAGAAAAATATTCCATCCTGGTCATCGACGACGAGGAATCGATCAGACGGCTGTTGCAGAAGGAACTGGCAAGCAGCACCCGCGAAGTGCTCACCGCCGCGGACGGCGCCGAGGCCATGGCCATGGTCCGCAGCCATTGGTTCGATGTCGTCATCATGGATCTGTGGCTGACCGACGTCTCGGACCTCGACTTGCTGATTCGCATTCGCGAGTCCATCCCCCATATCGAGGTGATCATGATCACCGGCCACGGTGACGTCGACATCGCGGTGGAGGCCATGAAGCTCGGGGCCTGCGACTTCATCCGCAAGCCCTTCAACCTCGACCGGCTCGACCTGATCGTGGAAAAAGCGCATCAGCGGGTGCTGTTGTCGCGGGAAAACGCCATGCTCCGTCACAGCACCGGCCAGGCACAAAACCAGGTACGGTTCATCGGCAACTCCCAGGCGATCCGCGAGATTCAGTTTCTCGTCGACAAGGTGGCCCCGGCCAGGATTCCGGTGCTGATCACCGGCGAGTCGGGTTCGGGTAAGGATGTCGTGGCCCGTTTGATTCACAACCGCTCGCCGCTTGCGGCCAATCCGATGATCGTCAAGAACTGCGCCACCTTGCAGAAGGAGCTGGCGCGGAGCGAACTCTTCGGCCACATCAAGGGTTCGTTCACCGGCGCCAACGAATCGCGGGAGGGCTTGCTCGCCTTTGCCCACGACAGCACCCTTTTTCTGGACGAAATCGGCGAACTGCCGCTTGAGGTGCAGGCCTCGCTCCTCCGGGTGCTGGAGACCGGCACGTACCGACGGGTGGGGGAGAAGGAGGAGCGCAAGGTCAACATCCGCTTTCTCTTCGCCACCAACCGCCATCTGGCCGAGGAGGTGGAAAAGGGGCAGTTCAACGAGGCCTTTTATCACCGGATCAACGCTTTCAGCATTGCCATCCCCTCGCTCAAGGAGCGCAAGGAAGACCTGCCCCTGTTGGTGGATTATTTCCTGACCAGTTTAAGCCCGGACAACACCAACTACCGGATCGTCGAACGGGCCATGAACTGCATCCTCAATTACAACTGGCCAGGCAACATCCGGGAGTTGCGCAACGTCATCGAACGCTCGATTATCCTGGCGGAGAACGGCATCATCACCGAACGATGCCTCCCCCGGGAGATGGTGGAATCTTCAGACAGCAGCGGAGCCGCTCTCACCCTGGAATCGATGGAGCGGCAACATATCCTCAAAATGCTCGACTTCCACGGCGGCAACCGTCAAAAGACCGCCGAGATCTTGGGCATCAGCCGTAAGACCCTGTATCGCAAGCTCAACGAGTACGCCATCGACTGAGCGTCGATGGCGTACTCGTAACAGTTGACACCCGTAGTTAGCCGATCAGTGGTCGTGCATCAGATGTTGTAAAAAGGATTGATGTGATCCGGCCTTGCGCAGATTTTTCCGCCGAATTCCACATCTTTGACCCCTTCAATATTTCTGATCATTTCTTCGATCTTCGTGCGCAAGGCCACGTCGCTGCGCAGTACCTCACCGATATTGCATAAAGTAATAATCCCATCGTTGGCCTGCACTTCAACCATCAGAGAAAAATTCACCAACATGGCGTGAATTTTTGCACACAACAGATGATTATCGAGAATTTTTTGCGATTCGACCGTGGTTTGAAAAACCGGTTTTTTGACGGTTTCGAAAATTAAATCGACGGCATCGTCAACCGACAATTGCTCGATCAGCAAGACCATATCATAAAGGCGGCTGTCCCAGGCATCGATGCCGTACAGCTTAAGCCCCCATCGCCGACGCTCATCATCATCCTTACGCAAGATATTTTCAGCATCACGCGCGGAAACGTCGTCTCTCCGCATGACTTCTTTCACCCGATCTTCCATACCGGCCAGAATACGCACCTTGAGAACGTGCGGAATATGTCGAAGAAAATATTGACCGGCCAAGCCGTGATAGATGACATTATCCTTCTGCACATGCTTAAGCAAAGCGTACTGATAATAGCTGATATATCGCTCTTTCCCATGACGGAAGCGCTCAAGGATCGAAGGAGAATCGTGAATCGCACGCACAAGGCTTATTTCTGGGATATTGAACTCTTCGGAAGCCTCAAGAAGAATTTCTCGCGAAACGCAATCGTACTGTAATTTTTGTGCCAACTTTTCGGCAACTTCCTTTCCTCGACTGTACGAACCCCGCGATATCGTGACGATTGGCATGAAACTTATACTCCAAAGTTAAGGTTTAAGTGAACCGGGGAGAGTCAGCGACTCATGAGTCCTTCAACCGAGAGCTGCCGCATGGAAACACCAAAAGGCATTCCCATTTCCTTTTTCGACAACTTCCCCGCAATTGAATTGAAAATCCAGGCAGCAAGAGAAGGCTCCCTTCGCTGTTCTCCTTGATATGATCAATATTGGCTCTTGCCGAACAAGAATGCAACCCATAAATCGACTGACTGAGCGCTCGGTTGGCTCCAGTAGACGGAACAACCGCAAATGGTTCTTTCCCCATACCTCACAGCCCTTTTTTCCGTTATGCACACGGTACAAAGCATGGCTTCCATCCGCGACCAAATGCCAACTGCGTTCTTGTCAATTCGTTGTTATTCCTTCTTTGACCGGTTATAACATCGTATCGAAAAATTATTGCACCCACCCCATTGAACAGTTGGACCCCAATGGCAAATGGAGGTTTGCATGAACAGACGGCAATTCATCCGCGACGTCTTTCTCTGGTCGGCCGGAACGACGCTGGCCATCCCCCAATTCACCATCCTCCCCGAGGCGCTGGCCGCGGAAAAACCGTCGGCCTTGCTGAGCATCGCCAAGGGCGGGGACTATGCCGGCCTGGTACAACGGGTTCTTGCCCCGCTTGGCGGCATGGGCCACTTTGTCCGACCGGGGGACCGGGTTGTGGTCAAACCGAATATCGGTTGGGATCGCAGCCCGGAACAGGCGGCCAACACCCATCCGCAGGTGGTGCAAGCCGTGGTCCGGCAGGCACTTGAAGCCGGCGCCAAAAAGGTGCTGGTTTTCGACCGCACCTGCAATGAGCAGCGCCGCTGCTACGCCAACAGCGGTATCGAGCAGGCGATTCGCGAACTGGGCGATTCCCGGGCGACGATCGAACATATCGACTCGCGCAAGTTCGTGCCGGTGCAGATCGTCAAGGGTAAATCCCTCACCCAGTGGGAGATTTACAAGGATGCCCTGGATTGCGACTGCTACATCAACCTGCCGGTGGCCAAGCATCACGGTCTTTCACGGCTCACCCTCGGTTTGAAGAACAGCATGGGCGTCATCGGCGGCAACCGCGGCTCGCTCCACCACGATCTGGGGCAAAGCTTGGCCGACCTGGCCACGGTAATCAAACCCAAGCTGACGATCATCGACGCCACTCGCATCCTCCTTAACAACGGACCGCAAGGAGGCGATCTGAAGGATGTCCGTAGAACCGATACGCTGATCGCCTCAGCAGACCCGGTGGCGGCCGACGCCTATGCCACCACCCTCTTCGACCTGCCGCCCTACGCTATTGAGTCCACCGTGGCGGCCGCCAGGATGGGGCTCGGCGAGATGGCCCTCGACCGGATCACCGTTTTGGAAGGCTGATGCACCGGAGCGGCAAGGCACTAACGCCCTCCGGATGGCGGAAGATCGGGCAAAGCCTTTTTTTGCTCCTCTTCCTCGTCCTGTTCGTCAACACCGATTATGCCGGTGTCGACGAACTGAATTGGGCGGTCAACCTCCTCTTCCGCATCGATCCCTTTCTCGCCTTGGCCGCCATGTTGGCTGCCAAGACGGTGATCGCCCTGATGCTGCCAGCCCTGATCACCCTCGGACTTACCCTGCTGTTCGGCCGATTTTTCTGCGGGTGGATCTGCCCTATGGGCACCCTGATCGATGCCAGCCGCCGCCTGTTCGCAAGGGCAAATACCCTGCTCCCGGAACCGGGGCAACGGCCGTGGAAATACGCCCTGCTGCTTTTTCTGCTCACCGCAGCCCTGTTCGGCCTGCCCCTGGCCGGATATATCGACCCCTTCTCCCTGCTGGTACGCGGCTTGACCTTTGCCGTGCATCCCGGTTTCGACCACGCAATCACCTCCCTGTTTACCTGGACCTACCAGGAAGCACCGGCCTGGATCAACTCCCTGACCGAACCGATCTACGCACTGCTGAAACGATTCGTGCTGCCGTTCAGCGATAAGGTGTACACCCTTTCCGTCCTCTCGTTCCTCCTTTTACTCGGTGTGCTTGCCCTGAACTTCGTGGAAAGCCGGTTTTTCTGTCGCAAGGTCTGCCCGCTGGGCGCTTTGCTGGCCCTGACTGCCCGCTTTTCCCTGGTGCGACTCGCCGGCGGATCGGCCGAATGCGGACAATGCCGCCAGTGCCGCGCCGTCTGTCCCATGGCCGCCATCGACGAAACAAGAACCATCGCCGTCCCGGAATGCACTCTGTGCCTGGAGTGCATGACGCACTGTCCCCGCTCCCGCATCCATTTCGGTTTCCTGCCCATTGGCAACGGTAAACAAGGTCCAAACCTGCCCCGCAGGGCCATGCTTGCCTCGTTTGCCGCCGGTGCGCTTGCTCCCCTCGCGCTTCCCACCCGGCCGCATGCCCGGCATGCTGAATCGACCCTGATCCGGCCGCCCGGCGCCTTGACAGAACAGGCGTTTCTCGGGCAATGCGTGCGCTGCGGCGAATGCATGAAGGTCTGCATCGGCAACGCCCTTCACGCCACCTGGCTCGAAGCCGGCCTAGAGGGCATCTTCACTCCCCGGCTGATCGGCCGGATCGGCTACTGCGAATACAATTGCACCCTCTGCGGCCAGGTCTGTCCCACCGGCGCCATTCGTCCCTTGAGCAAGGTGGAAAAGCATGCAGTAGTTATTGGCCGCGCCCACTTCGACAAAAATCGATGTCTCCCCTATGCCTCCGGCACCCCCTGTATCGTCTGCGAGGAACACTGCCCGACTCCGGACAAGGCCATCAAGTTCCGCGAGGTCGAGGTAACCAACAGCAACGGTGAGCAGGTACGCGTCCGACAGCCCTATGTGGTCGATCGCCTCTGTATCGGCTGCGGCATCTGCGAGCATAAATGCCCCCTCGAAGGCGAAGCGGCGGTGCTGGTCACCTCGGCCGGCCAAAGTCGGCACCCGGACCAGAATATCCGGGATGGGTACTAAAGAATCTTGGCGACCAGGAAACACGGGCAATCAACCGTGCATCATCAGCCCCTCAAAAGGGGACGCTTCCAGCTTTCCAATCGCCTCCTCGTCGTGCTCGCACTGTTACTTGCACTGGCCACCGCCACCCTTGCGGCGCCTCGGCACGAAGTTCGGATAGGGCTCCTGGCCAAGCGGGGTTCGGCAATCGATGTCCAGTTGTGGACCGCCACCGCCGAGTATCTCACCGCCAGGCTGCCCGCCTACCATTTTAAGATCGTGCCGCTTGATTTCACCGAGATCCATGACGCCGTCCGCGAGGCGAGCATCGATTTCGTCCTCGCCAACTCAGCCTTCTACGTCGAGCTGGAAAAACTCTACGGCGTCAGCCGGATAGCGACCCTGATCAACAGCAACCTGCCGCACCAGCAAACCACCACCTTCGGCGGCGTCATCTTTTGCCGGGCCGATCGCACCGATATTCGCCTTCTCAACGATCTGCGCGATCGCCGCTTCATGGCTGTGGACCCGCGATCGTTCGGCGGCTGGATCGCCTGCTGGCGGGAACTATATCTTCGCGGCATCGATCCGCTTCGCTTTTTTGCTACCCTTGAATACGGCACCACCCATGACGCCGTCGTCCAAGCGGTGCACAGCGGCACGGTTGATGCGGGCACGGTCCGCACCGACACCCTGGAGCGGTTGGCTGAAGCTGGTGTTTTCCGGCTCGACCAATTCCGCATTCTCAACGAACAGCAGGTCGTCGGCTTTCCCTTCAAGCTCAGCACCGCCCTGTATCCGGAATGGCCGATGGCGGCCCTCAAAACCACACCCGCCGACCTAACCCGCCAAGTGGCCTCCACCCTGCTGGCCATGGCCAGCGACGATCCAGCAGCCCGGGCCAGCAAAAGCGCCGGCTGGACCGCGCCGCTCAACTATCAGCCGGTACATGATTGTCTGCTCGATCTGCGCCTGGGCCCCTATGTCGATTTCGGTCAGTTCACTCTCACCGATGTCCTCAGGCGCTATTGGCGGCAGTTGGCCTTGCTGCTGGTCGTGCTCATCGCCGTTTTTCTCACCTCCCTATATATCCTGCACCTGAACCGGCGTCTCCGGCAGAAAAACCGGGAGGTGGATGAGCTGAACACGACCCTTGAAGCCAAGGTGGTCGAGCGTACCAGCCAGATCAACACCCTGCTTGACCGGGAGCTGTATCTCCGCGAAATAATGGAGACGGTTGCCGAAGTCAACGGTCTGCTCCTTTCAGCCGCTGACCTGGAAACCCTCTTGCACGCAGCCTGCAAGGCGATGGGCGAACACAGCCATTACGGATTCATCTGGATCGGACTGGTGCGGGATGACCTGGTCGCCACAGTGTTCACATCCGACTCGTCCACCCGTCTGCCCGACAGGCTCCCCTACAATCCGCATGATGCCGCCGATCCGTTCACCGCTTCCTCTGCGGCGCGGTGCATAGCGGCCAATCAGACCGTGGTGCGAGTCAGGGGTGCGGAAGAATCGACCGTCACCGCCTGGCTTGACCGGGCCAATCCTGTCAAATTCAGGGCCGTGATCGCCCTGCCGCTGCGTGCGGACCGCTACACCGCCCCCCTTGGAGCACTCTGTGTCTATACCATACGCAGAGAAGGATTTGAGCCTGAGGAAATCGCCATGCTCGAGGAACTGGCGGGAGACATCGGCTTTGCCGTCCATTCGTTTTGGCAGAGGGAACAGGTGGCGAGGCTTGAGAAGGAGCGCAGTGAGAATTACCATCAGACCATTCTCTCTTTTGCCGACATGATCGATCAGCGGGACACCTATACCGCTGGTCATACCCAACGGGTGGCGCATTATAGCAAGCTGCTCGCCATAAAGATGGGGCCTGCCGCGGAACGAAT
>Ga0074195_1001697_pt1 | contig 28848 bp, 29 predicted proteins | sample EPASupsiteHSE623_FD_64525 | JGI IMG/M metagenome (GOLD analysis project Ga0074195, IMG submission 64525) | Bioremediated contaminated groundwater from EPA Superfund site, New Mexico - Sample HSE6-23 | ecosystem: Environmental > Aquatic > Deep subsurface > Groundwater > Contaminated ... | reverse complement strand
AAAAAAGTCAAGCAAAAAGTTATTCTTTATTTAGGCACAGCAGAAACTGTGCTAAATAAATTAAAGAGTTCTAAAAAAAATTAATTGAATTTAGACGCAAAGTCGTTATAGAAAGCTATATATACATTAAATTACTTAATTTACTAGAGGCGGTGGCTTTCAGATGCCTCAATCTGAAACATTAAATGGTTCAGACAAATACAAAAACAGCTGAAAGAAAAGTAAGTTCTCTTAAAAAAGCCTATTTAGAACATATCTCTAAATATCCTGATTATTATCTTAATCCAGCAAATGGAGTTGAAAATACTCTTAGAGAGACTCGTGAACTTTTTCCTAAATTAGAATATAGAGAATTGCGCGAACCAGTAGAAGATTTAGTTTACACTGCTAGACTTGCTCAAGAGAAAAAATCAGTTAATGGATTAGCTCAGAAATTAAAAGAAATAGATTTTTTAAGCCTTTCAAAAGAAGTTGCAGGATTATATCATATTAAACAACATCCTCTTTCAGATAAATATGGACAATTAATGATGGATGCTTTAAAAGACAAAGAATCTCTTGAGGTTTTAGATAAAATAGCTTCTGAAACTGGAACAGCTCCAGATGTTTTAAGAATTGTTTTTACAAGATTATCTGAAGGAAAACCTCTTGAAGTGGGAGAGTGTTATAGAGCATCTAGTTTACTTAGAAAAGTTTCTTTTAGCTAATTTTTTAAACTCTCATAATTCTATTTTTCTATGTATTGGCACATACTTTTAACAGAGAAATGCAATTCTGAATGTAAATATTGCTATGAAAAATCAATGAAAGAGTTTGACAATGGATTAGATAAAAAGTTCAAGTTTGATTTTTCTGAACCATGTTCTTCTGAAATTAATCTAGATAAACTAAAGAAATTCATATCTCAAGATAAATCTCCTGTAATTGTTTTTTATGGAGGAGAACCATTATTGAATATATCTAAAATAAAAGAAATAATTAATGGATTAGGAAGCTCAGTTAGATATTGCATGCAAACAAATGGAAAATTGCTTAATGAACTTCCTAAAGAATACATGGATAAGTTTTCAAGAATACTTGTTTCTATTGATGGAAATAAAGAGAGAACTGATTTTAATAGAGGAACTGGAACTTATGATAAAGTTATAGAAAACATTGAGCTAATTAAAGAAAATGGATTTAAAGGAGAGATTGTTGCAAGAATGACTATTTCTCAAGATTTTTCAGATTTATATGAACAAGTAAGAAATATTTTAAGTATTCAGTTATTTAATTCAGTACACTGGCAGCTAGACATGGGTTTTTATAAAAATGATTTTGAAGAAAAGAAAATTTCTAAATTTGTTTCTGATTATAATAAAAGTTTAACTAAATTAATTAATTTTTGGGCAGATAATATTGAACTTGGTAAAGTTTTGAAACTTTATCCTTTTTTAGGTTTTTTCGAGAGTATTTATTCTAATAAACCTGTTGAAGGAATAAGGTGTGGAGCTGGATTTAAAGGATATGCTATAACAACAAGTGGAAAAATAGCTGCTTGTCCAATTATGAATAATATCCAGGATTTTAATTGTGGTAATTTAGATTCTAAACTAGATGACTTAAAAAAAATAAATATTATTGAACCTTGTAAAAGTTGCAAAGATTTAGGAATTTGTGGAGGAAGATGTTTGTATATGAATTATGCAAAACTTTGGGATGAAAATGCTCAAAAATATATCTGCTTAACTATAAGACATTTAATTTCTGAAATAAAAAGAATTATGCCTTGGATAAAAGAGTCAATTGATGATTGTTCTGTAACAAAAAAAGATTTTGAATATGAGCAGTACTTCGGTCCAGAAATAACTCCTTAGACTTATAAATTTACTTTGCAATTAAGTCGAATATAACTTGATTTTAATGAGGTGATAATAAATTATTCTAAAAGCAGTTATTAATGTGAAAATAACCCTTCGGGTTTCTCATTAGGTTGATGTGAGTTGCATACACCTAATCACAACACCACAAGAATTCTTAATTCATCACTTCAACACTTTCCATAACAACACTTTTCAAAGGTTTGTCTTGAGAATTTGTTTCAACTTTAGCAATTTTGTCAATAACATCCATTCCTTTGACTACTTTTCCAAATGCTGGATGTTTATCATCTAAGAAATTATTATCTACTAAATTAATAAAAAACTGGCTTCCTCCTGTATTTGGTCCTGCATTTGCCATTGAAATTGTTCCTCTATTATTTTTATTTCCACCTTTGTGTGTAAACTCATCTTTGATATTATATCCTGGTCCACCCATTCCAGTTCCCTGAGGATCTCCTCCTTGAATCATAAATCCTTCAATTATTCTATGGAAGATTACTCCATCATAAAAACTCTTTTCAACTAATTTCTTAAAGTTTCCAGAAGTAATAGGCATATCACTATACAATTCTATTTCAATATTCCCCATTGAAGTTTTCATTAAAATTTTTGTTTCCATTTCTGAAATTGTTCCTCCTGTTACATGTCCTGTTAGTTTATCACTAAAAACAAAACCAACTACTACAATTAATGCAAGTATTATGAATATTGTTATTTTTCCCATCTCTTTAATCTTTCATTTCTATCTTAATATTAACATTCTTTGGAAACTGCATCTTCATTATATGATGAAGTACAGATTCTTTTGCAGGTAAATCAATTAATCTTTTATGAATTCTCATTTCAAATCTATCAAATGTAGCTGTTCCATTTCCACAAGGAGATTTTCTTGTTGTAACTTTTAGAATTTTTGTTGGAAGAGGTATTGGTCCACTAATAAGAATTCCTGATTTTTTAGCAACACTTTTAATTGATTCACAAATATTATTAAGTGCTTCAATGTCAGGACTGTTTAGTTTTATTCTTACTTTAGGCATAATAAATTAGTGTTAGAAGTGGTTTAAAAAGGTTTTTGTAAGTAATAAGACAGGTATTTAGCTGAACATATCTTAAAATATCAATCTACTACTCTTATCGTCGTATTATTATTAATAACTAGTAATCAAATCTGCGAGGTACGAGTAGCTAGTTAATGAATTGATATAAATTTCTCTTTAAAAATTTAAATCCACAAGAGAACTATAATTCCTATTGTACTCAATATAAAAGAAATAACTGCAAGAGTAAGCGCATTTATTCTCTTAATACTTGCCATCATTAAATCTCCTACTTCATTTGGAAGAGGAGAAGCAATAGCAAATCCTGCAAAAGCATAAATTAGATAATGCTTAATTTTAGTTCCAAAAGTTTTTGTTATTATTGAGTCTACTTCTTTACTAATTTCTTCATTTTCTAATTCTTCAATCTCATCTTTAAATGAAAATCTAATAAAATGAAATATAAGAATATTAGAAATCATTGCTCCTAATCCTCCAATTAATCCAGTAATTAAAATATTCTCTGGATTTAATGTTACAAAAAATCCAACTGAAAAAGGTGCTGTAAATCCTAATGAAAATAAAACTCCGAAAATAAACACTCCAAAATAATTGAATTCATCAATTTTTGAAAAAAGCTCAATAATCCAAGGAGTTTTGAATAAATAATAAGCTAAGACTATAGCTAGTAAAAATAAAAATATTTTTGGATACTTAAAATGAAACAGCCTCTTCATCTAAATAAGAACTATTAAGAGTATAAAAATTCTTCTGATTAAATTAATCATACTCCTTAACAAGATTTAAATAATCTTTTTGTTTAACTAAAATATGATAGATATAAAGCTAATTAGAGAAAATCCTGAATTAGTTAAAGAAAATATTAAAAAGAAATTTCAAAATGAAAAACTCCATTTAGTGGAGGATGTTTTAAAACTTGATGAAAAATGGAGAAAACTAAAATATGAAGAAGACACTCTAAGAAGCCAGAGAAACAAAGTTTCTAAAGATATTTCAGAATGCAAAAAATCAGGAGATGAAAAAAAAGTAAAGGAATTAATGAAAAAAGCAAAAGAAATTCCAGAAGAAATAAATGAAATTCATGTAAAAACAGACAAACTAGAAACACAAATTAAAGAGATTATGTATCAGATTCCAAATGTATTACATAGTTCTGTTCCAATTGGAAAAGATTCCTCACAAAATGTTGAGATAGAAAAAATAGGAAAACCTTTAGTTCCAGATTATGAAATATTAAACTCTGCTGAACTAGCAGAACAATTAAATGGAGTTGATTTTGATTCTGCAAGAGAGACTTCTGGAAATGGTTTTTATTTTCTAAGAGGAAATATTGCAAGATTACACTCTGCACTTTTAGCTTTTGCAAGAGATTATATGATTGAAAAAGGATTTGAGTATGTAATTCCTCCTTTTTTAATTAGAAAAAAAGTTGTTGAAGGTGTAATGGCTTTTACAGATATGAATAATATGATGTATAAAATAGAAGGAGAAGATTTGTATTTAATAGGAACATCAGAACACTCAATGATTGGAAGATTTATTGATAAAACTTTAAATAAAACTCAGCTTCCAGTTACACTTACAAGTTACTCTCCTTGTTTTAGAAAAGAAGTTGGAGCACATGGAATAGAAGAAAAAGGATTTTATAGAGTTCATCAGTTTGAAAAACAAGAGATGATTGTAATCTGCGAGCCAGAGGATTCTTATTCTTGGTATGATAAGATGTTAAAATATACTATTGATGTTTTCAAAGCATTAGATATACCAGTAAGAGTTTTAGAATGCTGTTCAGGAGATTTAGCAGATTTAAAAGCAAAATCATGTGATGTCGAAGCCTGGAGTCCAAGACAAAAAAAGTATTTTGAAGCTGGTTCTTTAACAAATATGGAAACAGCTCAAGCAAGAAGATTAAATATTAAAATAGAAAATAAAGGACAAAGATATTTTGCACACACTTTAAACAACACAGTTTTAGCAAGTCCAAGAGCTTTAATTGCATTTATAGAGAATAATCAGCAAAAAGATGGCTCAATTAAAATACCTAAGGCTCTTCAGCCCTACATGGGTGGAATGAAAATAATAAGTAAGAAAAAGTAGTATTCCTCCTCATATATTCTTATATATTCAAGAGTTCTAATTGTATTATGAAGATTAAAACAAAAAAGCAAAATGAAGATGGAATTGTTAAACTTGAAACATCTGGAGAAATTAAAGAAATTTTAATTAATGAAGATTTTATGCATCCAGATGATGCCTCAATTGCTGTTTGTTTTAGAGGAAAAAGCAGTTCTGGAATTCTAGAGTTAACACCAAAAGAAATTGAAAGCATCTATGAAGTTATAGGAAAGAAACTTCATCTTTTCAAAGACATCAAAATCTTTAGAGGATGAAATAGATTTTATTTTGCAACTTACACCAACCAAACAAAATTCTTTATTCATTACCAACTTTCCCAAAGCAATTATTATCTCCTAAAAACTCCGATGAAGTTTATCTTACTTGCAAAGTAAATTATCATCACTAATTACCCCCTCTTAATATCAATTAAAGTTTTAATCAAAACAAAGATTTATAAAGTTACGTAATATTACGTAACTATGGAAATACTAAGCAGAATAAGTAAAGGGAGTAAGATGGACCAAATTTATATCCCGAAAAACAGAGCAGGTTTAAATATTGGAGATTTTGTTCTTGTTAAGCTTATTTCTTCTGAAGAACAAGAGCAAATAAAAAAACAAGGAAACAATCTAAAAAAACCGTTTTTATATGGAATAAATCAGATAGAACCAATAAAAATGGAAATAATAAATAAAATTTTTGGTATTTTAGATAAATTTCAATTTGAAAATGTAATAATAACTGGCTCTTTTCTTGAAAATGGATTTAACTTTAATGATATAGATTTATTACTTATTTCTAAAGAAGAAAATCCTGCAAAAAAGAAAATAATTGAAAGTCAGATTATAAATTCAATTGGAATAAAACCTCATATTATTCTATTAAGTAAAAAAATCCTGATTTCTGGACTAGAGACAGACCCTATTTATGAAAGTATGGTAAGCAGATGCATTTCAAGAGAAAGAATTGTTTTTAATTATAAAAGACATATTCTTCCAAGACTTCTTGATTTGCAACTTCTAAAAAGCAAGGACTTAATTGGAAATTTCCAGGAGTATAATGGAAAAGAAAAAGAGTATTTTGTTAAAAATCTTATTTCTATCTCTCTTTTTCTTCAAGGAAAAAAAATAAAGCAAGAGGAAATTATAAGAAAAATAAAAACCGAACTTAAAACATCACTTGAAGAAATAAAAGAAAACATCTTAGAAAAAGAATTTGAAAGAAATTATGAAAGATTATACAAAGAAACATTCAATAAAATATTAAAAGAAGCTGAAAAACAAAATGCAAAATAGAAACAAGCTAATTGATTTGTTTATAGGAAATCTCTCAAATGCTGTTACTCATGCTATTTTAGAAAAGGCAATTTCTGAAACAGAAAAAGAAATTGCGAATCATTACACTAAAGAACTAAAAACAAGTTTTGATATTGCAAAAAGATACAGAGAAAAAATAAATCCTAAACTTACAACTCTTCCTGAAAAAGATTCAAGTGAAATAAAAAACAAAATCATGAAAAATGTAAGAAATGAGCTTCTTCTAAGAATTTCTAAAGGATATAAAAACATAAATCTTAATTTGATTGAAAAAGAAGTTGATTCTGTTTTAAAGCTGTTAAAAGTGTAATTTATTTTAATTAATATATACAACTCACATCAACCCAACTCGAATTCTCTACATATTACCAACTTCTTGTTAGGTAAACTTATTATCACCTCATTAAAATCAAGTTATATTCGACTTAAAAGTAAATATATCAATGTTAGCTATAATCATCACCCAACCCCGCACTAATTCTCTACACTTTACCAGCCCTTCAGGTTTTTATCAATAAGGTAAGGTTTAAAAATTAAAATACTTCTTAATTCTTAATAAGTTAATATAAGTTATGTGCCTCAATTGTCCAACGGCTAAGACACGACCCTGTCGCGGTTGAGATCCGGGTTCGACTCCCGGTTGGGGCGTTATACCATTTTGGCATTTCACAGAGCTTTTTTATAAAAAGCTCAATAGGATGCCAAGAGTATATTACGCCCGCACCGTATCGAAAGTATTTCTGGCATCAAATTGAAACTCTAAAAGAAAGACCTTAGCGTCGGGCACACAACTGCCCGAGTGTTTAATAGAAGGTTTTTCATAAAGAGAATATGAAAATAGACCCATTCAACCACAAAGAAAAATATTTTAGCTGGAAAGAGAAAGTAAAGGAAGGAATACCCAACATCTCTAAAGAAAACTCTGATTTAATCTTACATTATGTGAATGATATGGAAAAAGGAATAAATATCTCTAGTAAAAATATACGGGGGGCTAGAAGTTTCATAAGATTAAATACTATTCGAGATAAAATGTCCTTTTTTGCCAAGAAATTTAAGGAATTATTTAGCGTTGATTTAATAATAAATATTAAAGAAGAACAATTAATCGGATTTTTCTCTGATATGAGAAATGGTATAATAAAAAAAGAAGATGGTGGGAACTACAAATCTGTTGATTGTTATGCTAAAGGTTTTAAGGCATTTTGGCATTGGTATCAAAAGATTAATAGAAAAAATGGAATAGATATACCCGATATTACTCTTGATTTAGATACAAGGCAGGAAAAACCAGACTGGGTATATTTAACAGAAGATCAAATTAAACAAATGTGTGATAATGCCAAATTTGATTACAAGGTTTTGATTATGTTTTTATTTGATACGGGCATTAGAGCTCCAACTGAGTTAATGAATGTCCGAGTTTCTGATATTTTTAATGATTTTAAAGAATTAAACATTAGACAAGAAGGAGCAAAAACTTTTGCAAGAAGAATTAAACTAATGCTTTGCTCTCAGCTGATTAAAGAATATATAAAGAAATTCAATTTAAAGGGAGATGATCCAATATTTGATATTTGTCCAAGTGTAGCAAATAGATATCTCAAGAGACTTGCTGTAAGCTTATTTGGTGAAGGTAAAACAGAAGCAGGTGGAAAATATTTTGATCTAACTATGTATGATTTCAGGCATTGCTCATGCTGTTATTGGCTTCCTAGATATAAATCTGAAAGTGCATTAAAATACAGATTTGGCTGGAAAAAATCAGAAAAGATTCATTATTACAGCGAGCTTTTAGGAATGAAAGATACTATTGCTGAAGAAGATATGCTTGTAGATGTAACTAAAACTGAAATTGAAAAAAGACTCGAAAGATCAGAAAAAGAAAAAGAGATTATGCAGGAGAGATTAGCTGAAATGGAGAAAATAATGCAGAAGTTTATGCAAGTATCAAATAAATTACAATTGGAGGTATCAGCATAAAATGGAAGAACAAAATTTAGAACAAGAAGTGAAAGAGCAAAAGCAAGAAATTGAGAAGTTGAAAAAGAAATCAAAGCTTCAAAGATGGATTAATCTATTCTTGATTTGGAAGTAGACATAAACTTCTTAAATACTCTTATCTAATAAGTATCATGAAAGAAGAAGAGTTTATGAGATCTGCAGTTGCAGATGCTAAGAAAAATAAGCATCATTTTGGAGCAGTTGTTGTTAAGGATGGTAAAATTATTTCTAAAGCAGGAAAGCGTCCAATAGGAGATCCAAGATATCATGCAGAAACTCAAGCATTGCTTAAAGCAACCAACAAATTAAAGAGTAAGCATTTGAAAGGCTGTATTTTATATTCTACTTGTGAACCTTGCCCAATGTGTTTTTATATGGCTTGGATAACTCATATTTCTAAAATTGTTTATGGAGCAACATTACAAGATTCTATAAAATTTGGATTTGAAGAAATTGATATTGGGACTAATGAACTTAATAGAAAAGGTGGAAATAGAATAAAAATTCAAAAGGGTTTTCTTAGAGATGAATGTTTGGAGTTGTTTAGGAAATAAAAAGGGAGATTAATTTTATGAAGATTAAGGAAGAAATAAATAAAGAATGTTATGGAGAGAATGATGAAAAATTAAAAAGTTTTTTTGGGTTATTTGGAGAAAAGTACAGTTTATACCAAACTGCAATGAAATTAGAAAGGGGGCTTTCAAAAAAGTTTAAACTTGAAAAAGAAAGATTATTGGAAAAAAACAAAAAATGTATTCTATGTGGAAAATCTTTCTCCAAAAAAGGAGTACATTTACATCACAAAAAAGAAGGGGTACATGAAGCGATTAAAAAAAGAAATTCAATTATCGAGAAAATCAAAATTGGATCTATCTCCCCCAAAGAAGCATACGATTCAGTAAAAGATATTAATGATGAGATTTATAAGGATTATATTAATTTCAAGGATGTTATCTTAATTTGTAATGAATGTCATTTTCAAGAACATAAAAAATTTTTATGTAAAAATAACATTATTTGAAGAGTTAACTAATCCACCCTTTGTATAAAAGGGTCTTCTCTAAAATATTAAAGGTTACTTTAAACCCATGTTCAACTAAATCTCTATCTCTCTGTCCAAGCGAAGTATTATCTAACAGATTTTTAGCCCCATGATCCAAATTACTTCTTATTCTATAAAGATAATTCAATAATTCACAAAGAGAGGAAGTTTTATTCAAAAAATAAGGTTCGCTGGAATAAATCGGAGACTCATCTTTAACTGGAGAAAGAGTAATCAAACTCCTTAAGCTCACTTTGTAATCATCTGAAAAACTCCAAGAGAAAAACTTAGATTCATACTCTTTTGAGTAATTTTCTCGCATCTTATACGGTTTCTTTGCTGGAAAATTTAATGCTAAAAAAGCTTCGAATGAAGACCAAACTTTCCTTAATAATTCAGAATAAAAAAATTGATTTAATCCTTCTTTTACTCCAGAATTTCCATTACGACATAAAGAATAAAAATCCAAACATATCTTTTTCCTATCAACCATTTTAACTTATCATCTCATCAACTTCAATTTTATAAGTTTCTAATATTGCCTTTCCTAAGATTTTATGAACTTTTTGATTTATTTCGCTCAATTCATATCTATCTTTAGTTAAAAATGCATAATAAAGATTTACATAACCTACAGCCTTAATCATAATAATAAACCTAGGATCTTTCTCAACATATTTCATGAATTCATCAAGTTCTTTTCTATAAGAGGGATCTATCCTTGAAATGTAAGTATATTCGGTATATCCTAATTTCTTCATGTCTAATATTGGATAAAACCTTTCTATAATTCCTTTCTTTTTTAGATCGTTTATTTTTTTAATAATTGAATTTGCAGTTAATTTCAATTTATGTGCTATATCAATAATAGGCATTTTAGAATTCGTTTTAAGTTGATTAATAAGTTTTTTATCGATCTCCTTTAACTCAACATTTTCCGGATTTCCTTTAATATCTACTAATGCTTTTTTCTTTGGATTTAATCTTCTTGCAAAATAAGTATAAGATTTAACACTTTGAAAGGAGAGGTAATTATCTATCTTATTCCTAAATTTGCTGATTATTTTAGTTTGAATTTCATCGTATCTTTCAATGGTTTTAGTCCATACAGAAACATATAATTTCCACTGACTAACTTCATGAAGCATATAACAACAGCTGACTTCTTCTATATCTGTAATCTGCTTGAGATATTTATCTACATCTTCTGCAGTTACCCCTCTTATATCTAGATAAATGGAATGTCTGCTAAGCCCAAATTTAGGATAATTAATATTTACAGTATATTTTTTTATTACTTTTGAATCTTCTAATCTTTTTATTCTATAACCTACTGTCTGTTGAGGCAATCTTACAATTTTTGCTATTCTCGAAATTGGTTGTCTGCAATCTTGTAACAATTCAAATAAAATAAGTCTATCTTTATCATCTATTTCCATTAAGTTAGTAAGAATATCATATTTTTAAGACTTTGGTATGGTTTTCACCAACTTTTTTCTAAAAGGGTTTAATAGGAGTTTAATCTACAAATTATCATCGAGATAAGCGAGTATCAAATCAGGTGAGAACAAAGAGATGATGCCCGCAAAATGGAAGCACAAATATTAAGACCTCAAAGAAACAGACTTGAAATAAAAGGAAGATTATCTTATTTAGAGAGTACTCATTCTTGGAGTTTGATGAATCTTAGAAAAGCAGTAATAGAAGAATTCCCCCAGCTGAAAGAAAGAATTTCTGCATTTACTTATAAGATGGTTTTCTATCATGAACATGAGCAATTAGAAAAATTCATAAAGAAATTAAAAAGAGAAGGAGAAGCTTTGCCGATATTGGTGTGGTTAGTGAAGGAGAAAAGTTAGCTAAGGTTTTAGTTATTTATTAAGCTAAATAATATAGACTTAACGAATTAAGATAGATTTATAAACCCATTTAACGTATTGGTTAAATGGATCAAAATAAAGATTGGCTTGAAAGAAGATATCTTCTTCTTTTAGAGAAGTTCAATGAGGCAGAATTTAACAGAGAAGATGCTATGAAAATTTTAGTTGAACAAGGACATGTTGATGCAGACAGCGTTCCAGTTATATTAACAGAACTAAAAAATGCAGGATATATAGAAATTCGTCTAGATCCTAAAGACTCAAGAAAAAGGTTATATACATTAAAATCAAAAAGCGAAGTTCTAAAAGAAAATTTATCATTAAATAGAGAAGTTCTAACAAGGCAGGATATTGATAGGATATTAAAAAAAGCTGCTGACCTAATCAGGACAAGAGTTGATTACAAGTTTATACTAATTTTGCTTTTCTTGAAAAGGATTTCTGATAAATGGGAAGAGGAATACCAAGAGGAAATTAAGGAGTTGGAAAAGGATGGACTTCCAGAAAAAACAGCTAAGCAAGAAGCGAAGCGTCCAGAGTATCATAAGTTTGATTTGCCTGAAGAATACCTATGGGATAATCTAAGAAAAGAAGTTGAGAAACTACCTGAGAAATTTTCTGAGGCATTGAAAAAGATTGCTGAAAGAAATCCAGAATTAAGGGATGCTTTGGAGAACACAGACTTCATTCAGTTTACATCAAATAATGAAAACGCTGAACTGTTAAGACAGCTTGTAGAATTATTCTCAGAAAAGAAACTTCATCATGTTTCTCCAGATATTTTAGGGGATGCGTATGAATGGATCTTGAGATACTTTGCACCTGACAAAGCAAAGGAAGGTGAGGTATACACTCCAAGAGAAGTTATTCAACTTATTATTGAAATATTAAAACCCTTAGCAAAAGAAAGTGTTTATGATCCAACATGTGGAAGTTCTGGAATGTTGATCTCTTCATATAAGTATGTTGAAGAAAAACAAGGAAAAGAAGCAGCAAGAAAATTATTCTTATTTGGGCAAGAGTATAATCCTAAGACTTTGGCTTTGGGAAGAATGAATATGTATATCCATGACATTAGAGATTTCAATTTACAAGGTGGAGACACTTTGATATATCCAAGATTAAAGCAAGGTGATGAACTACAAAAATTCGATTTAGTAATCGCAAACCCTCCATGGAATCAAGATGGATATGATGAAACAAGATTAAAGCAAGGAGAGTTTTGGAAAAATCGTTTTAAGTATGGTTTTGTTCCAGGACAATCAGCAGACTGGGCATGGATACAGCACATGTTAGCTTCTTCTAAAGATGATACTGGAAGAATAGGAGTTGTTATTGATAATGGCTGTTTATTTAGGGGTGGAAAAGAAAGAGCAATAAGACAAAGAGTAATTGAAGAAGATTTAATAGAAGCAGTTTTGCTTTTACCTGAAAAATTATTCTATAATACTGGTGCTCCGGGAGCAATTATAATTTTAAGAAAAGACAAACCTAAAGAACGGGAAGGAAAGATTCTTTTTATAAATGCTTCAAATGAATTTGAAAAACATCCCGATGTTAGAAAGCTGAATACTCTAACAAAAGAGAATATGAAAAATATTGTTCATGCTTATGATAAGTTTGAAAACAAAGAAGGATTTTCCAGGGCTGTAGATAAGAAAGAACTTGAAGGGAATGATTTCAATTTGAATGTTTCTTTGTATGTTTTTCCAGAAGAAGAACATGAAGATATTGATGTTCATAAAGAATGGTCTGAACTGAAAACCTTAGAAAAAGAGAGAGGCGAGTTGGACAAGAAGATAGAATTATTCTTGAAGGAGATTAAGTAAAAATGGCGAAACCCAGTAAATATAATAAATTAGGTGAAGAGCCTTATTATGAAACTCCAAATGGCAGGGGAGTTATTAGAGTAAGCGAAAATAAAGAAACAAATAATAAAACAATATCTTTTAGTAATGAAGCCAAGACTAAAGAAGGTAAGTGGGTTCAAAGACGAGGTAAATTTTTTGCTGTGCCCTTTTTTGTAGGCACGAAATTTATCAATATCCTTATAAAATTTGCTTCAAAATTTGGAATAAAAATTAAGTCTGAAAATAATCCAGAAGATATAATAAAAAATTTGAAAGAGCAACTTGATCAAGCATGTAGGCAAAGAGATGACGTAGAAAATGTAAAAAAGCAGTTAGAAGCAAATATTCAGTTACATTTAGACAATATAAAAAAATTGAGGGAAGAGGTCATAAAAAATAATTTAACCACTTTCTCATCTGATATTCAATCTTTTGAGAATCTTTTATTAGAATCTAAAAATGAGAGTCTAAAAGAAGAAGCGTTACAGAAGTTCTTAAAAGCTAAGCCCTGGATATTTAGCCCAGAATATATCAATATAACTCCCAAGAAACCAGTTGGCTCAAAAAGTATTTTTGATTTTTATTTAGAAGATTATAAAGGACAAGGGACAGTTGTTGAGTTAGAAAAACCTTCAGATATGATTTTTTCAAAAAAAGAAAGTTTAGGGATATCACAAAAATGTGGAGAGTCTCTAGGTCAATTGATAAGATATACTGAGGATACTATTGCTTATTCAAGTAACAAAAGAACTTCAGAAAAAGAACAAATAGATGAAAATAAGCCTATAGGATTTTTAATAATTGGAAAAACAAAGACAAATGAGGAAATTCAAAATCTTAAGATAATTAACCATTACTTGCATTCTATACAAATTCTTTCTTACGATTTATTACTTTTAAAAGCTAAAAAGGTGATTGAAGGATTTAAAAAAAATGAAACAGCAAAATAAAATTCCAGAAGGTTGGGAATATAAAAAAATTAGTCAGGTCTCTGAATCCCATGCTGGTGGAACTCCCTCAAGAGCTGAAAAGAGGTATTATGGTGGAAGCATCTTATGGGTTAAATCTGGAGAGGTTGATAATCGAGACATAATAGATACTGAAGAGAAAATAACTGAAGAAGCATTAAAAAATAGTAGTGCGAAAATTGTTCCAAAAAATACTGTTCTTGTTGCAATGTATGGTGCAACGGTAGGAAAAGTTGGAATTTTAAGAAAAGAAGCTACTACCAATCAAGCAGTTTTGGCAATCATCAGTAAGAATAATTCTTTTGATTGTGAGTTTATGTATTATCTTTTATCATCAAAAACTCATAAATTAATAAATACTACACAAGGAACAGGACAACCTAATTTAAGCAAAGACTTAATTGATAATCTTGAAGTAATTATCCCTCCATTAAGTGAACAAAAAGCAATTTCTAAGATTTTTTCTGAAGTTGATTTAGAATTAGATAATATAGGGAGAGAGAGACAAGCGACAGAGAGAATCAAGAGAGGTATTATGGTAAAGTTGCTGGAAAATTCTTCTTGGAAAAAAGTAAAATTAGGAGAACTTATCAATTTTAAAAGAGGTTTTTCATATCGTAGTGAACAAATAAGCGATAAACCTATTGGAAAAAGAAAGCTATTTACCATTAATAATTTTGACAAAGATGGAGGCATTAAGCAAAATGCTGAAGATATTTTTCTTGGAGATAAAATAGATATTTCAATGGATTTTATTATTAAAGAGGGAGATATATTAGTAGCAAACACTGATATGAGTAAAGGTCTAATAATCGGAGCTCCAACTTTATTGAAAGAACTTAAAGATGAATTTATCTTTTCAATGGACTTGACTAAACTTATTTTTGACAAGAAAAAAATTCATCCAGAGTTTCTCTTTTACTTTTTGAGGTTAGAAAAAGTAAGAAGAATAATGAAAATGAATGCACAAGGAACTAATGTTTTACACTTAAATCATGACTTAATTAAGAGCCAGATAGAGATTCCCTTACCTTCAATAGAAGAACAAAAAAGAATTGCATTAATCTTATCAACAGTAGATCAAAAGCTAGATCTTGAGTTAAAAAGAAAAGACAAACTTGAAAGAATCAAGAAAGGTTTAATGAATGATCTCCTGACTGGAGAGAAAAGAGTCAATGTTGATAAAGTTTTAAAAATAGGAGAAGAAAAATGAGATTGTTTCCTTCAGCTAAAGATGGATTTAGAGTTTATTTTTATTCTGCTATAGCTGTGATTCTCGCAATAATTTGTTTCTTATCTTTGAGCTATCTTAATTTTTTTGTTCATGAGCTTGGACATGCAAATTCTGCTGTTTTATACACATTCTTAGAAAAAAATCAGAATGTAAGCATGAATTTTACTTATATTGATTTCATGAACAAAGATTATCTAAAAGTTCCCCAACAAACTATTACTCAAATTCCTTATATCATGCTAAGTTATGGGGTATTATTTAGCATTGTCTTTTATTCATTTATTTTTATACTCTTAGCAAGAATTAAGAAAGTAAGAGGAAATAAACTTCTTGAATACCCCCTAGCAATTTCGTTTTTAATTTTGATATTACAAGATATAGTATTAAACTTATTTTGTGGGACTGATGGATTAAGGTTATCCTGCGGGCATTATACTATTATGTTTGCTTCTTATCTATTTAGTGGAGCATTAATATTATCTTTAGGATTTTTCTTTGTAGTTTTATTTTTTGGTAAAAAAATAGCCCTAAAGGAGAATAAAAAATGACATTTGATAATGAAACAAGGCAGAGAATATTTCAACAAATTATTGATATTTTTGTAATCCCCGAGATAGAAAGAAGAAAAAAGATAAATAAATTGCCTTTAGATTTTAAATTAGAAAGAATCCAAATTATCTTTTCTTCTAAGAGCGGAAGAAATTATGTAAGACTAAATAAGGAAGTTGATGCAATTATTAAATGCAAGGCAAATAAGCCTATCAAAAAAGGAGATATAGTTTATGAGAACGATATAGATCAAATTGAGTCAGTTGAACTAACAAAGGGAGATTTAAATTATGGGCATATTACTTTATTAGCTTTTAAGGGGAATTGGATAGTCTCATTTAATTTTGTTTATAATAAAGAAGAAATTAAAAAGCATACTGAAGCATCTAAAGAGTTTTATGAAAGTGCAAAAGACAATTTAGAGAACAAAAGATTAAGACCCTTTTTTGAAAATGCTTTTGCATGTGCGGAATTATTCACAAAAAGTATATTGTTATCCTTGCCAAATAAAAAGTTTTTCGAAGGAAAAGACCATCGAGATAAAAAAGAATTCCTTAAAAATTGGGCGAATTTAGGAAATGTTAAGATTAAGTTTAGCACAACTTTATCTAAACTGTATTCTTTGAGAAGTTCAGCAAGGTATATTTCCTCTGACAATTATAAAAAAGAAAATGCTAAGGAAATACTTTCTATATTAGAGGAAATGATACAATGACACAACAAAATGAAAAGAAACTCGTAGAGAATTATATGATTGATAAATTTGTTAATCAGAATAAATGGAATTATATTCCTGGAGGCAAACTTGAAAGGGAAAGTAATGAAGAGCCTCTTTTAATTAAGAATCTTGTTTCTGCTATACAGAAGATAAATGATACTAATTTATCCGAAGAAGATATTCAAGAAGTCTTGAAACAGCTTAGATTAAGAGGCGTTGGAGTTGATGATTCTAAAAAGATTTTAGGATTCTTTAAGTTTGGAGTTTCAGTAAAACTTGCTAAATCAAAAGAACTTGTCAGAGTTAAATTATTTGATTATGATAATATTGATAACAATGAGTTTATTGTAACTAATCAAATTCATTACGAATCTTCAACAGGAGAAATTATTCCAGATATTGTCTTATATGTTAATGGGATACCTTTAGTAATCATAGAATGTAAGGATATGACTTCTTCATCAACGAGTTGGAAAGATGCCTATAATGATATTGTTGGAATTTATAGAAATAAGGTTAGAGAACCTTTCAAGTATTTTCAAATAGGAGTTGCAGCAGAGCAAAAAGTAAAATATTTTCCTATAGTTTCCTGGGCTGATGAAGTTAAAGTCTATGAGTGGAGAGAGGATGATAAGATGGAGTTAGGAACTGACAGTTCTATGACTGGAATTTTTGAGATGCTAACTAAAGAGGGCTTACTGAATCTTATTAGAGATTTTATTTTTGTTAGAGAAGAAAGAGGAGAAAAAACAAAAGTAATTACTAGGTACATGCAATATAGAGCAGTTAATAAAATTGTTAATAGAGTTAAAACAAATCTTGCTGGAGAAGAAAAAAAGAATAAGGGTTTGGTTTGGCATTGGCAAGGTTCAGGAAAAACCCTCACAATGGCATTTGCAGCTCACAAATTATATTATATGAGGGAATTAGAAAATCCCACTATCTTTTTTATTTTAGATAGAACAGAACTTGAAGAACAAATGTATAATGAACTAAATGCTTTAGAAATGCCAAAAGTTGAGTCCATAGGATCAATTCACGAATTAAAGAGAGTATTGGAACACGACGAAGGAAAAGGCAAGAGAGGATTATTTACCATCCTTATTCATAAATTTAGACCTGGTGATTTTGAGGAATTTAAAAAAGAATTAGAGAATAAATCACCTGATAAACAGACTTTCTTAACAAGAAAAAACATTGTAGCGTTTATTGATGAAAGCCATAGGTCTCAATATGGTTTACTTGCTGCTCAGATGAAAGCAATTCTAAAGAATGCTTTCTTTTTTGCGTTTACTGGAACACCTATAAATAAGAAAGACAATCAAAATACTTATCTTGAATTTGCTTATCCTCCAAATGAATTATATCTTGATAAATATTTTATTAAGGATGCGATTAGTGATGGATTTACTTTAAAGATCGCTTATCAGCCAAGACTTGAGAAAGAGGTTCATCTAAAAAAAGATCAGCTTACGATACTATTGGATGCTGAAGATGAAGAATTACCTGAAGAAACAAGAAAGAAAATTCAAGAGAAAGTAAAGAAAGATATTACAATCCAAAAAGCATATTATAAAAATAAAGAAAGAATAAAAAGAATAGCCGAAGACATAGCAAAACACTTTAAGGAAAACCTTGATGGAAAATTCAAAGCGATGGTAGTTGCAGTTGATAGGGAAGCATGTGTTCAGTATAAAGAAGAATTAGATAGATTATTACCCGGATATTCTGAAGTTGTCATGTCTTTCACAAGTGATGAGAGATCTAAGGAGATTCAAGATTATCTGAATAAACTTCATGAGAGATTTCCAAATAAAGAACTTTCTGAAATAATGAAAGAGATTACTGGAAAGTTTAAGGAGGAAGATAGCCCTAAGATACTAATTGTTACAGATATGTTGCTTACTGGTTTTGATGCTCCAATATTACAAACAATGTATTTAGATAAACCTTTGAGAGAGCATAGATTGCTACAGGCAATAGCAAGAACTAATCGTCCATTTAAAGATGCAAAAGAAGCAGGTCTGATTGTAGACTACTTAGGAATATTAAAAGAGTTTAAGAAGGCTTTTGAGATTTACACTAAAGAAGACATTAAAGGGGCTCTTTATGATCTTAATGATATTAAGAAGGAGTTTGAAGATTTACTTAAAGAAACTTTAGACTTATTTAAAGATTATCCAGAAAGAAGATTTGATAGTAGAGTATATTTATTAGAAATAGTAAGGAGCTTATTAGCAGATCCTCAAAAATTAAGAAAATTTGAAGATAACATTAAAGACTTAAGAAAGAAGTTTGAACTTCTTGGATCAGATGAATCTAAAGTATCTTATTATAAGGATCTGATTTGGCTCGAGGCAATTTACGAGGCTTATAGAAAAGAAGTATATCAAGAGAAAGAAGATGAAGCTGATGCCTATTTAAAAAAATATTTTGCTAAGACAATTAGATTTATTCACAAAAGCACAGAAATTGAAAGTCTTAAAGAAAACTTACCAGTTATAGAGTTCGACGAAAATTATATTAGAAAATTAGAAGAGAAATATAAGACTAAAGAAGAGAAGGCTGCAAATATTGTATTTACCTTAAATCGATATATTCTTGTTGATAAGGATAATGAAAAGCTTTATGAGACCCTGATAGATAAGGTGCAGAGGCTATTTGATTCTTGGAGGAATAAAACTAAAGACTTTGAAACAATTTATAGAGATGGAATAAAAATAATTCAAGAAAGAAATAAGTTGCTTCAAAGAAAGAAAGATCTTAAACTAAGCAATTTTGAGTTTTCGTCGTTAATGGTTTTAGAAGAAAAGATTGGAGAAGAGAAAAATCTTGTTGAAGATATTAGAGAATTAGCAAAAGAGTTATTTAATGACAAATATATGTATACGAATTGGACATCCCAAATATCAACTAAAAAAGAGATTCAGAGAGTAATAAGAAAATTTTTGTTAATCTATATTAAGAAATATAATCTTACAATGGAGGATCTTGACGAATTGAGTATTAGAATTTTTGAAAACTTAAAACAATATGAAAAAAGAGGTTAAAACATTTAATTCAAGTATTCAGTATGTAACGTATTATCGTAATGTTAAATATCCTAGATTGGAGTTCAGAACTGGAATGTTGAATTTGATTCTCCCACATAACTATGAAGAAGAAGATAAATTATTGAAAACTCATAAAAATTGGATAATAAAAAAACAAAAGTCGATCAACTCTGCTTTGAATAAATCAAAAGAGAGAAAATTAATGAGGCGAGATTTAGAAGTCTTAAAGAAAATTGTTTTAGATTATTATGAACAAAATTCTCATAAATTCAAGGCTAAAAAGATTCAATTTAGAAATATGAAATCTAAATGGGGGAGTTGTAGTTCAGATAAAACCCTGACTTTTAATTCATTTTTGAGATTCTTACCTTTAAGTCTTATTCAGTATGTTGTTTATCACGAAATGGTTCATCTCAAAGAAAGAAAACATAGTAAAGTGTTTTGGGGTAATGTTTCTAAAAAATTTAAGAATTATCAATCTAAAGAAAAGGATCTGTTTATTTACTGGTTTTTAGTCCAAGAGAGAATAAAATGACAGCATTCAAACTATCCCCCTCCACATTAAACTTAATGCACGACTGTCCTAGATGTTTTTGGCTTTCTACTCATAAAGTTTGGACAAGACCTGTTGGAATATTCCCAAGCTTACCAAGTGGGATGGATGGAATCTTGAAAATACATTTTGATAAGTTTATGGAAAAGGGAAAACTTCCTCCAGAATTATGTGAAAAAGGCGAATGTAAAAATCTAAAATTATTTGATAATAAAGAACTTCTTAAAGAATGGAGAAATTCAAGAAAAGGATTATGGCTTGAAGATAAAGAAAATAATATCCTACATGGTGGAATAGATAATCTACTAATAAATAAAGCAAACAATAAGCTTATTGTTCTCGATTATAAAACAAGAGGCTTTCCTCTTAAAGAAGACACTCATGAGCATTACCAAGATCAGCTTAATATCTATGCTTATCTTCTTGAGAAATTGGGGCATAAAGTTGAGGATTTTGCTTATCTGCTATTTTATCATCCTAAGGAAGTCTTAGAAACAGGTGAAGTTGTATTTAATACAGATTTGAAAAAGATGAAGATCTCTCCAGAAGATGCAGAGAAGCTATTTAATAAGGCTATCAAGATGCTAAATGGAGATTGTCCTAAAGAAACTTGTGTTTGGTGTGAGAAATTTAAATTGGAATAATGCTAAAATGGAAACTAACTTTAATAATACCTTCAAACCAAAAGAAATCGAAACGGAATTATGGTTAAAAAGATTTGATGAGGACGAACAAAACTTTGTTCAAGAAATTTCTGTTGGAATAGACAAGCGGGGTATTGTGGGAGAAAGCCTTTTTAATTTATCTTTAGATAGTGTGGGATCTGATTTATCAAGAAGATCTATATCTGTCTTTACAGGAGATCTTGTTGCGAAAGGCATGTTTCATGCTTTGTGTCCTGAACTTGAGTCTTTTGTTACTTTAACAAATTGGATGGGTGCTACCGAAGAAAGAAAGGAAATAAGAGTAAAATACTTTAAAGAAATAAAACGATTCTTAGAAGAAAAAGACCCAAACAAAATTTGTTCAATCACGGGAAATTATAGAATTAAAAGAGCAGATTATTCAACCTTATTACTTTTTAGAGGGGAAGTTAGTATTAAAAATAAGGGCATAATGTTTTATAACTGGTCTAAAGCTCCCTATATAAAAAGAAGTGCAGAAACTTTTGCATATTTTCCATCACCTATTTTTATGTCTTCAGTTCCAAGCCAAGAAACGAGTGTTGCAGAAGATAAGGTATCTTATTTTACTTCCATATTCAAGATTAAGAAAATGATGGGAGAAACTGCAACAATTTCCTTATTTTATTGTACAAATCCTTATACAAAGGAAGTGGATGTAATCGTTAGGGATGAAGTATTAAAACAAAAATTGGAGTCTAATAGAGATTCTATTTTTTTGGGCTTATTTGAAGAAAAAATCTATAAGAAAAAAGGGGATTTTTTCAGAGATTTTGTAATTTTAGAATGTTCAGAAGACCTCAAGGGAGAAGAAATAGCAGGTCATCTTATTTCACTCAGAATGTATTATAACTACCTCAAAAAAAGAGATATTCTTCTATGCAGTAATGATGAATTTGTCTCAAGATGCGAAACTGTTTTTTATCATATAAATACTTCCTATGAGAGAAAGATCAATATTTCTTTAAGAGAGTTTATAGAAAATTTTGTACAAGATTATTTTATAAGAATTGGAGATAGTTGGTATTATAGACCTTTTATTTTAAAGGATTTAACAGAATCCGAGTTTAGAGATTTTATAGATTATCTTAATTTATTGAAAAATGAAAAACCTGATATGATTGCTATGATAAAATACCTAAAGTATTTCAAACAGAAACAGTTTCTGGACTTTGTGAATAACTATAATTTTTATTCTAAAAGGACTTTAATAAATATGATTGAAACTTATAATGATCAAGGGGGCAAGTGGAAATGGAAAGTATAAAACCAATTGAGATATATGAAACTATTAAGAAAAAGTATCTCTCATTTATTTTAACTTCCATCTGCCGTAATAACGTCGAGCTTGAAAAAGAACTTAGGAAATTGTATCTTAGCCGTGATCTTTTATGGAGAGATTTAATGCTTCAATCTCTTCCCGAATATAAAAAAGCTGATCAAAATCAAATTAGCAACTTAAATTTCGATAGAGATCTCATTAAGATAATTACTAATAAGATTAAACCTTATATCCACCAAGCTAATGCATGGAGAAATATTTTAGAAAATAAAAACTGTGTGATTGCTACAGGAACAGGAAGTGGAAAAACCGAAGGATTTCTATTTCCAATAATAAATAATCTAATAAACAATAAAAATTCAGGTGTTAAGGCAATAATAATCTATCCATTAAAAGCCTTAGCAAGGGATCAAGGTAAACGAATTGGGGAATATTTAGACATAATAAATAATGAGAAGAATCTCAAATTAAAGTATGCCTTACTTGATGGGGACACTGAAAGATCTGCACCAACGGGATTTAACTCAGAGATATATACAAAAGATGAAATGTTAAATTCTCCTCCGGACATTTTAATTACCAACTATGTTATGCTTGAAAGAATCTTGATAGATCCCAAATATAATAGAATTTTAAATAATTCCAATATTGAATATGTTGTGCTTGATGAGATTCATTATTATCGTGGGGCACAAGGTATAGACGTATCTTTGCTTATTAGGAGGCTTCAATTTCATCTTTACAAATTGAATCAAAATAAAAAAATTAAGTATATTGGAACAAGTGCAACTCTTGTAGGAAAATCGTCTGAGAAAGAAGTTTTAGACTTTTTATTTAAATTATTTAATTCAAAATTTAATAAAGAAGAGATTGTTCAACCAATGTTTAGTAATAATTATTTGAATGATGATCTAAAAGAACCAGAGTTTTTCAGTGAGTATAAAATAAAGAAAGAGGGTAAAATAGGTAATTTGGATGGAATTAGAACTCATGCATTCTTCTGTGCTCCTCCTCCAGTTTATAGATGCATTTCGTGTGGGAATATTTCTACTTGTAAACCTATAACATGTACTAAATGCAACTCTAAACTTATATTTGATATGCATACTTGCAGACAATGTGGAGAAGAATATTTTAAATTTGAATTTATAGAAAGTAACGAAGATATAACTATAAGCGACTTTGATATGATTGACTATCTTGAAAATTTTAATAAAAACTCAGAAGGAAAGAAGGGAGGAGAGATAATTTTATCAAAAAAGAATTTAGGAGAAAATAGTAAACAGTTAAATCTCTGCAAAGATTGTTTAAGCCTTCAAGATAAATCTGAATCTAAATGTGCTAAATGTGGAAATAGTAATATGTTTGAAGTATTCTGCCCCCATGATGAATCAAAGGTAGTTTACTTTAATAAAGAGCAATCTAATAATAAATCTTGTTTATCCTGCGGTTTTGAAGAACAAAGACTTGATTTGATAGTTCCAGTTTCGAAATTATCCGATGAGAACTGTTCTCACATCGTGTTTGATGAATTTTTCATGGCTCTCCCAGATGATAAAAGAAAACTTTTAGTTTTTACAGACAGTGTTCAAAGAGCTTCTAAATTTGCAAGGGAAATAGAAGAGACACATATAAAAAATATGGCAAGGTCAGAAATGCATAAAATTATTATAAGACTTGGAGAAGGTTATCTAAGCGTTCCGGGATTGATCTCAAGAGTGTTAGAGAATTTACAAGATAAAATTACTTTAGACAACTATCTTGAGATGAATATAAAAAAAGAGTTATATGATGAGATATTCAGCAGTGGAAGAAAGGTCGGAAGTCTTGCTAATAGAGAGATATTTAATTTAGAAGTAAGGGGGATTGAATGTTATAATAAAGAAGATCAAGAATTTATATTAAAGTGCTTTAATGTTTTTAAGAAAAAGACACAAGTTGCAGGATATTACAAACTTCTTGAAATAATGAATGGTGTTTATTTGAGGGTGATAGATTCATTTTATAAAAAAGAAAATCTTGGTGAACAATTATACCGAGAATTGAATGATCTTAGGAGAAAAAGGCTTGAAAAAAAAGACATCTTTGATTCTTTAAAGATCATTCCATCTCTTATAAAATTAGGAGTTATAGAAGAGTATGATGGAAATTATTATTTTAAGGAGAATCTAATCAAAGTGATAAAAAATCCAAACAAGAGAATCTTTAGAGAAGGATATTATGATGAATGGACTAATCTTGATGTGATTCCTTCGATTAAATCAAAGATTGATACGGGAAAGACAAATGCAGAAGAAAGATCGCGTATTGAATCTTCTTTTAAAGAAAATAAGGGGGACATCAACTTTTTGGTTTCAACACCAACTTTAGAACTAGGTATTGATATTGGAGATCTAAATGTTGTAGGTCTTCTATATTCTCCACCAAGTCCTGCACAATACACTCAAAGAGTTGGAAGAGCAGGAAGAAAAGAGGGAAAATCCAGCTTTGCAATAACTTATTTATCTAAAAGGACTCTTGATTCTTCTTACTTTTACAAACCTGAAAATCTTGTAAAAGGAGAAATATCTCCTCCTTCTTTTGATATACGTCTTGAAACACCATTTAAGAAATCTCTTTTTAGTCTCTTCTTGTATTATATCATTCATAAAACAAATTTTAGAAGAGAAAGAGAAGGATTGGCGTGGAACAGTATATCTAACTGGGAAATGAACTTTGATAAGATTAAAGTTTATTTGAAACAACATGAACAGGAATTTTTTAAATTCTTAGAAGATTATAAAAATATTGATAATTTGAGCGTTGACTTATCTGGATTAATAGATCAATGGATAGAAAAACTTGAATCTTTTATTGAGCTTCAGAAATCTTTAAGAAATCCTGAGCAGAATAGAACAAGAGATATTTATGGATACTTTCAAGAAGCAGGACTTCTTCCTGATTATGCTTTTGGATCAAGCGGACCAATAATCATCGAAGGAAGATCAAGTTTGATAAGTGGTTTTTCATTAAATGAAGTAACCCCACCCTCTACTCTTGATTTTAATAAAACGAGATATAGTTGTTATGCTATTGATAACTCTGCTAAATTTATAAAAACTATAGCCAATAATTTTAAAGAATGTCCAAACTGCAAGAGTGCAATAAGTATTTCTGAAAATAATCTACTTTGTCCTTTATGTAATAATGCTTTTTCATTTGAAAACAAAGGAATAATTGAACCAAGAATTATAAAGGCGAGAAAATCTACTTTTTCTTTAACTCAAAAAAGAGTAAAGTGGAATTATTACATAGTTAATATGCCTAATGACCTCTCTTATTTAGGGGGTATCTCTTCTCCATTCATTTGTGAAATAGGCATGCTTTTTGGTGGAGTATTTGATGGAGATTCAGAAGTTAAACATTATTTGTGCAAGGAATGTGGGGTGATTTATTCAAAAGAAAGCAAAAGATCTGATGAGGGAACCCATGTCCATCAACCATCAGATCTGATTATCGGATCAAAATTTAAAACAAGAGCGGTAATAATTGATTTAGGCGAATTTGATATTTCTGATTGGATAACTTTCAAAAATGCCCTTATATCTTCAGCAGTCATAGAATCTGGTTGTGAAGATGGAGAGATTGGGGCGATTTATTCACAAAATTCAAATAAGTTGATATTATTTGATGATATTGAGGGAGGAGTAGGATTTGTAGATGTAATAAAGGATAGGACTTTAGAAGTTTTTAAGAGGGCAAAAGAATTATGTGAGAATCCTTGCTGTGAAGATGGATGTATAAGGTGTATTGGAAGTTTTTGGAGACAAAACGAACTACAGCATTTAAAGAAAAAAGAGATCATTTCACTACTAAAATCAATTATTAAAGAAAATGGCAATTAATCAGATTATAAAGAATAGCAAATTAAAGGAAGAATTTGAAAAGACATTTGTAATGCCGAAATTTATTTCTACCGAAGAACTTGAATGTACCTCCCCTTTATCCGAAAATTATTCTTTAATGGGGACTGCTTTTGATTATCTTTTAAGATTTTATATTACGCGAATCAATAAAATAAGGGATCAAGAATGGATCTCTGAAAAAACATTAGCTATGCTTAAATATCAGACAAATTCTAGAACGAAAGTAAAAAATATTATTTTAAAGTTTAAAAAACAATATGATAAATATCTAAATGATGGTCTTATTGATGATTCTCTTCTTGAAAGCATAATTATACTGGCTAAAATAGATGGAATATTTAGATCTGGAGGAATAATGCCCGATTCTTTTGAAACAGATGAAAGGGATATAGAAGATCTAAAAAATTTAGCATCTATTATACCTATAGAAAAATTTAGAACTGAAAAGATATGTTTTCTTAATCCGACTTTTGGAAATGCTTCTTTAATGGTAGGGGGAGGAGATGCCGATCTGATAATTGGCGAGTCTCTTATAGATATAAAAACTACAAAAGATCTAAAATTCACAAAAGATTATTTTCTTCAGCTTGTTAGTTACTATTTATTGAATGAAATTGGCGGGATAAGTGGATACAAAGATAAAATTGAGATAAATAAATTAGGTATATATTTCTCAAGACATGGTTACTTATTCGAGTTTGATGTTAAGGATATAATAATCAGTAAAGAACAACTCCAAAAATTTATAAATCTATACATCGATGTCGCACAAGGTTTTGCTTGAAAATAACGAAACCAAAGAATAAAATCTAGTGCCACAATCTCTATATTTGGGGGTGCCAATCTGGCATTTTTATGGGATTTTGCCGTCAATACACCCGCATATTACACCCTTATTCGTTGGTGGCAATCTGGCTACTTTTTAGAATCTCTGAATAGTTTATTTATTTTAAATTTAAACGTTATTTTGTTTCTCCTTCTTTTGGTCTATCAATAAGTTTTCTGCCTACAAGATATTCTAAAAGATCTATTGCGGGTTCAAATTGTGTTATTATTTTGGTAGGAAGAGGGTAATCCTGCCCTGTGTCAAAATGTTTCCAATGTTTAGGTCCAGAAATTTCTCCTGTAACTAAACGATTACCTCTTGCAAAAGCATATCCATTTTCAAAGGTAGGTGATTCTCCATTTATAATCTTTGTTGGCCAAGTAACTATTGTATCACAAGGTACAAATCTATCTCCAAGATAAGGAGATACTATTTGATAAGGCTCTTTTTTTGTGACAGTTTCTATAACAAATATTCCATTTTCTGGAGTTGACTCCATTCTAGCACGAAAATCAAACTCGGACTGATCATCTCCCATAAAAAGCTTAATTCCATTTTGAATACAATATAGAGTAATATCTGTATCCCCATTTAAATTAAATATTTGTCTTGCGGGTAAATTTCTTTTTTGGGTTTCAACTACATGTCTTTCTTTTCTTTCTGTTAATCTTTTTATTAAGCTTTTCATCATGTTCTCCATACGTTTTATTTACTATATAGTAGTTATGTATCTTTATTAAACTCTTTTATCTTTATTTTTATTAAAATAACAATATTTAAATACTAATTGTCACTTTTATAAATATGGCTCAAAATGAAATATTTAAGCTTGACATGAAAGATAAAAAGATATTGTATGAGCTAGATAGAAATTCAACACAAACAGATAGCCAGATTGCTAAGAAAGTAGGCTTGTCTCCTGAAGTTGTGAACTATAGGATAAACAGACTTGAAAAGGAAGGAGTAATAACAAATTATCCTACTGCATTAAATTTGTCTAAACTGGGACTCGTTCATTTTAAGATACTTCTATGTTTTCATCATATTACATCTAAAAAATTAGAAGAGGTAATAGAAAGACTAAGAAAGGATAGAAGAGTAAAATGGGTTGTCTCATGTAAGGGTGCTTGGGATATGCTGATTACAATTGAGACGGAAGATATTAATGAAGTAGATTTAACAAAAAATGAAATTTTAAGCTTATTCTCTGGGTACATATCAAAAAAGGCATTATCAATTGGAGTGGGTGCTTCTGCATATACTAGAAGTTTTTTATTAGATACAAATAAGAAAGAAGAGATGGTTTTGTTAGATAAAAGCAAAAAGGAGAGACTAGATAAAATTGATTTTGAAATAATAAAAGAACTATCTAAGAACTCTAGAAAATCCGCAGTAGATATAGCTACTGAATTAAATACAACTGCAAGAATAGTAAGCTATAGGATAAAACAGCTTATAAAAAGAGGCATAATAACTGGTTTTAGATTAGCAGTAAATTATGAAAAAATAGGTTTATTATTTTATAAATGCATGATCTATCTTGATAATCCAAATGAAAATAAAATCAAAGGATTAATTCATTATTTTAAATATAATAAAAATATAATACATAATGTTCAAGTTTTAGGTAACTGGGAACTGGAGCCAGAATTTGAAGTTTTTTCTGAAAAAGAATTTGATGATTGTTTGAAAGAAATGAAAGATAATTTCTCAGAGATCATAAGCAGTATAGAAATTATAACTATCTCTAAAGAGCATAAGTTTATTTATTTTTAAAAGAAGATTAGAAATAATTCCTTCTCTCTCTCTCCAGTGAGTAGCATATTAAAATAAGGGTATCTGTCCTCTCTTTTCCAGTGGCTGGAATCACTATATTCCACAGTGGCTGGGTTGGGGTTTTTTGTAATTTTTGCGTCGATTTAGCGGATTTTACACCCGAATGTGGCG
>Ga0074195_1001695_pt1 | contig 28863 bp, 25 predicted proteins | sample EPASupsiteHSE623_FD_64525 | JGI IMG/M metagenome (GOLD analysis project Ga0074195, IMG submission 64525) | Bioremediated contaminated groundwater from EPA Superfund site, New Mexico - Sample HSE6-23 | ecosystem: Environmental > Aquatic > Deep subsurface > Groundwater > Contaminated ... | reverse complement strand
GGGGGGGCCGAGGAGCTGCTCCACTTTTTTGCCCTGGACAAGAAGCGGGAGGCCAGGGTGGGCGAACTTTCCGGCGGGCTGGCCCGACGGCTGACCCTGGCGCGCGCCCTGATCAACGACCCGGAGCTGATCATCCTCGACGAGCCTACCACCGGGCTCGATCCCCAATCGCGGCACCAGTTGTGGGATCGGCTGCATGCGCTCCGCGCCCTTGGCAAGACTTTCATCCTCACCACCCACTACATGGAGGAGGCGGCCCAGTTGTGCGACCGGTTGGTGATCATGGAGCACGGCAGGATTCTGGTGGAGGGAGCGCCGAAGGCGCTGATCGAAACCCATGTCGGCGGCACGATCATCGAAATGGCTGGCACGGAACGGGAAAAACTCGCTCGATTCCTCAGGGAACGGGGGGTGCAGTTCGACGAGACGGCCGAACGGACGATCATTTACAGCAAGGGCGACACCGCGATCGAACAGGCCATCCACGAGGGTTTTTGTAGCCGGCAGTGCACCTTCCGCACCGCCACCCTGGAGGATGTCTTTCTCCGCCTCACCGGCAGGGAGTTGCGCGAATGATACGGATGCGAACGAGCAATATCTCCTGGCGGTTTGTGAGCGTCTGGCAGCGCAACCTGATCGTCTACCGCAAGATCTGGAAGGTCAATTTCCTGGTGCCGCTCCTGGAACCGGCCTTCTACATCCTCGCCTTCGGGCTCGGCTTCCAGGGACTGATTCAGGGCCTCAACTACGGGGGCAAGGCGTTGACCTACACCCAGTTCATGGCCCCGGCCCTGATCGCCATCTCGATCATGTACAATGCCTTCTTCGAGACCACCTACGCCTCTTTTGTCCGCATGTACTATCAAAAGACCTTTGACGGTATGATGACCACACCGCTCTCCCTGGAGGAGATCATCCTGGCCGAGATCGTCTGGAGCGCCACCAAGGCCACGGCCGCCGCCACGGTGATGACCCTGGTATTGGGTCTGTTAGGCTTCGTCTCCTTCCCCCAGGGGTTGCTGATTGTGCCGCTCGCCTTTCTCGGCGGTTTGGCCTTCGGGGCGGTGGGGATGTTTTTCACCGGGATCACGCCATCGATCGATATGTTCAACCTGCCGATCTTTCTCTTTATCACCCCGATGTTTTTGTTCAGCGGCACCTTTTTCCCGGTGGCCGGACTGCCCGCTTGGGCCCAGCAGGTGGCACTCGTCTTCCCGCTCTATCACCTGGTGGAGTTGACCCGCGCCTGCACCTTGGGGCTCATGGAAACCCATCCGCTTGTCAGTCTCGCCTACCTGCTCCTTTTCGCCCTCTGCTTCCTTGGCTTGGGGCTCACCGCCATGCGGCGGCGGCTGATCAAGTAGCCACACCGGGCGGCAAACGCCACGCTGGCCCGCTTCGCTTCTTTCCTGTTTTTCGGGCGAGGGCTGGACGTCGAAGGAGCATGGCCAAACGGCAATTTTCTCTTGCAAAGCAAACGATTTCTCGTTACCGCTCGAAATGTCATAATATTGCAACCGGTTAGGGCAAGGAAACCACAGAGGGAAACGCCTGTTCCCCATGGCCGGCTTTCTCGAAGGTTGAGACAGGCGGGTATCTTTTCAGCGACGAGGATTTTATGAACAAAGGGATTGCGGCAACGCTGTGCTGGCTGGTGGCGGCCTCGGCGGCCTACGCGCGGGATAACGACACCCAGGTCTTCACCCGGAAAATTGACGGCGAACGCAGCGAGTTGCGCGTCGTGCCGCAGGATGGGGGACAGGAGAGAAACGAAATCGCCGTCCGTCCCGACGGACGGGTTGTCGTGCAAGCGAAGGGAGAAGGCAACGGCGATTTCACCATACAAGGCTTTCCCCTTGCGGCAACCGCTCCCCTCGACGTCAAGGGAGTGGTGCCCTTCGACGAGGCATTCGAACCGAAGCAGCGCCTCTGGGGGGATCCCTGCGAGAACGGCCCGCTCTGGTTTTTGGGTGATCGCGGCGACGGCAGCTATGCCATCGCCGAGGCCATTGACGCCTGCGGCCGACTGCCGTCGTCGTTCACCGTCTTTCCGGAGAAGGTGTTTCCCGTCGACACAGGCCTTGCCCTCCCTTTCGGCGAGGCGATCGTTCCCTAAACGAAAGGGCGCGTCTCGCCGGGCGGATGGCCTCGGGGCGAATGTGCCGGCACTCCCCTTATTGTCTGCTCATATCCCAAACGAGATAGCAGGCATAGAGCACCGGCGGGATCATCATGATCAACCGCATCACCCAAGGTTTGACCGACCGCTCCTCTTGCGGCACCGGCGGTTCTTCCGTGCGTTTCGCCGCCAGTTTTCGTTCCCGTCGCAGTTTCGATTTGTTCACGCCCATAGCGTCATCCCGGTTCTATTTTCCGATTGCCCGCATCCGCAGGGGAAAGGGTGCCGACTGGCCGAGGTTCTTGGACCTCCCGGTCCAGGTTGTTCACTCTACCGACCCACTGGATGTTGCGCCAGACATTTTGGCATCCTTCACCTTTCTTCGACACCGGGATCGCGGATCCTCCAAGACGCCCTCCCTCTCCAACCGCTCGCCACAAAGGACAAATCTGTGCAACACCCCGGCGAGTATGCTATACAGCACTCTCGATGCCCAAAAAACCGGCTGCCCCGGCGGTCGCAACCATGAGCGAAGACGCAACGACGCTTTCTCCCCCCAATCAGGAAGAATGATGCAGGCCGAGCCCCCTCAAACCGATCGCATGATCGACCTCGCCCTTTCCCTTGGTGCCACGGCGGCGGAGATTGTCCCGGCCGAGTCGTTGGTCGTCGAGGAGCGGTTTGCTGCGCTCTGCGGCGAACCGCACCGCTGCCCCAGTTACGGCCTGGCGCCCGGTTGCCCGCCCCATGCCCTGCCACCGTCCCTTTTTCGGGAGCAACTCACTTACTATCACCACATCCTGGTGTTCAAAATCGATGTCCCGGCCGCCGATCTCCTGGGAGGAAAACGGGTGCCGGTGGCGCGAAACATCCACCGGATCGCCGCCGGCCTGGAACAGACGGCCAGGGCGTTGGGATTCTCCCGAGCACGGGGATTGGCCGCCGGATCCTGCAAGGAGCTGTTCTGCGGGGAGGAAGAGGTCTGTGCGGTGCTGCATTGGCGGCAACCCTGCCCCCATGCGGATCGGGCCCGGCCTTCCCTTTCCGCCGTGGGCGTGGATTTTAGTGTTCTCGCTGCCTTGGCCGGTTGGGAGTTTGGGGCAATCGACCCAAATCGGGCCGACAGCGAAGAACCCGCCATGGGCTTGATGGCCGGACTGGTGCTGCTCGGCTGATACCATCGATCCAATACGCCTTTTCAGAGAGGAACTAAAAAAAAGCATGCACACCGACGAATACGAGATTTCCATCGGCCGCGAACTGAACCACCACCAACAGGTTGTCAAAAAAATCCGGGCCGATTTAGCAAAAAGACGGCAACAGTATGGGATGGAGTATGCGGAGGCAGCGCACGCGGCGACCGCTGGCCATTTGACCATTGCGGCCAAGGAGTTGGCCCAGTGGCAGGAGGACGTCGAGGCGCTGCCCCAGTGGGAACAGCGCCTCGAAGAGTATCGCCAGGCCCTGGCGATGATGCGCATTTCGGCCTCGCGTTTTTAGGATGGATCCCCTATGCTTAATGGCCGCCGGGGAACAGCCATTTGCTCAGGTAATACAGGATGAACAGTGAACCGACACCGATGCCGATGCTCCAGCGAATAAGCGCCAACTCGGCCGGCAGCAGAGGTTCGTAATCCATTTTTTTGATTTCTTCAGCCACTTGGGGTTGCTGTTGTTGTTCCATATTGGTTCCTCCGTGCTAGATGGTTGGCGGTTTGACGCCATGGAAAAAGAGCCATGAGATGAAGAGGCCGACCCAGATGATGAAGCCGAACAGGCTGATACAATACACCGCAGCCAATTTGCCCAACCCCTCCTGCATCAGTTTCTTGAAATTGGACACCAAGCCGATGGTGAAGAAACACATCAAGAAAAACAAGCCCCTGAATACATCGCCCTGACCACTGGCCGATTTGGCCTTGCTCAGAAAGCTCTTCGGTTCCTTGATTTTCTCACCCACCTCTTTCTGCTTGACCTTGACGTCGTCCAATTCCTTCTTCAAAGCGGTCTGCGCGGTTGCATCGGTGGTGGCCTTCATCTTCGTTTCGATCGAGGTCGCCGAGGCTTTCAGTTCGGCCAATTCCTTGTCCGCCGGCCCCATCACCTTGGCCGCCGGCCAGCACATGACCACCAGGATCACGAAGGTCAGCACGTAGCCAATGACGAATTTGGGGAAGCGATGCCAGATCTCGCCGGCGTCGACTTTTTGTCCCGGCTTGACATCGATCTTGGCCACCCAGATATAGGCCAGCAAAAAAGCCCAAACGCCGATGAAGATGTCGATGAACATCTTGACCGTGGTGGCGGTCATGGTGATCCAGCCTTCGGCATAGTTGATGCCGGCCGCATCAAGGGCCTGGGCCCGTATCAGGGCGTCGGTGATGGCGCCGCTGGCAATGGCGCCGCCGTCCGATTTCACCGCCAGGCCCATCCAGGCACCCGCGACCAACGGCTCGGTCCAGAGGAAGAACTTCGCCAGAAACGGTAGGATAACCATCTCGATGGCCACAAAAATTACGACCAGCGAGGAAACCATGATCGGCACGATGGGCCGGGCGCGGATGGCGCCGCCGGTGGCGATGGAGGCGGACACACCGCAGATCGAGATACCGGAAGCCAGCGGAGCCGACCATTCCCGGCTAAACTTGAAGTATTTCCGGGAGATGTAGTAGACCACCGCCCAGTAGATCAGGTAGGCCTCGACAATGGCGCAAAATCCCCGGAACATGATGTTGGAGGCCAGGCCGAAGGACTCGGCGGCCTTGATACCCAGGCCGGCGCCCATGATGACGATACCGGTTTTGATGTAGAGTTCCGGCCGAGCCGCCTCTTTCATAACATTGGCCAGTCCGGGAAAGAAGTTGCCGATGATCAGGCCAAGGATCAGGGCGAGAATGAAGCCGAACTCGCCGCTCATGCTGAGCGCCCAGGGGATACCGAATTTAGCGGCCTGCTGCTTGGTGGCGGCGATGTAGGCCCAGTGGCCCATGAACCAGCAGAGGTAGCTCAACCAGAAGGCCAGGGTAAAACCGATCATGAACTTCGGCACATTCGCCCCCAAGGCGATGGCGCCCAAGGTCATGATCGCCAGGGCAAAGAGGTAGGTCAACCCAACGGACATCAAGGGCGACATCCCCGCTTTTTTATACTGCTGCCCTACCTGCAACTTGGAAACATCGTCGTCGACGGTGACGGTCGACTCCTTGCCCTCCTTGTTTTTCAGGGTCAGTTTCTGGCCATCGATCTTGGCGATCTCCCCTTCCACTCCCTTGTACTTGGCGGAAATGGTGCTGATCGCCTTGGCCGGATCGATCCAGACCCCTGTTTTTGCGCCCCAGCCAAGGATATCCGTTCCCTTGAACGATCCCAGGCTGAGCCCGAAAATGACGAGACCCAGAATCAGCGCCAGCCAATCCTCGCTGATCCAGCCTCCCCCCTCTCCCGTTTTGTTGTGCCTGCTTTCTTGCGACATACAACCTCCTTTTTTGGTTCTGTTACGGTGCGTGGAAACCGGCTGTGATTTCCACAAAGAGTACTTCCGATCTCTCCCTGCGCGGCCCCCCACTTCCTCGCAGGTAAAAAGAATCATGGGATACCTTGGGCGCGGAAAGTCGCGGCATGCTCGCCTGTGCGCGCCAGAATTTTCTGCAGAGCAACCCGAGACAAACCGGAGATTCGCGCTGCTTCGGAGACATTGCCCTTGGTGATGGTCAACAACTCCCTGACATAGTCCAGAGTGAAGGCGTTGACCACCTCCGCCTTGGCCTCTTTGTAGGCTTTCGGTGTACGCAACGGTCCAACACTCCGGCCATGGGCGCCGACCGCGCCACCGCCATCCTCTGCCAATACCGTGTGGACCAATTGCATATCCATCCGCTCGCCGGTGCAAAACACCGTCAGCCTGCGGACAAAGCTCTGCAATTCCCTGACATTGCCCGGCCAGGGACGGGTCGACATCCATTGCACCACCTCCGGAGCCATCTCCTTGTCCGCCAGCCCCATTTCCCGGCAGCTCGTCCCGAGAAAAAACTGGGCAAGCAGGGGAATATCCTCGACCCGCTCCCGCAGGGCGGGCAGATTGATGGTCAACACATTGAGGCGGTAGTACAAATCCTCTCGAAAGGTCTTTTTCCTGAGACCGGCCTCGAGATCCTGATTGGTGGAGGAGATGACCCGCACGTCCACACTCTGGTTGGCAGTGGCACCAACGGGGCGGATCTCGCCGTTTTGCAGGCAGCGCAGCAGTTTAGTCTGAATCGGCAGACCGATGTCGCCGATCTCGTCCAGATGCAGGGTGCCGGTGTGCGCCGCCGCAAACAACCCCTTGCGATCCCGGTCCGCGCCGGTGAAGGCGCCCTTGACATACCCGAAGAGTTCGCTTTCCAGGAGATTTTCCGGGATGGAGGGACAGTTGACCGCAAGAAACGGCCGCTCTGCACGCGCTCCGCTTCGATGGATCAGCCGGGCCACCAACTCCTTGCCGGTGCCCGACTCGCCCCGGATGAGCACCGGGTAGCCGGATTGAGCCACAGCAGCGATGGTCTGGCGCAGCTTGCGCATTGCCAGGCCCTCGCCCACCAGTTCGCCCTGGAAGTCCTGCCGGGAAACAATCTGCCGCAGCCGATCGTTTTCCTCCAGAAGCCGGCTTCGTTCCAAGCCCTTCTCCACCACCCGAAACAACTGTTCCGGCTCGATGGGCTTGGTCAAGAAATCGTAGGCCCCGGCGTGGAGCGCCTCCACGGCGGTTTCGATGGTGCCGTAGGCGCTGAGCACCACCATGCTCAAGGAAGGATGCAACGCGAGCGACTGGGCAAGCAACTGCATCCCGTTCATTTCCGGCATCCGCAGGTCGGTGATCATCAGGTGGATCGTGCGCTCGGCGAGCATCGCCAGTGCTTCCCTGCCGCTTTGCGCCGTCTCCACCTGCACCTCGGGAAAGCGGCCGGCCACAAGCCGCGCCAAACCTCGGGCAAAGTCCTGTTCGTCGTCGACGATAAGCATGCCCATTCCCTGGTGTCTGACGGTCTCGGTCGATGCGGAATGCGACATCATGGTTCCTCGTTGTTCGGGTGGTCAAGGGGGGGCGGCGCATCGCCCAGGGCGGGAACGGTCACCGTGAATCGCGCTCCCCCCAGGACAGGCGCCTGGTCCACTTCGATCATGCCGCCGACATCGGTGACCATGGCATACACCACGGCCAGCCCCAGACCGGTCCCGGCCCCGATCTCCTTGGTGGAGAAAAAGGGGTCGAAGATATGGGGCGCGTCCCCATCGGCCACGCCCGGCCCATTGTCCGCGACCTCGAGAACGACCATGTTGTCAGCCGCGGCAGCCACCCGGACATGGATCTCGCCGGATTGCTCGGCAACCGCATCGAGCGCGTTGATCATCAGGTTGCTGAAGACCTGCTCCAACTCGCCGACGCCCATGCGTACCGGCAGCGGATCGCTCGGGATATTGAGGGTGAGGCGAACGCCCTTTTTCGTTGCCTGGAGCGAAAACACCTCGGTGATCGAGGCGGCGACAGCGCAGGCATCCGCTGTTCCCGAGCCTGCCGCCTTGGGCCGAGCGAAATTGAGCAGATCCTGGAGGACGCGCTGGGCCTGCCGGGTATGTCGCTCGATGATCTCCAGATCGGTTTTCTGCTGCGGTTCGGTGACCGACTGCCTCAGGAGCGTGGCGTAACAGAGAATGACCCCAAGGGGGTTGTTGATTTCATGGGCAAGACCGGCGGTGAGTTTGCCCACGGTGGCCATTCGCTCCGACTGCCAGACCTGCATCCGCATCCGTTTCTCCATGGTCGTCTCACGCAGGAAGACCACCACCTGATCGATGCTCCCCTCACGACCAGCCACGGGATAGAGGGAAAGCGCGAAGGTTCGCCCATCCGGCAGACTCACCTCGCGCAGATCGGGGACGCCGCGGCCGATGGTCTCGCGCATCGGGCATTGCTCCGAGGCAAGATCGAAAAACAGGGCGAGGATGTTGCCATCGGTGCGTTCGCCCCGGGTCAGTTCAAGGGCCAGTGCCCGCGCCGCCCTATTGGCGGTGAGCACGGTGCAGCCGCCATCCAAGAGCACCAGCGGATCGGAGATGCCTTCGACGATGGTCTGCAGAATATTCATCTGGCGAAAAAGACTGTCGATGGCGCTCAGGTTTTCCGCGGCAATGCCCAACTGTCGGCCCAGAGCAAGCAGGACATCGGGATCGTGGCGGGATGCCTCGCTTGCGTTCTCCCACTGCAAAACAAGCAATCCCTCGGCGTTGCCGGTGCTCGACTCGACCGGGATATACACCAGATTTTCCTTGGCGACACAGGCGCTTCCGGTCAACACCTCGACAAAATGCTCAGGCAATTTCGGCAAGGGATCCGACGGAGGCCAGACGAACGAACTCTGCGAGCCCATGGTGCAGTGATAGGCAATACGCAGGGCCGCAAACCGTCTGCAGATCTGCGGCAGGGACAACTGCCACAACTCCGCCCTGGACCTGCTCTTGTACATATCCTCGAGGAGGCGAACAAACAGGCGCACATCCGCTCGCCGCGCCTCGACCTCGCCGCTTAGGGCATCGGTGCGTTCGTCGACCATCAGACGCAGGTTCTCGGCATAGTTTTGCAATTGGCTTCTCGCCTCGAACAGATGCTCGCTCATCTGCTCCATACCGTCGACCATCTCTTCGATCTCGTCGCCCTGTTCGAGTTTTCGTAATAACTCCGAACCTTCGGCGTCGGTGATGTTGCGGCGAAAGACCGCGTTCAACCGCTTGAGGTTGTTGACCACCAGCACCTTGAACAGAAAATTGGCGCTGAAGAACACCAGCAGCACCGCCAGGGCGAAAAAGGCGAAATAGCCGATAATGGTCTGCTCGATCCGGCCGACACTACCATGGACGGAAATGCCGACAAAATCGACTCCGGCGACATCGCCGGGATGTTTGCCAAACCCCCGCTCTCCATAGAGTTGGAGCAGTTCGGCAGGCGCGTCGTCCGCATGGCCATGGCAGTACATGCACCCTTCTTCGAATCGGACCGGCCGCACCATGAGATAGTACTGCTCCCCCTTGATGGTTGAATAGCCCTGCCAAAGTTCGGATTGCCTGTTGGCGCGAAAATAGCCGATGAGCGCACGCTCGTGGTCATTGGCCTCATAGTCGGGGTTGCGGGCACCGATGGCCACGCGTCGAAAGATGGTGCCGTCCTGGGGTGCATTGACCGAGGCCATGATCTTACGCGAGATGTAAGACGACGACATGGCCTGAATGACGAAGGCCGAAGGCAGCCGCTCGTACATCATCGGCCGCAGGACATCGCGCACATAATGCTGGACGGCATCGACATGGGTGAGGATGAGTTTTGCCTTGTCCTTGACCTCTTCCTCCAGGAGGGTGCGCATGTGAAAATAAAAACCAAGGGAGAAGGCAACCCCGAGGAAGATCGAGGCAACCATCAATCCGGCGATGAACTTGCTCTGCAGCCTGTGCGGTTTTGGAAAATGCATGCGTGTACCCGACAACTCCTCGTTACGGACAGGCTGACGCGAAGCAGATTCCGCGCACGGCGTGCCCAATGCTGTTTATCAAAAGGCGTGCCACCGCCAAAACAAAGTTAACGTATCGAAATAATGGAATAATACGACGAACTGTCAAGCATGGAATGCATTGAACAGTTATCAGCTGATAACACAAGTTTTCAGAATTGGAAACTTGTGTTATCAGCTAAAAAGGCAGGGGGAACTGGAGGGCAGGAGCTGGTTATGGCCGGTTAGCGATGGGAGGCGGTGGCGAGCAGATTCTTCAGATAGCCGATCCAGGCATCGAAGCCCTCGCCGCTGGTGGCGGAGAGGGCCATGACCTGCAGCTCGGGATTCAGCACAAGGGATTCCCTGGTGGCCTCTTCGACCGAGAAGTCAAAATGGGGCAAGAGGTCGGTCTTGGTGAGCAGGACCAGGTTGGCGCTCTTGAAGGTGGCCGGATACTTGGCGGGCTTGTCCGAACCTTCCGGCGTCGACAGCAGCACCACCCGCTGGTGCTCGCCGAGGTCGAAGGTGGCCGGACAGACCAAGTTGCCAACGTTTTCGATAAAGATAAGATCGTACTTGCCGCCCTTGGCAAAGTGTTCGAGCACATGGAGACCGCCATGGACCATGGGGGCGTCGAGGTGACAGGCACCGCCGGTGGTCAGTTGCACCGCGGGCACCCCCTTGGCGCGGATGCGGTCGGCGTCGCGTTCGGTCTCGATGTCGCCCTCGATCACGCCGATTTTAACGGTGTCCCGCAAGGCTTCGATGGTCCGTTCCAGCAGGGTGGTCTTGCCCGAACCTGGACTGGAAATCAGATTGATGGCCACGGCTCCCATATGCTCGATGTGGTGCCGGTTGGAGTCGGCCTGTTTCCGGTTGGCCTCCAGCAGACTCCGATTGACCTCGACCACCTTGTGATCGTGCTGATGGTGTTCATGCAGTTGACAGCCGCAGGTATCGCACATACGTCACTCCATTTCGAGTTGATTGAGGATCAATTCGGTGCCGCCCTTGGGAGAAAGTCGGTTCGAACCGCACCAGGGACATTTTTTGGCGGCCAGGCCGCAACGGGCCAGCTCCAGCCGTTCGCTCTGCTTGGGAAAGGGAATGACCGCCACCTTCTTGCAGTCCAGACAGACATACTCGGGGTCCGGGGTTTCCAGTTCCAACACGGCATCCCCGACCTTTTCGTGGTCTTTCTTCAGGATGTTGAAGCCGAATTCGAAGGAGTCGCGGACCACCCCGGAAAAAGGCCCCAGGGTCACCACCACCCGGTTGACTCGCCCGGCCTCGTGCTCCATAGCCAAGGCGAGGATTTGCTCGATCAGGCTCTGGGCCAGGGACAATTCATGCATGGGACAAACTCCTATGGACGAGAAACGCGGCTAACAGATGCGCGGCAAAGGCTGCCCGGTCAGGGGTTCGAGCAGGCGGGAACCGCCGATACGGGTGGTCAGCGTGACCCGGCCGGCCTTGCCCTCGCCCACCCAGCCGATCAGGGCGGCATCGCGCCCCTCCGGCATCCGGCGCATCAGCTGAAGCATGTCCTCGGCGCCGTCCCGGTCGCAGATGATGATGCATTTGCCTTCGTTGGCGAGATACAGCGGATCGAGCCCAAGCATCTCGCAGGCCGTGCCGACGGCCGGTCGGACGGGCAATCGCTCCTCCTCGATGGCGATCTCGACCATCGAGGCATGGGCAATCTCACATAAGGTGGTGGCCAGGCCGCCCCGGGTCGGGTCGCGGAGCGCATGCACCATGCCGGCGTTCTCCTCAAGCAAGGCGCCCACCAGGCGGTGCAGGGGTTGGGTGTCGCTTTCGATGTCGCCGGCTATGTCGATGCCGGCCTGTCGGCTCATGATGGTGATGCCGTGATCGGCCAGCGTGCCGGAGAGGAGAATGGCATCGCCCGGCTGGGCCTTCTTGCCGGAGATGTTGTGGCGGTGCGAGGCGATGCCGATACCGGTGGTGTTGACGAACAGCCCGTCGGCCTTGCCCTTGGGCACCACCTTGGTATCGCCGGTGACGATGGCGACACCGGCCTCCTCGGAGGCGCGGGCCACCGAGGCGATGATCCGTTCCAGGCTGGCGTAGGCAAAGCCCTCCTCGATGATCAGGGCCAGGCTGAGCGCCAGCGGCCGGGCGCCGCGCATGGCGAGATCGTTGATCGTGCCGTGCCCCGCGAGGGAGCCGATGTCGCCGCCGGGAAAAAAGAGCGGGTCGACCACATAGCTGTCGGTGGAAAAGGCGATACGGCCGGCATGCTCGCCGAGCATGGCGCAATCCTCCAGATCCCGGAGCTGGGGACAGGTCAGATATTTAAGGAAGAGGCCGCCGATCAGATTCTGGCTGGCCAGTCCGCCACTGCCGTGGTCGAGGCTGATGATCGAATCCGTTTTCATGAAGACTCTGTTGTCGCTGCGGAGAGAGAAGGGACTTCGTGGTGGATAGTACCTGTTTTCCGGCCGCTGTAGCGATAATAGGCGGCGCAGGTGCCCTCGTTCGAAACCATGCAGGGCCCGACCGGTTGCAGGGGAGTGCAGGCCGTACCGTATAATGGGCAATCCGGGGGCAGCAGCCTGCCCTTGAGGATCTCGCCGCAACGGCACCCCTTGGGCTCCCGCGACGGCCGCTCGGGAAGGGCCAGTTGCTTGGTGGCGTCGAAACTCCGGTAGGGGTTCCGCAGCACGAGACCGCTGCCGGGGATGACGCCCAGGCCGCGCCACTCGCTGTCGGCCGGTTCGAACACATCGGCGATCAGTTGTTGCGCCCTGACATTGCCCTCGGCGCTCACCACCCGGGTATAGCAGTTCTCCACATCCGGCCGGCGCTCGTTGATCTGCCGGATCAGGCTGAGCAGACCGGCAAGAATATCCGCCGGTTCGAATCCGGCCACGGCGCAAGCCAGGCCGTAGCGATTGGCCAGGGGGCGATAGGCCTCGCTGCCGATGATGGCGCTAACATGGCCTGGGCAGAGCAGACCGTCGACCTGCAACTCGGGATCGGCCATCAGCGCCTCCAGGGCGTTTGGCATGGTCTTACCGGCGGCAACGATCAAAAAATTGGTGACCCCCAGCCGCTTGGCGGCCAGGATGGTGGCAGCGATGGTCGGGACCGTGGTCTCGAACCCAATCGCGGGAAAGAGCACGGTCCGCTCCGGCTCCTTTTGCGCCAAGGCCAGGGCGTCCATCGGCGAGTAGACGATCTCGACCCTGGCGCCGCAAGCCCGAGCACCGGCAAGCGAGCGTCCGCTTCCCGGCACCCGGATCAGATCGCCGAAGGTGGCGATGGTCACCTGGGGCAGATCGGCGGCCGCGAGGAAGGCATCGATATGACTGGCTGGAGTAACGCATACCGGGCAGCCCGGGCCGGAAAGCAGGGTGATGCCCTCGGACAGCAGCGAGCGGATGCCATGGCGGAAGATCGACATGGTATGAGTGCCGCAAACTTCCATGATCCGCACCGGACGAACCAGGCTGCGGGCGATCTCCTCCACCAGCGGTGCGGTGATCTCCCGGCTGCGGAACTCATCGGCGCATTTCACTGCGGCGCTCCCGGCAGGCGGCCTTCGCTTTCCAGCACTTCAGCCATGCGCCGCATCAGGCTGAGGTTGTACTCCGCATCTTCCGCGGTCAGGGTGCGGATGGCAAAGCCGGCATGGAGGATCACATACTCGCCCACCGCCGGTATCCGGTCGGCCATTTCCAGGCGGACCTCCTTGCGCACACCGTCGCTTTCCACCAACGCCACCAGGGGATCGAGCAGCTCGTCGCTCCCGCCTTGCAGCTCGACCACCTGCATGGGAATGGCTAAACACATAGATGACCTCCTATATAGGCTTGGCCCAGGGCGATGCCGCCGTCGTTCATCGGCGCCAGCTCGCCGGCATGCACCGAAAAACCGACAGCGCGCAGCCGCCGGGCCAGGGTTTCGAACAGCAGAATGTTTTGCATGCAACCGCCGGCGAGGACCACTTCGTCAATACCGGTCCGCTGCCGTGCATTCAAGAGGACCACCTCCAGCGCCGCAGCCAGCCAGAGGTGAAAGCGGCGGGCAAGGATCGGAACCGGCACGCCCGCCGCGAGGTCGCGACAGAGCAGCGCCGCGAGTGGCGCACTTTCGATCGCCACAACGCCCTGCTCTTCACCCAAAACGACCGGATAGTCCGGAGCCGCCTCCGCCTCCGTGACCAATTCGGCTTGATGCTCCAGCAGCATGGCGGCCTGGCCCTCGTAATCGCTCGCCAGGCAAACCCCGAGCAGGGCGGCAACCGCATCGAACAGGCGGCCGCAGCTTGAAGTGAGCGGACACTGCACCCCCTTGATCAGCATCTGACCGATCAGCCGCTTGGCATCGGTGTCGACGAGCGCCAGGGTGGCGGGTTGCCGGTCCTCGTTCAGGGCGTCGGGCCCCAGACCCTGATAGAGCAGGGACATGGCCATGCGCCAGGGCTGTTCGGCTGCGCGGTCACCGCCGGGTAGCGGCAAGTGCGCCAATCGGGCCAGCCGGGTGAAACCGTTGCGGTCGGCTCGGTAGACCTCGCCGCCAAAGACCGTGCCGTCGCCACCGAAGCCGGTGCCGTCCAGGACCACGCCGAGCACCGGTCCGTCCAGATCGGCTTCGGCCATCACCGCCCCGATATGGGCGTGATGATGCTGGATCGACCGGCACCCGGCCGTACGGCGCTGCGCATAGCGGGAGCTGAGGTAATCCGGGTGGCGGTCGCAGGCGATCCGTTCCGGGATCAGTTCGAGCACGGTTTGGAGATGATCGATGCTCTCGGTGTAGAAATCGAAAGCTTCCGCCCCGGTCAACTCGCCGATATGTTGGCTGAGATAGGCCTCGTTGTTGCGGACCAAGCAAAAACTGTTCTTCATTTCCGCGCCGCAGGCGAGGATGTCCTCGGTTGGCTGGTGCAGGAGGAGGGGCACCGGCGAATACCCCCGCGCCCGTCGCAACAGCCTGACCTTGCCGTCCATGATCCGCGCCACCGAATCGTCCACACGGGTGACGATATCACGGTCATGGAGGAGAAAGGCGTCGGCTAGGCCGCGCAGCCTGCGGAGAGCCTCTTCGTTGCCGGTGCAGATCGGCTCGCCGCTGCGATTGCCGCTGGTCATCACCAGGGCGCTCGGCGTTGCCGGTTCGGCGAACAGGAGATGGTGCAGGGGTGTGTAGGGCAGCATAATCCCGATATGCCCCAAGCCCGGCGCAATAGCGTGGCCCAAGCCGGTGTCCTGCCGCAGTTCGGCCAAGACGATCGGATGCTCCGGCCCGGTAAGGAGCGCGACCTCCTCTGTGCTGAGACGACACAGCCGCAGGGCGCTTTCCAGATTCCCAACCATGATCGCCAGCGGCTTGGCGGGCCGATTTTTGCGATGCCGCAGGGCGCCGACACTTGCCTCGGAACCGGCGTCCGCAGCCAGGTGAAAGCCACCCAAGCCCTTGATCGCAACCACCTTGCCGTTCGCCAGGGCCTGTGCTGCCAGGGCAAGCGCATCGCCGTCCACGAGGCGCCCCTCGCTGTCGTGCCAGCTTAGTCGCGGCCCACAGACCGGGCAGGCGTTGGGTTGGGCATGGAACCGGCGATCGAGCGGATCGTGATATTCGCATGCGCAGTCATCGCACATGGGAAAATGGCGCATCGAGGTGTTGGGCCGATCGTAGGGGATGCGCTCGACAATGGAAAAACGCGGGCCGCAGTTGGTGCAGTTGGTGAAGGGATAGCGATACCGGCGATTGCCGGGGTCGGAGATGTCGCGCCGACAATCGGTGCAGAGGGCGATATCCGGAGCGATCTGAGTGCTCGGCCGTGCGCCGTGCTGGCTGGGAAGAATACGAAAGGAGGGCTCAGTCACCGCCTCGGCAGGCTGCGACTCGATGCGGACTATGCGGGCGACGGGCGGGGCCTCGGTGCGCAGGGCAGTGGCAAAGGCAGCAAGCGCCGCCTCGGGGCCGCCGATATGAATGCTCACACCCTCGGTGGTATTGGTGACGGTCCCTGTCAGGCCGTGGCGGTGCGCGAGTCGATAGACAAACGGCCGAAACCCGACCCCCTGGACAATCCCATGCACGGTGATCCTAAGAGCGCTGATGAGGGTGGAGGCTGGTTGCTTGGCCACGATCATGCATCCTGCGAAGGGTTGAAGGAAAACCGTTGCGCGGTGGCTGACCGCGACTCAAAACGGGCTTTAGTGTAGCAGCTCCCGCACGTTTCCACCATCATTTTTGCAAAAAACGTCCATTCCGCCCAATTCGCACAAAACACACTGCAAATCGCCACGAAAGCCCCGTTAGATCTCGGCTTCCGCCTGCCGCCTGATCTCCCGGTACCGTTTGGTATTGACCACCTTCTGCTGTTCCAAGTCGTCGATCTCCTCGACACTGAGATGGATCAGGCCACAGACAGGGCAACTGAGATCCATGTCGTCGTGGGCGGCCCGCTGCTTGAGTTCGTCGGCGGTCATGTGGCCGACACACCCGCAGGAGCAGTTGGGCGCCTCGACCCGGACAATCGTTTTAAGATGGTATTCGTTTTTTTCCATCATACAGGACCTCGTGAAGAGCGTCGTTTCGCCAAGGTTCAGCGCCGCAATACCCGCAGCTCCGTGCCGTGGTGATCGATCAGGGTAACGGTCATGGGAAGCCCGCCATCCAGGCGGTGCGTGGCACAGGAAATTCAGGGGTCGTAAGCGCGCACTGCCATCTCGATCCGGTTGAGCAGTTCGTCGTCCACCTCGCCCTCGTCGAGCAAACGGGCGGCGGCCTGGCGGACGCTGAGGTTCATCGGTGCGATGTTGTGGGTGGTGCCGACAATCAGATTGGCCCTGGTAATGCACCCCTTGTCGTCGGTTGCATAGTCGTGAATGAGCGTGCCCCGCGGGGCCTCGACATGGCCGATGCCGCGCCCCGCCTTCGGCGAGGCCGATGTACGCACCTTGGGGTCCGTGATTCGTTCGTCGGCCAGCAATTCGAGGACACGTTCGCAGGCATAGAGCAATTCGATCAACCGGGCCCAGTGATAGAGCAGGGTTCCCTGGGCCGGACGGCCGAACTCGTGGCGAAACTCTTCCAGCGCGGCCTGCGCCTTGGGGGTGGCGATCCGGTCGCAGACGTTGAGCCGGGCCAGGGTGTTGACCCGGTACACGCCCCTGGGGGCATCGGGATCCAAGGAAAACCCCTCGTTCCAGGTTTTGGCGTAGACCATTTTGGCCGAGGACCAGGGCTCGACCTGCTCGGCCAGATAGTGTTCGTACTCGCTTGCCGGAAACTCGACCCAACCGCCATCGCGCCGCATCAAGCGCAATCGGCCGTCGTACAAGCGCAGGTTGCCCCCATCGTCGACCGTGCCGAGGAAACCGGTGGTGATCGTCCCAAGGGTGTTGCAGTCTTCGCGAAAACGGTCGAAGACCGCACCCTTGGCATAGTCCAGGGCAAAGGCGGCAAAATCGAGCAACGCCTGCCCGTCGGCCGCAAGCCCGCGCCGCTCCTCCTCGCTCATCGGCTTGGCAAAGCCGCCGACAACCCCGGCCACCGGATGAATGGCCTTGCCGGCAAAGCGCTCCAACATCATTTGCGCCAACTGCCGCATCCGGACCACCTGGGCTGCCAGTTGCGGCTCGCGCCGAACCAGCCCCATGATGTTGCGTACCGAATAATCGCTGTTCGGCCCAAGTACGAAATCCGGAGCGGCAAGAAAGAAAAAGTGGAGGATTTTATCGTGAATATGGGCCAATACCTGGCACAGTTCACGCAACAGATGACCCGTGGGCGTCGGTACGACACCGAAACAGCCGTCAATGGCCTTGACTGCGGCGAGATGGTGCATCCAGGGGCAGATTCCGCAGATGCGATTGACGATCCGCGGGATCTCTTCGGCGGGCCGACCGACGACAAACTGCTCGAAACCGCGCAGTGCGGAGATCCCCAACCGGGCGTCGCTCACCCGGCCCGACTCGTCCAGGTGGATGTCGATCCGCGCATGCCCCTCGATTCGGGTGACCGGATGAATGCTGATGACCTGGGGCATCCCCTTCTCCTTGCTTCGTCGCAATGACAAATTGAATCAGTTTCTCCGCCGCACCGGCCTGAGCAAACCATGCGCGCCGCTGAAGCGAAGCAGCGACGGCCGGTCGACGAGATCGCGATGGTGCATGCCGTTGCTGGCAAGGGCATTGAGCATGTCGAGCAGTTGGTTGCCCCCCGGCCGGACAGGGCCGTAACAGCCCCGGCAGGGCACCCGGGCGCGGATGCACAGGGGCGCGCTCTTGCCGCCGCAGCCGCCGGCGGTCACCGGTCCCATGCACACCAGCCCCTGTTCGAGCAAGCAGCGCATCTTGTCGATCGGCTCGCCCGGATCGTACTCGGCGTTGGCGAGAAAACGGCGAACCGTTGCCTGGCCCTTGCCCGCGCGCATCGTCGGGCAGGTTTCGCAGACGCTCTTTTCGCTCGGTTGCAGGCTATCACGGTCGAGCAGGGCCTGGATCACCTCGACGATCGTCTCCGGTCGGGGTGGGCAACCGGGCAGGCTGACATCGACCTTGACCTGCTCGTCGATGCTGTAGACCCGGTCCAACTGGCCAGCCATCGCAGCCGGGATCGCGCCCTGGCCGTCCGCGCCGGCAAAGACCGTTTGCAGGGCGTCCGCAACCGGCCTCTGGTTGCGCAGGGCGGGAATCCCGCCATGGGTGGCGCAGGTGCCAAAACCGATCAGGGTCGTGCAGCTCTTGCGCATCGCCTGCAAAACCGCCAGATGCTCCTCGCTGGCCACGCCTCCCGACACCAGGCCGATCTCGGCCTCGGGCAGGTCGATCTCCCCTGCCCCGTCGGCACGATGCCGATATTTATGATCCATGAGCAGGGGAAAATGGACAATCTCCACCCGCTCCAGCAGGCCAAGCAACCCTTCGCCGCTGTTGAGCAGGGATATCTCGCAGCCGGAACAGGCGTGGAGCCACTCGAAGCTGAGCCGGGGCCGCATAGCGCCTCGTTACTCGCCGGCCGCGGCCTTGGTTGGGACCGGCGCGCGCAGGGCGGCAAGACGACCGCTCATCTCCCGGAAGGCCTCGACCAGCCGCTCCGGTTCGGCCGAGGAGAGCCAGGCCACCTGAAAACGTTCGCGTTCGTACCCCAGGTCTTCGAGCGTGTCGGCTATGACCTCGCTCCGGGCCAGGGCCATCTCGTTACCGTTGATGTAGTGACACTCCCCGAGGGGGCAGCCGATGACCATCACGCCCTCGGCCCCCTTGTTCAACGCGTGGAGCACCATCTCCGGATGCACCATGCCCGAGCACATCACCCGGACGATCCGGATCGAACCGGGGTACTGCATTCGGGAAATGCCGGCCAGATCGGCGGCGGAGTAGGAGCACCAGTTGCAGCAAAAGGCGATGATCACCGGTTCCGGATTCATATACCCTCCTCCACCGGCGCGGCTGCGTCAAGGGCCGCGTCGATCTGGGCCTCGATCTGGGCGTAGGTGAAGCCGGCGACATCGACGCCCCGTTTCGGACAGGTCCCCTGGCAGATACCGCACCCCTTGCACTGGACCTGATCGATATGCACGGTCTTGAGCAGGTTGCCCTCCGCATCCCGGTATTCCACCAGCTTGATCGCCCGGTACGGGCAGACATCGATACACAGGCCGCAGCCGTCGCAATGCACAGGATCCACCAGGGCGATGTTGGGTTCCAGGGCGATCTCCTTGCGGGCCAAGAGGCGGCCGGCCTTGGCGGCGGCGGCCAGGGCCTGGGAGATCGATTCCTCCAGCGGTTTTGGGTAGTGGGCGAGCCCGGCCACGAAGACGCCGTCGACGTTGAACTCCACCGGCCGCAGCTTAGCGTGGGCCTCCTGGAAAAAACCATCGGCATTGAGCGGCAGCTTGAACAGGTTGGCCAGGGTTGTCGCCTCAGGACTGGCCAGGGTGGCGGCGGCGAGGATGACCATGTCCGCGCGGATCTCCAGGGGGCGATGGAGCACATGATCCCAAACCTCTACCAGTACGCCGTTGTCGGCCTTCCTGATCCGGGGCGGGCCATGGAGTTCGTAGTTGATGAAGACGATGCCCAGTTCGCGGGCTTGGTTATAGATTCGCTCGCGCTGGCCATAGGTGCGGATCTCGCGGTAGAGGATGTAGATCTGCCGTGAGGGAGCTTCCTTCTTCAGTTTGATCGCGCTCTGGATCGAGTGGGTGCAGCAGGATTTCGAGCAGTAGGGCCGCTCCTGGTTGCGCGAGCCCACACACTGGATGAACACAAAGGACTTGCCGTTGGCCACCCTGGTTTCGTTGTGCATGTGCAGTTTGTCGAACTCGATGGAGGCTACTACCTTGGGGATCTTGCCGTATTCGAACTCCTCGGGGATGTAGCGTTTGGCCCCGGTGGTGATGATCGTCGCACCGTGCTCGATGGTGCGTTTACGGCTGGGGCCGGTGCGGATGGTGGTGGTGAAGTTGCCGACATGGCCGCTAACCGCCTGCACGGTGCTGGTATAGGCCACCTCGATCAGGGGGTGGCCCTGCACCGCCTCCTTGAGTTCCTTGAGATAGCGCGGGACATGCTCGCCGTTCCAGGTCTGGAAGAGATGGAGGGCATTGCCGCCCAGCTGGGTGGTTTTCTCGACGAGATGGATCCGAAACCCCTGCTCCGCCAGATTCAAGGCCGCCGTCATCCCGGCCACGCCGCCGCCGATGATCAGCACCGAGGGCGCGATCGGGATGCGCAGGGGCTTGCGAGCCGTCTGGCTCCGCACCTTGGCCACCGCCATCCGGATCAGATCCTTGGCCTTGGTCGTGGCAACTTCGGGTTCCTGGCTGTGCACCCAGGCGTTCTGATTGCGGATGTTGGCCATCTCGATCAGATACTCGTTGATGCCGGCGGATTTGAGGGTCTTGCGGAAGAGCGGCTCGTGGGTCCTCGGGGTGCAGGCGGCGACCACGATCCGGTTCAGCCCCTTGTCGCGGATCTGCTGTACCATCAGGTCCTGGGTATCCTGGGCGCAGGTGAAGAGGTTGCGGGCGACGTGCACCACCTGCGGCAGGGTGGCGGCATAGGCGGCCACCTCCTCAACATCGACCACTCCGGCGATGTTGGTGCCGCAGTGGCAGACAAAAACGCCGATCCGAGGTTCCTGCAAGCTGACATCCTGTTCTGCGGGGGGGGGAATGCGCCGGGTCTGGGTGTGCCGGGCCGGAGTGAGCAGGGCCGATACGCTGGCTGCGGCCGCCGAGCCGCCGATCACCGATTGGGGGATGTCGCGTGGACCGTTGAAGGCGCCGCAGGTGAAGATCCCCTTTTTCGAGGTGTGCACCGGCATGAAGGCGGAGATCGAGGCAAACCGGTCCGGCGTCATGTGAATGCCGATCTTTTCGGCCAGCCGGACCATGGCGTCGGGGGTTTCCAGCCCCACCGAAAGGACCACCAGATCGACGACTTCCTCCACCTGCTTGCCCTTGGGGCTGATATAGTGGAGACGCAGGTCGCCCCTGTTGCCCTTGGGTTCCACTCCGTGGATGCGTGAGCGGACAAAACGCACCCCGTACTCGTTACGCGCCCGCTCGAAGTAGCGGTCGAATTCCTTGCCCGGCGTCCGCATGTCCATGTAAAAAATGGTCACCTCCAGCTCGGGATTGGCCTCCTTGACGGTCATCGCCTCCTTAATCGCGTACATGCAGCACACCGCCGAGCAGTACTCGTTGTTGCAGCGATTCTTGTCGCGGCTGCCAATGCACTGGAGAAAGGCGATCCGCTTCACCGGTTTGTGGTCCGATGGCCGGGTGAGTTGGCCGTCGGTAGGGCCGCCCGGAGAGAGGTAGCGCTCGAATTGCAGCGAAGTGATCACATTGGGATAGAGGCCGTATCCCCAGACCTTAGCCTTGGACGGATCGTAGGTCTGGAACCCCAACGCCATGACCACCGCCCCGACCCGGAGTTCGTGCTCCCGGCCGCGGTCGTCGAAATCGATCGCGCCCGGCGGACAGATCTCGGCGCAGACTCCGCACTTTCCCGGCTGCTGGAGCCAGAGGCAGGCCTGGGGGTCGATCTGGTATTTGAGCGGCACCGCTTGGGGATATTTAATGTAGATCGCCTTGCGCTTGGCCAGGAAGGTGTTGAACGGGTCGTCGACGCTTTTGGGACAGCGCGCGCTGCACTGGCCGCAGGCGATGCACTTGGCCGGATCGACATAGCGGGGATTTTCCACTATCTTGACGATGAAGTTGCCGGCCTCGCCGCTGACGTCGATCACGGTCGACAAGGTCATGATGCGGATGTTCGGATGACGCCCGCATTCGACCAGCTTGGGCGCGATGATGCACATCGAGCAGTCGTTGGTGGGAAACACCTTGTTGTACTGGGGCATGGCCCCACCGATCGCCCCGGTTTTTTCCACCAGATAGACAAAATAGCCGGAATCGGCCAGGTCGAGCGCGGCCTGCATCCCGGAGATGCCGCCGCCCACCACCAACACGGCTCCGGTCATCTGCCGCTCAGCCATGGTGCGGTCCTCCGAATGTACGCCGCAGCGGCGCTTGTCCGGGCAGGGGCTGTCGAGCGGGGAGCGCGACGGGTGCGGGCGAAGAAAACGATCTCATGGGCGGGACTCCATAATCAGGGAATTGGCGATCAGCTCCCAGAGAAACTGCACCTCGACGTTGAGGTTGAATTCGCGATTGAGCGAATAGAGGAGTTGGTCGCGGCAGTTCTGGCAGGAGGTGACCACCAGTTTGGCCCCGGATTCGGCGATCTGCCGGGCCTTGATCCGGCCATGAAAGACGCGTTCGGCGGCAAAGGGGCTGGCCCAGGCCCCGCCTCCGGCACCGCAGCAGTAGTTTTCCTCGCGGTCGGGTGTCAGATCGACGTAGCGCTTGCAGCAGGCCCTGGTCAGTTTCCGGGCCTCGTCGAAGTACCCCTGGCCAAAGGTTTTCAACGAGTTGCGGCCGTAGTTGCAGGAGTCGTGAAAGGTGGTCAGCTTGGTGTGGATGGTGGGATCGAGGGTGATGCGCCGCTCGCCCAGATATTCGAGCAGCAAATCGAAAACCGTGTAGATCTTGAACTGTTGGAGGGATTCTGGAAACCAGCGCTCCAGGGCGTAGCGGGTGGCGTAGTAGGCATGACCGCACTCGGGGAGCAGCAGGGCCTTGCAGTTGAGCCGCTCGATATTGTCGATGATCCGCTTGACGATGGTGCGCATTGCGCTGTAATCGCAGGCATGCAGCCCCCAGTTGATTCCCTCCCAATACTCGGAGGAGATGGTCCAGGATTCGCCAGCGGCATGGAAGATTTTCCACCACCAGGCCAGGCTCTCCGGTTCGGCAAAGGGTTGCTTGGAGTTGACCGTCACCAGCAGCCGGGCGCCGCGCACATCGATGGGCGTTGCAAAACCGGGGCAGGCATTCCGGGACAGCTCCCCGCCCAACTCTTTGAGCAGGAGCAGAAAATCGTCCTTGGGGATACCCAGGTTGTTGCCCTTTTCCAAGCAGGTGATCACCCCTTTCTGGATAGCGGCCGGCACCTTGTCGCGGTCGCGGCGGGCGCGAATGCGGCGCATCAGCTGGAGGATCTCCACATTCATCGGGCAAACCACCTCGCATTTGCCGCACATGGTGCACTTCCACGGCCAGTCGCTCTCCACCAGTTCCTCCTCCAGACCGAGGAAGGCCATGCGGACGATCTTGCGGGGGTCGAGATCGTCGACGCCGGAAATCGGACAGGCACCGGCGCAGGAGCCGCAGGTGAGACAGACATCGGCCATGGCCGGCAAGGTATAGAGTGGGTTGCTTTTCACCTCCAGCCGGACGGCGACCGAGGCGAAGCCGTTGCTTCTCGGGACCGGCAGCGGTTCTCCTTCGCCAGCCGGATCGGGAGCGATGCGCGGCTCGCGACCGAATTTGTCGCAGAGCCGCTTGTAGTCTTCCCATTGGATGAGATAGCGGCGGCCGGGTCCCTCCTGGGCCGGCAAGACTCCGGAGTTGATCCAGTTACGAATGGTGTTGCGATGCACCCCGAATTCTTCGGCCAAATCGTTGACCTTGGTCTCGTAAATCATGACGAGGCGTGCTCCAGGGCGGCAAAGGGGGCGACAAGCCGGACAACGCGCGCACAGGCATCGGCGACGGCGTCCTCCATGGCCGGAGACAACCCCGGCTCGATGCGATCGGGAGGCATTGCGGCGCCGGCCACGAGCAAAACGACCTCGATCCCGGTTTCCGCCTCGAGTTCGGCGAGCAGGTTGACCGTGGGAAACTGATGCAGGGAGAAATCGTGCATTTTCCGGAGGGGTAGATCGCGTGGCGGGCATTGGCGCACCTGCCCCGGTTCCGAACCCTCGCCAGCCCAGGCGTCGACCACGACAAGCAGCCGCGGTCGCAGTGCGGGCAACATCAGGTAATCGAGTAGGTACTCGCGAATGGCGGTGCCGGCGTCGACGATCCGGACCGTCTCCGGCCAATCGATGCGCCGCAGCCGGTCGATCACCGCCGGACCGAATCCGTCGTCGCCGAAAAGGACATTGCCGCAGCCGAAAACCACCACCGCAGGCACTTTACAAGGAGCTTGCATATTGTGCGAGATGTGCATAGTATGGCCACTATGCCATTGTTTTCATTTTTTTTGCAAGGGTAAAATGCGCAACCCGTCCCTGCCTCGGCAAAAGGGGCGGGGCGAACCATTGTGCATGGGAAGAGGAGGAGCGGCATGTCGGATGCGGAGATGTACCGGGTGATCGTCGATTCGTTGTCCACCCATGTGGCGGTGCTGGACGAACACGGCATCATCGTCGAAACCAACCGGGCCTGGCAGCAGTTTGCCCGGGCCAACGGCATGCGCGAACCGGCTGACTGCGTCGGGCTCAACTACCTGACCGTCTGCGAAACCGGCGCCTGCGACGACAGTGAGCCGCAGCGCATCGGCAGGGCCATTCGCCAGGTCATTGGCGGCGAACTCGACGAATTCCTCACCCAGTATCCCTGCCATGCCCCTGGCGAAAAGCGCTGGTACAGCCTCCGGGTCGTGCCCTACCGCGACCGCCAGGCAAGGCGGGTGATCGTCACCCATGAGGAGATCACGCCGATCATGCGCGCCCAGGAGAAATTGCGAGCCCAGGAGAAGGAGTTGCAGCGTAAGACCGAGAAGCTGGAGGAGACCAACATCGCCCTCAAGGTTCTATTGGAACATCGGCAACGCGACCGCGAGCAACTGGAGGAGCGGGTCGTGGCCAACATCCGCGAACTGGCCCTGCCGTACCTGGAGAAGCTCCAGGCCAGTCCTCTTCCGCAGCGTCAGCGCACCTGGGTCGATATCGCCTTTAACCACCTGAACGACATTGTCTCGCCGTTTCTCAACCGCCTCGCCACCGTCAACCGGCTGCTTACCCCGCAGGAGATCGAGGTGGCGACCCTGGTCCGCCAGGGCAAGAGCAGTCAGGAGATCGCCGATGTGCTGGGGGTCTCAGTGGCGACGATCAGCTTTCACCGCAAGCAGTTGCGGCGCAAGCTGGGGCTGAGCAAGAACGGCGCGAACCTGCGCAGCTACCTGCTGAGCCTGCAATAGCGGCCAGATTCCACCCGCCTTTTGCCGATGCCGCACCGGTCGTCGTCGAGACTGGCGGGTGGCGGCCATGCACGGGATGCTGCACGACGACCCGGCGTTTGCGCTACCCCGGCTTGCCTGTTGCCAGACGACGCCAATGTTGCTATGAATCAAGAAACTTTCTCAATCACATCCGACCGGTGCCGCTATGAACATTAGGGAACAACTGGCCATCCCCCGGCAACAGCCGCGCGAACTCAATCCCCAGGAGCGGCTCGACAACTTCGACGAGGTTTCCAAGGGGTTCGACGAACAGACCGCCCTGATCGAGGCCCAGCGCTGCCTGCAATGCCGCAAGCCGTTGTGCGTGATGGGCTGCCCGATCGGCAACGATATTCCCCGCTTCATCGACCTGCTCCGCCAACGCAAATTCGAGCAGGCGTATTGGACCATCCGCGAGACCAGTTCCATGCCCTCGGTCTGCGGCCGGGTCTGTCCGCAGGAGTTTCAATGCGAAGGGGCCTGTATCCGGAGCAAAAAGGACCAGCCGGTGGCGATCGGTCTGCTGGAGCGCTTCCTGGCGGATTGGATGATCATCAACGGCAAGAACCTCTCGCCCCGTTGCGCCCCGAAAAACGGGATCAAGGTGGCGGTCATCGGTTCGGGCCCGGCCGGGATCACGGTGGCGCACTCGCTTTCGCACAAGGGGTATAGCTGCACGATTTTCGAATCCCTGCCGGTGTTCGGCGGCATGCTCAGCGTCGGCATTCCCAACTACCGCCTGCCGCGCAACATCATCGGCGCCGAGCTCTATGCCCTGCAACAGTGTGGGGTCAACGTCAAGACCGGCATCACCGTCGGCCGCGACATCACCCTCTCCGAGCTGCGCGAACAGGGCTACGCCTCGGTGTTTCTGGGAATCGGCGCCTACGAAAGCCGCAGGCTGGGACTGGAAGGCGAGTTGGAAACCGAGGGGGTAATGTCCGGGGTCGATTATCTGGGGCAGGTGCTCACCGGCCGGGAAATCGCCCTGGGCGACAAGGTGGTGGTGGTCGGCGGCGGCAATGTCGCCATCGACGTGGCGCGGGTGGCGCTTCGTTCCGGCTGGAAGGAGGTTTCCATCCTCTACCGCCGGACCCGCGAGGAGATGCCCGCATCCGTGGTCGAGATCAACCATGTCGAGGAAGAAGGGGTGGCACTGGAGTTTCTGGCCGCTCCGGTGCGCATCGTCCGCGAGAACGGGCGGCTGGCCGGGGTCGATTGTGTGCGCATGCAACTCGGCGAGCCGGACCGCTCCGGTCGGCGGAGTCCGGTGCCCATTGAGGGCTCGGAGTTTTTCCTGGCCGCCGACGCCCTGATTGCAGCGGTCGGTCAGAAGGTCATCCCGGTGCACGACGAGACCGTACCGGTGGAGATTACCTCCAGGGGCACCTATGTAGTCGATCCGGTCACACTGCAAACCAGCGTCGAATGGATCTTTGCCGGCGGCGATACCGTGCTCGGCCCGCAGACCGTGGCCAAGGCGGTCTGTCAGGGCTTGGACGCGGCCGAGTCGATGCATCGATATATGCAAGGCAGAATGTGATATATCAAATCCATGCATAGATACATGCAAGGCCGGTTTTGATCGACTTTAAAAGGCAGCACGAGTCAAAATTAGTTCATAATTTCAATATATTAACAAACAAGTTTTTCACAAGATCAAAGCTTTTGTTTATTAATATGTAGACCTAGTGACTCGAAACGTGCTCCACAAGTGCTCCACAAAGTGCTCCACAAAGTGCTCCACAAAGTGATGCTTTGATGAACAGGTTTTCAGGTGCTCTCGCAAACCCACGGAGATTGCGAGATGGTCATCGAAGAAACGTATTTAAGAAAGAATCGGCTTGGGATATATCAATTTCGAAGAAGAGTACCAGACGATTTGCGGGTCTATTTAAAGCAAACAGAAATTTGTAAGTCGCTAAAAACTCGACGATTAAAAGAAGCATTATTTCGGTGTCGAATTTGTGCGGAAGAATACGGACGGCTTTTTTATAGAATGAGACAAAGAATGAAAAAGACAGATGATCTGGAAAATTGGGCTGAATCAGAAGAATGCAAAGAGTTGGTCAAACAATTTTCAAAGGCGTCAAGAAATAATATATCTTTTGACGTTAACATGGAGCCGCATAGAATACAGATTTCTAATGTAACAATGGACCCAAGCAAGCAAGAAGTCGAGCTTGCAATGTATGAGAAAATCTTAGAAAAAACTACAGAAAAATTTAAAGAAGTAGCTTCATTATTTCAGCAGAATAATGTACCAACAACACAACAATCAAATATTGCTGCTGATCAAACAGCACTGCCACAAGCTGCAGCACCAGCTACACCAGCAGCGAATGAAGTACGTTCGCGAAAGAAGAATGAGATATTGTTCACAGATATCATCGAAAGATTCCAGCGACATATGCGAGATATAGGTCAGTGGGATCGAGTAAAAACTGGAGTTGACTATTCAAGTACATTCAAGCTATTTGAAAAAATCTTCGGAAACAGGCTTGTGCATGAATACACCGAGGAAGACGCGGAATGCTTTCTGCATTGTTTGAATAATATCCCTTCGAGGTGGTTGTCTCAAAAATACACAAAAGATCTTGATTATGAAGAGGTCATAAACGTTAAACGGCCGAAATTAACAAAAAACGTGATTCGAAGTCACATTATTCGAATCAACGTCCTCTTCAAATACGCAAAGAAAAAGAAATTCATATCCTCGAACATTTTTGAAGACATACATGTAAAGAAAGAGAAGCTACGGAAGCGTACACCATTTACAGCTGAAGAGTTACATTACTTGTTCGACGAAAAAAACTTCGCTGATTTCATGAGCGAAGGGTACCCGTCAAGATATTTTGCACCATTGATCGCAGCATTTACCGGTGCAAGACGTTCCGAAATTTTCTTTTTAGATGTAGATTCAGTGTATCAAAAATACGGTATCTGGGTCATTGATATTAATGATCTTGGAGAAGATGATCAGTTAAATCCAAACACTATGAAGAGTGTGAAAAATGAAGGATCAATTCGGATAGTGCCAATTCATCAAAAGTTAATTGATTTAGGATTTCTGGAGTTCGTAGAAGAACGAAGAAAAGACAAAATAGATAAGCGGTTGTTTACTGAATACAATGTCGTTAACGGTCAGGCCGGACACGGTTTTACAATGGTGTTCGGAAAATGGATCAGAAAAACAGCAAATAAGCTCCCACAAGAAATCCAGGACCGAGTTTTCCCAAAATATCGAGGAATGCATTCGTTCCGACATTTGTTCATTAGCGAAACTCGCGAGAAAGAAATAAGCGAAGCTGGATCAAGAATTCTCGTTGGACATGCAATACCAGACGAAGTGCATAATGATTACGGCGGAGAAATTAGTTCTGAATTGCGAGAAAAAAAATTTCTTGAACTGAACGATGAGTTGCAAAAAATGGCTCCTCACACAAATCTGTGCATGAGAGGCGGAGCCGGTAAGTTGCCCATGCAGTGGTAGAGATTGCAGATGAAGTGGTCAGCGGTTCTGAATCCGTAAGCCTTGTGGCCAGCTGCACCCGCTTTAGCCGGGTAGATTTGTAACTTTCGTCAAATTTGGCTCCGGCTGGCCTGTATTTCTCTCACCAAAGGAAAGATCTGGCACAAGTCGCTGTTTTAACCAGAA
>Ga0074195_1001693_pt1 | contig 28880 bp, 26 predicted proteins | sample EPASupsiteHSE623_FD_64525 | JGI IMG/M metagenome (GOLD analysis project Ga0074195, IMG submission 64525) | Bioremediated contaminated groundwater from EPA Superfund site, New Mexico - Sample HSE6-23 | ecosystem: Environmental > Aquatic > Deep subsurface > Groundwater > Contaminated ... | reverse complement strand
TACGTCCGGTTATGACCGCTGAGAGTCCAGCCGGACCGCCGCCTACTACTGCAATATCGAAAATATTGTCTGCCATGGTATCCTCCTTTTTTTAAAACTGCGGCTATTTCCGCAATTTGATTTTGGGAAGGGGTGAATTTAGTGTTTAACTACAGCATAATGCGCCTATCTTACCTCCATATCACAGGAGTTCTTTTTGTAACCGGAGTTACAATAGGCGGATTCGGAGGGATAACGCTGGGCATACTGTCCCAGGATGCTGTCGGTATACTTGGCGGTGCCTTTCTCGGCCTAGTCGCCGGCCTAGGCTGCGCTATGCTTGGGTTGATCTTTACCGCCGTCTTTAATCTGCTGTCGCCCTATATCGGAGGACTGCCTATCAGACTCGATATACTACCAACTCCTGAAGTCACCAGCAGCACTGCAGCACCCCCTCCTGATACCAAGGTTTCACAGAATATATCAGCCTAAGTCTTTTGTTATCTGCTTCATTCGGCTTCTAATTGGCAGATCATAAGGACAACGTTTTTCACATATGCCGCATTCAATGCAGTCTGAGGCCTTTGCTTTCATAGCAGAATAGCGAGCCGGAATGGCATCCTTTAATCCATAGGATGAGTACTGCAAGTGGAAAATAAACACCTGCGGGATATCAATTCCTGCTGCGCAAGGCATACAGTAGCCGCAGCGCCGGCAGAAGTTTGGCCCAATTATCTCAGCTTCCTTGCGGAGTGTTTCCCGATCTTCATCAGTAAGCGGCCGGAAATTTTCAGCTGCCCCAATATTTTGCTCAATTTGGGCAATATCATCCATGCCCGGGATAGCTACCGTTATATCACTTTCCAATATAAACCTGAGTGCCAGATCGACACTTCGAATTTGACCGCCGCCAAGCGGTTTCATAACAATACGACCGATATCCATCGCCTTGGCAACCGGAAACAGTTCGTCATTAGCCTTTGTCTCAATACAGTTAAAAGGCACCTGAACAGTATCGAACTCGTTTGACTTCACCGCTTCAACCAAAAGGTCAATGTTGTGTCCGGTAACACCAATATAGCGAATTTTGCCGGCAGCCTTGGCCTCTTTGAGAGCCTCAAGCGCACCTCCCGGGGCCATTACAGCATCAAAATCAGCCTGAGTTTTTATATTGTGGATCTGATATAAGTCAATATAATCCACTTTCATAGTATCAAGGCTTATTTGAATATCCTTAGTCATATTTTCACGATCGCGGGCCATACTTTTAGTAGCCAGATAGTATTCTGAGCGACGCGAAGAGATATGGGTCCCAATTTTAGCTTCACTGTCTGTGTAGGCCCTTGCCGTGTCGATAAAGTTAATTCCTGAATCCAGCGCCTTATTAAGAATAGGGCCAGCCTCTTGCATAGTACAGCGTTGTATCGGCAGCGCACCAAAACTGATAACGCTTACTTCCATTCCAGTACGACCTAATTGTCTTTTTTCCATTTTGTCGACCTCCAGATATATGTTAGTATTATCATATTTATTTTCTCCCACAATTCTCCAATACCTGCTTAAACACTAATTTCCGTCGCGCGCCTTACTATTATTCATCTTTTTATACAGAAAGGTCACATATATACATCTCAATGTTTTCTTGAAAAAGTCACTTGACTGCAGAGCGCAGATAAAATATAATTAATGCCATACATATAGTTAAAGATGCAATGAATGGGAAGCTTTATGTTCAAGATACTCAGAGAACTGGCGGTTGGTGCGAGCCAGTGACCTTGACTTATAGTTCCGCCCTGGAGCAGCTGATGATGAATCAGAACGGGATCCGCCCGATACAGCGGTCAGAGTTGGTCGTATTTTACGGCAACTTGGGTGGCAACGCGGGAGTAATCTCGCCCCAAATATGGGGCGGGATTTTTTTGTTTCTTAGGTATTTGTGTTTCTACTGAGAACAATTTGTCATTTATCATCGAAAAATGGCTGATTTGTAAACATGTTGTTTTCTACAAAAACACACTTGACTTTAATCGACGGATAAAATATAATAAGCCCTAACAACAAATAAGGTTAACGCAATGAACGGGAAGCTTTAGGTTCAAGATACTCAGAGAACTGGCGGTTGGTGCGAGCCCAGTGACCTTGACTTATAGTTCCGCCCTGGAGCGGTTGATGATGAATCAAAACGGGTTCCGCCCGATACAGCGGTCAGAGTTGGTCGTATTTTACGGCAACTTGGGTGGCAACGCGGGAGTAATCTCGCCCCAAATATGGGGCGGGATTTTTTTATTTAATTAGACATATTAATCTTACTAATATTAAAAAATAACGGAGGTAACAAATATGAAAATTCTAGTCAGCGATCCGGTATCACAAGAAGGCGTAGCAATATTGCAAAAGGAATTCACTGTTGATGTAAAGGTAAAATTGCCCATAGAGGAATTAATTAAAATTATCCCTGAGTATGACGGACTGGTTGTCCGCAGCGAAACTAAGGTTACCAAAGAGGTGCTCGAGGCGGCCGCCAACCTAAAGGTTATCGGCCGGGCAGGTGTTGGCGTTGATAATATTGATGTGGAAGCTGCAACTAAAAAAGGTATTATCGTACTTAATGCACCTGAGGGCAACACAATTGCTGCGACCGAACACACTATGGCCATGATGCTGGCTTTGGCCCGCAACATTCCTCAGGCTCATGCTTCAATGAGAAATAAAGAATGGGCACGCAGCAAGTTCATGGGTGTGGAAATGCGCGGCAAAACACTAGGCATCCTTGGCCTTGGCCGCATAGGCACAGGCGTTGCTACAAGAGCGCTCGCTATGGAAATGAAGGTAATGGCTTACGACCCGTTTGTAAATGCTGAAAAGGCCGAAGATCTCGGCATTGAGGTTGCAGAGGTTGACGATATCCTCGCGAAGGCTGATTTTATCACACTGCACTTACCTAAGACCCCGCAAACAGTAAACCTCATAAATAAAGAAAGCTTTGCTAAAATGAAAAAAGGCGTACGAATAGTAAACTGCGCCCGGGGCGGAGTAATCAATGAAGCCGATCTTGCCGAAGCCCTTAACACCGGTGTTATTGCAGGCGCAGCCGTCGACGTTTTCGCCAAAGAACCAATTGAGCAGGATAACCCGCTGCTTGAAGCTGCCAATATCGTACTCACCCCGCATCTCGGTGCATCAACAGCCGAAGCCCAGGTAGGCGTTGCTGTAGACGTTGCTGAAGGCATCATCAAAGCCCTCAAAGGCGAACCTGTAACAACCGCCGTAAACATGGCACCAATTCCGCCTCATGTGCTTGAAACAATCAAACCTTATCTTAACCTAGCCGAAAAAATGGGCTGCCTCGTTGTCCATATGGCTGAAGGCCGCATAAATGCTATTGATGTAGAATACAACGGCGAGATTTGCGAAGTTGACACAAAAATGCTTACAACCGCCGTTATAAAGGGCATGCTAAACCCCATACTGCAAGAGAAAATCAACTATGTAAACGCTCCTGGCCTGGCAAAGGCCCGCGGCATCAAAATCAAGGAAATCAAAAGCAAGGAAACAGTTAACTTTGCGGATCTTATTACCGTCAAAGTGCATACCGATAAAGGTATTAAAGCAGTTTCCGGCACACTATTCGGCCTTGAGGAAGAGCGCATCGTAAAAATCAACGGCTACCGAGTTGATGTAGAGCCTAAAGGCTGGTTGTTAATTGGACCTCATAGCAACCGTCCTGGTATTGTTGGCAAGATTGGTACCATCCTAGGCGAAGAAAACATCAACATTGCAGGAATGCAGGTTGGACGTACCGAAATCGCCGGCACCAATATAATGGTAGTTAACGTTGATAATGATGTTCCTACACCTGTAATGCTTAAAATTAAAGCAATTGACGGCATGCTCGGAGCTCAGCTTGTTAATTTAGACGCGTAAGGAGAATTAATATGGCAACAGTAAAACCATTCTGCGGGCTTCGGCCCGCTCCAGATTTAGCGCCCCAAGTGGCAGCTCTGCCCTATGATGTTATGGATTCAGACGAGGCTCGCAGCATTACAAATAAAAACCCCTTGAGTTTCCTTAGGGTAACCAAGGCCGAAGTAGATTTATCTCCCGACGTTGATGTTCATGCTCCGGAGGTATACGCAAAAGCCAAAACTAATCTGCAGGCCTTTATTAATGATAGAACACTCATCCAAGATGCTGCTCCTTGCTTTTACGTATATAAACAAAAAATGGGCAGTCACACCCAAGTAGGACTTGCCGCTGCCGTATCGGTTGACGAGTACCTGCAAAATATAGTTAGAAAGCATGAGTTCACCCGTCCCGACAAAGAACAGGATCGCGTAGACCATATAGTGGCTACCGAGGCGCAAACAGGTTCAGTCTTTCTAACCTATAAGGCTGACCGGCAGGTTAATGCTTTAATAAATGAAGCAATGCAGAAACAGCCAGCCTATGATTTCACTGCTGAAGACGGCATCAGCCATACCCTTTATGTTATTGATCAACCGGAGAAGATCCAAGCAATCGAAGACGCCTTTAAAAATATTGACGTGCTTTATATTGCAGATGGCCATCATCGTTCTGCAGCCGCCTCCCGCGTTTGTCAAGCATGCCGCAAATCCAACAAAAACCATAATGGGACTGAGGCATATAACAGCTTCCTTGCTGTTGCTTTCCCGCATGACATGATGTACATCATGGATTATAACAGGGTTGTCAAAGATCTTAACGGATTAAAACCGGCAGATTTTATCGCTAAAGTTTTGAAGAACTTCACCGTAGAAAAACATCCGGGCGGAGCTTTAAAACCGAAACAGGCGCATACCTTCGGGATGTACTTTAACGGAGAATGGTATAAGCTGACAGCTAAGGAAAATAGTATTGAAAATGATCCAGTTGCTAAACTTGATGTCAGCATCCTGCAAAACAACCTCTTGGCACCCATTCTAGGTGTCGGTGACCCGCGCACTGACAAACGGATAAACTTCGTCGGCGGCATCAGGGGTATGAAAGAGCTGGAAAGACTTGTTGACAGTGGGAAATATGCTGTTGCCTTCTCAATGTTCGCAACTTCGATAGAAGAGCTAATGGATATTGCCGATGCTGGGCAGGTAATGCCGCCCAAATCGACTTGGTTTGAGCCAAAACTGCGCGACGCTATGGTAGTTCACCTGACGCCTTGCGCCCAGTTTGCCAATAACGCATAATTTGGAGGGGATTACATGACAAAACGTATATTTAACTTTAGTGCCGGTCCGGCAACACTACCGCTGGCAGTGCTTGAAGAAGCTCAAAAGGAACTTATAAACTACAAAGACACCGGCATGTCTGTACTTGAGATGAGCCACCGTTCCAAACCTTTTGAAGCCATCAATAACGAAGCCGAAGCTAATATGAAAGAACTCTTAGGGCTTGGCGATGATTACCGCGTCCTATTTCTGCAAGGCGGAGCAAGCACCCAGTTTGCAATGATACCTATGAACTTCCTGCCAGCCGGCAAGACAGCTAACTATGTGCTAACAGGTGCATGGTCGGAGAAAGCGCTCAAAGAAGCCAAACTTTTCGGCCAAACTCATGTCGCTGCGACTACCGCTGAAGGCAACCACAACCGTATTCCGACAATGGAAGAAATCAAGTTAAGCGATAACGCTGCCTATGCCCATATAACATCTAACAACACCATCTTCGGCACCCAATGGCAGACCATGCCGTCTTTCGGTGACGTGCCTCTCATCGCTGATATGTCATCAGATATGCTTTCCCGCACTTTCGACGCCAGCAAGTTTTCTCTTATTTATGCCGGCGCTCAAAAAAACCTTGGTCCGTCAGGTGTTACCGTAGTTGTTATCAAAAAAGATATGCTTGAAAACAATCCAAAAACCATCCCAACAATGCTGCGCTACTCCACCCATGCTGATAACAATTCCTTATATAATACACCGCCGAGTTTCTCAATATATATCGTAAACCTTGTTCTGCGCTGGCTTAAAGAGCAAGGCGGCGTTCCTGCTATCGAAGCGCTCAATATCAAAAAAGCTAACTTAATTTATGACGCCATCGACCAAAGCAATGGCTTCTATAAAGGCCACGCTGCTAAAGACAGCCGTTCATTGATGAACGTCACCTTCCGCTTACCGAGCGAAGACCTTGAAAAAGCCTTTGCTGCCGAAGCTACTAAAGCCGGACTTGACGGCCTCAAAGGCCATCGCTCAGTCGGCGGTCTTCGCGCTTCGATATACAATGCAATGCCGAAAGAAGGCTGTCAAGCACTCTGCGACTTCATGACAGAGTTCCAGAGGAAAAACGGCTGATAACCTGCCTCCCAACAGGTCTTGTATCCTCTTACCGGATGCAAGACCTGATTTTTTTCCTTCATTATATAACCAGAACAGGAAAAACATCTTACCTAAAAGAATATATTGCTAAATAAACCTGCATAATTATATAAAGTGCGGCTTTTAATAAATACATTTAGGAGGCTGAATATGAAAGAAGTAGCATATAATGAATACGCTGACAAGGCGATTGACATTCTTAGCAAAGGTGCTTTTTTAACCACTGCTAACGACGGCAAGGCCAACTCAATGACAATCGCCTGGGGTACTATAGGCTTTATGTGGGGCAAGCCGGTATTCATTGCAATGGTAAGACATTCCCGCTATACCTATCAATTATTAGAGAAAAGCGGCGAATTTACTGTAAGCATCCCCTTCAAAGACATGAAAGAAGCACTTGGCGTATGCGGCAGCAAATCGGGCCGTGATACCGACAAATTCGCAGCTGCCGGACTGAAAACAGAACCAGCTCAGAAGCTTGCTACCCCGGTAATCGCAAATTGCGGGCTTACTTATGAGTGCAAGGTTGTTTACAAGCAAGTTATGACAGACGATAACCTGGATGCTGCCAATCAGCAAAAATGGTATGCCCAAGGCGACTACCATACGCTCTACTTTGGTGAGATCGTAGCCAGCTATACAAACGACTAATAAAAAAAACAGCGACACACAGTCGCTGTTTTTTTATTAGTCATAATTCTGCTTTCGCCTTGCGCACAGCCTCTACAAAGAGACGCGCTTTCTCAGTCACTTGCACAAAATCACCTTTTGCGGCTCCGCCCGTTAGGTTGCCGCCGACACCGACAGCCACACAACCGGCTTTAAGCCATTCGCCTACATTATCGAGATCAACTCCGCCTGTCGGCATTAGTTGCACCTGCGGAAGCGGCCCTCTAAGCGCCTTGACAAACTTAGGACCCATCATCTCACCTGGGAAGACCTTCAGAATATCGGCACCAGCCTCCATTGCCATAACAGCTTCCCGGACCGTCATTATACCAGGCATAGCCGGTATGCGGTAACGGTTACACAGCTTCACTGTTTCAACATCCAGACACGGCGATACAACAAACTGTGCTCCGCTGAGGATGGCAATTCGGGCAGTCGGCGCATCTAATACCGTCCCTGCACCAATTATAACATCAGTCGAAGCATATTCTTCTGATAGCGCCGACATCAGATTATGAGCTCCCGGGATAGTGAAGGTAATCTCGATCAGCTTTACACCACCCTTTACGCAAGCCTCAATTGTCTGACGAGCTTCGTCATAGTTTGAGCCACGTACAACAGCTACCAGCGCCTCATCGCGAAGCTTCCTTATTATCGCTTCCTTATCCATTGAATACCTCCGCTAAACTTAATCTTATTTAGTCATGAAAGCGTTTAGACCTTCTCTATCAGGCAACCCATCATTATCGCCAGGTGACATAACCGCCAATGCTCCGATGGCAGCACCACGTCTAACAGCCTCCTTCAAGTCTAAGCCTTCCAGCATTCCGCTAACCACACCGACTGCAAAGCCGTCACCGGCACCAACTGTGTCAATTACCTTTTCTACACGGAAACCGTCGGTATAAAAGCGCTGCTCTCCGGAACTTGTATAGGCGCCTTTAGCACCCAGCTTGATAACTACCGTTTTTACTCCCGCCGTATGATATACATCGGCAATTTCCTGCACATCTTCTTTGCCAGTTAATAATCTTCCTTCTTCAATTCCAGGAAAGACAATATCCGCACGGCGGGCTAAGTCGTTAATAACTCTAGCCATTTCTGCTTTATCAGGCCATAGTCCAGGCCGCAAATTAGGATCGTAAGATATCTGTACTCCTCTAAACCTAGCCTCACCCATCAACCCATACACCATCTCCCGACAGCCTGCCGACAACGCTGGCGGGATACCTGTCAAGTGAATATGATCAATACCATCCCAGCACACATTGGAAATCGTCGCCACATCCATATGCGACGCCGCCGAATTTCTTCGCAGTGAGAACACCTGCGGATCACCGCTAGTTACCTTCTGCTTCCACTGCATACCGGTAAAATATTTATCATCATAGCTAACATACGAAGTATCAATGCCGTTTATCTGCAGAAACTTTTCAATCTGTCTGCCAAACGGATCATTTCCTAATTTAGTTATATAGGTTACTTGGTGCCCTAGACGCACCATACCAATTGAGAAATTAACTTCAGCACCAGCCACAAATCGTGAAAAGTGCTCTACTTCTTCCAACGAGCCTTGCTGCTCAGCCACGAAAAGGGCCATTGGTTCGCCTACCGTTAGAATTTTACTCATATTTGACCCCTACTTTCTTGCCAGTCATTATTAATTTGCCTCGCGGATCTTTCGAATAGCATTCGCGATAATTTCACGCGGTTGTTCACCGCAAGGGAATTCTATGCCTATTGGAACATTCTTGGGTAGAAGTCTAAGTGCCGCCCGCCAGTCTATGTTGCCCTCATCCAAACAACGCACTTGCGGACCCTGCTGAGTCATTTCAACATCTTTTAGATGGATATATTGAACATACTGAGCAAGCTTAACAGCATTGTACAGGGGCTCCTGTCCAACCCAGACGAAATTACCAACATCAAAAGTATTATATATAGCAATACCCTGCGCGGAACATGCTTCCATCAATGCTAATATCGGCTCTACTCTGCCATTAGCGGCAGATTGATCGCCCTCAACCGTTACCAGGATATCATGTGCACTTATTAAGCTCTTAAGGGCAACAAGTTCCTGCCCCTCACGGCAGTTAAAATCACCAACCGCAAATTTAATTCTAGTTGCTCCAAGCATCTCGGCTTCCTGGAAGTACCGACTTAGGTTGAAACGATTAAGCTTATCTTGCTTAAACAGAACATCAGGAATAGAATAATATACTTCGATACTAAGTTCTTCAGCCCTTTTCCGCATTTGCTCCAACTCAACGTCATAATCCTTAATCCATTCTCGGCGAACTTCCACCTTAGGTACGCCGAGTGAAGCAACTTCAGCAAAGAGCTGCTCTTGCTTAGTTCCTCTAGCAACAGCGTCGGCATATGCCAGCAAATTAATTACAATATCCCTTGCCACAAAGTTTCCCTCCTTTGTCCATAACCGATATTCAAGATTATCAACGCTCCGCTACCTAATACTTTAAGCGGTATCCGTTTAGCCAAGAAGCTGAATAAGCGAGGCATACCGAAAGGCATGCCTCATCTTATCATCATTGTTAAATACTAGACTTCTTTGGCAGCTGCAACTTTGTTCGATGCGTATTTAGACCACCAGGCTGTTAAGATAGGTACGCAAATCGATGTTACTATTACCGAAGTCGCAACTAAAGCAGTGGCTGCCTGAGCAACCGGCTTAAACTCGGGAAGCATTTCGGCGATAATAATCGGATTGGTAACCGCAGCACCAGCGGTACTTGAAGCGGCAAGGCCGGCTGTGCCGTTACCGCCGCCAATAAATTTATCAGCTAGTATTAGAGGAATACCGGTAACTATAATTACAGAAACGCCCAGCATAATTCCGAGAAGACCCGTCTTGGTAATAACGCCTAAATCAATAGTATTACCTAAGGCAAAAGCAAAGAAAGGAATCATGGTATGAGTAGCTCGGCCAAAGAGGTCACGCAATTCATGGTCTAAATTACCCAAAACAAAACCAATTAAGAAAGGCAGTACTGCACCGACGAATAACCGCGGCTCAAAGCTTGCAATTCCCGCTCCGCCCATTATAAGCATTGTTACAAGCGGACCGGATTCAATTGACATCAGTACAAAAGCGCCAGCCTCTTCTTTAGTCCCATACTGCTGCATAATCGAAGCATACAAGCCGCCGTTAGTCATATCCATCGCGGCAATAAGTGCAAGAGTTGATAGTCCAGCGAAAAAGCCTGTTTGTATCCCGCCCCCAGGCAGCATCTTTGCGGCAATCACCGCGACAATCCAGGCAACTGCAACTTTAGTAAGAACCAAAGTACCCGACTTTCTTAAAACTGTACCTGTTGCTCTGATATCAATACCAGCGCCCATACAAAAGAACCAAACTGCCAGGATAGGTACTGTACCAGTAATTAATCCGTTAGTAAAAGACCCAAAATATTTACCTGCTGCGGGAGAAAACGTATGGCAAAGAGCTCCTAAAAATAACGGGACAAGCATAAGACCGCCAGGAATTCTATCAATCGCCTGCTTAATCTTCATGTTTCACATTCCTTCCACTTTTTTATAGACTAGGAAATACTTTAAGCTGATACTATCGAGCTAGCCAGCCGCCATCAACAGCTACTGTATAACCATTGACGTAGTCAGATGCCGCCGATGCCAGGAAAACAACCGGACCAGCCAGGTCAGACGGCAGTCCCCACCGGCCAGCAGGAATACGACTGAGTATGTCTGCGCTGCGGGCAGCATCAGCCTTCAATGGAGCAGTATTTGCTGTATCCATATAGCCGGGAGCAATTGCATTAACATTAATGTTATGCTTAGCCCACTCGTTGGCCATTAGACGCGTAACGCCCATTACGCCGCTCTTGCTGGCTGTATAAGATGGAACGCGTATTCCGCCCTGGAAGGAAAGCATTGATGCAACACTGATTATTTTTCCGCCCCGACCTTGTTTAATAAACTGTTTGGCAACAGCCTGAGAAAAGAAGAACACTGCCTTAATATTGATGTTCATTACATCGTCCCAGTCTTTTTCGGTAAAATCAACTGCATCGGCACGACGAATAATCCCGGCGTTATTAACAAGAATGTCTACGCCGCCAAACTCGGCCACTACTTTTTCCATAACCCCAGGAATAGCATCAATGCTCATCAAGTTTGCATCAATAGCCAGAAACCGTCTTCCTAATTCGCGAACCTTTTCGCCAGTCTCAGTGTGATCGCCAATACCTACACTTACAATATCCGCACCTGCCTGGGCTAGTCCGACAGCCATGCCTTGGCCTAGTCCAGTTACTGCTCCCGTAACAATAGCTACTTTTCCGCTTAGATCAAATAAGTTCATTTTTCTTCCTCCTGTTTTAGCGTATATCCTTCATAGAAACTGCATCCATATCATCGAAAACTTGGTTTTCACCAGCCATGCCCCAAATGAAGGTATAATTATGAGTTGCTACACCTGAATGAATAGACCAGCTTGGTGAAATAATAGCTTCTTCGTTACGCATAACCACATGACGAGTTTGGGTAGGTTCACCCATCAGATGAAATACTACGTCGTCTGCCGGTAGATCAAAGTAAAAATATACTTCCATGCGGCGCTCATGAGTATGACATGGCATGCTGTTCCACATATTGCCGTTTTCCAGTGCAGTCATACCCATTACTAGCTGACAGCTTTGAACGCCTTGGGGATGAATATATTTATAGATCGTTCTATCATTAGAATGATCTATTGCCCCTAGATGATTTCCCTGAATGGAACTACGTTCAATTTTAACTGTAGGATAGACAGCATGAGCAGGAGCACTATTGAAGTAAAACTTAGCCGGGCTATTTGGGTTCTCACTGGAAAATACCAATTCTTTAGCGCCCTTTCCGATATATAAACCATCGGTCCGCTTAAGAGTATAGCGCTCACCGTCAACATCGACATAACCCGTTTCCCCAACATTGATGATACCGATTTCGCGGCGTTCCAAGAAGTAGTCAACACCCATACCAGCTTCAGCCTGAAGAGTTTGCGGCTGAATTGGGTAGATACCACCAGTAATCATCCGATCAACATGACTGTAAATCATTTTGATCCCGTCAGGCTGAAATAGATTCTGGATTAAAAACCTTTCTCTTAACTCCTCTGTAGTATACCGTTTTACATCTTCGGGATGGACATTGTGCCTAACTTCCATCGTAACAACTTCCTTTCTTTTTGACCTATTATTTCCTAAGACTCGCCTTTAAGTTTCGTTTACCGGTTTCGTTTATCGGTTTCTATGTCAAAAAATTTATTATCGCCCCCTTAAAATTCTTAATGCATTCGTTTGAGAAAAACTATCACGTTTATGTGTATCGGTTTCTATATCAATAAAAGCGTAAATTTCAACCAGTAGATCCTCTAATTATTAATTTAGTCGGTATTTCAATAGTCTCAGGGTTAACCTTTGTATTTGCTTCCAAACGGAACATTATGCGGCTTACACATTCAGCCCCAATTCCATACGAGGGTAGTTCTATCGCTGTAATACCTGACGAACCAACAAACTCCATCCACGGCCAGTTTTCAAAACCACAAATTGCTATGTCCTCGGGTATGCGAAGACCAAGTGAATGTATGGCTTCCAGAATATTTAGCATTGTTACACCGTTAGCGCTGAATATTGCCTTCTTGTGACCTTCATTTCGGGCGACAAAATCCTGAACAAGTTTTTGTGCTAGGTGTTTCTCTTTAACACCTACTTCATATTCTTGCGGTTCAATCTGTAATACTTCGTTACAGGCTTGCCGATATGCCTGCTGCCGGATAATTCTTGTACCGACTCGATTGATGGGTTCAGTAAAAAAACCCACGCGAGAAAATCCCTTATCAGCAAGGTATCTTATGGTATCAATAGTAGCCCGACTATCGTCGGACTTGACCGTATCAAACATATTTGGGAAAACCGGTCTGTCAGCCAATACGATTGGAACATGGTTTTTTTCAATATCCTGTAGAAACTCATTATTATAACCGGTCGTATTTACAATTAAACCCTCAACTCTTTGGTCAATCATGGACAGGATATATTCTTGTTCTTTATCAGTATCATTATTTGTATTTGCTATTAAAACATGGTATCCATACTGGTTGCAAGTATCACTAATCCCTTGAACTAATATAGAAAAAAACGGATTGCTGATATCAGAGATGAGCACACCTATGAGCTTGCTTTTGCTAGATTTTAAACCTCTTGCAAGTTTATTAGGGCGATAGTTCATCTCCTCGATGATTTCCTGAATCCTTCTTTTGGACTCCCCTGACATAAATTCAAACTTTCCGTTAAGATAACGAGATATAGTGGTTTTTGAAACTCCGGCTCTTGTTGCTACATCTGCTATTGTAATGTTTGCCTTATCTTTTTCCATACTTAAGCTCCCCATAATATCCCTTTACAGAAATCGATTTCAGAAACCGATTAACAATCTGTACTTTTAAGATACCTAATTATTGCATCCTTGTCAATATTAATTTTTTTGAACAATTCAAACAATTTGGCGAGCTAAACTATTAAGCATTACAACTACAGATAAATATATTAGTTCTGCCTATTACCAGAGTAGAAAACGATTCATTTCGTCGCATTATAAAAGAAGCAGCCGATTTTACTATACACCCGCTCCGTTTTGAAACGGAAAAGCAAAAAACCCGCTAAATAATAGCGGGTTTTTTCATGTGTTTTGTCAATCAAATTGACAATTAATATCTTTGGATAATTTTTATAAATCTTATACCAGAATTATTAACTATATGCAATATCTAAAAGCCAGAGGCATGGACAAGCATTTGGAAATATTATTTGTTTCAACTAAGCCAAAAGTTCCTAGTATTCTAGGAGCTTTTTACATTAATTAGCATACAAGTTGTCTCTAGCGCAAAGCTATACATATAAGATTGGACTTATACATAACTAATCAAACTTATTCGAGCGTATTGCTCGCCAATCTAGTTCCCATTTCAAAGGCTTTTTCACAGTCTTTTGGGAATACTTCTTGCCGCCTTTTAGCCTTCGCGGCTTCATCGAACGCCGTTGCAACGTACTTAGAATAATCACTAAACTGATATGTGTCAGTAACAAATAGCGATTCTGTCGGCCCCATAAATTTTTCAAACATATTTTCATATCGAGATAGAACGCGGTCATATTCTATCTCTTTTATCATGGTTTCTGGTACATTCCCTGTGTAAATCATTCCTATCGGTTTTTTCTTCTCATTAAGCGAGGAGTAGTTTTCATCATATACGAGATACTGAAAAATCAATCTTTCTATAAATGACCTCATCTCACCAGTAACCTCGCTAAAGTAAATAGGTGAGCCAAGAATAACGGCATCAGCACTTTCGATTTTTTCGAGCACGGGGGTTAGTTCGTCTTTGTAGCCACACTTACCGTAGCTTTTCCCGCCTTTTAGCTTACAGGCGAAACAGCTTATACAGCCTTTGAAGTTGAGGTCATATAGATTAATTAGTTCTGTAGTAGCTCCTTGAGAAGAGGCCCCTTCCAATGCTTTATTTAGAATAGTTGCGGTATTCCAGTTCTTCCTTGGACTTCCGTTTATAGCTATTACATGCATAACGATACCTCCATATTTTTCTTTTAGATTGACTTTATTGCTCAAATTATATACCATTTAGTTTGAAAGTAAAGTATGCACTTTAATGTAAGATACTATACAAAAGGAGAGTAATATGGCAACTTGGTCTTGCGATAGCGAATGTTCAATCATCTACACTCTAGCTGTTGTGGGTGGTAAATGGCGGTGGCTTATAATTTATAAACTGTCCGAAAACGGGATTTTAAGATATGGTGAGCTAAAAAGAACTTTACCACCCATTACTCATAAGATGTTAAGTCAGGAACTAAAAGAACTTGAGGCACAAAAGCTAATTCATAGGGAAGAATATCATCAAATTCCGCCAAAAGTAGAATACTCATTAACTGAAAAGGGAAGAACCTTACTTCCAATACTAGACCTCATGTCAAAATGGGGAGCCGAAAATAAGCTGTCTTAATAGTAAGCTCTAAAGTTGCTAGGTTGAAGACTAGTGGCTTTGCTATTTAAAGTACAGAATATCCTCAATTGATAGCAACGATCTGCAAGCCCTAGCCTCTGCGCTGGGGGTTATCTTTTTCGCCTTTACTGTATTTCCGTAGTGGTTGCAAAGGTTATAGAACACACGGAAAAAGGTCAAATCCTGTTGAGCATACTTCGGATTGGCATTAGCATAGATGTACGTCTTAGAATCTGCCTTTGCCGTTAATTTGGGCGTTCAAGTATACTGATCCGCCTCCGTATAGCCTGAAAGAAGTTATTTATTGCAGAGCAGTCCACTTTCAGTAAAAGGGCATAGTAATTGACAGGTATTTTGACGTTTAAATAGCCTTATAGTTATCGAAGGAAAACAGCTTTTCATAAAGTTATGAATTCGACATTTTTCTAAAAAACCACTGTCATTTCTCGTGTCATTCTCATCGGAATTCTAGGTAATAAAAAGAAAAGGCCACTAATAATGAATTGTCATTATCAGTGGCTTTTTTTCACTTTTTAAGAAAATCCGTTCCAAAACGGAGCGGGTATATTTTACTATCTGCTGCTTCTTATCCTGATTCTTGCCTGACTAAGCTATTAAATTAACTTGCTTTGCTTTAATATTTCTCTTAGCTCTTCCTTCTTTTCATCAGACAGAGGTGATGCCGGCGGGAGGGCATATGTTGAAATATCTAAACCGCACATTTTTATTGCTTCCTTTATCACGCTAAAAAAGGGTGAATCCATTGTATAAATTGGCGGTATGTACGAAAGTACTCTTTGCAGTTCAAACATACGTTCATAGTCCTTTTCTTGGAACGCTTTATAGATTCCACATGTCAGACCGGGAGCAAAGTTTGCGCTTGCCGGTATAGAACCGTCACCGCCAACAATAAGTGTGCTTAATAAACATTCGTCATAGCCGGCAAATACTACAAAGTCTGGCCGGACAGGCTTAACAGTATAAATCATTTCTCGAATATGTCCAATAACCTCAACAGTTTCCTTAATGCCAATAATGTTAGGACAATCAATAGCCAGTCTTTTAACAAGTTTTGGGTTCAGATCTTGGCCGGTAAGGGCTGGAAAGTTATACAGCATAATCGGCAGTTCGACTTCAGCCGCAATTTTTTTATAATGCTTGTAGAGATTTTCTTCACTAAGTTTAGCATAGTAAGGATTTACAACAACTACCCCATCAGCGCCAATGGCTTTAGCATGTTGACCGTAATTTATTGTTTCTTGTGTTCCCGGGGCTGCAATACCGATTAATACAGGCAGCCGCCCATTGGTGTATTTAACGCAATACTCAGCTACTTCCCTCCGCATCGCTTGATCCATGTGACAAAACTCGCCACCGCTGCCCAAAAAGAACAGGCCATTTACTCCAGCGGCTATTACATGATCAATCATACGGGACATGCCGACTTCATCAAGCTTACCTTCCTCTGTCATAATAGTGGGTACTGGTGGTATAATTCCGTGAAACAAGGGCTTACTCATAGTTAATTCCTCCCATAATTTATTATGGAGTTCACCTTATGTATCCGGCATGCATGGATAAACGGTGACTCAAATCCAGCAACTCTCTACATACAGCATCATGATTAGCACTTCGTACCGTCTCTAATAAAGTTGCGCTAATAGCGGCAATAATCTTTTTTTCGTGGTTATATATCGGGACAGCTACACATGAAAAGCCGATGCCGGCTTCTTGACTCTCAAATACATACCCATCACGCCTAAAGGCTTGAATCTGATCCCATAGGCTTTCTACATCCTTTACTGTGAAAGGAGTTCTTGCCGCCAAATGCATTTCAGGATATATATTCACCAGCTGCTCGTACGTAAACTGCGCCAGGTGAACTTTGCCCATCGCTGTAGTGTATGCCGGAAGCCGCATCCCTGGAAAAGTTGCAATGACAATATGCTTATCGGCATCCTGCTTGCCTAGGTAAATAATGTCACGGCCATCGAGTATAGATAGCTGTATTGTTTCGTTAATTCTTTCTACGGAAAGCTTAGCTTCAAGATTAAAAAACTTCAAGATATCGAATTGATTAAAATACCTTGCACCCAATGCCCCAACAAACTTGCCTAGGGAATATGTGTCATCCTGATTCTTGTACACCCACCCCAGACAGCACATGGTATTAAGCAAGGAAAACAATGTGCTTTTATTAATCCCAATACTCTTTGATATATCGATAAGTTTCAATGGAGCTTGGCTTTCAGCAATTAGATTCAAAACTGCCGTTGCTCGCTCGATAGCTGGTACCCAATATTTCTGCTCCATATACCAATTCTCTCCCGCCCGGTTTATTATAATAAACCAAGTTTATAATATTCGATAAACTTAGCTTAGCACTCTAGCATCTCAAATTCAATACATTTAGGAAAATATGTATATTAGCAAATAATAAAAAAATACAGCAAGGTGTAACCTCGCTGTATCTATCACGATTTGTATGTTTTATTAGTTTTCATTAAAGACAGCGCTCTTTTGCTTTAGCTGCCTTAGTTTATACCACATAATCGGTAAAACTAAAATTGGTATGCCAAGGTAAAGCGAATTTCGCAGGTCTTCGGTGAAAGCCACGACAACAAGACAGGCAACCTGCGACCATATTCCAAAGTAAGTTAGATATGGGAATAGCGGAGTGCGAAACTTCAGCTGTTTAGCGCTGCAGCCCTCACTCTCTAAACGCCGGCGGAAGTTAAGCTGGCTCCAGCAGATGGATATCCAGGCAATCGCCCCCGAGAATCCTGACAAAGCAAGCAAATAGGTATATATAGTCTCACTGGCATCAATAGTGTAGGCTATAACACCTACCCAGCATGCCAAAATTGACATTAAGGTTGCATTCTGCGGAACACCCTTTTCGTTAAGCTTACCCAGCCAAGCTGGTGCCATATTCTCACGCGCCAGCGCGTGAATAGCCCGACTGCACCCGTATAAGCCCGAATTGGAGCACGAAATGGCGGCTGTCAGTATTACAAAAGAAAACAGCCCTCCTGCCCAGTCTAGACCATATGAGCTTAAGGCCGCCGAAAAAGCGCTGCGTTCAAGGCTAGCCTTATCCCAAGGATAGATACTAACTAAGAGTAACATTGGCACAAGATATATTGCAATAATTCGCCACATAACCTGTTTCAAAGCGCGGGGGATGCTTTTATCAGGATGCTTACTCTCCCCAGCAGCCAAACCAATAATTTCTGAGCCCTGAAAATTAACAAGGATTATAACCATTGTTAATAGTACTGCCCACGCGCCATTCGGCGTAAAGCCGCCGTTGCCCAGCAAGACTGCTGTGCCTATATATCCGCCATCACCGATAACCCCAAAAACGATGAGAAGAGCCAGTGCAACAAACATGACAAGAGCTAAAATCTTAATGAGCGCCAGCCAAAATTCCATTTCACCAAAGGTCTTTACCGAAGCCACGTTGATGACGGTAATAATTACCCCGAACAAAACTGCCCACCACATAGTACTGACAGCCGGGATAAAATCATTCATAATTATGCCTGCAGCAATCATTTCCGAAGGGACGTAAGTTACCCAAGTAATCCAATAGCACCAACCCACGCCGCAGGCCCATGCTGGTGATATGTATTCGCGCGCATAAGTAACAAAGGAACCCGATATCGGCACAGCCACTGCTAATTCACCTAGACATAGCATTACTGCAAAGACAATAATCCCGCCCAGCAGGTATGCTAAGAGCGATGCCGGACCGGCTTTACTCAAAACATAGCCTGTTCCTAAAAAGTAGCCACTGCCAATAATTCCTCCCAGCGCGATAAGCTGCAAGTGACGGTTTTTCAACCCTCGATGCATCTCTCTTTCCCCAGTATCTTTTTCCACGTATCTACCCCCCATATCCATCTTAATTTCCAAAATATAGATTATGATGTAATAATATTAGACATCTGTTATTTTGTAAATATACTTTAGAAAAAGTATATAGTTTTTTTGTTAAATAGCCAAAGCATCCCTGCTTAGGCTTATTTAAGGCAGATGTCTAATAACAAAATAAGAAAAGGGCAGATTGCGTTTTCAATAAAGCAGTCTATCCCTTTTACTTCTTGCTTATATATCTTTATCTGCGTCAGCACTATCACTCGCTGCAATCTGATTTTTAGATTCGCGCGCCTCATGCCATGCATCTCGGGCCATATCTAGTATTCGCCTCTCCATTTTTGCCTGGGGGCTGGAAACAACCTTGCTAAAATACAGCAGGGCCTGCTCGTAACGATTGGTCCGCCGAAGCAATTCCCCAATAAGATATGTAATGGCAACCTCTGACATTCCGCCGATAGGAAGTCTTTCTTTAAAAAGTGCTTTTTCAAAATAATCAGCAGCTTTTGCTAACGCCAGTCTTTCTTCCTCTACCTGTTCACCTTCACGATAAAGCCATCCTAACCTCAAGTATAATCCGGCCACTTCGCTTAGAGCTAAACCTTCCATCTCTGCGAAATAAATAGCTAATTTATAGGCGGTAACTGCTTGACTGCGCGTCCTAGACCCGCTTAGATTTATCTTTACCTCTTTGCCAGCTAAGAACCTAGAAATTTTATCCTTATTAGCCGATGATACCTGCGAAAAGTGACTTTCCTGAGCAGCGTAACCGCAATGTGGGCAAACCCACACAGTGTAATAGTAAGGATTAACATCCTGGTAATAGGTGCAGAAGTCGTTGTCTTGTTTAAGCTTTATAATACGCGTCCGGACTTTTGTAGCTTGAAATTCCTTTTCACAAATACTGCAGGTCTTGTCAACATTATATAATAATTCTGTCATTCTCTTCACTCCGTAAATGTATGTAATCTATATAAGGATATCACCATTGGTCTTACATTTCAAATCGCTGGGTTCAAAAAGTATAGGCTACTTTAGTAAAAGCAGCCTATACTTTTAATCATTTAGTTTCCTTTTTCTCACTAGTCTTGCTTTTCATATCCATGTGAGCTGAAGCAGCCCATATCAGACCGATAACTATCCATTTTACAACGGCTGACATTCCAATAGAGTTGCCAAAGAAGAACACTGCGATACTAACAATCATCCCCAGGACATACCATATCATGCTAACCAACCTCCATGTATTCGGTTTGATTAATCATGTCTTTACTAGTATAACAATTCTACTTTAGGTGCCTTATACCTGCTAAATAGCAGTTCACCCTGAGTAATTTTATCAGACAATTGGAAACATTGGTACTAGACTTCAATATCCTTACATTATGCCGTACGCGGCTTGCTGAAGATTGCCCGAGCACCAAGAAAGCTCTTGACAATATTGGCCGCAAAGGTTCGCTGTACACCGAGCCTTTGGATTTTTATTCAGCTAAAAAGCTAAGATAAAAAACAAATTCGTCTACCCCTTAATAAGTTGCAGGTATTTTATGGAATATAGAGAAAAAGCAGCTAGGAGGGATAATGATGACGGAAAACAGAGTAGAAAAGGCAGTATCCTATTTCGAAAATGGGTTGTCGTGTGCACAGGCGATTTTTACAACTTATGGCCCGGTATTTGGCATTTCTGAGAGCTGCGCCGTTCGGATATCGTGTGGACTTGGAGGCGGCGTGGCTCATCTTGCCCAAACCTGCGGGGCAGTTACTGGCGCAAGCTTAGTTTTAGGCCTCAAGTGTGAGGAGAATACTGAGCTGCAACAAGCAAAAACAGATACGTATAATCTTGTTCAAAATTTGGCTGCGAGGTTTGAGAAGGTTAATGGTTCTTTGAACTGTAGACAGCTTACTGGATGTGATTTAAACGACCCAAATGATATGGATCGTTTTAAGAATGGAATTAAACAGTCACGTTGCTATAGCTATGTCAGACTAACAGCAGAAATGCTTGAAGAGTTGCTCGAGTTACGCAATAGATCTGAATAAGGCATATAAAAGACAAGACTTCAGGCTATAACCTGAAGTCTTGTCTTTTTACTCTTCATCCATGATGAATACGTATACATAGCGCGCGCCGTGAACTCCGATTGACAGGTCCATCTCAATATCAGTTGTCCGGCTTGGGCCGCTGATAAAGGTACTGGTAGTCGGCAGTTGAGTTCCATACCGCTTTTTAAAAGTTTTCATAACGTCATAGAATCCATCAACTAACTGTGCAGTTGTGCATATAGCGATAAAGGTAAGCGGCAGAACGCAAGTTGACGCCGCCTGTTTGGCATCGTGAGGAAGTACCACTGTACCTGTTTCAGCCATGGCCATATCTGCCCATACAATGCCTGCCTCAAAAGAAGCAGCTTCTTGCTTCCAGTTGCTCCCTTTATCAGCTACCGGCCATTTAGTTAACTTAGCCTGAGCGTCAGAGAATGCTTCTTCCAGGTTAAGCTTTTCCAATTCAGGATGATCCCAGCGCATAGCTTTCTTGATTCCGCGCTCGTGAATAACCTGCTTGAGTCCCCGGGCTAGCTCTACCTGATTTTTGACACTGTGCGCTTCTCCACCTAAGGCATTCCATTCCTTAATAAACCTTTCCCGCAAATCTCTGCGGTCTTGGACATTTGTCTCACGTTTGGTAAACAAGCCGTCCATGGGATTTTCAACCCTTTTTGCCTTTCCGCCAGGTGGGGTCTTTATGTTTTTGCGGATATCAGAAAAAAACGCTTGACGATCACCAGTTAAAGTTCCTTGCGCCATCTTCTTACTCCTTTCCGTCCTTCATATCCGGCCATATTTCATGGAAGAATTTGTCCGGAAGCGCTGGCATATCGCGCGCCTTCAGCCAGTTTGAAATTGGCGGCGGACCGTAAGCAATCTTCCCTGCACTCACTAACGGGAATTGGAACCGTCGTGCCATGCGAACCGAGAATCTATAACGGCTCGCGCTGGCAAAAGTTGCACTCCAGCCTTTATACGCTATGTCTTCAGCAAGTTCGCCCTTATGTTCAAGTTCAACCTTATCATTTCTCAGCGCATAAAGCATGTCATGCAACGGTATTTTAACCGGACAGGTCGAAGCACACGCCCCGCATAGCGTAGTAGCATAAGCCAACTCGCCATACTTATCCATACCCTGATAAAGCGGCGATAAGACAGCACCAATCGGTCCCGGATATACCCAACCATATGCGTGACCGCCTATATTTCTGAAAACTGGACAGGCATTTAGGCATGCACCGCACCTGATACAATTAAGTACCTTCTCATATTTGCTGCCTAGGAGTTTAGAACGGCCATTATCAACAATTACGAGGTGAAATTCTTGTGGACCATCATATTCATCCTCAGATCGCACACCCGTCGACAAAGTATTATATACAGTAAGCTTCTGACCAGTAGCGCTACGCGCTAATAGCGAAAGCATTACAGCAAGTTCCTCTACACCAGGCAATATTCTTTCCATACCCATTACAGTAACCAACGTAGGGGACAAAGCCGATACAATTCTAGCATTACCTTCATTAGTACAAAGTGTAAATGCACCTGAGTCAGCTAAGGCAAAATTGCAGCCAGTTATGCCCATATCTATTTTAAGAAACTGTTCACGCAGATGTGCCCTTGCAAAGCCGCATAATGCCTGTACTTCGGCAGGGATTTTATCTTTACTTACTTCATTAAAAAGATCTGCAACCTGGAAACGGTTCTTGTGCATGGCTGGCACTATAATATGTGAGGGCGTTTCGCCTGCCAGCTGAATAATCCACTCTCCTAAATCTGATTCGATTACTTTGCAGCCCTGCTGCTCTAATGCAGGATTAAGGTGTATTTCTTCTGTTACCATTGACTTGGATTTTACAATATTTTTAGCATTTTTCTTTTTTGCGAGGTCGGCTATATACTGGACAGCCTCCTCACCCGTTTTAGCGAGGCATACATGGCCGCCCCGTTTAAGTACACTATCTACCATCTGCTCAAGATACTGGTCTAAATGCTGTACCACATGCATACGTATGGCTTCAGCCCTATCACGGAATTCAAGCCACTTTTCAACCCCTACGGCTTCAATAGCCTTAGTGCGATTACCGCGGAGGCGCCCAGTACCCAGTTTTACTGCCTTCAGCATTGTCTTATCATTTAATGCCTTTTTATACCGTTTGTGAAAACTCGGCTCAATATGCATTTCTCATCACACTCCTTGATCTAGGACTTGAGCCAGATGCATCACTTTGATTCTGCTGCCGCGCCTACTTAAACGTCCGCTGATATTCATAAGGCAAGTAAGGTCAGACCCTGCCAGAACGTCAGCTCCTGTCTCAATAATATTGTCAACCTTCTCTTCGACAATAGCCTCAGAGATACCCGACATCTTCATTGAAAAGGTCCCGCCAAAACCGCAGCAGTCAAAAGCAAAGGGAAGTTCGATAAACTCAATCCCTTTGACGTTTTTAAGGAGTATTTTAGGCTGTTCTTCTACACCTAAAATCCGTGACATATGACAGCTAGAATGATAAGTAACCTTTTTCTTAAAGGTCGCGCCAACGTCTGTAATACCAAGTACGTCAACAATAAACTGTGAAAACTCATAACACTTGTGAACAAAATCATCTGCCTTCTTGGCCCACACTGGATCGTCCTTAAATAAAATAGGATAACCATGATGTATCATAGCTGCGCAAGATCCTGAAGGCATAACAACTCTTTCGCTTTTTTCAAAGACTTCTATAATTTTTTTTGCAACAACTGCAGTTTCTTTATAATAGCCGCTTGAGAAAGCAGGCTGACCGCAGCATGTTTGCCCTTCCGGAAAATCAAGCTGTACACCGCTTCGTCTTAATACATTAACTACGCTTTTGCCTACATCGGCGTACATGAGATCTGCAATGCATGTTATAAATAACGATGCTTTCAAATTTCATTCCCCCAAACATGTTACTTAGGGCTATTATTAGTCGTTTATTTTGTTATTATCCCAAAACCATTGCAGTTCATTGCCACAAAGCCTTTTTATCGCTAATTATTATTATAAAGATAGAAAAAGCCCGAGCTAATTTCGCTCGGGCTTGATCCGCTATATTAAATATTCTTCTGCGGCTAGGCGCTTGCCTGTCTTAGTTTTAAAGTTCCTAGCTACAATTTCCTCTAGCTTTTCCTTATTCTTGGCAAGGTCGTCTTCCTCAATATTGACTAAAAGATCGGCCTCCCAGATGATTTGAAAATCAATACCGTTATTTTTAGAATAAGTATGGTGCCCGCCAATGATATAACATACTCTTGAGATTACAGCATCACTTTCACCTAGTTTTCGCATAAATGCTTCAGCAATAGGAGGCCCCTCCAATTCCTGATAGGGACCGGCTGCAGATTTGTATTTTTGCTCAGCAAGCTTGATGCCAACATCATGCAGTATAGCTGCTATTATCACAATCCGCCGAAGCTCTGGTGATGGTTTCTCACCATCCAATATTTTTTCAGCAAAAGCCAAAACTTTGTTTGCGTGATTTATCCGGCGCCGATCAGAGCCAAAATGCTGACTTAATTCGGCTAAATAAGCTTCTTTATTCACTGCATTTTACTCCCTTCGCTTATTCGCCCTTAAAAACCGGCTGACGTTTTTCCTTGAAGGCCTTCACGCCTTCTTTATAATCAGCTGTTGCCAAGCTCTTTCCTTGCAGCTCAGCCTCCATTGCTAGTGTTTGAGCTAAGCTTAGGCCGTCACTGCCATTGAGTGCCCGCTTCATCAAGCCTATAGCCAGCGGCGCGGCAACTGCCAATTTTTCTGCTAACTCATTAACATACTGCCCAAGCTGGTCTAATTCAACCACCTTATTCAATAAACCTAATTGGAATGCAGTTTCTGCGTCAATGACATCGCCAGTGAACATCAATTCCTTGGCTTTGCTCAATCCGGCCAGGCGAGGAAGCAGATATATGCCGCCGCAGTCAGGCACCAGGCCGACCTTGACAAAGCTTTGGGCGAACTTAGCACTTTTAGCTGCGATAACAAGATCACAGGACAGCGCCAAGTTAAATCCAGCCCCCGCTGCTACGCCATTAACCATTGCAATAACCGGCTTAGGCATATCCATGATAAGCGCAACAAGATTGCCCACCTGAGCAACAAACGCCTCGGCAGCAGGTGTCCCGGCGACAGCCTCCAGGTGTCTCAAATCGCCCCCGGCACAAAAAGCTCGTCCGCTTCCTGTCAAAATTACTACTCGAACAGAAGTGTTATGCTTAAGATTCTCCAATATACTGGTAAGCTCATCTACCATTGCCCCATCTAAAGAATTAAGCGAATTAGGGCGATTAAGCTTAACAGTAGCAATACTGTTCTCAATCTCCAGTAAAACTGTTTTTTCCTCCATAATACCTCTCCTCCTATAGTTTTACCGATTCACCAGTACTAAAGATATAAAGATGTTTCTCAGCCACCGGCCTCTTAAATATCATCTCAATTGCTTCAGCATAAAGATTCAACTGAACAGCATACCGCTCAGCAAGCTCGGCACTGTTTTTAACCCTATCGGTTTTGTAATCCACCAGTACCAAACCTGCGGGATCATCAAACAAGACATCTATGACCCCTTGTACAAAGACCCCTTCGCCAGCACCGTTCAAATCACTATAAAACCGCTCGGCAGGCAGCGTTATGCTAAAGGGCAGCTCACGCCGGACATTCAATGATTTTATAAGCCGCTGTCCTAGCGGGCTGCTGAAGAATGCCGCTGCTGAAACAACATTTACGGCAGCAGCCTGCTCCGGCAAGAGAAGGTCACGTTTAACCATATCCGCTACTTGATTTCCAATCCCCACTTCACTAACATCGCCTGCCAGGTTAACATGCTGCATTACACTATGCATCAAAGTTCCGTATTCAGCAGAGGTCAGCTTACCGTCTGACTGTACAAAACGCGGTCTAGTAATTAAGGGCTTTTTCTCGAAGGGACGATGACCTGTATCACTGTCCATGGCATCAAACCGCCGTTTTATCTCAGTTACTGATAGCTTGGCAGGCTTACCAACAGCTAACGAGCAGCAATACTGCCAACTCAGCTGCTGTTCTACCCAAGTTCCGCCCTCGCCCAGTTCTACCGGCTGCAGTCTGCGAACCAATTCTAGTGCCTGGCGCCCCTCAACTTGGGGCTCTTCGCTTGGAGAAAGTTCTTCCCGCTGATATATATTCACTTGCCATTCTGACGGATTATCCTTAAAAGTACCGGATTGTGTTTCGGCGCACTCGGCCAAATTGCGCAAAAGTTCTCCGCCCTGATGACGGACAACTGCCGGGCATATCCAGTCTAAATAGCTTTTAGCACCGGATATGAGTGAATCGGGCAATAAAGGCTTGATCCGGCCGACCGTCTGACACCAGATAACCGCCCTCTTTGCAAGCTTAGCAGATGAACCAACGAGTATAAGTTTTTCCCGCGCCCTAGTCAGCGCAACGTATAGTATCCGTAGTTCCTCGGCCTTTGTTTCCATGTCGAGTTTATAAGCTATAGCATGCCTCGCAATTGTAGGATATCGATAGCGCAGTTCAGGGTTAGTAACATATGGACCTATACCAAGAATTTTGTGGCACAATACTAAGCCGCGGCTATCCTGCAGATTAAAATTCTTTCCCAGATCGGCGACGAAGACCACCGGAAATTCCAGGCCCTTACTTTTATGAATACTCATTATTCGGACAACGTCTTCACTCTCGCTCAAAGCCCTGGCCACAGCAAGATCAGATCCCTTATCCTGCATTTGATCGATAAAACGCAGAAACCGGAAAAGGCCACGGAAATTAGTGGCTTCATACTGACGAGCACGATCATATAACGCTCTCAGATTAGCCTGACGGAGCGTTCCGCCTGGTATACCGCCGACATAATCGTAGTATCCGGTATAGCGGTATATCTGCCATATTAACTCAGGCACACCCTTACGGCGCGATAGCGCGCGCCAACTGTCAAGCTGGACAGTAAAAGCCTGCAGCCTTGCCTGAAGCTCACTATCTATACTTTCCGGCGGGCTACTGGCGTAATCAGTCACTGCCCGCCATAAATCACCAGCCGGCCGACACAGCCGCACCTGAGCCAACTGAGCTGCCGATAAGCCCGCAACTGGCGATCGCAGCACCCCTGCAAGATGAATATCCTGCCTAGGATTATCAATTACGCTAAGCAGCGAAAGCATTACCTGAATCTCTATTTCCCGGAAGTAACCGTTGTCCACTTCGGCGTAGGCGGGTATGCCGGTTTGGCGAAGCACCTCCAGCAACACGGCTGCTTTACCTTTCGTGGACCGCAATAATATTACAACATCCCGCCAGGCTAGGGCTCGATACTCTTTACGCGCTTTATCATAAACATACCGATTTTCTTCCCTAAGCTGAATAAGTCGTTTGGAAATAAGCCGCGCTTCCAACTCAAAGCCTGTCAGGTCTTCTTCCAGGAGTTCCGCATCTCCATCGCTATCTTCGTCTTCTTCAACCTCCGCGACATTGGAAGTATTCTCTGTCACGTCTTCACCATACCCCGTGCTGTCACAGTCAATGAGGCAAAGTTCTACCGGCCCAGCAACTGATGCTTGTTCACAGCGTGGATAGTCAGGGCCGGGATTTAGCATTTCAGCTTCGCCGTAACTAAGTTCGGCAACCCTTGGCGCCATTAACTGCTCAAAAAGAAAATTCACCCCATGAAGCACTACTGCCCGGCTGCGAAAGTTCTGCGCAAGGTCAATACGCCGCGCCTTTTCACCTTCTCCGGTTGGGTATTGAATATATTTCTGGATAAATAGTTCTGGTTCAGCCAACCGGAAACGGTAAATACTCTGCTTGACATCACCAACCATAAAAAGATTGGGATCGTCCGGACGGGCGATGAGGCGAAGAATGGTCTCCTGGACACCATTTGTGTCCTGATATTCGTCAATCATAATCTCGGCATACTTTTCCTGAAGGGCCCTTGCAGCGGACGACGGCTTAATTTCTCCCGGTTGTGCGCTTGGGTCAGACAAGGCTGTTAAACAAAAATGTTCTAAATCATTAAAATCTGCCAGGGACTTTTCCTTCTTAGCCTGAGCATAGCGCTCACCAAATTTTATAGTCAGTTCGGCAAGCGTCTTGACAAGCGGCGCAACCTGCCTCATATCATTAAGCAATTCTTCTGCCGGTCGGTCAAAATAACTTGTTTTAAATTTCTTGATTTTGTCTTTAACCTTCTGTCGGCCATTTTGAAAGTATTTTTTCACGGCTTCATCAATACCCTTTGCCGAAGGTAGTTTCACAAAGCCTGGGTTGCTAAGAACAGTTTCAAGCCTTGCCCATGAATCTTCAGCAGCGGCAATAACTTCATCAACATAAATGCGATCTGCGGCAAATACTTCGGCATAAGCCTCAGGATTTCCTGGCATTGAAGCCTCTTGCGCCAGCCATTCTAAACTCTGGCACGCCTGTTCCAGTTCAAGGACAACCTTCTCTCGAATTAGCTGCGACCATGGCGTGTCATCAATGACAGTTTCGGACGGCAGCGCAAAAACTGCATCCAGTCTTTTAAGCCAGTGATTAGGCCAGGGATGACTGCGCGAGAAGTTGTACAAACCTAAGACGAGAGCATATAAAGGTTCATCACTGCGTTCGTCGCCATAATGGTCAACGAGGTTTAAAAAAGCTTGGTCACCGCTAGAATAACTCTCTTCAAATAAATCTTCAAGCACATCATTTTTTATTAAAACGCACTCAGCATCACCTGCCACCCGAAACTTAGGGTCAATATCAAGCAGATGGAAGTTCTGCCTGACGACATTTTGGCAGAATGCATGAATGGTTGATATTGACGCCGAATTTAGCAGCACCAGCTGACGTTCAAGCCGTCGTGACCGTTTCTCCCCTTTTAAAGCTTCGGTGATAGCCGTCCCAATACGGGAGCGCATCTCTGCGGCAGCGGCAT
>Ga0074195_1001692_pt1 | contig 28888 bp, 23 predicted proteins | sample EPASupsiteHSE623_FD_64525 | JGI IMG/M metagenome (GOLD analysis project Ga0074195, IMG submission 64525) | Bioremediated contaminated groundwater from EPA Superfund site, New Mexico - Sample HSE6-23 | ecosystem: Environmental > Aquatic > Deep subsurface > Groundwater > Contaminated ... | reverse complement strand
AACCGCGCGCTGGTTTTTCTGGCCATGGGCGACCACCGCGGCGCATCGCGGGATATCGGCCGCATAGCTCCGGCGCTGCTCCGTCCGGCCGCGGTTCCCGCCGGAATCGAACCGCCTGGCGGAAATTACGACGCGCGCTCCGCCGCGCCGCTGGAAAGCCTTCTTGAGAGAGCGGCGGGCAACAGAAGGCCGGAACGCTATTTCATGAATATAGGTTTCCCGGGGGCGGTCACTCCCTGTGGGGGTTCAGCGGGCCGGGGGCGTAGGCCCCGGGCGGAAAGGGCATGAATTTCTTTTCGTAGAATTGATGGCACACCTCGTCGGCAAGCAGGGCGCCGGCCGGCGTCAGTTCCAGGGCGGAAGCCGTGGAGGCCAGCAGTCCCGCGTTCTCCAGGTCGCGTATCCGTACGCCGAACAGCTCCTCCGGGAACTTTCCGGTGAGCGCCTTGAAATAAGACCGCATCACCTTTCTGTTCTTTAGCGGCAGTACGAAGGCCCAGACCGCCTGGTTTTCGGGGCTCCTTATGAGGCCCCGGTTGACCGGCAGCCGGCCGGCGGCCAGCAGCGAATAATATTCCTTGATATCCTGAGTGTTCAGGGCGAAGCGGTCGCGAAGGCTGCTGAAAGCGGTCAGTCCGACGCCTATCTGGTCGCGGAGGCCGCAGCATTGGCCGTCGGCGTAGCGGGAATATTCCGCGGGGTCCCTGGAAAATACGCGCCGCAGAGTTTCTTTATAGCCGGCCCGGGCCAGTATTTCGGAGGCGGCGCCTTTCATGCGGAACACGGTTTCCGGGTCCACGGCCGCGCCTTTGCGCGAGAAGAACCCGGCGTGGTCTCCGTACGGGATGAGCTTGATGCGGTAGATCTGCAGCTCCTCCGCGCCGGCCGAGACGGCCAGACGCATGGTTTCGGCCCAGGTTTCCAGCGTCTCGCCGGGATAGCCGTAAATGAACTCCAGGTTGAGCTTGAAGCCGGCTTTGCGCGCCGCGCCGGCGGCGTCGAGCGCCTGCCGCGCCGTATGCGGGCGGTTCATGGCGCGCAGCAAGGCGTCGTTCAGGGACTGCACTCCTATGGTCAGGCGGCCCACGCCTGCCGCGCGTAGTATTCGCAGCCTCTCCGCCCCTTCAGCGCCGAGCAAAGTGCCGGGGTCCACATCGTAAGAGAACTGTGGTCCGGAGGAGAAATCCAGCTGTCCCGTGAGATCCTTCAGGAAACGGTCCAGTTGTCCGGGCGTGAGGCAGGTGGGGGTGCCCCCGCCGACCAGGGCCGAGGAAACCTTAGGCCGCTCAAGGCCGAGCCGCCTTCTGTACAGCGCCAGCTCGGCCGAGATGGCGGCGAGATAGCGGTCCTTGTCGCCGTCCGAGGCGCCGGTCATCACCGGGTAATGGCAGAAATTGCAATAGCGCGAGCAGAACGGAATATGGGCGTATATCGACACCGTTCCGCCCGGGGGAGGCTCGTAGCCGGCGAAGAGCCCGTCTTCTCCGGCAGGAGGGTACATGGTTATGCCGGGGTAATGGACCACGGGATAGAAATCGCCTCCAAGGGGGATCAATCCCTCCGCCCTGAAGCGGCGGAAAAGCTTCGCCGCGTCCTCCGCCCCGCCAAGCTCCGGATGGTCCATGCGGATAAATTATACCATTGAGCCCGGCCCTGAAACCCGCCGGGGCAAAAGTAGTAGAATAATCCTGGGAGCCTGTCCGACATAAGGAATTTTGGCTCCAATTGCCGTTTTTTGCCTGCGTCTTTGCGCCGCTCAACTTACAGTCTCAGTCGAGAATGCTCGTTTCGCGTCGCTTCGGCTCGGCCTCAAAACCGACAATTTCGCCTTCAAAACCTTATGTCGGACAGGCTCCTGGATCCGCAATATTCCCCGGAGGTTCAGCGCGTATGAAATCAATGTTGAGAGGCAAGGACTGGATAGAGACGGTGGACTGGAGCAAAGAGGAACTGGAGACGGTGCTGGAGGTAGCGAAATATCTGAAGATAAAGTTCGCGCTGGGCGAGGAGCACCGCCTGCTGCGGGACAAGACCCTTTTCATGATGTTCTTCGAGCAATCCACACGCACCCGGAACTCCACCGAAGCCGCGATGACCCAGCTGGGCGGCCACGCCCACGACCTCACCCCGGACAAGATGCAGATCTCGCACGGCGAGACCCCGAAGGACACCGGCAAGGTGCTCTCCCGCTACGGCCACGGCGTGGCTATACGCAACTGCTTTTACGGTATAGGCAATAAATATATCCGCGAGGTCGCGAAGGAAGCCGAGATCCCGGTGGCCAATCTGCAATGCGATGTGGACCACCCCTGCCAGTCCATAGCGGACCTGATGACCATGAGGGAAAAGTTCGGGGAGAACCTAAAGGGAATGAAATGCGTGGTGTCCTGGACTTACGCGCCGGCTTACGCCAGGCCGCTCTCCGTGCCGCAGGGGCTCATCACTCTGCTGCCCAGGTTCGGCGTGGATGTGACGCTGGCCTATCCGAAGGAATTCAACCTTATCCCCAGGACCATGGAGGACGCGAAGCGTTTCGCGAAGGAAAGCGGCGCGAAGTTCAGGGTGGTCCACGACATGGACGAAGCCTTCAGGGGCGCGCATATCGTCTACCCGAAATCCTGGGGCTGCCATCAGCATCTGGACGACATAAAGATGCCGGAAAGCGACAGAAAAGAGGCCGGCATGAAGATAATCGCGAAATACAAGGACTGGGTCTGCACCGAAAAGCGCATGAGAACGGCGCATAAGGACGCCGTTTATATGCATCCGCTGCCGGCCGACCGCGGCGCGGAAGTGGAGGACGCGGTGATAGACGGTCCGCAGAGCGTGGTGTTCGACCAGGCCGAGAACAGGCTGCACACGGTAAAGTCCATACTCGCCCTCACCATGGGCGGCCGCCCGTGAAGCCGCGCGGGCGCGCGGCGGTCCTTTCCCTGCTTCTGGCCGGGGCGTCCGCGCCGGCCGGGGCCGGGGACGAACGGGCCGCGCGCCTGTGCGGGGATATAAAAACCCCTTTCTTCGTTCAAAGCGGTTCCGGTCCCGGCGGCCGGGTGTTCTCAAACGCGCGTCCGCGCAGTCTGGAGGCGTCCTTCATGATGCCTAAACCGGCCGGCTCGGCGCGGGTTTTCATCGTGGGGGAGGCGGCCGCGGTTTCGCTGGGCGGCGGGGAAGACGCCCCTCTTTACTCCGTGCTGCAAAGCGTTTTCGGCGGCAGACCGGTGGAGCTTATAAATTGCGGAATGGCGGGCTATGACAGCCGCCGCATGAACTCCGTGTTCGAGGAGGCGCTGGCCTACGACCCCGACCTTATCCTCGTTCTTGGCGGGAACAACGAGGCCGGAAAGGATTTTTGCCCCGAGCTGGAGCCGGTCCGGCGCGGTGAAATGCGGAGGAAGCTGGCCGCGCTGGCGCGCGAATCCCTGCCCCGGGAAGAGGCGGAGATAAGGGCGGACCTGGCCCTGTACGGCGACAGGATGCGCGGTATGGCTCTCGCCGCGCGCGCCAGGGGGGTGCCGGTGATACTCTGCACGCTGCCGGCGAACCTGAGGGACTACGCGCCGTCGGGGGATCGTCCGGCGGACCGTCCGGACCTTTTAAAGGGCATGGCGCTGATGGAGAAGAACGAATCCGCCGCCGCGCTGAAAATTTTCCGTTCCGGTCTGAAGGAAGATCCGCGCGAGCCGTTCTTTCTTTATTATGCCGGCCGGGCTCTGGACGCTCTTGGCCGGACGGAGGAGGCCGCCGCCTATTACGCGGACGCGGCGAAATACGACGCGCCCTCGGGCCGCTGTTCTCCGGCGCGGAACGCGGTTCTAAGGACCGCCGCGGCCGGGACCGGGGCCTGCCTGGCCGATCTTGAGCGGCTTTTTTCCGGTTTTGCGAAGGACGGCTTGACGGGGAGCGGACAATTGTCCGGAGGCCAGTACTGGTTCGGCCGCTACGGCGCGGCGGCGGCCAACGCCGTGGGAGAGGCCGCGGCGGCCTGCCCGGCCCTTAAGGAAAGGATCGGCGGGACGGCCGCGATGCGGCCGGCAAAAGACGAGCCGGGCGGGGGTGATTTCAATGAAATTTTCTTCGCGGCTCTTGGCCTGGCCGCTATTTCATGCGATTCGCCTCCGGATGAAAGACTGATAGGGCTTCTGTCGGAAATGCGGAAGCTGGACGGGAGCGCGCTCGAGCGCAGGCTGTTCCAGCCGCCCGGGAGCGCCGGCCTGGAAGAGGAGCTGGACGGCTTCGCCGCCCCGAAAGAGCTGGAGGAAAAGCTGCCGTCCTGGCGCGCCGGGCTGCTGTACAACGCGGCGGAGATGTACCGCCGGGCCGGTCAGCCGGGGCCGGCCGCCCGCTGCGCGGAAGAGGCGGCGAAACTGCGGCCGGACTGTCCCGCGCTGAATTTCATCCGCTGGCGGCTCCGCCTGGACGCCGACGGCGCCGGAGGCGCTCGGGAGGAGATGCTGAAGGCGGCGTCAGCTCCTAAACTGCGCGCTTTCATCGGATCGCTGGGCCTCGCTTTGGGTTTCGCTCCCGGACTCCCGCCCTTGCCGCCGCCGGCGGAGGCGGAAGCCGCCGCGCCGGCCGGAACGCCGCGGCCCGGCGGCGAGTCAAAGAAATTATCGGACGCGGCGGTGGCACTTATCGGGAAAGGAGATCTGAAAGGCGCCGTCGCCATGCTGGAATCCGCCGTCGCCGCGGATCCGGAGAATTTCGACGCCAGGATCTCGCTTTGTTCCCTGGCCGCCGGGTCCTCGGAGGTCCGTTCGGGCGGCGAACATTGCGACGAAGCGGTGCTGCTGGCGGCGGAGCCGCCCAGGCACGCGTTTTTTATGAAAACCGGACTGCCGGCGGCTTTTTATGCCAGGGGACTGTTCTATCTGAAGACCGGGGACAGGGCTCAGGCATGCGGGGACCTTAAAAAAGCCGCGGCTTACGGGACGCGCGCGGCGGAGGCCGGCGCAAAGGCGGCCGAGTTCTGCGCCGGAAAATGACCGTGCCCGGGTTTCGCATGGCTTCTAAAAATAAAAATATCCCGCCGCAGATCCGCTGGACGCGCCGGGGGGGGCGGTATCTCGTCACCAACGACTCCGGTTCGTTCATCAGTCTGAGCGCCGCGCGCTTCAGGAGATATGTCGCTGCCGGCCTTCCGGGCGGCGCGGCCGCCGCGCCGCGCGAAGAGGGTTTCATCCGGGGCGGACTGGACTTTACGGAACAGGCCCGCCGATGGAGGGAATCAAACGCGTATCTGGGCCGCGGCCCGGGCCTGCATATCCTGGTGCTGACCCTGCGCTGCAACCATGCCTGCGCTTATTGCCAGGCCGGCGCCGCCGGGACCTCTTCCCGCGGAACCGATATGAAGCCGGCTACCGCGAGACAATGCCTGGATTTCGCGCTGCGCTCGCCGGAACCAGGCCTGACGATGGAGTTCCAGGGCGGGGAACCGCTGCTTAACTGGCCGGTTTTAAAAGAGGCGGTGCTTTACGGTGAGAAGAAGGCGGCCGCCGCCGGCAAGCGGATAAAATTCGCGCTGGTCTCCAATTTCAGCCTGATGACGCCGGAGAAGGCGGCTTTCCTGGAAAAGCACGGGGTGGCTTTGTGCGCGTCGCTGGACGGTCCGGCGGAGATCCATGACGCCAACCGTCCTCTGCGCGGCGGCTCCGGCTCCCATGCCCTCACCGTGAAGTGGCTGAAGTATTTCCGGAAAAAATTCGGCCCCGGCTCGGACCTCGGTCCCTCCGCCCTGCTGACCGTGACGAGGCGGTCGCTGGGGCGGGAGAGGGAGATAATCGGAGAATATGTCCGGCTCGGGCTTTCCTCCGTTTTCGTCAGGCCGACGGCTCCCATAGGGCTGGCGCCGTCCGCCTGGAAAGAGATAGGCTGCGGCGCGGAAGAGTTCGCCGGATTTTACCGCGGATGCCTGTCCCATATCATGAGCCTCAACCGCAAGGGCGTGTTCATCCGGGAAAAGACGGCTTTTCTTATAGCTAAAAAAGCTCTGGCTTTCAGGGACAACAGGTTCGTTGACCTGCGCTGTCCCTGCGGCGCCGGACTGGGGCAGCTTACCTATAATTTCGACGGGGACATCTATACCTGCGACGAGGGGCGGATGCTGGCGCGGCTGGGCGACCGCCTCTTCAGGGCCGGGAGCGTGTTCAGGGACGATTACCGCCGCGTGATTATGTCCGGCGCGGTAAAAGCCTGCGCGGCGGCCTCCTGCCTGGAATCACAGCCCGCCTGCTCCCGCTGCGTCTGGCGGCCTTATTGCGGGGTCTGTCCCGTGCACAATTACCATACCCAGGGCAGCCTCTGGGGAAATATGGCGGATAACGAGCGCTGCCGGGTGATGAAGGGCGTGTTCGGCGCGGTTTTCGGCTGTCTGGAGGACGGGCAGGACGGCGCCGGGATCTTCCGGAGCTGGTTCGATCAATGACGCCATGAAAGTTCTGCTGATCTCTCCGAACCGAGAACGGCTCCCCTCGCCGGTTTTTCCGCTGGGGCTGGCCTATCTGAGTTCGGCTCTTAAAAAGCGGGGGCATGAGGTGCGCGGTCTGGACCTCTGCTTTTCCGCGGATGTGCCCCGCGATATCGCAAGGGCCGTCCGGTCCTTCAGGCCGGGGATACTCGGACTCTCCCTGCGGAATATCGACGCTCTTTCCATGCCCGGCCGGTCCTATCTGCCCGGCTACCGCGCCGTGGCGCGCGCGCTGAGGCGCTGTTCCAGCGCCCCGCTTGTGCTGGGCGGTTCCGGCTTCACTATAATGCCGGCCGCTTTTATGAAAGCGCTGGGCGCGGATTACGGCGTAGCGGGCGAAGGGGAAACGGCGTTCCCGGACCTTCTCAGGGAGATCCGGCTGGGCCGCGCGGAAAAAGGCGGGATTTACGCGGCCGGCCGCCGGCTCGGCCGCCTGGACGCCGTGACGCCGGACAGGGCGCCGTTCCTCGGCCCGGCGCATCCCGGCGCGGACCGCGCGTACAATATCCAGACCAAACGGGGCTGCCCTTTCAACTGCGTTTACTGCACCTATCCGCTGATCGAGGGCCGCGCCGTGCGCCTGCGCTCCCCTCTTTCCGTGGCGCGGGAGCTGGAACGGGCCGCCGGAGAGACAGGGGCGCGCCGGTTCTTCATAACCGACGGAGTCTTCAATTATCCGGAAGCGCACGCGCTGGAGGTATGCCGGGAGATCTCGAAGCGGAACCTGGGTATAACATGGTCCTGCTACGCCAACCCGGCTTATATGACCGGGCGGCTCGCGGAAGCCATGGCGCGCGCCGGCTGCGGCAGCGTGGAATTCGGGATAGATTCGCTCTCGGACGATCTGCTGTCGCGTCTGGGGAAGAACTTTTCCGTCGCGCAGGTCGCGCGCGCCGGCGCGCTCTGCGCGAGAGAAGGCCTGCCTTTCACCCATTTCCTTTTCGTGGGGGCGCCGGGCGACACGGACAGGCGGGCGCTGAGGCACCTGCAACTGCTGGAGGAACTGGCGCCGGCCTCGGCGGTGATAGTGCCGGGGATAAGGATCTTCCCAGGCACGCGCCTGGCCGGCCTGGCGGCGCGCGAGCTGGGCATAAAGACCGCCGGGCTGAAGCCCGTGTTCTATTTTTCAAGGGGAGTGAGGGACCTGGCGGGGATAGCGGCCGCCGTCGCGGCCAGGAAAAACTGGGCGCTGCACGGTTTTCAGAGAGAACATCCTGCCCGCGTTCCGCGCCGCGCTTGAAAAATCCGCCGGTATGTGCTAATTTACTGGAAAGGTTCCGGCTTATACTCCGGCTGGACAGGGATGGACCGTATGAAAAAATGGACCGTGCTCGCTATCGTGATCCTGGGCGCCATGCTGCTCGTTCTGCAATACTTCATTCACAAGGGGGAAAAGCGTCTGCCGGATTCCGTAAGATCCGGGCGTTACGCGGAAGAACCGGCCGGGGTCCCGCTGCCGGCGAGGCCCGTTGGTGACTCCCTCTCCGCTCCTCAGGCGGATATGGCGTCGGCCGCCAACTCCGATTCCCTCAATCTGCCTCCGGTTTCCTTCTCCTATCGGGGCGCCTGCGCCGGCGGGGCCCTTGAGAACATGGCGGCCTCGCACGGCAAATACTGGGGTTCTTCCGCGAAAAATACGGCTTTCGACGACCGGGACAACGGAAAAATGTACGGCTTCATGGCGGACTATGTCGCCTGCGTGGCCGCCGCGCGCGGCGATACGCTGCCCTGCTCAATGTTGTCTCCGTCGGAGCCGTCCGCTTCCGCTTCGGCGATTTCCGCCCCGTCCGTTTCCGCCCCGCCCGTCGCCGGGACCGCGTATCTGCGCACGCAATGCGGCTTCAGGGTCTTCACCGCCCAGCTCATAGCTTATGTCGCCGGCGAGAACCACAGCATGGACGGCTGCCGCGCCGCGCTGGCCGGCTGGCCGGCGCATTTTCTTTCCCGGATCTCTTTGCCCGAGTTCTGCGCCGCGGCCGCCAAGGGCAGGACCGCCGCGAGAGAGTATATGCTGAAGACCATGCCGGAATACAAGGTCGGCGGCGCCATGACGCTGCTCCCGCCCTCCAGGGCCTCCTGCGGGGCGGACAGGACCTGCCTGGATAATTTCAGCACCTATAACGCGGTGAAACAGGGGAATCTGTCGGAATGCGCCAAGGACTCGCCTATCTGCCGGGCGCTGATCACCCGCTCCGCGGCCCAGTGCGAGAGCACGGTCCGGGCCATGTCGGTTTTCTACTGCGCGACGGTGGAGAAGGTCAAGAAAAAATCCGGCGGATATATAGGAGCGTCGAAGGAGCAGATAAAAGCGGATATAACCGCCCGGGAGCAGGTGAAAAGGGCCGAGGTTTTGAAGAGAAAACAAAAGGACAAAGACCTGCAGGAGATAAACAAGAAGATAAGGAAGGCTTTGGGAAAAGAATAGCGGCGGCGCGGCTGCATAACCCGGGTCCGGCGCGCAAGGCCCATGACGGCATGGGCCTTGTTCTTTTAGCCGGCAGGGCGCGCAGGGCAATATATTATAATATCACGCGATGGCCCCCCCACCCCAGGAGAGGAAGCGAAATCCGGTCCTGATGCCGTGCGCGCGGCAGATGTCTTCGTCTTTCTGGTCTATTTCTTCGCATTGGGCCCTATGGCGCTGCTTGCCAGGCTGCTTGGCGGACAGGCCGGCCGCCCGCCTGGCGGCGTCTTCTTCTCGGATAAAGAGCCCCAGGATCCCGCCGCAGAAAGGTTCGAGAGGCAGTATTGAATGAATATTCCAGGACTCTCGTACCTGCGCCGCGAGCCCTCCGCGCCCCTGGGGAGGGACGGCCGCGAGGACGGGGGGCACGCTTTTTTACGCGCGGAAGGGAGGATCGCATGATATCGTTCCCCGGTCTGAGGAAGAGACTTTCGGTGGTGCGGGAGCTGTGGCGCATGGCGAAGGACAGGAAGCTTTACCTGCTTATGCCGGTATTCGTGATGCTGACGATAGCCCTGTTCCTCCTTTTCGTCGGAGAACTGCCGGTGCTGATCCCTTTTTTCTACGCGGTTTTCTGAAACGATGCTTCTCACATACCCTTCCTTTCGTCAGATGCGCCGCGGCTTCGCCGGCAGGGCATTCCTGGCGTGCGCCGTAGCGGCTGGTTTTACCGCCTCCGCTTTCTGCTTCGAGATGAGGGGCGGGCTGCGGGCCTCCCTGTGCGGGGACGCGGACAAGCCTTATTTCGCGCCTTCCTCGGGTCCCGGCGGCGTCGTATACAGGCCGGCCCGCGCCTGGGCCATGTCGCCGGACGCCGCTTTCACGATGCCCAAGCCGGCCGGGACGAAGCGCGTTTTTATCATAGGAGGGTCCAACGCCGGGCTGCTGTCGCGCCCCTGCGGTGAAGGGAGCGGCGACTGTTTCTCCTCGCTGTCCGCGGCGCTGGGGCATAGAACGGAAGTGATCAACTGCGGCCTGCCGGCCTCCAATTCCCGCGGCACCTACGCGGTCATGAAGGAGATAATGAATTATTCCCCCGACGCCGTGATCGTCCTGGTGGGACATGGGGAGAGAATGGAGCTGTGTCCGGGGCCCGGGGAAAGGCTCAGACAGCGGGCCTATATGGCGATGAACCTGCTTTTCTGGCGTCTGCCTTTGCCGGACCTGACCAGTAAATTCGCCCTGGATGGATTAAGGTCCGCTTTACGGAAGATGTCCAGGCTCGCTGAGAAGCGCGGCGTGCCGCTGGTATTCTGTACGCTGCCGCTGAACCTCGCGGATTTTCCGCCTATGGGAGCTTTGCCGCTCGGTGAGCGCGGTTTCGCCGGAGGCTGGGAAGCGTACGGCAAAGGTGATTACGCGGCCGCGGCGCGGGCGTTCTCGGAATATTCGCGGGAAAGACCGGGGGAGGCCATGGGGGAATATTACGCGGGGCTCTCCCTGCTAAGGCTGGGGAACGGCGAGGCCGCGCGCGGCATGCTGCTCAAAGCCGCCGAGTCGGATTCCCACCCGAGCTGCGCGAGCTCCTGCAACAACGCGATAAGGGAGTCGGTGCGCGGTTCGAAAACCATGCTGGCCGATATCGAAGGGCTGTTCTACCGGCTCGCCCCTGAGGGGGTTCCAGGCGGCGGGATGTTCATGGACAAGATACATTGGTACGGGGAATACGACAGGGCCGTCGCCTGCGAGATCATGGACAAACTTTCCGGCCCGGACGGGAAATTCGCCCCCGAAAAAGGCGCGGCTCGGCGTAATTCTTTCTGCGGCGGCGGGACTCCTTCTTCCGCGCCGCCCGCCGTGGCCAGGGCCGGGATACTGAGCCGCTATCTGCTGTTCTACATGGAGCTGTTGAGCGGGCCCGGGGTCTCCGGCGGAAGCATCGCGGAGATCCCGGCGGCCTTTATCCGCCGCATATACCGGCTGGACAGGGAATACCTGGCGGAGATCTCCCGCTCTCCGGGCTCGTTCGCGGCCTCGGCGGGCCGGGCGCGGGAGTTCTACCTGGTGCGCACCCAGCCGGAGAATCTCGGGCGGCTATGGCCTTATTACCTCGCGCATCTGGTGGAAGCGCTGAATCGGGAGGGGGCGCCTGAACTGGCGGCCGCTCTTTTCAATCGCGCGGTAAAAGCGGCGCCCGGCGATGTGAAATCCTGCCTTCTTCGCGCCGGGAAATCTCTGAGGAGCGGGGACCGGAAAAAAGCCCCGGCGGCCATCCTCGGCTGTTCCGGCGGCGACGCCGGCGGCGCCGGGAACAAATAGCCGCGCCTGCGGGCTCACCGGCCTTTACCGTTCGCGGCGGGGAGGGCGGGGAGATTGGTATAATATTGAACTTCTCGAACGGAGGCAGCATATGACACAGAACGAAGGTTTTATCACCATAGCCGATTCCACCGCCAATCCCGCGCCGCTGGGGCTGCTCGGTTTCGGCATGACCACGGTTCTATTGAACCTGCATAACGCCGGGTTTTTCCCGTTGGACGCCATGATCATGGGGATGGGCATCTGCATAGGCGGCCTGGCGCAGGTGATCGCGGGCGCCATGGAGTGGAAAAAGAAGAATACTTTCGGCGCCACGGCGTTCACCTTATACGGCTTTTTCTGGCTGTCGCTGGTCGCTCTGCTGGCGCTGCCGAAGCTGGGCCTGGGCGAACCGGCCTCGCAATTCTCCATGGGCTGCTATCTTTCGGTCTGGGGTTTGTTCACCGCCGTGATGTTCATAGGAACCCTGAAACTGGGCGCCGCCCTGCGGGTGGTTTTTTTCTCTCTGACCGTGTTGTTCTTCATGCTGGCGGCCGGAGATTTCACCGGCGCTCCGGGGCTCAAGACCCTGGCTGGATACGAGGGGCTCTTCTGCGGCTTGTCGGCCATGTATGCCGGCCTGGCCCAGGTGCTGAACGAGGTTTACGGCCGTCGGGTCCTGCCTCTCTGACCGCCCGCGCGCAGTACAGGGGGAACAATGGGGAAAATTCCTGGGCTGCTCGCGCTAGTGCTCGCCGCCAATGTCCTTGTTTTCTGGAAAACCGCCTCGTTCCAGCCGGTAATGCTGGACGAGGCGCATCTGATCCACGAGAAATGGGACAGGCTGAAAAGCGCCGGGAACCTGATCGAGGTTTTCAAGCGCGACGCTTTCGGCACCCGCGATATCGGCTATTACAGGCCGGCGCTTAATCTTACCTTCATGGCGGACGCCCTGTTCTCCGGGGCGGAGTTCAGGACAGAGGTCTTTCACAGGGGCAATCTGCTGCTGCATCTGACCGGCGCGGCGCTGGGCTTCTTTCTCTTCCTGCGGGCCGGCCTCTCGCCGGGAACCGCGGCGGGCGGCGCGCTTCTGCTCTCGCTGCATCCGGCGCTCTCCGGCGCGGTCGCCTGGCTTCCCGGCAGGAACGATTCGCTTTTATTCTGTATGTCGGCGGCTTCGCTGCTTTTTCTGAACTCGGCCGCCGCCGGACGCAATCCCGCGTTCTTCCTGGCCCATTTGTTTTTTTTCCTGGCGGCTCTGCTCACGAAAGAAACCGCGCTGGCGCTGGTCGTCCTGTTTCCTTTCCAGGCCGCGCTTTTTACCGGCCGCCCGGCTGCCCGTTTTGGTACGAAGGAGAAGCTTATCGCCGCCGGCGGCTGGGCGGCTTGCCTGGGACTGTACTGGGCCATGAGAAGTTCCGCGCTTACGGCGCAGAGCCTGCCTCTGCCGGGCGCCGGGGAGCTGTTGTTCCGGGCCGGCGCCTATACCGCCGCCGTCTTCGCCCCGTTCGGGACGCCCGCTTTCGCCGTGTTCCAGGATATGGGGCGCAAGGGCGTGCTGCTGGCCAACGCGGCGGGGTTCTCGGCGCTGGCCGCGCTGTGGTTCTTCCGCAGGGACGGCCGCATCGCCGCCGCCGCCGCCGCGATGTGTCTTTTCGTACTGCCCGTGGCGGTTTCGGACCGGTTCCAGCCGCAAAGGAATTATCTGCCGGTTTTCTTTTTCGCGCTGGCCCTTTGCGCGGCCGCCGAACGGTTCGCCGGGCGGAAAAAAGCCGGGCCGGTACTGGCCGCGGCCGCCCTTCTCCTGGGAGCGGGGACCTGGTCCTCGCTGGGCAGGTTCGGCGGACCGGAACCTTTCTGGAACTCGGTTATGAAAGCGTCGCCTAACTGCCCCGAGGTCTTCTGGCCGCTCGGCTATTCGGCGCATCTCCGCGGCGACACCGCCGCCGCGGAGAAGTTCTATCTGAGGGTCATCGAGCTCAATCCGCGGGAGCCGGACGCCAGGAACAACCTGGGCGTCATCTACAAGAACGCGGGGCGTTACGCCGAGGCCGCGAAATGCTATGAGGGAGAAATAGCGCTCTCTCCCGGCGATCCCAAGCCGCTGGGCAATATGGCCAATCTTCTGGCCGTCACCGGGGACTGGAACGGGGCCGCCGGGTATTACCGGCGTGCGTTGTCCCTGCTCCCGGACGACCGGAAGACCCGCGAGCGGCTGGTTTTCTCGCTGCTGAAGGCCGGCAGGGAAAACGAAGCCGCCGGCTACGCGAAGCCCTCCGGAAAATAACGCCGGGTTTGATACAATATACGCATGCTTACCGAACTGGATCCGGTTGAAGCGAGGGCTCTCGGCTCCCTGGCGGAGAAATCCCTGACCACGAGGGAGCAGTATCCGCTCACCTTCAACGCCTTGCTTAACGCCTGCAATCAGAAAACCAGCCGCGAACCGGTCATGAATCTGGACGCCGAAGGGCTCGGCAAAGCGGTGGCGTCCCTGATAGAAAAAAAACTGGTCGAGCGGGTGCAGTCGCCCGGGGACCGCGTGCCCAAATTCAGGCACGATATCTACCGGCTGCTGAACACCACGGACCCGAAGACCGTCGGCGCCGTTATCGTGCTTCTGCTGCGCGGTCCGCAGACGGCGGGAGAGATCAAAGGCCGCTCGGAACGGCTCTGCGAATTCTCAGGAACGGCCGAGGCCGAGGGACTGCTGCAGGAACTGTGCGCCGGGAGCGAGGAGCCTTTCGTCGCCCGTCTGCCCAGACAGGCGGGACAGAAGGAAACCAGGTATACGCATCTTTTTTCCGGCCCGGCGCCGGCCGGAGCGGGACTTCCCGCGAGCGGCGCGGAACAGAAGCCGGACAGGCTGGCAGCCCTGGAGGAACGGGTAACCGTTCTTGAGGCCGCGCTGAAGGCTCTGGGAGAGAGAGGGGCTAAACCGGCGTAACCCCGCCACCCGCTTGCCCGAAAAGGGGCATTTCGCCCGAAGCGGGTGGTGGGGTGATCTTCGGTATTTTTTCGGGATTGGCGCGCCGGAGCGCGCCATAATATAGGCAGAGGATGAAGATATGATAGCCACGGGCAGGTCGGCGCAAAAAAAATTCAAGATGTGGATGGCCGCGACTTTGGGCCTTCTCAAGGACGGGAAGATGGGGGTTTCCCGGGCCAGGGCCGAACGCATCAAGGCCGCGCTCTCCTACGCCAGGAAGGGGGGAGTGGAGCTTTCCTGAACGGACTCTCACTCAAATTCGCGCCGGTCCCGCTTTATTCCGGACCGGCGTTTTTTATTCTCCAGGCGGCGCTGTTTGGAGCCGTACGAAGGGCGGGTCGGTCTGCGGTGCTTGGGCGGCCGCAGGGCGCGGGCGATGAGTTCGCCCAGTCTTTCTCGCGCGGCGCGGCGGTTCTGCTCCTGGGTGCGGTTTTCCCCGGCGGTGATGAGGATGTCCCCGCTTTCAGTGAGCCTGGAGCCGGCCAGCAGTTTCAGCCTGGCCTGGACTTCCAGCGGCAGTCCGGAGAGGGCGGGGAAGAAGCGGAGCTGGACGGCCGTGGCGACCTTGTTCACATTCTGGCCGCCCGGGCCGCAGGAACGGATGAATTTTTCCTCTATAGAACCGGGGGCCGGAAAAAAGCGCGGGTCCATTTCCGTCATAGCCGCTATATTACCAAAAATCAGTTCCGCCTGCCGCGTATAAACGGGTGATAGTTTGTCTTTGAGGATATCGCTTTGGCGCTCATTGATTCCAATGATGCCAAACAATATGTGCAAAGCATGAAACAGCGCGACCCGGAACTTTCTAAAGGGTGGGTACAAATTGTACATGCCCTTGAAATTCCCACGGAAGGCGGAAAGCAAAAAATGAATTGCGCCAATACGGAAGGGGTGTTCCGGATTATACAATCCATTCCTTCTCCAAAAGCGGAGCCTTTCAAGCGGTGGCTGGCAAAAGTCGGTTATGAACGCATACAGGAAATCGAGGACCCCGAGCTTGGCACTAAAAGGACCCGCGCTCTTTTTAAGGCTAAAGGCTGCACATGCGCATATGGGGGTGAACCGTCCGCGCCTGGGCTTTTTTTAATTGCGGCGTATTTATACGCGGCACGATAAAAAGGCATACTATAATGGATTCAGGAGGGGTATGCGGAAATTCAGGGCGCTTTTAGTTTCAGAAAGTTCCGGCTGCTTCCCGCTGGGGCTGGCCTGTCTGAAAACTTTCGTGGACTCGGACCCCGCCGCGGCGCGCCGGGCGTCGGTCTCAGTGGAGTATGTCGCCGATATAGCGCGTCCGGAAGCCGTCCTGGCGCTGCGGCCGGACCTGGTCGGCTTTTCCACATACGGCGACCCCGGCGGAGGCAGCCTCCGCAGGCTGTCCGCCGGCTGCGCGCGCCTTAAAGCCCTGGACCCGAAGCTGCGGATAGTCCTCGGCGGCCCGGCCGCGACCGGCATGAGACCCGAAGAGCTTTTCGGTTCCTGCGCGGCGGATTTCGCCGTGTGCGGGGAGGGGGAAACGGCGTTCAGGGACCTGCTCCTGGCCCTTGCCGGCCGCGGCGGCGCGGTCCGCGGGATACCGGGGCTGCTTTTCCGCGACGGCGGAACTATCAGGGCCACCGCTGCGCGGCCCGTCATGTCCGCTTTGGAGCCGCTGCCTTCCCCGTACCTTTCCGGGGCTTTCGATCTCGGCCGGCATACGCGTTTCCATGTCGAAGGCTCCAGGGGCTGCCCTTTTACCTGCGGGTATTGCGCCATGCCCGGACCCGTTCCGCGGTACTTCAGCGAGGAAAGGATGCTGAAGGAGGTGCGCCGCATACTGTCCGCTTCCGCCGGGCCGCTGCAGATAGAATTCACCGACGCGGATTTCCTGCTGCACGGCGCCAGGTCCGGAAGGCTGCTTAAGGAGCTGGCCGCCCTGTCGCTCGAATTTCCCGTTTCTTTCGGATTCTTCGCCAATCTGCGTCATCTGGACCGGAAAAGGGCCGCCTCTCTCGCCAGCGGGGCTTTCTTCGTGAATATCGGAGTGCAGTCTATAAATCCGCCGGCGCTGGCCGCGGCCGGCCGGGGAACGGAGCCCGGGCGCCTGAAGCGCAATATGCTTAACTTCCTGCGCCTCGCGCCGGAAGCGAAGGCGTCGGTGGACCTTATTTACGGCCTGCCGGAGGATACGCTCGGAGGCTTCAGGACTTCGCTGGACTGGGGTATTTCGGCCGGCTGCAATCTCAACGCTTTCCATCTCGGCATTCCGCCCGGTTCCCGTTTCGACAGGGAGCGCGGGCGTTTCGGCATAAAGAGTTCCCCGGATTATCCCTACTTCGAGCAGTTCAACCGCTCCTTCAGCGCCGCGGATATGGCCGAGGCTTCCAAACTGGTCTACCACATAGGTTTCATGATCGGAAATATGGGGCAGGAAGCTTTCCTGGGCCCGTTCATCCGCTTGCTCGGCCGGGCGGTTTCAAAAAGCTCACGGAGGCCGTATCTCTTAGTCTGCGAGGAATTAGCCTCGTTTATGAAGGCCGATAAGGCCTTTGCCCCTCTTGTTTCCGGCTGGAGCGGCGGAGACCGCGGTCCGGGCGGCGGGGAGCGCGCCAGGGAGTATCGCGCCGCCCTGGTTCCGCGGCTGCTTTCCTTCTGTAAAAAGATCCTCCGCGCCGGGGGCCGTCGGGAGGCCGGAGCGGGCCTGGAGAAGCTGGCGGCCGCGGCCGCGGCCCGGCTCCTTTTTCACAGGCACGGAGCGTGGCGCAAGGAAACGGCGGACAGGCTCGCCGGACCGCGCGTTCCGGAAGGGACGCTGCTGTTGTGCCGGGAAGACTCGCATGATTACAGGCGTTTGCCGTTCACGGAGGCGGTGTTGCTGCGCGGCGTGCAGGGAGAAGTTCCCTGCCGCGACGCGGCGACCGCCGCCGCCGGAGCCACTCTGGAACTGCGCCGGACCCTCTCCGGCCTCGGGGCCCTTGCGGAGCGGAAGAAACGGTTCGGTTCTATCATAGTGTCCGGCGTTCTTTCCAGCCTGCCGGAAAAAGAGCGTCCGAAATTTCTTAGCCGCCTGGCCGGACTCGCGGTATCCGGCGGCCGGCTGCTTCTGTTCGACGATCTGACCGGTTCCCCCGACCCGGCCGGTCTGGTAAAGGGCGAAACCGAGAAGTCCGTCGCCGCTTCGCTGCGGAAGGCCGGCTGGACGGAGATCCGCGTGCTCCGGGGCGCCCGGATAAGCGGGAGCGGAAAGGCGCTCTCGCCGCGCCCGCGCGCATTCCTCGCTTCCAGGAAGGGGCGGGTTTGATTAGCCGCCCGCGATATTAATAATATTGACCAATGCCGTTGATCCATCTCCTCAGCCGGTGCAACCAGAACTGCGTATTCTGCTCCTATCCGCCGCGCGGCTCCGACAAAGGCGGCGAGGCGCTTTGGGCGCGGGAGATAGCCGCTATGGGGCCCGGCCTGGTGCAGTTCTCCGGCGGGGAACCGCTGCTGGCCGGTTTCCCGGAACTGGTCAGACTGATCGTTTTCTGCGCCAGGAACGGGCAGAAAGTGGAGATGCAGACCAACGGCGCGCTTTTCCCGGCTTTCTCTCCGGCGGAGCAGGCGATACTCGTTAAAGCCGTGGCGGCGTCCGGCGGTTATTTCAATGTCAACTTCCCGGCGCATAACGCCGCGGCCGATTTCAGGGTCACCAGGACTAAAGGAGCCTTCGCCGCGCGGGTCGAAGCCGTGAAAAAGCTGCTGGCACTGGGCGCCGCCGTCAGACTCACCCATGTGCTCTCCGGGCTTAATTGCGGCGGCGCGGAAAAATTCGCCGCTTTCGCGGCCGGGAATTTCAAAGGACTGTCCTGGATACAGTTCAGCTTTATAAAAGGCGTAGGCCGGGCCTCGGGGCGGGGCCGCATACCGGCGTACGCGGCGGCCGCCACGGACCTCATAAAGGCGCTGGATCTGTGCGACAGGAACGGCCTGAAATGCGAAGTGGACCATATCCCGCCGTGTTTTCTGGGCTGGCATTACGCCAAACATGTGGATATAGCCAAAATGCGGGCCGCCGCGCCGGGGGAGCATCTGGCGGAGAAGAAGAGGACTCCGGCCTGCCGGGGCTGCGGGCTTTTCCTTCTTTGTCCCGGTCCCAGGAAGGATCACCCGGCCGCGGAAAAAGAGATAAGAAAAAAACGCGCCGGGACGGTCCCAGGCGAAAAGCCGAAAAAGGGAAAGAAATGAAAAAAACCGCGCCGCTTCTGGTCCGCGACTTCCCCGCGCTCGGCCGTAAAATAGACGGCCGCCGGATGATCTATCTGGACAGCGCCTGCACCGCGCTGAAACTGCGCTCCGCCGCCCAGGCGCAGAAGGATTTTCTGCTGGAACTGGGCGGCTGCGGAGGCAGGCGCGCCTCGCATCTGCTTTCCTCGGAAGTCGAGGAAAAATATTCCGCCGCCCGCGCGGCCGCGGCCGAATTCACCGGCGCGGCCTCCCCGGAGGAGATAATTTTTACCGGCGGGACCACCGATGCCGTGAACCTTTTCGCCGGGGCCTTTCCTTTCACCGCGCAAAGGAACGAGGTCATACTTTCTCCGCTGGAGCATAACAGCGTTTTTCTGCCTTTCCACAATCTCGCGCTTGCCGGTAAAATAAAACTGCGCGTTATTCCGCTGAAAGGGCTGAAGCCGGACCTGGCCGCCTATGGGCGCATGCTAAGTAAAAGGACCGCGCTGGTCTGCGTCACCCGGGCTTCCAATTTTTTCGGCGGCGTCACGGAGGAATTCCGCGAAATGGCGGAAATGGCGCATGCCGCCGGCGCCGTCGTTTTCGCCGACGACGCGCAGTACGCGCCGGGTCATCCGGTGCTGGCTTCCACGGCCGGCGCCGACGCCCTGGCTTTTTCGGGGCATAAGCTGGGCGCGCCTTTCGGCACGGGGGTGCTGTGGGTGGGCGAAAAGCTGCTGGCGCGGCTGCGGCCCTCCAGAACCGGCGGCGGAGTGGTACGGGAGATCGCTTTCTCTCGCGGCGGCTTCAGGGCCGATTATCTGCCTGGCTATCAACGGTTCGAGGCCGGCATACAGAACTACGCGGGCGCCGCGGGCCTGGCCGCGGCTTTCGGGGCGCTGGAACGCCTTGGAGCGGAGACCGTGCGGGAGCATCTGGCCGATCTGGTACGGTACGCCGCCCGCGGACTGTCAGGATTCCGGCGGATCAAAGTGCTGGGCGTTCCGGAGGACCTGGAAAAGGGGTCCCTGGTATCTTTTGTGCCGGTCAAAAAAGCTTTCGAGCCTGCCGACCTGAATATTTTCCTGAACAGCCGGTTCAGGGACCGGTTTTTCGCGGTGCGCACGGGCAGGCATTGCGCGGACCTCGCCTCATTGACCAGCGGGATAAGCGGAACCGTGCGGCTTTCGTTCTTTGTTTACACTTCCGGAAAGGACATAGACGAGTTCCTCGCGGCGCTGGACGGCTACCTGGCCTCATTGTAACAAGGAGAAAAATATGGACGCTGAAAAAATGAATAAGGCGGTTCTGAGATATAAAAAGGACATGACCGCTTTCGCGAGGGACCTGATACGGATCCCCAGCTTTTCCATGAAGGAAGGCGCTCTGGTCGAGCGCATACAAAAAGAGATGATAAAGGCCGGGTTCGACAGGATCCGCATAGACGCCATGGGCAATATCATCGGCTTCATCGGAAACGGAAAAAAGAAAATAATGGTGGACGCTCATATAGACACCGTGGGCATAGGCGACAGGACCGCGTGGAAGATAGATCCTTTCGGCGGGGTGCTGAAGAACGGCGTCATTTACGGCCGGGGAGCCACCGACCAGAAGCTCTCGATGGTCTCCATGGTGTACGCCGGGAAGATGATAAAGGAGCTGGGACTGGCGGGGGATTTTACCTATATGGCCGTGGGGTCCGTGATGGAAGAGGATTGCGACGGCCTGCCGCTGCTGCACCTGATCAACAAGGAAAAGATAAGACCGGATTTTGTGGTGCTGACCGAGCCCACCAACCTGGCGGTGTATCGCGGGCATCGCGGCCGCATGGAGATGAAGGTGGTGACGAAAGGCCGTTCCTGCCACGCCTCCGCCCCGGAACGGGGGGACAACGCCGTGGTGAAGATGTCGGACATCATCCGCCAGATAACGGAACTGAACAAGAAACTCAAAAAGGACAAATTCCTGGGCAAGGGCACCGTGGCTGTCACCTCGGTGGAGTGTAAAACGCCTTCGCTTAACGCGGTGCCGGACGAATGTACGATCTATCTGGACAGGCGGCTGACGCTCGGCGAGACGCTGCGCTCCTCGGTGGCGGAGATAAAACGCCTGCCGGCCGTGAGAAAAGCCGGGGCCAAAGTAGAGGTGCTTGACTACGACGCGGTCGCCTGGACCGGCCTGCGGGTCGGGCAGGAAAAATATTTCCCGACCTGGGTGCTGCCGGAAAACCACAAGCTTGTACAGGCCGGCATCAGGGCCGGCCGGGCGGCGCTTGGAAAAGCCCCTGTGGTGGATAAATGGGTGTTTTCCACCAACGGCGTGGCAACCGCGGGCAGGCTGGGGATCCCCACCATCGGTTTCGGGCCTTCGAACGAGATCTACGCTCACACGGTGAACGAAAATATGCCCGTGGCGCATCTGCTGAAAGCGGCGGTCTTTTACGCGTCCATAACGCAATTCCTGTGAACTGAAGCCGGCGGGCGCGGACCGGCCGATTTTGCTGCTATTGAAGCGGGCGGAAAAAAAGGATTTATGACATATTTCTCCGACAAGATGGATTATGTGTTTTTCTTTTACGGGCTGGCTTTTCTCCTGCTGGCCGCCGTGTGCCTGGTCATGCGGCCGGAAGATAAGCGCCCTCTGCCATGGAAATGGCTGGGAGCGTTCGGATTCGTTCATGGCGTGAACGAATGGCTGGACATGCTGGCCTTCACCTTCTCCGACAATACGGTTTTTTCCTCCATCCGGCTGGCTATAATGTGGCTGTCGTTCTTTTTTCTGCTGGAATTCGGCCGCAGGGCGAAACCGGCCTGCGCCGGAAGGATAAATCCCGCGGCGCTTTATTCCCCGTTGTTCCTGCTGGCCGCCGCCGGCTGGCATTGGGGCTTTGACGGGCTTAACGCCACGGTCCGCTACGCGTTCGGATTTACGGGCGGACTGGCGGCCGGCTGCGCGGTGCTGGCGGCCTCGCGCGGCCGGGCCTGGGAACTGCGCGCGCCTCTTCTGGCCGCCGGCCTGGCCCTGATCCTTTACGCCCTGGTCACCGGCGTCGTGGTGCCTGAGTCGGCGCTTATTCCGGCCCGCTGGATAAATTATCGGAATTTTACGGCCATTTTCGGTTTCCCGGTGCAGTTCCTGCGCGGTCTGCTGGCCGTGACCGCCGCCATAGGCGTCTGGGCATACTACTTGAATCACGGTTTCGGCGAGCATGGAGAGAGATTCAATCCGCGCAAGGCGAGGGTCGGCTGGATCATAATCATATCCCTGTTGCTCGCCGTGGCCGGCGGTTGGTGGTTCACGGACTTCATCGGCGCCAGGGCCAGGGCCGAACTGGCCCGTGACAGCGAGATAATGGAACGGGTCATGTTTAACCGCCTTAACGACCTGTTCAAGGACACCGATCAGACCGTGAAGACCATGTCCGGGTCGCCGTGGGTCCCCGGAGCCTTTTCCGGGGATATAGCCATGGCGGATACGGTACTGGACCGCTATTGCGACTCGCATGATCTTTCTCTCTGCTACCTTGTGAACCTTAAAGGGACAGCCGTGGCCGCCTCCAACAGGCGCACCCCGCTCAGCCTGGTGGGGAAAAATTACGGTTTCAGGCCGTATTTTCAGGCCGCCGCGGCCGGAAAACCTAGCCGTTATTTCGCGCTTGGAGTTACGACGGGAGAAAGGGGTTTCTATTCCGCGGCGCCGGTGCTGTCCGGGGGAAGGACGGTCGGGGTCGCCGTCGTGAAAAAGAACCTGGATTATCTCGCCGGCGAATTGAGGGAGTTCCCTTACATGTTCCTGGTCAGTCCGGAAGGGGTGATCTTCATTTCCAGCCGAGCGGACCTGATCTTCAGGAGCCTGTGGCCGATAAGCGCCGCAGCGAGGGAAAGACTGGCGAAGTCGAACCAGTTCGGCGCGGTAAATTTCGAGCCGCTGATGAACGAAGAACCCCTGGACGACAGGGAGACGGCCCTGGCCGGCGACAAATTCTATGTTTCGCGCGCGCCTCTGGGCCAGGATGGCTGGTCCCTGGTGGCCTTCAACTCCACGCGCCCCGTGCGCATGGCCAGGTTCTCGGGCGTGCTGGTCAGCTTCGTGTTCTGCCTGCTGCTGTTGTTCTTTTTTATGGTGCTGATACAGTCGGAAGCGGCCCGGCAGGACGCGGAACGGCTTCTGGCGCTGCGTGAGGAGGTGAAGACCCTCAGCGGCATAGTGCCCATCTGCGCGCATTGCAAGAAGATCCGCGACGACAAGGGGTTCTGGAACAAGGTGGAGATCTATGTCTCCCAGCATACCGAGGCGCAGTTCAGCCACGGTCTCTGCCCTGCCTGCGCGAAGGCGCTGTATCCGGAATATTCCGAAGACGAGAAACAGGAAGGTGCGGACGCCCCGGCGAGCCCGGCCGGACCGGAAAAATAGCGCTCTGACCCTAGGAGCCTGTCCGACATAAGGAATTTTGGCTCCAATCGCCGTTTTTTGCCACGACACCCCCTCCAGGGGATAGCGTCACAGGCGGGAACCGCATTGCGGTTCCCCCTATGCCTTTGCGCCGCTCAACTTACGGTCTTGTTGATACGGCTCATTGTGTTCATGGGTGGCGCAGAACGGCGGTTAAGTCCACCCCGTCGAGAATGCTCGTTTCGCGTCGCTTCGGCTCGGCCTCAAAACCGACAATTTCGCCTTAAAAACCTTATGTCGGACAGGCTCCTGGAGCGCGAAGGGCCGGCTCCCGGAGCCGGCCTTTTCTTTTCCGCGTACTTCTACCTTGAATCTTCCAGCACTATGGAACGAAGGCACGGCTGTCCCGAAGAAAGCAAGGTCGGGATCCGTCAAGGTTTTACCGTCTCACTCGGGACAGGTTCCACGCGGCAGCGACTGCGGCCCTTCCGCCGGCTCCGGAACGCGCCATCGCGCATAGCGCTCCGGCTTGAACGGTCCTCGCCGTGCCGGAGGCATTCGCTCCATGGCCTTTGTCGGGAACCTGAAGTCGTTCACCGGCAAAACCTCGCCGAATCCCTCGGTTTTCAATTATCCTGTCATCCTCTCCAGAAGATACTTGGGAACATAAACCGTCCCAGTCCTCCCGTGGGCGGCGATTTGCGCCGGTTAGCCGTATGAACAAGGATTATACGGGACTCCCTCCGGGACGCCGAGGAATGTCTGAGGCAAAAAACTTTGCTTTTTTGCCGAGTTCCGCAGGCGCCGAATAATCCGCGGTGAAGACGGCGGCCCCGGCAGGGGAAACCGGCGCCATGAGCCGCACGCGGGAGGGCGGGGACGGTTACGCCCATGCGCCAAAAGCATGTCTGACCGGCAGTTTTACCTATGTCAAGCCGGTTTTTCTCGGGACAGCCGTGGCCCGAAGGGCCCAGCGGGGGACGGGGCCAAAGACCGCGCTGTGTTGCCCCAAAGCCTTTGGAATGTCCGGCCGGTAAATTATATCCTTTACTATTATAGAGGCCGGCATATTACCATGAGAAGAACATTGTTCGCGTTCCTGGCCATCACGGCGGCGTCCGCCGCAGCGTCGGCCGGCGGATTTTCCGGACCCGGGCGCGCCGCGGCCCTGGAGTCCCTGGACGCCCTGGCGGGGCCGGAATCGCCTGCCGCGCTCCCGGAGCCGGACCGCCCGGTCCGCGACATACGGGCCGAATACGACCGCATACTCGGGGAACAGTCCCCGCAGGACCTCGCGGCCTTCGACGCCGAGCGCATACAGGTCCTTTTCAACGCCGTCTCTTCCAACAAAGTGGCCGCTTTGGACCGGCTTTCGCATTACGATCCCACCGGCGCCATAGGCTTCTGCTTCGGCAGGGCCATGGCCGCACATCTTATCGCTTCGCGCATGGGCCTGAAGCGAAGTTCCGCCGGAAAAGCCTTTATCATCGGAGATCTGAAGTCCGGACAGACCACGGAGTGGCGTTTCCATGTGACAGCTTTGGTAAGAGGGGCGGATAGCGAGTGGTACGCGATAGATCCGGTGATGAAAAAGCCGATGACGCTCAGGAGCTGGATCGGCGAAGTAAGGAGCATATGGGACAGGACGGTGAAGGCCAGAGTGTATCTCACGCCTCCGGACGCCGTGCTTCCCGACCTCAGGGCGGTCCCTCCGGCCGGGCGGGAAAAAAGCCGGCATATCATCGAGCTCTCTTTCCGCCCGGATGGCAGGCGCGGTTTTGCCGCGTCCTCGGAGTACGGCCCCCTGGTATTTAAGGTGGGCCCGCGGGCGGCGGAAAGGTTCTTTACCGGCGTGCATGAGGACTCAAGGTCCGGGCGCTTCGATTTCTCCGGGATAACCATAAACGGCAAACGGTACGACTACAAAGGTTATTTCCCGGACCTGGTGAACGCCGTGGGCGGCGGCGGCGCCCCTGAGACCGGCGCGGTTCTCATGCGGGCCTCCATGCCGGAAGCCGGGGTTTCCGCCGGCGCGGGATTGATGAGCCCCAGATGGTGGTGACGAACCTATGACCCTTTTAGGCGCCGTGAAGACCAGGTTTTACGACGAATGGGAAGAACTCGGCGAGGCCGAGCGGCGCAGGGCCGTCTCCGCCAGGCTGGACGATTATGTGGCGTTCGCCAGGGGAACGGTCCCGTTCTACCGCGAGAGACTGAAAAAATATTCCGGAAAAGCCGAACATCCGCTGGCCGGAGTTCCCGTGCTGACCTCGGAAGACCTGCGGGAGCGGCTGCCGCCGAAAAACGCCGGCTTGCTGTCGGCGCCCGGTTCCTCTTATTCCGTGTTCCAGAGCGGCGGCACCACCGGCAGCCCCAAGACCTCTCTTTTTACGCATGAGGAGCTGGATCTGCTCACCCTTCCCAACGCCAGGGGTTTTTACGCGCTCGGCCTCAGGGAAAGCGACCGGGTGGCCAATCTTTTCGCCGTCGGCGGTCTTTACATGACCTTCGTCCACATCAACCGCTTCCTGCAGGAATCCGGCTGCATGAACTTTCCGTTCTCCAATCACACCGAGCCTGAATTCTTCCGCTCGGTGGTGAAGCTTTTCGGGATCAACTGCGTGGCCGGCATCACGAGCGTGGCGCTTTCGGCGCTGCGGGACATGGACCGGGCGGAGCCGGGAGCGGTGAAAATAGAAAAGATCTTCTTCGGCGGGGAACGGCTTTACGAGTCGGACAGGGAGGAGCTGCGCCGGAAATTCGGGGCCAAAGTGATAGCCGCGCCGGGTTACGGCACGGTGGATACCTGGTATATAGGCTACCAATGCCTGGCCTGCCCGGACAGGGTTTTTCACGCGCACGACGACCAGTGCTATATCGAGATCGTGGATGAGGAGAGCGGGCGGCATTGCGCCCCGGGAGAAGACGGGATGCTTTATGCCACGCCATTCCCGCGCCGGCTTACCCCGATAATCAGGTACAGGGTCGGGGACAGGGCGAAATGGCTGCCGGGAAAATGTTCCTGCGGCCGCACCACCCCGCTCTTCGCTTTGCTTGAAAGAGGCGACGAGGTGCTGCGCATAGGCTACGATTTCGTGGATTATGCCCATGTGCAGGCTTGCGCCGCCCTGGTGAAGGGGCTTTCCGGTACGGTGCAGATGGAGAAAAAACGGGAAAGCGGCCTGGACCGCCTGGTGCTGCGCGTGGAGACGGAGGCGGCTACGGCCGGATACCCCGCCCTGGCTTCGGCGCTGGCGGAAAAACTGCTGAAGGAACGCCCCACGCTTTCGCAGGCGGTGAAAAAAGGATCGGTGCTGCCGCTGAGCGTGGAACTGCTCGCGCCCGGTTCCATCCCCAGGAATCCGCGCACCGGCAAGCTGCCGAGGGTGATAGACCTGCCATGAGCCGGGCCACCATAACCATGTCGGCCTCCGCGGAATTGACGGCGCCCGCCGCCGATTTTATATTTTCCTACATGGGGGAACTGAACGCCGCGGAAAAACAGAAAGAGCTGGTGAGGGCGGCCGCGCTTTATATCCTGTCTTTGCTCTCCGGGAGGAATACCGGCAGGTCCGGGCTGGAGCGTCCCATAGAGATAGAGGTCTCGGACGCGGAGGGGAAAATAACCGTGTCTTTTTTGAACCACGGGACCCCGGTGTACCTTAATGCGGCGCCGGGCCGCGCGTCGGACGCGGATTTTACGGCCAGGTTCAGGGAGGCTATGACGGGCATGGATTCGGTCACCGTGGAGAACCTGGGCCGGGCCGGGCAGAAGATAAGGATAGAGACGGCCATCGGGGAAAAAGCGCGCCGCGACCGGCTGTCGGCCGGCGCCCCGGCTCACGAGGAGGACCAGGGCGCCGCCGGCGGCGTTGAGGTGCGCGAGCTCCGCCCCGGAGAGGAATTCAAGCTGAGCCGGCTTTTCTACTCGGTGTACGAGTACAACTACATCAACGAGGCCGTCTATTATCCCGAGAAATTGCGGGCTTTGATCGACGCGGGCAGGCTCATTTCCATGGTCGGCGTTTCGCGCGGCGGCAGGATCCTGGGCCATGTGGGGCTGGTAAAATGCGGCGAAACGCCGCCGGTGTACGAGGCGGCGCTGGGACTGGTGGACCCCGGCGTGAAATCCAAGGGGCTGTTCGGGAAGATCTTCCACGCCACCATGGAACGGGCCGCGGCGCTGCCGATGCAGTACTGCGTTTTCGATTTTGTGACCAATCACGATCTCAGCCAGACCCTCATCTCCCGGTACGGCACGGCGGACATGGCGCTGCTGGTCGGCTGCCAGACCAAGGCCACCCAGGCCAGCCTGACCAAGCTCGGCATAGGCGCCGATCCCGAGGATATGGACAGATACACCATACTTTTCTCCATCATTCCCAGGGTCGCGCATCCCTTCGGGAGCGAGATAGTCCTGCCGGAGAGCATAGGCGGAGAATTCGGCTTCCTGCTGAAGCCGCTGGCGCTGGAATGGAGCCCGGAACCCAGATTCTCGATGCTGCCGCCGGCCGGCGATTATTCTTTCCAGTACCAGCCGGGACAGTCGGCGGTGCTCTTCGACCTGTTCGATCCGGGCCGCGCGGCCGCCGCCAGGCTGCTGGGAGAATGGGCCGATCTGCTGAAGAACGGCTGCCGGTACGCGGCCGTGGACGCGCCCGTGGGCCAACCGGGGCTGGGCCAGCTTTTCGACCTTCTTACCGGACACGGTTTTTCGGTGGCCGGCTTCATGCCGTATAAGTACTCGGACAGGCTGGCCGTCCGGTTCCAGGCCTCGGCCCCGGCGCGGCTGGCCCTGGACAAGATCAAAGTGGCGAGCGACAGCGCGAGGAAACTGCTCGAACTGGCCCGCCGCCGCACGGCCGCGCAGGAGAAAGTATGAAAATAAAAAAGGCTCCGGCTTTCCCGTACGCCGAAAAGATCTCCCGGATCTCCGATCCTCTGGACTGGTCGCGGGAGAAGAGCGCGCTGATGGCCGCGGCCTGCCGCGAAATGGCGGTCTTTCACAGCCGGAACTGCCCGGAGATAAAGGCGCTTTACTCCCGCCGCGGTTTCGACCCCCGGTCCATACTCGGCGAGAAGGACCTGGAGCGCATCCCTCCGGTGGGAGTGACGGCGATGAAACATTTCCTGCTGACCTCCCTTGACCGGAGCGCGCTTTTTCTGAAGCTTACCTCTTCCGGCACGGGCGGCATAAAGACCCAGATCTGGTTCGACAAGGACAGCCTGGACAGGGTGCAGGCCATGCTGGAGAACCTGTGGATACAGGAGGGCATGGTCTCGGACCTGCCCGCCAATTATATGATGTTCGTTTACGATCCGAAGGAGGCGAAGGATCTCGGGATAGCTTTTACCGACAAGAACCAGCAGAAGTTCGCGCCGGTCAACGAGGTCTACTACACGATAAGGAAAACCCCGGAGGGCGGCTGGAAATTCGATAAGCGGCAGGCCGTGGAAAAGCTCCGCGCCTATGAAAAAGAGGGGAAACCGGTGCGCTTCTTCGGCATTCCGGCTTTTATGTATGAATTCCTGAGGGAGCTCTCCGCCGGAGGGCTTTCCTTCTCCCTGCCGGAGGGCTCTTTGGTGCGCACCGGCGGCGGCTGGAAAGCGGCCGAGGATAAAAAAGTTTCCAGGGATTTTTTCCGGAAAGAGGCGTCCAGGCTCCTGGGCGTGCCCGAGGTCGGCGTGCGCGACGGCTACGGTTTCGCAGAGCATAGCGCGCCGTATCTGGAATGCTCCAGCCATCAGTTCCATGTGCCGGCCTATAACAGGGTCTACGCCCGTGATCCGGTATCCATGCGCGCGCTGCCTCCGGGAGAGCCCGGCCTGCTGGAATTCGTGACCCCGTACAACGCCATGATGCCGAATCTCGCGCTTCTGTCCACCGATCTCGGTTACATAAACCCGGGCCGCTGTTCCTGCGGGCATAATTCCCCGGCTTTCACCCTTCTGGGGCGGGCCGGGCTTTCCAAACATAAAGGCTGCGCTCTTACCGCGGAGGAACTGGTGCGATGAACCGATATATATTCGGCGAGTGGAGAAGCGGGCGGACGCCGCTCACGGCGGAGGACGCGGCGGGGATAATGGACCTGGCGCGGCGGCGGGCCGACACGCTGGCCGGCTATCCGGAGGACAGGATACTGGAAGTTTTCGG